>WBZR01000077.1_pt1 | contig 170014 bp, 141 predicted proteins | sample 5204231 | NCBI WGS metagenome assembly WBZR01 (sample SAMN12412403, study PRJNA552823) | activated sludge metagenome | isolation source: activated sludge from anammox sidestream of wastewater treatment plant... | place: USA: Virginia | collected 2017-08
GGACGTGCCCTTTGCGCTTCTAAGCAACACGCGCAAAACGGAGCCCGCCCGCGCCGCGAATCATCGCGGTGTTCCTCGTATTTTGGGGGCGCGGGACGTGCCCTTTGCGCTTCTAAGCAACACGCGCAAAACGGAGCCCGCCCGCGCCGCGAATCATCGCGGTGTTCCTCGTACTATGGGGGCGCGGGACGTGCCCTTTGCGCTTTTGAGGCGATGATATCACCGCGCGGGCGGACGGTACACTGGGGCAATGAAACTCCTACTGTGGTTCGTGATTCCCGCCGCGGTTTGGGCGCAAGCCACCTGGGAACGCCGCGCGCCGTATCCGGTGCAGGTGACGGAGGTTTCCTCGGCGGCGCTGAACGGCAAAGTATATTCCGTGTGCGGCGTGTTAGCCGATGGGGTGACGCGCAGCACGAAGCTGTATATCTACGACCCCTACATCGACGATTGGAGCGAAGGGCCTCCGGCGCCGATACCCGGCGGCGGCGATAGCTGCAACGTAGCCGCGGCGAATGGAAAACTCTATGTTCTGGGCGCGATGCGAGTGGGCACGCCGTTCGTCGACGGCAACACCTACCAGTACGACCCGGGAACCGGGCAGTGGTCGACTGTCGGGCGGATGGGAGAGCTGCGCGCGGCAAGCGGCGTAGCCGTCATCGGCAATCGCATCTACGTCGCCGGCGGATACGCAATTACCCAAAGCACCGCGGCGTTCGAGGTGTTCGACACAGACACGCGGCAATGGAGCCGCCTGCCGGACCTGCCCACCGCGCGCGATCATCTTACGGCGCAGGCGGTGAATGGCAAGATCTACGCTATCTCGGGGCGGTCAGGGATCACGTACCTTCGGGCCAACGAGGAGTTCGACCCCGCTGCGAACACGTGGAACATCCGCGCTGCGATTCCGACCGCGCGGGCGGGCATGGGCAGCGGGGTGTTGCGAAACCGCATCCAGGTGTTCGGCGGCGAAGGAAACACGACGCGTCCTGACGGCATATTCGAGCAAAACGAGGAGTACGACCCGGCCAGTGACACGTGGGGCATTCTTCCACCGATGAATTCTCCGCGCCACGGATTGTACGGGGCCACGCTCGACGGGCGCATCTTCACCGCAGGCGGCGGACCGGCGCAGGGACTTTCCTATTCGAATACCAACGATGCGTTTTTCCTCGCCCTTCCAAGTAATCCCACGGTGGACGCCAACGGGGTGAAGAATTCCGCCAGTTTCCGCGCGGAGCTATCGCCGGGAACCATTGTGATGTTGCAAGGGAAGAATCTCTCCCAGGGCGAACAGGTGGCAACGCGGCTGCCGCTGCCGGTGCAGATGAACGGCACCAGCGTGCGGGTGAACAACGCGCTGGTCCCGCTGCTGTATGTGGGGCCGAACCAGATCAACTTCCAATTGCCCTACACGCTGATCCCTGGTCCCTCGGACATTACGGTGACGCACGTGGGCCGCACCAGCGATATCGTCGCGGGGCCTTCTTCGGCGGCGGTGGCTCCCGGCGTTTTCGCGATGTCGGGGAACGGCGTGGGCCAGGGCGCGGTACGGGTGGCGGGCACCGTCTACATCGCGCGCGCCGCCGATGACGGCATCTCGCGTCCGGCGAAGCGGGGTGAGTATGTTTCCATTTACTGCACGGGCCTGGGAAGGGTGGAGTTCCCTCCGCGGCCGGGCGAACCTCCGCCGCCCGATCCGCCCATCCGCACCGTGGACACGCCCGAGGTGAGCATCGGCGGCGCTCCGGCGGAGGTGTCATTCTCCGGACTGACGCCGGGAACCGTGGGTCTGTATCAGATCAATGCGAAGATCGCAGCCGCGGCCCAGACGGGCGCAGTCGTTCCGCTGACGGTGAGCATTGGCGGAAAGACGAGCAATACGGTCACCATCGCGGTGGTCGAGTAGGCGCAACGGGCGCGGGGTGAAAATGATTCCCGCTAGACTGGGATCGTGCGGGCATTCGTTCTAGCAGTACTTGCGCCGGCGGCGTTGTGGGCCTCCGGCGTGGCGGGGGATGTGGCCGGAGAACTGAGAAAGGCGGCGCTCGATCCGGAGGAATGTTACCGCGTGCGCGATCTCCGCTTCGCGCGCGATGAACTCAAGGTCTATCTCAACGACGGCTTTCTGATTTTCTCGAAACCCATCCACGGGCAGCGGGTTTCGGCCGTTTTTTCCGGTGAAGTGGAAGGCGGAGACGCGGAACTGCTGGTGATGCCGCCTTTCGTGAGGGAGCGCAAATCGCTGGCCAGATTCACGCATTCGCCGAACCTCGATGTCCACTTCCAGAGCAACGTGATGGTGTTTACCGACGACAGCGCGGCGGAGTTGCTGGCAACCGTGCGCGCCGCCGGATCGAAGAAGAACGCCGAGATGGGAAACCTGCTGGCCGAGAAGTGGACTTCCGTGATGGCCAGCTTCGTGGCGAGTTTCGAAGTGCGGCTGGTGGAGGACCTGCTTTCGCCGCGGCGGAAAGAGGTGGGCTTCTTCTACATGGCGCTGGGCGGCAGCGCGCTCGGCAACTTCGATGTCATCTGGGATCCTCGCGGGAGCCGGCAGATCAGCATCGGCCAGGTGGCGTTCCGCAATGAGCGGCGCTATTTCGACGTATGGACAAATTTCGAGGCCAACTCCTTCCGCATGGGCCGCAGAAAGACGCCGGAGATGGATTTCAAGCCGGAGCAATACTCCATTGACGCGACCATTGATGCGGATCTGCTGCTGAAAGCGGTGACCCGGCTGCGCCTGACGCCGCTGGTGACGGAGCGCACCATCGCCCTCGAGTTGTCGCAGCAGGTGCGCGTGACCTCGGCGAAGGTGGACGGGGCGCCCGCCGAAGCCTACTCGCCCGAGTCGCTGCGGGCGAACCTGATGCGGAGCAGCGAGAACCAGATCCTGCTGATTACGGCGGACCATGAATTTGCGGCCGGCAAACCGGTGGATCTCGAAATAGCCCATGAAGGGAAGGTGATCTCGCCCGCCGGTGACGGAGTGTACTACGTGGGCGCGCGGGGCATCTGGTATCCGAACCGGAGCCTGCGTTTCGCGCCCTATGAGGTGACCTTCCGGTATCCGAAAGGACTGGATCTGGTGGCGACGGGCGATCTCGTATCCGAGGACACCGATGGAGATTGGAAGATCAGCAGGAGGAAGACGCCCGCCCCGGTGCGTTTCTTCGGCTTCAATCTCGGCAATTACCAGCGTGCGCGGATTCAGAAGGGCGGCCTGACAGTGGAAGTCTGCGCCAACAAGAAACTGGAGGCGGCGCTTCAACCCACGCCGAAATTGATGGAAATGCCGCCTCTGCCCAGCACGCCCTGGGGCCGCGGGCGGCAGCAGCGGGCTCCGGGTGTTGTGATGATGCCGTCGCCGGCTCCCGATCCCACGGCGCGGCTGAAACAACTGGCGGCGGAGATCGCCGGAACGTTCGATGAGATGGCGGCGCGGTTCGGCAAACCGCCCGTGCGAACACTCACCATCTCGCCCATTCCGGGCCGCTTCGGGCAGGGGTTTCCAGGCCTGGTGTACCTTTCCACGCTGGCCTACCTCGATCCCGGGCAGCGTCCCATCGCGAGGACGAACAACTTCCAACAGATGTTTTTCTCCGAAATTCTGCACGCGCACGAAGTGGCGCATCAGTGGTGGGGGAACGGCGTCATGCCCGCCGATTACCAGGATGACTGGTTGATGGAGGCGCTGGCCAACTACTCGGCGTTGTGGATGCTGGAGCGCAGGAAAGGCGCACGGACGCTCGAAACCATCCTCGACGAATACCGCAACGATCTTTTGCGCAAAGAGACGGACGGGCGTACCATCGAATCCGCCGGTCCGGTGACCATGGGCCATCGCTTGTCTTCCTCTCAATCGCCAAACGCGTGGGCGGCGATCGTCTACGAAAAAGGAACGTGGATCCTTCACATGCTGCGGCGCAGAATGGGCGATGAAGGCTTCCAGAAGATGCTGGCGGAGTTTTATCAAAGCAATCTCTTTCACTCCGTCTCGACGGAGCAGTTCCGGCAACTGGCGCAGAAGTATCTCCCCGCCGGGTCTCCGGATCCGAAGCTCGAAAATTTCTTCGAGCAGTGGGTGTACGGCACCGGGATCCCCTCTCTGAAACTCGCCTGGAATGTAAAAGGCAAAGCGCCGAAACTGCGTCTCACCGGGACCATTACGCAGACGGACGTGGATGAGGAATTCAGCGTCTATGTTCCAGTGGAAATCCAGGCAGGGAAGGCCAAGCCTGTGGTCAAGTGGGTAGCCACCAGCAACGAACCGGCGCAGTTCGAGGTGAGCCTGAGCGCCATGCCGGCGCGAGTGGTGCTGGACCCGGGGAATGCGACGCTCGTGCGCAAGTAGTATGCTTGCCGGATGCGAGAGCGCAGCCTGAACCTCGCCTATCTGTACCTGTTGCGTGTTCCCCTGCTGGGCGCCGCGTTTCTGGCGCTGTTTCCGCTTCTCAGCCTCCATCGAGGCGGCCCGGCCTATTTCCTGCTGCACGGAATTTTCGATATTACAGCGCTGGACCTGTTCTTCGTCTCCGGACAGGTGGCGCTGCTGGTGACCACGCTGGCGGTGGTGACTTTCCTGGTGTTTCGCAACGGTCCGGCGCGGTTCCGGTTGCCGGAAGTAGACGCCATGGGCGTGGCGCGATGGTTCGCTTTACTATACGCGGCGGCCGGCGTGTTTTTCCTGGCACGCACAACGGGCGTGGCGCAGGGTGCGGCGGCGCAAAAGGCTGCGGCAATCGCCGCGGGCTGCGCGGTGGCGGCGGGGCTGGTGGCGTTGGGGCGGGTGCTGTGGCCGAAGCCCTCGGCCTGGCTCTCTCTAAGGAACACGCGCAAAACGGAGCCCGCCCGCGCGGCGAATCATCGCGGTGTTCCTCGTACTATGGGGGCGCGGGACGTGCCCTTTGCGCTTCTGATGAAGCGGCTCACAGGCAGGTTCGGGCCGGGCTACGTCGATGAGAAGGGAAATCTGCTACCGGGCCATGGATTCGCCGTTCTGTGTCTGGCGATCTTTTCCGCGTTGTATCTGCTGATTGCCTTGCGGGCCATACCGCGTACAGCCACTCTGTGTTCCGTGCTGAACCTGGTGTTTGTCGGGGTGTATCTGATTTCCGGGCTCGCATTTCTGTGCGACCGGTTTCGTGTTCCCGTGCTGCTCGCGCTCGCCATCCCGCTTCTGGCGACCGCGCGGTGGTTCGACACGGATTTCTATTTCGCCGCGGCCAAGGCGAGCCGCGTGGAACCACTTACGCCGCTGGAGTTGATGGCCGCTTCGCCTTATGACACAGCGGTGATTGTGAGCGCGCAGGGCGGCGGGATTCAGGCGGCAGCCTGGACGGCGGAAGTGCTCGCACGGCTCGATGAAGCGTTGGGCGGCGAGTTCGCTCCGCGGGTGCGTCTCATCAGTTCCGTCTCCGGCGGGAGCCTGGGCGCAATGTACTTCAGCGCGGGGTATCACGGCGGGAAGGTGTCCGGACACGAAGCCATAGTCCGGGCAGCCAGAGCCTCGAGCCTGGAGGAAATTGCGTTCGGATTGGTATATCGCGACCTGCCGCGTATGTTTCTGCCGTTCGCCTCCTCGCGGCTGGCGGACCGCGGGGCCGCGGCGGAGAGGGCGTGGTCGGCGCAAGACGGCGCCCCGGCTGAGAGCGTCATGCTGGCCCGGTGGCGTGAGGAAACGCGACGCGGGCAGCGGCCGGCGAATATCTTCAACGCCATGGCGGCGGAAACAGGACAGCGCTGCCTCCTCTCGACGGTTGACCTGGGCCGCTCGAGCGGGCGGCGTGAGTTCGCGGAGATGTATCCCGGGCTGGACGTGAGGCCGGTGACAGCGGTGCGGCTGTCGGCGTCGTTTCCGTATGTGACGCCGGCCGCGCGGGTGGCCGCCGAAGTGCACGAGCCCTACCATTTTGTCGACGGCGGATATTTCGACAACTACGGCGTTCTGTCGGCGGTGGATGTACTGCTCGCCGGAACGGCCGAGGCAGGGCCGGTGAAGAGGATTTTGCTGATCGACATCGCAGCGGCGCAGGAGCCTTCCGCGGCGTTGAAAACTCGTGGCTGGTTCTACCAGGTGCTGGCGCCGCCGGAGGCGTTCTTAGCCATGCGGAACACCGCTCAGGTTTCCCGCAACTACGATGATGTGCGGATGGCGCGCATCATTCTCGAGGGCCGCGGACTCGAGTTTCATCAGGTGAGCTTCCGGTTTCCCTCGGAGGAAGCGCCGCTTTCCTGGCATCTGACGCAGGCGGAGAAGGAGGCGATCGATGAAGCGTGGACGCATCAGAAGCAGGCGGTTCAGGACGTGAGGGAGTTTCTAAAGCTGCCATGACACCCAAGCAACCCGTTCCCTACTCGACCCATTCGCTCTCTCTCGCCGTCCTGATCTCGAGGCACCCTTCCTGAGGAAGCGAATCCATGGGGAGACCGCCCTGCCAGACGGAAATCTCGAGGCAGGCGGTTTCGCGGCCGTCGAGATTCAAGTTCGCAAACGGCACGGAGAATTCGAGCGCGCGGCGGTAGGCTGCCTGCACTCCCAACGCGGCGCCTTCCAGCACTTCCGCCCGCGCCTCGGAGAGCGCGAGCCTCATGTGGCGCGCATTGAGGCGTACCTGCACCTCCATGCCCGCGAGATCTTCATTATCGAGAAAGTCGATGCGGACGAACAGACGCTCGGCATCGGCTCCATAAAAGAGCTCCTTTACCAGGAAGCGATGGCCGTGCATGGCGCTGCTGCGGCGGTCGACGCGGTAGTTCCCGGCTCCCATCCATTCGAAGTAGCTGCTCACCTCGCCGTCGATGACGGGGTGGATGGGAGACACGGGCGCCTGATGCAACGCCTTGGCGCGGGCGCGCAGGATGGAGCGGCTCAGATCGGAGGGCGGTGTGAGGCGCAGCGCGCGGTACATGTTGGCAAGGTGGTCGCGATAGAGCTGGTCAAACTCCTGGCGGTTGTCGCTGTCGTGATGCGGGCCGTACCACCAGCACCAATCGCTTCCTTCCGCAATCAGCAGTTCTTCGAGAGCGAGCTTGTAGTCGCTCTCGGGGACCGATCCCGGTTGTACCTGCTCAAACGCTTCCCGCGCCTGGAGCAGCATCTCCCAGGCTTTGTTGTCTTCCTCGAAACCGATCCAGACGTCGAAGTTTGCGCTGATCCAGGAGCCGGCGGCGATGTGATCGAGCGGATCGTCTTCCACCTTCTCGAGGGCTTCCGATACGGTGACCGCCTCCATGTCGGACGCCTCGCTGATGCGCTTGTACAGGTCCCGTAAGAACGGACGTCCGTTGAGGTAGTAATGCTCCCAGGCGTTTTCTCCGTCGAGGATGACCGGAACCAGCGCGTCACGCCCGGAGGAGAGGATCGGCGCGCAGTTCTCGCGGATGCGGTGGATGAAATCCGCCGCGGCGTCGCCGGCGTGCATTTTCGAGTAGACGAAACCCACGAGATCGCTGAGATAGTGGTCGCGGAAGATCATGGATATTTCATTGCCGTTCTTTCGCCAGCGGTAGGGACGGTAGGTAGTGGTGGGATCGGCACCGCGTCCGAGCGTGCGGGCGAGCACGCCGTTATCAGTGGCGGCCCACTGGTAGCCGCACTCGGCGGCGATGGTGAGCGCTTCATCGGAGACGGATCCCTCCGACGGCCAGAGTCCCACCGGGCGTTTGCCCACCTTTGTTTCCACGTACTCCATGGCGCGCTCGAGGTGAAGCCGCGCATCCTGCGGATAGCGAAAGCGAGAGGGCAACGGGACAAAAGGATTGGCCTCGTGGGCTACATTCGAATCACAGATGAGGGGCAGGATGGGGTGGTAAAAGGGCGTGGCGGAGATTTCGATCTGTCCGGTGGCCGCGAAGTCGTGGTAGACCGGAAGGACACGTCCGAGAATCTGAAGCTGCTTGCGCCCGATGAGTTCCTGGTCCTCTTTGGAATACTCTCTGCCCTTTGCAACGAGGAGGCGGACCTCGGAATCGCCGGCTAGAAACTCTTCCTCGAACCAGGCCAACTGCGAGAGCACCTGGAGATCGCGCAATGCCTGTGCGTTGAATACGTGCATCGCGCGGCGGAAATTGCGGTCCGCCGCGCGCCAGGCGTCGAACAGTTCCGCGTAGCGCGGATAGCGGCCGATGAGGTGGGTTGGATTGGCCTGGAAGAAGTATTGGAGGATGAACCTGATTTCATGCTCGGAGAGTTCTTCGGCGGGCTTGAGGGCGACACGCAGAAACGGGTCCACGGCCTGGCCTGACGCATACTCTTCGACTTGCAGCAGCAGGGAAGGAACAAGATTGAAGGTCTGGTGAATATGCGGAAATTCCTCGAGGATCTTCACCATGCCGTAGTAGTCCTTGAGGGCGTGCATGCGGGTCCACGGGAGGCGATACTCGCCCGAGACCAGATCCTTGTAGCACGGTTGGTGCATGTGCCAGACGAAGCAAAGGTAGATACGGGGCATGGTTAAAGATGTACGGGCATGAGGATCATCTCGAGAAATAGCTGCGCACGGGCGGCGGCGGATCCGTGCCGCGGATGGCGCGCCAGAGGATGCCGTTCAACTCATCATCGTCGATCAGGTCAGCATCGGAGAAGTCGAGTCTGGCGGAGCGCGCGGCTGTCGCGTTACCGTGGCTGTTGCGAGTGGTGAGGGGAATACGCGGCTTCTCGGCTTCGTACGGGCGCGGGTCGGGCTCTTTCGAAAACGCGGAGAACATCGGCTTCGACGCCGCGTCGAACTGGGTCATGGGGCGCAGACCCAGGATCAACTCGATGGTGCGCAGCATCGAGGTGGTGTTGTACATCGTGCTATCCACCACGCCGCGCCTAGTGTAGGGCGAGAGGATAAAGGCCGGCGAGCGGTGCGAATCGACGTGATCCGCGCCATTCTGCGCATCGTCTTCGAGCACGAAGATAGCCGTCTTCGGCCAGAACCGGCTCTTCGAGACGCCTTCGACAACCATGCCCAGGGCGGCGTCGTTATCGGCCATGGCAGAGAGCGGCGCAATCTTTCCGGCAGCCGTGCCCGAGGTGTGATCATTGCCGAGGCGCATCAGCAGGAACCGCGGCATTGCGCCTTGCCTTTCAAATTCCGCCAGATCCTCGAGGAATACCTTGGCGCGTTCGATGTCCGGATAGTCGAGGTCAAAGGCGCGGTACTTGCGGTTGGTGACAGGGACCAACTGGCGGTCGCGAATCGCCTCCACCTGATCACCCGAGGGCGACGCCTGCTTCGCGTTGGTGACGAAGTAGCCGTAGTTGCGCATGGAAATCCCGGCGGAGAGGACGTTCGTCCAGATGTAGCCGGCGGGGGGAATCGCCGCGGGCTCGCCGCCTTCATAATCGTAGTGTTTGCGGCGTCCGCCGTAGCTGTTCGGCCACATCCGCTGCACGTAGTCCGGAGCGATGGCGGCCATGGACCAGTTGTGCCCGTCGGCGCTTACGTCGGCGTTGACATAGAAATTGTCGAAGACCACGAATTCCCTCGCCAACTTGTAATGATTGGGCGCGGAGTTTTCATGGAACAGCATCAGAGACGCGTCTCCGTTGCCCTTCCCGAGCGCGCCAAACACCTGGTCATAGGTGCGGTTCTCTTTGATGATGTAGATGACATGCTCGATGGGCGATTTTCTTCCGGGCTGGGAGGGAACGGGATTGCCTTGCGGAACGCGCGCGTCATCGAGCAGTGCATCGCGGTAGGGAGAGTTGGCGAACACTGTTTTTGTGTATTCGGCCAACTGCTCCTCGGATACCGGGGGAACCCAGGAGATCGTACCGTGCTGAATGGCCGCGACATACTCGTCGGAGCGGATCCCTTCGTGCGATTTCGCGGGCTGCACATCGGGACGAGGTCCCTTGGGGTTGGCGTGGCTGCCCGCGCCGCGGCCGTTGAGAACCAGCAGGCGGCCATCGGGCAACACGCGGGCGGCGGTCGGGTACCAACCTGTGGGAATGAATCCGAGCACGCGGCTGCGCGCCGCGGAGATATCCACCACGGCGGCCGCGTTGGCATCCGAGCAGACCACATGCAGGCGCTTCTGATCGGGACTGAGCGCAAGTCCGCTCGGAGTCATTCCCGCGGGCTGCCGGGGCGTCATGGCCACGTTAATGGACTCGATCATGCGAAGGTCCTTGCCTTCGGTGACGCCCACCACATAGGTACGGTTGGTATTCCCGGCGGTAATGAAAATGCGATAGGCGACAGGCGCCTGGGCCGGGTCTTTCTTCTCCCCGTCCTCCTCGGCGGCTAGCGGCTTGCGGTCGCTGAGCACCATATCCGTGGTGTGCGATCCGAGTCTTACTTTTCCGAGTTCCTCGCCGGTGTCCGTATTGTAATGGTAGAGCGTGCCATCGGCCCAACTGGTGACGAAAAAGGACTTTCCGTCGGGGTGGAAGAGGATGCGGTAAGGACGCCGCCCGGTCTTGAATCTCTCGATGACACGCCCGGATTGCGGATTGATGACGACCACTGTGTCGCGATAGAGCAGCGAGGCGAACAGCAGGCGGCCGTCTGGTGTAGTCTGCACGTCTCCGATGAAATCCTGGTGCTGGCGGGTGGCTTCCGGAACCACGGTGAACGTGCGCGCCGGTGTCAGTCCGGCGTTCGAGAAGTCGAATTCAAAGACGCTCGCCTTCGATCCACCGCCCACGTAGACTTTCTTTCCATCCGGAGACATGGCGAGCCCCAGCCAGCCGTCAGGAACGCGCGTACGGCTCAATTCGGAGCCGCTGTCCGTGTCGATGACGCTGATGGAGGACGGATTGTAGCCCCCGTTGAGCACCAGCAGGCGCTTCTTGTCCCTCGAGAGCGCCGTGGACATGGGGAACGTGTCGACCTGGGTCTGCTTGCCGGCGGGTTTGATGCGCCAGCCGTTGACCAGCAGAAACGCGCCGTCGGATTGTTTGCCGGCCCGGGTGAGGGAAGCGGGCTGCGACACAAGCATCACAACCAGCGCGGCGGAGAGAAGTAGGAGTGCGCCTGCGAGTTTCATTCGTAGAATTTTTGTGCGATGGGGAAGCGGCGTCCCATTCCGAACGCCTTGGTGGTTACTTTGAGTCCGGGAGCGGCCTGCTGCCGCTTGTACTCGTTGCGGTCGACCTTGTTCACGATGTCGCGCACCAGGTCGAGCGGGAGTTGATACTCTTCGGCGATGCGGCTCGGGGAGTGGAAATCTTCGACGTATCCCTTGAGGATCTTGTCGAGGACGTCATATTCCGGAAGCGAATCGGTATCTTTTTGGCCGGGCCGCAGTTCGGCCGATGGGGGTTTGAGGAAAACGCTCTCGGGGATGGCGTTGTTGTGACGTTCGTTGGCTATGCGTGAGAGGTGGTAAACCAGGGTCTTCGGCACGTCGCTGATCACTGCCAGCCCGCCGCACATATCCCCATATAGAGTGCAGTAGCCGACGGCGAGTTCGCTCTTGTTTCCCGTGGTCAGCACCAGCGAGCCGAATTTGTTCGAAAGCGCCATGAGGGTGAGCCCGCGCAGGCGCGACTGGAGATTTTCCTCGGCTACACCGGACCCGGTTCCGGCAAACAGCGGGGCCAGTTCGGCGAGCATCGTCTCATAGGCCTCCGAGATACTCGATACCTCGAAGCGGATGCCGAGATTTTCGGCCAGGACGCGGGCGTCCGTCAGGCTGTGCTCAGTGGAGTACGGGCCCGGCATTCCGACGCCCATCACGTTCTCCCTGCCCACCGCATCCACGGCAATCGCCGCCGTGAGCGAGGAGTCGATGCCGCCGGACAACCCAATCAGCACGCTGCGAAAGCCGCACTTGCGGATGTAGTCCCGCGTTCCCAGCACGAGCGCTTCGTAGACGGCTTCGCATTCGTCGGCGAGCGTGGGCCGGATGGCGGCGGGCGCGGGCGGCGCGTCGATGTCGAAAATCACCAGATCCTCGGCCAGCGACGCGGCCAGGGCAAGCGGTTCGCCGTTGGCATCAAGAGCAAAGCTGGAGCCGTCGAACACGAGTTGGTCGTTCCCGCCCACCTGGTTCACGTAGACGACGGGAATCCGGTGGCGGCGCGCGGTGTTTGCGAAAATCTCGCGCCGCTGCGCCCGTTTTCCCATGTGGTAGGGCGATGCGTTGATGCTGATGAGCATCCGGGCTCCGTCACGCGCCAGTTCATCCACCGGATCGCGCTTGTACAGCCGCCTCTCCCAGAACATCTTGTCGTTCCAGGCATCCTCACAGATGGTGAGTGCGATTTTCCGCCCGCGCCAGGTCCACAATTTCTGATGGTCCGCGGATTGGAAATAGCGGGCTTCATCAAACACGTCGTAGGTGGGCAGCAGCATCTTCACCTGGCGGAAGATGATCTCTCCGGCCTCGAGGACGGCGGCGGCATTGATGGAACTCTTTCCGGATTTCTCCTCGGACCGTCCCACGTAACCGCTGATGAGCGCCAGCGGCAGGCCGGCGGTTTCGGCGGCAAGCCGTTCGAGAGCCTCTTCGGTGCGGGCAAGGAAGCTGGGTTTTTCCACCAGGTCGCGGGGCGGATACCCGTTGAGGGAAAGCTCGGGGAACACCACCAGATCTGCGCCTGCCCGCGCGGCATCCTGGCCGGCATGCACCATTTGGGTGACGTTGCCTTCGAGATCGCCGACAGTGGGATTGATCTGGCCGAGCGCAATACGCATGAAGATAACATTGTAGCGACGGCAGGCGAGAGGATTGGAGATCCTGCCCAGTGCAAGCTTTTGTGGGCATATGGAAAAACAGGTTCGGCCCTACTGAATCCGCAGAAATGGTCCGAACCCTGCGCCGCGGCAAACGGATCGACCATCCGGGCGTGGAATGACCGTTCCCCCACCTGGTTTTCCGCGGCGGGAGCGGCGGCGATGCTGTGTACGGCAGTCTGGCTGTGCCGCAAGCCACCGCGTTGCAACGCGGCCGCTTGATAGGCCGCCGCTTGATACGATGGAGTTGTGGCAGACAAACCGTTCCACGAGCCGAGGCTTGCTCTCAACCGCATCTACACACGCCGCGGTGACGCCGGCGAAACCAGTCTGGCGGGCGGGCAGCGGGTGGCCAAGGACTCCATCCGTCTGGAGTGCTACGGCACGGTCGACGAGTTGAACTCAATGGTCGGCATGGCTTGCGTATCCATTGAAGAGCTTGCCACGGCCGCGCCCGACTTGTTGCCCCTCTTCGCCATCCTGCGCCGCGTGCAGCACGAACTGTTCAATTTGGGCAGCATCCTGGCGACACTGCCCAAGGATGTCCACCCGAAGCAGCCGCAAATCACCCACGCGGACATCGAGCAGTTGGAGCGCGACATCGACGCAATGAACACTCCGCTGACCACCTTGCGGTCCTTCGTCCTGCCGGGCGGGAGCCGCCTCAATGCCGAACTGCACCTCTGCCGCACGGTGTGCCGGCGCGCCGAACGGATTGCCGTAGCGCTCTCCCGGCAGGACGAGATTCCCGCCGCGACCCTCGGCTACCTGAACCGGCTGAGCGACGGGTTCTTCGTCTGGAGCCGCTGGGCGAATCACAAGCTCGGGGCTCCGGAAGTGTTGTGGGAGCCTAATCAAGCCGCCTCCGCAAGCCGATCTTAGAAAGTGTGGACCGAGGGGACGTAAGCGCTGGGATGGATGCGCCTCCCAGATCCGGCCCGATGCTCGGCCCCTATCGCATCGTCTCGAAGGTGGGGGAAGGCGGCATGGGGTCGGTGTGGCTGGGGGTGCGCGCCGATCAGCAATTCGACAAGAAAGTGGCGATCAAGGTCGCCCCAAGGGCGCTCGAAAACGAGGAGGTGCTGATCCGGTTCCGCCTGGAGCGGCAGACGCTGGCCAGGTTGGATCATCCAAACATCGTCAAACTCCTCGACGGGGGTACCTCCGAGAGTGGTATCCCGTACCTGGTGATGGACCATGTCGAGGGCGCCCCGCTCGACCGCTACGCCGATGAGCAGAAGCTCTCCATCGAACAGAGGCTGGCGCTGTTCCGGAAGATCTGCGCCGCCGTGCACTACGCGCACCAGCACCTTGTGGTGCACCGCGATCTGAAGCCTGGAAACATCCTGGTGACCTCGGACGGCGAACCGAAGTTACTGGACTTCGGCATTGCCAAGATGCTGGATACGGATTCCGCCCGGTTCCAGGTCACCTGTGAAGGCGTCGTTCCCATGACGCTGCGCTATGGCAGTCCGGAACAGATTCGGGGCAAAGCCGTCTCCGCCGGAAGCGATATCTACGCGCTCGGCGTGCTGCTGTATGAACTGCTCACCGGGCACACGCCGCACTACCACCCCGGCGTGCCCGTGGAAACATTGATGTACATGATCCTCAACGATGATCCGCGGCCGCCGAGCGCTGTCGTCCGGCAGGCTTTGGACTGGCCAACGGGAGGCGTCGAGGCGGGGACACTGGCCGAGGCCCGGTCGAGCACCCCGGAGCGTCTATCGAATCATCTCGCGGGCGATATCGACGCTATCGTGCTCAAGGCCCTGCGCAAGGAACCCGCTGACCGTTACCTTTCGGTGGAGCATTTTGCGGACGACATCCGGCGTCATCTCGAAAGCCTGCCGGTGCTTGCGTTGCAGGGGACGTGGAAATACCGCACCCGGAAGTTTGTCAACCGGCATAAGTTGTCCGTGGCGACGGCCAGTGTCTTCAGCCTGGCTTTGCTCGGAGCGATGGGCGGAATGGCTTTTCAGTGGAATGTTGCGCGTCTGGAGCGGGCGCGCGCCGGAGTGCTGTTCCGGGATGTCCATGAACTGGCGCGCACATTCCTGTTCGACTTCGAGGCATCACTCGAGAAGATTCCCGGATCCACGGAAGCCCGGCTGATGTTGGTGAAGCGGACTTCAGATTACCTGGAGCGGTTGACTCGCGATGCCCTCGAGGACGAGGGTGTATTGCTCGATGTGGGCGAGGCCTACATTAAGCTGGGGTCCATCCAGGCAAGCCCCTTCACTTCGAGCATCGGGGACGTGAAGGCGGCGGAGATATCCTACCGCAAGGCGGTGGAGATTCAGGAGCGGCTGCAGCGGATGAAGCCGAAACATCGCCAGGGGCTGGATGTCATGGCCCGCGCGAAGCTCGAATTGAGTGAGATACTCGGCGCGATGGGTCGTGTCCGCGAGGCGGTGGCCGAAGCGAAAGCGGCCGCGGAAATCTTTGCTTCCATCACCTCGCGCGACCCGCACGACATGCGCGCGATGCGCGATGCCGGCGTGGCCTACCTCTACCTTGCCGGCGTCCAAGGCGCTCCCAACCGCCTGAACCTGGGCGATCGCAAGGGGGCCATCCGCTACGCGAAGGAATCCATCGCAGACAACGAAAAGATAGGGGGAATGGATCCGAACGACAAGACAGGGCGGGCGAACCTGCCGCTGGCCCGCCTGATGCTGGCGTACATGCTATCGGTGGATGGAGCATCGAGGCAGGCGCGGGCGATCGTGCTGGATCTGGACAGGTTCGCTGCCGGACTGCGAAAGCAGCCTCGCGACCGCGTCCGGGCCGTGCTGGCGGATATCGACGATGGAATCGGCTGGGTGTGGCAGAGGCTGGACGATCATCGGAGAGCGCTCGAGTATTTCCGGGAATCCGAGGACTTTCGTGACGTCATGGCGCGGCAGGACCCGAACGACACCAACGCGCAATCGGCACTGGCGGCGGCGATGTATAACCGCGGTGTGTCGTATGCCGCCCTGGGAGACATGGCGCATGGCCGCGAACACATCGAGCATTCCATCGAAATTTGGCGTCGGCTGGTGAAACAGGACCCGAACAATCTGTTCTGGCAAGGCGGCCTCGCGGATTCGCTCATCGCCGCCGGGCGCGCGGACGAGGCGATGGAGATTTCCGGGCGGCTGGCAACTCGCGCCGAAGCGACCCCCGACGAGATGGTACGCTACGTCCGTCTGCTTCGGGAAAAAGACCCCCAACGCGCCTATGCGCAGGCCCGGCGGGCCGTCGAGTTGAGCAATCAGGCTACCTGGGACATCGAAGACGAATATGCACAGGCCGCCGCGGCGGCAGGCGACTGGCAGCGCGCGATCGAGGCTGAAGGGCGGTCCATCCAACTCCTCGAGACTTATGAAGCGGACACTGATTTCTCCGCCTATCGCGATGTGCGCGAACGGCTGAACCGCTACCGTCAGGAGGTAGTCAAGGCTTCGCTGTCCAGGTCGAGATAGGCGGCTACCCCATCTCGCTGAACTTTACTTTGCGGCCTTTGAGCAGCGCCTGATTGGCCAGATGCGGACCGGCCACTGCCTGAGCGGCGATCTCCACCGGACAGTTCGGCTCCTTGCGGGACTTGGTGCAATCGAGGAAATTCTGCACGTGCGACTCCACCGGCACGGGCGCCTTCTCCTGGTACACCGGCGCGTTCGTCTTCTTCCATGGCTCGGCGTACACCTCGAATCCGGCCTCATCGAGGATCATGGTCCCCTTGTCGCCCATGAACGTGATGGACCATCCGTTCTGGTAGGAATTGTCGTAATCGAGAGTCCACGTGACAATGTGCTGGGGATACTCGAACACGGCGGAAAAGACATCGGGGTGCTCGGCCCCGGCCATCTTGGCGACGAAGCCGGAACAGATGGCCGAAGTAGGGGGACCGGATTCGGTGAACCATTGCACCACATCCATAAGATGAGTGCCCTGATCCGTCATGTTCCCGCCCGCGTAGTCCCAGAAATAGCGCCAGCGGCGGAAGCGCATGGGCTCCAACTCCCGCTGCCGGGCGCTGCCGAGGAATCGCTTCCAATCGAGCTTTCCAGGCAGAGGCGAATTGTCGAGCGGAGCGGCGATGTTCCAATGCCACTGGGGCTTGACTAATGTGATGCGGCCGAGCACGCCGTCATCGACAAGCTTCTTTGCCTTGTGGATGGATTCCGCGCTGCGGCGCTGCATGCCGATCTGGACCACCTGCTTCGATTGGCGCACAGCTTGGATCATGCGGCCGCTTTCCTCGATGGACTTCGAAAGCGGCTTTTCGAGATAGACGTCCTTGCCCGCTGAAAGGGCCGCCATCAACATGGGCGCGTGATGATGATCGGGCGAGGCGATGACGACAGCATCGATATCCTTCCACTCGAGCAACTCCCGGTATTCGACAAAGGTGCGGGCATCCGGCGAATCCTTTTTCGCCAATTCCAGGTGAGGCTCGTAAACATCGCAGAGGGCCACACATTCGGCGCCCTGCTTGGTGAAAATACGGTTCAGATAGCGCCCGCGCCCGCCGGTGGCGATAAGCCCATAGCGGATGCGGTCATTGGCTCCGAAGGAGGACTGAGGGACGAATAAAGGCGCGGCGGCCAGGGTATGAATAAAATGACGGCGATGCGAATCCATTCGTAAGATCTCCTGGCCGCAATCGTATCACTTGGAGATGGAGGATTCAGGCCACGGTTGTCTGGATGGACTGGATACGCAGCCGCCCGCCCTTGGCGACAGCAAGTCCGCATGAAGCAAGCCCGAGAATGCGCCCCGTTCGGAGCGTAACCGCCGGTCCGTTGTTGAGGCGGACGGACGCTTCCTGGCGTGCCGCCGAGTAGTCCACTGCAATGCGGAGTGGCCCGGTTTCGGCCAATTGGGGATATGGCGTCTCCGAGGTGATGAGATGGGCGAGATAGCCGTACTCCGTGGAACGGCGGGAGCGTTGAACGCGCTGCGGCGTGCCTGTGCCCAGGTACACTGCCCCATTGCCGCAGCGAATCCGCACGCACGCCTCTTCCAACGCGCCGGGCTCCAGGAGAGTATCGCCGAACAGCACGTAGCCCTCCGCCCGCTCCACGTGGACCTCGGCTTCCACCTTACCTTCGGCGACAAGGGGAATCCCACGCGTGATGCCCGCGGGTCTGGCTGACGCCGGCGATTGCTGCAATTCCAGCCACAATCCGCCGTCCGCACGAACGTAGCGCTCCACCGCCGCACGGTGGTCCGGACCCGGATTCACAGTGTGCCACCCGGTGCGCCCGTCGCGAAAATCGATCAGGTCGGTACGCGCGGTGATCCAGTTGGGGGATACACGAGCAAGCGTGGGACGGTTGTGGCGCATCCAGGTACCTTTGTTGTATGACATGACGATTGTTCTGTCACGCGCTTCGGCAAGATAGGGGTAGGTGACGTGATGCACCGGTTCGGAAGGATTGTCCGGAAAGTCCGTAAAATCCACTTCCCGCATGCCGCGAAACGTAACCCCATCCGCTGTGATTCCCAGCACCAGGCTCTGGCGGGCGTAGTTGGAGTGAACATCATTGTTCCAGGCAACGGCGATTTCACCGCTGCGCAGTTTGAGCATGGTGGCGGGAGCATTGCTCGAAGGCAGGGCTGAGGGTTCGGCCGCGGACCAGGTCACGCCACGGTCCTGGGAGAACGATTGCCACTGGAACCCGGTTTGCGCGCGGATCAGCATCCACAGCCGGCCATCGGGCAACTGCGCCACGCTCGGCTCATTGGCGCCGCTCTCGAATCCGCCGCCTCCCGCATCGAGGATGCTTCCGGACCTGCTCCATCTGTGGCCATCGTCATCCGAGTACATCGCGGAGACGGCGAACCTGGCTTTGGTTGCAGTCAGGAAGGCAAATGGATAGATCAGCCGGCCGTCGCGTAGTTGAGTCAGAGACAGAATATCTCCGTTGTACCGCTCTCCCGTGGGCATCTTTTCCGGCTCGCTCCACGCGGCGCCTCCGCCGGTGGATCGATGGAAGAATACCTCACAGAGCGACTTCAGCGGAGAACCGGTTTCGTAGTCATATCCGCCGTAGCGAACAAAGATGTGCAGCAGGGCGCCGGAACGGGTGAGGCGCAGGGCGTGCGAGAGCACCGAATACTGTGCGGTTCCCTGAACGGCAACGCGAGGTTCGCTCCAGCAGCATCCGCCGTCCGTGGACCGGCGGAGCGCGATGCGCGAGATGGGCCACATCGCTTTGGCCAGATAGGGCGGTTCCGGTTCTGTGGTAGCCCAGAGAAGGGAGCCGTCGGCGAGCGCCGCCACAGGTCCGCCGCGCGAAGCGTTGTGCCCTGTTTCGAGGGTGAAGCGCTGGAGACCGGCTCCGCCCGCCGCTGGCGGGGACGCGGCCGGCAAGGGCAAGCAAAACGGAGCGGCGAGCACAGAGCGGCGCGTGATGGAGGAGCGCATCTCTTCACGCCCGTTCGGCGTTCGGCGGTGGCCCGGCGTCCAACTCCTCCGGAAACACCGCGTAGCCCTGAGGAGGAGGAAACACCGTCTCGAGCCACATGAGCCGCTTGCGAAGAATGCGGCTCGGCAACTGCCGCGGTCCGGTCTCGACATCGATGTCGCAACAGATGCCGTGGATGTACAGCGTCAACGTATCGATGAAGCTCAGCCGCGCATATTCGTGGAACGCTTTCGTGTCACGGCGTACCTTAGCGCTCCGGCGGCGCAGGCCCTGCTTCAGATGCCAGCTCTGCTCGTCCACTTCGCCATGAACATGGGCTCCCAGTTCATCCCCCAACATGGCGTGGTACTCCACCCGCACCTCCTCATTCAGCGAGGCTTCCGTCAAGGCGGCAATCTCATGGAAGAAGTAGTAGTGGTAGTCGGCCAAGTCAATGCCCTTCACGGCAAAAACCAGATCGGCTCCGTTGGCCCCGCGATAGTGGACGTGGGTACATGCTTTGTTCTCCGCAGGCTTGTCGAGAAGAATGAACTCCCGGCTCCCGGGAGGGACCTGCCCATGGCGCTTCGCCCCTTTGCCGTTGGCCCGCTCGAGAAACGGGACCAAAACGATCTGAGCCTTCGGGAGAGACTTGACAATTGACGGCGGCAGCGCCGCGATGGGCTCCTCCAGGTACTCTTTTACGTCTTCTTCAGTCAACGGCAGCCCGGCGAAGAAATAAGAGAAGGTGTGCGAGAGAGGCACCATCTCGGGCCGGAACCGCTCCAGGAATTCGGCCACACTGATCCGGGCCAAGTCGAGTTGGGACATCGAGTTGCTACCATGGTAGCAAGCGAGCAGTGACGTCCGCCAAAACTTATCCCTCCAAAGTCTTCGTCTCGGCCGGCGAGTCCTCCGGGGATTTGTACGCCTCGGCGTTGATCGAGGCGCTCGGGAAAGACTGGCCCGCCACCCGCTGGTTCGGGTGCGCCGGTCCGCGAATGCGGCAGGCCGGCGTCGATTGCCTTGTGGATGCCCGGAGTCTGAGCGTCGTGGGCCTGGTGGAGGTGGTGCACCATCTGCCGCGCATCTACGGCAAATTCCGCAAGTTGGTAAACGCCATCGCGCGGGAAAGACCGGACCTGGTCATTCTCACCGACAGCCCGGATTTCCATCTGCGGATAGCCGCAAAAGTGCGGAAGATGGGGATCCCCGTAATCTACCTGGTGGCTCCGCAGGCGTGGGCATGGCGGCAGGGACGGGTGAAGCAGATGCGGCGGGATATCAGCCGTCTTCTCTGTTTGTTCCCCTTCGAGGAGGCCTTTTTCCGCAGCCGGGGCGTCCCCGCCTGTTACATCGGCCACCCACTGGCCCGTATGATTCACGCACAGAAGAGCAAGGAAGAGTTTTTCGCCGCGCACGCGCTCTCCGCCAACCGCCCGATGGTGGCGCTGTGCCCCGGCAGCCGGAAAGGCGAGATCGCCCGCCACCTTCCGCCTGTACTGGATGCCGTGACGCGGCTGCAAAGAGAGATGGACGCCTCATTTGTGCTGGCTGCGCCCCTCGGATTCGGCGCTCAGAATTTTTTTCGGGAACGGATTTCCGCCTCGTCCATCCAAATCATTGAGGGTGAAACGTGGGACGTTTTGTCGCACGCCGATCTCGCTCTGGCCGCCAGCGGTACGGTTACCATGGAAGCAGCTTTACTGGGAATCCCGATGGTTACCTACTACAAGGTCACAGGGTTGAGTTGGTTTTTGGGCCGTCTTCTTGTTCGCGTTCCCCACTATTCCATGGTGAACCTGATCGCGGAGCGGAGGCTGGCTCCGGAACTGATGCAGAATGAAATGACAGGGGAGCGATTGGCTCAGGAAGCCAAAATCCTCCTCAACGAAGGGAAAGAGCGGGAAGCCATGCGCCGCGGTTTGGCCGAAGTGGCGGCAATGCTGTCAAGCGATGTAGACCCCATGCAGCGCGCAGCCGGAATTGTGAGAGAGTTCTTCCATGAGCACATCAGGCAGGGTTAGGAAACAGTGGCAACGAAGGTGGGCGTATCCCATCCTTCCGGCGGCAATTGCCGGCATTCTCATGCTGGCCGGACCGGCCTTCGTGCCTGCACAGGAGCGGGACCGGCGCGCCAAGGTGGACGTCGACAAGTACGTCATCGACGCCGAAATCAACCCCGCCACGCAAACGCTGTCCGCCAAAGTCCAGATGCGGCTCACCCCGCTCGACGACCGCATCTCGGGGCTCGTATTTGAGCTGAACAATGCCTTGAATGTTTCTCAGGTGACGGACGAAAGCGGCCACCAGGTACCCACCTCGCGCTCGCAGCAGGATTACACTCTCCACCTCAGCTTCAATGATCCGCTTCCCAAGGGAAAACCGGCTGTCTTGAACTTCCAATACGACGGCCGCCTCTCGGGAACCGAGGAAAGCCCCGTCTACGGCATCAAGTTCGCTTCCATCCAGAACGACTATGCTTATCTTCTCTATCCGGCCCGCTGGTTCCCCGTAAACGATTTCCAGGCGGACCGGTTCACTGCCGAGTATCACATCACGGTCCCGGACGGATACCGCGTGCTCGGCTCCGGCCTGGACAAGAAGGAACCCGGCGGCGCCAAAACCCTCTACACCTACACATTCAACCAACCCTCTTTTCCAGGCTCTATCGGCGTTGTGAAGAGCGATCCGGTCCGGGTGGTGAGCCAGGGTGTGACCAGCGATCTGTTCTTCCGGTCCGGAGCCCCGATGGCAAAGGAATACGGCGAGGAGATCGGCAAGATCCTCACCTATGAAACCACCCTTTTCGGGCTGGCGCCATCCGCAAATCTTGCGGTGATGGAAACCGAGGATGGCGCGGCCAACGGATACGCGGCTCCCGGACTGATCTTCCTTTCTCCGAAATCCATTAGCAAACAAGTGAATGTCCGGCTTCTGGCGAACCAACTGTCAAGACAGTGGTGGGGGAACTTCGTCGGGGCCGCGACGCGGAACCATATCTGGATTGTGAACGGCATGGCCCGCTACACCGAAATGCTGTATCTCGAGAACACGGGCGGTCCATCGGCCATGGAGAACGAAACCCGCGATGTCTACATTGAGGCGCTCACGGTGGAGAATCCCCCGCTCATTCAGGCTTCCCGCCTCGAGGACTACTCGCCCGAATACTGGGCGGCGACCGCGGCCAAAGGCGCGGCTGTCTTCAACATGCTGCGCAACGTGATCGGGAACGACAACTTTGTGAAGATGTTGAAAATCGTCACCGATCAATATGCCTGGAAGGGCATCTCCACCGATCAGTTGCACAAGGTCGCCGAGCAGGTTTCCGGTCAGAACCTGCAAGCCTTCTTCATCCAGTGGATTGAATCCACCGGCGCGCCTGAATTCAAACTGGAATACACCGTGTTCCGCACCCAAAAGGGATTCCGCGTGATGGGCAAAATCGCCCAGGACCTGGACACCTTCCGCATGCCTGTCGACGTGAAGATTGAAACGGAAGGCAATCCCGAACAGAAGCGCGTCGATGTAGTGGGTACGGCTTCCGAGTTCGTGATTGAAACGTTCGGAAAGCCGAAGCGCCTGGTGATCGACCCCGAGAACAAAGTGCTGCGCTACAACGATCAGATGCGCGTGCTGGTGGCCATCCGCAAAGGAGAGCAGTTTGCCGAGGTGGGAGAATTCGGCGAGGCTTTGAAGGAGTACCAGAAGGCGCTCGATGTCAGCCGCAACAGCTCCCTGGCGCATTACCGCGTTGCGGAGATCTTCTTCCTGCAAAACAACTATCAATCCGCGGCCAATGAGTTCCGCGAAGCTCTCAACGGAGACCTCGATCCGAAATGGACGGAAGTCTGGGCGCATATCAATCTCGGCAAGATCTTCGACATCACGTCCCAGCGGGAGCGCGCGGTGAATGAATACAACCTCGCTCTGCGCACGAAGGACAACACGCAAGGCGCGCTCGAAGAGGCCGCGAAATACGCCAAGGAGCCCTATCAACGGCAGCGCGCCAGCAATTAGTGGCGCGTTTGGGTTACCTGGCGTATAATTCGGGTGTCGATTTAACGCAACTCGCTTCGCATGCGGCGAGTGCGTCTTCCTGGCTTTCGGGCCAGTGCGTGTCTCGGTAGCAGATTTTAAACGGAAATCTGTGAAAAGGAAGCGTGCTCCGGCCAATTCGTTGTCCGGAGCTAAAGAGCCATGGTCATCACGGATCTCTGGGTCTCGTATTTCCAATGGTTTCCGTGCCTGCCCATCAGCGCGGGCACACCGGCCCCGCGGCCCGAATTCGCATTCCTCCGCGACTTCTCCATTCCTTATCCTCCTCCCACACTGCCGGTGATCGCCGGTCTCGGCAAACTGACGCCGGTCCCGGCGCGGGAGCTTCAGGGTCTATACGGTCATGAAGGGGCAGAGAAGGTCTGGAGCTGCCTCGATCCGCATCTCCCCGTTCAAGTTGTTCCCGAATTGGGCCTTGCCTGTTCCAGGCAAACTGCCAGGATCACGAATCTGCAATTGACGAGCTACCTCCATCCTCTCGGCATCGCCGCCGTATTGCGCTTCCGTCTCTCCGCCGGTGAAGGGCTGGACGGGTTCCAACTCGCCAGGCTGTTGAACAACATCGAGCGCAACCGCCTGATCACCTCCCGCTCCCACAAGTTCCGGCAATCGAGGAACGTCGTGCAGCTTCTCTCCCTCGTGCGCGACACATTCGCCTCGCAGGTATTCGCCGAACCGCCGCGCTTCCGCTTTCCCGAACGGCCTTTTTGCGTAGTGAGCCTCGATTTCGACTGCGGCCTGGACCTGACCGCTCTCCGGGACGGGCCGCCGGCGCCCAGAATCGAGTTGCTCTCCACCGTCGAACGCCAAACCGGCAACCAACATTCCGCATGGCCGGAACTCGAGAACCTGTGCTTCGTCGACGCCGGACGAACCTCTCGGGTGAATGCGCCCTCCGGATGGATTCTCGGCTCGAAGAGCGGCATGGCCATCCACATTCCGGATGGCGGCGACGCCGCGCACGCCCGGCGCGCCCGCATGTGCGACCATCGCAATGTCGTGAAGCTGCTCAGCTTCTACCGGCTGTATCAGGCGTTTCTCGCCGAAGCCGGCGCCGCTCCCTTGGAGGTTCCCAGGCCCCTGCTGCAACACGCCCTCGACGCCCTCGACCTCATGCGGGTGAAATATTCCCGCTGGTGGATTCGCTGGGGCAGCATGCGCCTGCGCCTCGAACAGCCCGTAAAATCCGCCATCGGGCGCTACTCCCTGGACCGTCTCAATCCACCGGACCAGAGAACCGACCCGGCAGCGCCGCCCGATCCGGACCGTCACCCCACGGTATTCATCAGCTACAGCCACGATTCCGATCAGCACATGACGCGGGTGCGCGAGTTCGCGGCAAAGTTGATGGCCGGCGGAATCGACTGCAAGCTCGACCAGTGGGAACAGAGCCCGCCCGAGGGCTGGGACCGCATGATGTTGCGGGAATTGCGGCAGCGGGACTTCGTTCTCGTCATCTGCACGGGGGCCTACCGGCGCCGTTTCGAAGGAGACGAAGAACCCGGCGTTGGACAAGGCGCAAACTTCGAAGGGTTCGTGATTACGGCCGATATTCGAAGCAGCGACCTGAAAAACAAGAGGTACCTGCCCATCGTGTTCGAGGAGACCGACCGCGCCAACGTCCCGATCCTTCTGCGCAGTTCGAACGTGTTCGACGTATCGAGCGGCTCCGGTTTCGAAGACCTGTACCGCGTGCTGACCAACCAGCCGCGGATCATCAAGCCGCTGCTCGGGAAACTGAAGTCCCTACCGGTCCTTCACTGACCGTGATGCTCGAGGAAGCGCTCCACCTCGATGGCAGCCATGCAGCCGGCTCCGGCGGCAGTAATGGCTTGGCGGTACGTGCGGTCCTGGACATCCCCGGCATGAAACACGCCATCGACGCTCGTGCGCGCTCCGCCCTTGGAGAGAATGTAGCCATCCGCATCGAGATCGAGCTGGCCGGCGAACGGCTTCGTATTGGGAATGTGGCCAATGGCGATGAAGAGGCCGTCCACATCGCGGTCCGCCACCTCGTTGGTCGCCACGTTCCGCAAGCGAACACCGGATACGAACCCCTTATCCGCGTCGAAGACTTTGTCCACCACTGTGTTGGTGATCACCTCGATTTTCGGATGCTCCAGCACGCGGTCCAGCATGATGCGGGAGGCGCGGAATTGGTCGCGGCGATGGACCAGCGCCACATCGCGGCCAAAGCGGGTGAGGAAGAGCGCTTCTTCCATGGCCGTATCGCCGCCGCCTACCACCATGATGCGCTTGTTGCGGAAGAAGAAGCCGTCGCAGGTGGCGCAAGAACTGACGCCTTTTCCGATCAGCTTTTGCTCGCTCTCGATGCCCAACCAGCGGGCGGATGCTCCCGTGGCGACAATGAGGGTCTGCGTCTCGAGCCACTCGTCTTCCACGTTCAACCGGAAGGGGCGGCGCGAAAGGTTCGCTGCCGTCACAGACCCGGCAATGTATTCCGCCCCGAAATGCTCGGCCTGCTGCTTCATGCGCTCGACAAGCACCGGACCGTCGATGCCCTCGGGAAATCCGGGGAAATTCTCCACCAGGGAAGTGATGGAAAGCTGCCCCCCGGGCTCGTGTCCGGAGATGACGAGCGGCTTCAGGTTTGCGCGCGCGGCATAAATGGCGGCTGTGTTTCCGGCGCAGCCGGATCCTAATATGATGACATTACGCATGTTGAGGGTTGAGCCGGATGTGGCTCAACCCTCAATGCTAGCACGCTGAACAGGAGAGGAACCGAACGAACGGGTCAGCGGTTTTCCGATCTCTTGCGTTTGAGCAAGCCGAGCCCGAGAAGCCCGGCTCCGATCAGGGACAGGCTCATGGGTTCGGGCACCGGATTGCCCGCGACAATATCATTGGCGCACGTGGCCGCCGCGAATTGGACATAGGATCCTGAGCCGGAAAAGGCGTCGAGGAAATTCGTGTCCGCGGTGGTGAAGTTGATCGCCACGTTGATTTCGGAGCCTCCGCGAAGCGTTGCCGCAACGCTTCCGCTTCCGGTGTTCTTTTGAATGGCCCCCGTCGATTCGCCCCAGACGAATTCCGACGGCCGGTAGGTTCCCGCGCTCGAGTGGTTCAACACCGTTTTCGACGTGAGGAATCCGGTGACGGAATAGAGATTCCCGGCGGTGAGACCGGCGACGCCGGCAGTGGAATCATTATGAGTCACCAGAGGAATCGCCCACCGGCCCGGCTCCGCTGGTGACGAGAATGTCGCCGGGATAGACCGTCGGGAAGCTACCCACACTGATGCCGGAGAGGGTGGTGTCCCCGCCGTTCTGGCCGTAGTTCATCCGCACATTGACCTGCACCGCTCCGCCGGGGAGCATGTTGAAGGAAATATTGTCAATGTCGAACTGGCTGAGCAGACCGATTACATCGCCATTGTTTTTGGTGGAACCCGGATTCTGGCCGCCGTAGACGTCGGAGAGGGTCAGCACCCCTGCCTGAACGGGCCCAGTAAGTATTGTCAGCAGCGCGGCGGCAAGAAAGGCCGCGGCGGAAGTCATTCGCATCGTTGTCACCTGACTCAGGGTGACAGCGCGTCACGAAGGCTCAAATGGAACCGGAGTCACTTTGGGAAGCGAAAAAGTACGGTGGGAAAGCTTCCGCGAGGTCTAGTACACCGCGCGCGGCGTGTCCGAATCAGAACAAGTGAAACGCGGCAAAGGCGCTCACATAGGCCATCACAGTCATATAAGAGAATTGAACCGCCGGCCACTTCCACCCTCCGGTTTCCCGCCTCACCACGGCGATGGTCGACATGCATTGCATCGCAAAAGCAAAAAAGACCAGCAGGGCTAAACCGCCCGCGGGAGTAAGATCGCGCTGTAAGGCCTTTTGAAGTCCTTTCGAGGCCTGGCCGTTCCCGGCATCGCCTTCGATGCCGTAGATGGTGCCCAGCGTTCCGACGATCACCTCGCGGGCGGCGAGCGAGGTCAGCAAGCCGATGCCGATCTTCCAGTTGAAACCGAGAGGCCGAATGGCGGGCTCCACAACGCGCCCAAGCGTCCCGGCAACGCTCTCCTCAATGGGAGGCGCCTTCCCTTCCTTGAGCGGAAGATGGGCCATGATCCACAGCGCGATCGCGACACCCAGAATGACCGTTCCCGCGCGGCGAAGAAACACATAGGCCCTATCGAGCAGCCGGACAGCGAGAAAACGCCACGTGGGCCAGCGGTACGGCGGCATCTCGAGCACGAACGGCGTGCGGTCGCTCTTTAATATGGAGGACTTGAGGAGCCGCGCGGTGAGAACCGCGGCCGCGAAACCGAGAACGTAAAGACCCAGCATCGCCGCTGCCTGCGTTCCCAGGAAACGTCCCAGAATGGGATGATCCGGAAGAAACGCGGCGATGATGAGCGTGTAAACCGGCAGTCTTGCCGAGCACGTCATGAACGGCGCAATAAGAATGGTTGCAATGCGGTCCCGTTTGTTTTCGATGGTGCGTGTGGCCATGATCGCCGGTACGGCACAGGCGTAAGCGGACAACAGCGGAATGAACGATTTTCCCTGCAAACCGACCCTCGCCATCGTGCGATCGGCGATCAGCGCCGCGCGAGCCAGATAGCCGGAATCCTCCAGTAAACCGATAAAGAGGAACAGCAACAGGATCTGCGGTAGGAACACGAGCACCGAACCGACACCGCCCCACACCCCTTCCGTCAGCAGATCACGCCACCAGACGTCCGGCAACAGCCTTGCGATCCAGGCGCCGGAGAGGGTAACCAGACTCTCGACGCCGTCCATCAGCGGGCGCGCGCCGGAGAATATGGTCTGGAACACCAGAATCACCACGGCCAGGAAGACAAACGGCCCCGCCACGGGGTGGAGAAAGATGCGGTCCAGGCGCCTGGTCCAGACAGGAGGAGCCGGCGGCCGGTATTTTGCCCGGAGGCCAAGCTTTGCCGACCACTGCCGGCATCGGGGGACGTCCTGGAGAATAGGAAGTTCCACAGGCCGGGGTACGGCGAACTGACCCTCCAGATAATTGCGGATGGTCTCTATGCCCTGGCGCTTGGCCGCGCTGATCAGCACCACCGGAGCGCCCAGTTGCGAGGCCAGTTGCTGTGTATCGACGGACCCGCCGCGCTTGTGCAGGTCATCGGCCATGTTCAGAATGATCATGGTCGGAATCCCCAATCCCAGCACCGGCGCCGCAAGCATGAGGTGGCGCCCCAGGTTCGTGGAATCGAGAATCAACAGGATCGCGTCCGGCTTGCGAATCCCCTCGATTCCCCCGGATAGCGCATCGCGCGTAATGCGCTCATCTTCAGACCGCGGATCGAGACTGTACACCCCCGGCAGGTCCACCAGATCGAGTTCTCTCCCGTTCTCGAGCCGGAGGAACCCTGTCCGGTGTTCGACGGTGACGCCGGGAAAATTGGCCACCTTTTGTCTTAGGCCTGTCAGTACGTTGAAAAGTGTGGATTTCCCTGAATTAGGAGGGCCCACAAGGGCCACCGTCTTGCGCGCCAGAGACCGAACGGGCGGAGGAGGCGCTACGGCGCTATTCACGTGGCAATCGTGGCAGTCGCTCATGATGGGTTTAACCTGCTTCCCAGAGAGACTTCTCCCGGCAGCGGCCTAGTCCGCGACGCGTATCTTCAGGTGGCGCGCCGTCTCGCGGCGGAGAGCCACTTCTGAGCCATCTACGCGGAATACGCGAGGATCGCCGCTTGGCGCACTGTGCGCGACCGAAACGATGTGCCCCGGCAGAAAGCCAAGCTCCATGAGACGCCTGGCGTTGTCTTCGGGGAGATCCAATCTCTCCAGCACCGCCTGTTCACCGTCGCGAAGCTCGGCGAGTGTGACGTGCTTTCTGTCGGGCGGGCGATGCTTCCTGCTGAAACTCAGTTGCAACACGCTTTCAGTATGGCGGCGAAAATCACCGCCTGTCAAGTGGTATGAAGCCAGGAGGAGCTGCAAATGAATTTCAAGCGGTGAAGAGAGGGGGGAGATCGGGCCACGGAAAAATCCGGATCGGTACAACCTGGCCACAAGCGATAGTACGGCAGTCCCCGATTGAAACTATCACTATGGTACTAGTACGTTGATCGCCGCTGTCACAAAAATTTGCTTGAAATGGTACCTTCGTTACGATATGCTTGCTGTGGCCCCTCGGTAGCTTAAGTAATAACCCCGTCAGCATCCGTAGGGTGAACCAATTACACGATTTCTGGCGGAGTCACATAATGTCAAGGTTCACTGTTCTCTGCACCCTGTGCTTGGTCCTCTTTCTTGGGGTGTCGGTTGCTTCTGCTTCTTCCAGCACTGGCAGCTCCTCCCTTCCGGAGCAGGCACTTACCAGCACCATTCACACTTCTCTAGGCAGCCCGTTCTTCCCTCCTGATCCGTGGGCTACGCGCTCGCTCGGAGCAGCCACGATTCAACCCTCTCTCGGGAGCCCCTTCTTCCCACCGGATCCTTGGGTGAGATAACGGGATCGATCAGGGGGATTGCTGCTACTGATTTGTTACGCCCGTTTCGAATGAATTGATTCGAACGGGTTGCCCGCAACGCCGTCTTGCGGGAGTCTGATGAAGCTTCGAACAGCCCGCTCGAGTAGCGGGCTGTTTTTGTTTGTGTGCCGAGGTTCTCAGGAGGCGGGAGGCAGGGGACAGGAGGCAGCAGGCGGGAGGCGGGAGGCAGGAGGCGGGAGGCAGGAGGCGGGAGGCGGGAGGCGGGAGGCGGGAGACAGGGGGCGGGAGGCGGGAGGCAGGAGGCAGGAGGCGGGGGACAGGAGGCAGGAGACGGGAGGCAGGAGGCAGGAGACGGGAGACGGCCTTGCCTCCGGGTGTGCCGGAATCAACAATCTGTGGCAGCGCTGATTTGCCGCATCGAATGAACAACGACTTCCGACGGTGTCACAGGCTGGGGAATTCCACCTTCCATAACCTGTCTTTCCGGCGTTACACTGGAGAAGAGTTTTTTGAGCTATTGTCAGAAAGGTAACTCCATGTCAGAAGGTGACTTCAATCGCAGAGACTTTATCCGGCAGGCTGGCGGCGCCGGGACGGCCATGGGTCTTGCCTCCTCCGCTCTCGCCGCCCGTCCGGCCGCCAAAATGTCGAGCCGCATCATCGGCGCCAACGATCGCATCCAGGTGGCCGCCATCGGTGTCGGTGGGCGCGGCTATTACGTCTCCGGTGTTTTCCACAAGATCGGCGCGGAAACCAACACCTGTGCGATTGTCGGCGTGTGCGATACCTACCAGAAGCGCGTCACCAAAGCCAAGGAGACGTACAAAGCCGAGGTGGGCGCCCTCGATTACCGGGAGATTCTCAGCCGTAAGGACGTGGATGCGGTGATCGTCGCCACCCCCGACCACTGGCATGCTCCCATCGCGCTCGAGGCAATGGACTCCGGCAAGGACGTCTATCTCGAAAAGCCGATGTGCCACACCATCGAAGAAGCGCGCCAGTTGGTCCAGACCGTCAAGGAAACCCAGCGCGTACTTCAGGTAGGCTCCCAAACCACCTCCGGCGACCAGTGGCACAAGGCCAAGAAGGCGATTGCGGACGGCATGATCGGCAAGCAGATCATGAGCCAGGGCTCCTATCACCGCAACTCCATCGAGGGGGAGTGGAACTGGAAGATCGACACCGAAGCCGGACCCGAGGCCAAGGGGGAAGATTACATTGACTGGAAGATGTGGCTTGGCAAAGCGCCCAAGCGCCCCTACGACGCCGACCGGTTCTTCCGCTTCCGCAAGTACTGGGACTATTCCGGCGGCATTGCGACGGACCTGTTCTTCCACGTCGCCGCTCCCATGAACATCTGCTGGGGCAAGCCGCAGTTCCCCTCGCGCGTGGTTTCGAGCGGCGGCATCTACGCCTTCCACGACCGCGAGGTGCCGGACACCTTCCATCTCATCGCCGAATACCCGGAAGGGTTCTCCGTGGTGCTGAGTTCGTCGATGGCGAACTCCCAGCACATTCCCGGTCTGATCCGCGGCAAGGACGCCACGCTGATCATGGTGGAGCACGGCAGGTTCGAGGGCCTCACCGATCACATCACGGTGCGCCCTGAACGCGCGGCCAGTCCGGAATATCTGGCGAAGTTCGGCAAAGAGGAGATCCGCATTCCGGTTGACGCCACGGACCCGATGCGCAAGCACGTGACGAACTTCCTCGACTGCATGCGGACACGCCAGAAACCGACGCTCGACGTGGAAACCGCCGCGCACGCGCAGGTGCTCATTTCCATGTCCGTCATGAGCTACCGGCAGGGCAAGGTCCTCTACTTCGACGAAGCGAAATGGAAGGTCACCGACAAGCCCGTCAAGGGGTGACCTTCACAAAGACGAACGGCTTGACCGCCTGTTCCAGGGGCAGGTGCAACTCCAGCACCTGTCCTTTTTCATTCAACAGGAAGCTGGCGCCTTCGAGGCCGATCGAGAGGGCGTCGAACTTCACCCCGTACTCGTCTCCTTCACGCACCACCTCGATTTCCCCATAAGCCGGATGAGTGTATTTCCCTTCGACTCCCGCCGGAATGTGGGGGACGGCTTGCGATGCGGGCGGCGCCGGTTTCGGCCTGCGGAGCGCAGCCAGGTGTTCTTCCGGCGGAAGCCCCAGAATACGATCCGCGAGGGTATCCGCAAGCGCCTCGGCCAAGCTTTCCTCACTGTTGATCATGGCCACGATCCCGGTCCGCTTGTCCGGGAACAGAGCCATGAAGGCGCGAAAGCCGGTGATAGCGCCGCCGTGGCTGATACGGAAGTTCCCGCGATACGTCCCTACCTGCCATCCGAGGGCGTACGTGGCCTTGGGATTCGCCACGGTAACGGGTTTCCACAACTCGGCCATCTGGCGCTTCGAAATCAGCCTGCGGCCCCCGGCCTCCCCATTGTCCAGATAGAACTGTAAATACTTGAGCATGTCCTCGACGCATGAGTTCACCGCGCCGTTCGGCCCAACGCCGAACTTCTGGTAGACGTAGAACGGCAGCTCTTTGGAGGCGTTGTGAGGCCTGGCGAAATCGTCCGACTTCTGCGTGTCGAGCGTCGAGGTGTTCGAGCGCGACATGCCGAGGGGAACGAACAGCCGGTCGTGGACCAGCTCCTCCCAGGTCGAACCCGCCAGAATGCCCTCGAGGTACCCGGCTGTGACGTACATCAGGTTGTTGTACTGGTAGACATCGCGGAAAGTGTGGCTCGGTTCGAGATAGGCGATGCGCCGCACCAGTTCCTCGCGCGAAAGATAGGTGCTGAAGCGAATGAAATTATGGCCCGGCAGCCCGGAGCGGTGCGTCAGCAGGTCGCGCATCGTGATCAGTTCCGTGGCAACGGGATCATACATGCGGAACCACGGCAGATAGCTTCGCACCGGCGCATCCCACTGGAGTTTGCCCTCGTCGACGAGAGTCGCCGCCACGGCCGATGTGAAGGACTTCGATACGGAGCCCATCGCAAAGAGCGTTCGCGGCGTCACGGGAAGGTTGGAATCCCGTTCCCGCAAGCCATAACCCTTGGCAAAAACGATCTTGCCATCCTGAATTACGCCGACAGCAACCCCGGGAACCTTCCACTCGCGAAGCCCTTGCTCGGCAACCGCATCGAAGCCGGCCAGGTCGGCGCCGCACAGCCGCGCCGCCAGCAGAAACAGCCAGAAGAAACGCATGCGCAATTATACTGCGCCGCCCGGCTAGCTTCCGGGCCCGCCGATGGTATCGGACAGCGAGAAGATCGGCAGGTAGAGCGCAATCAGCACGAACGCCACAAAGCCGCCCATGAAGATCATGATGGCAGGCTCGATCAGCGAGAGCGTGGCCGTCATTTGCGTGGTGACGTCCTCTTCATAAAACTCCGCCACGGAGTTCAGCATCGCCGGCAGCGCGCCCGTCGATTCCCCCACCTCGATCATGTCGATCGCCAGCGGCGGAAAAATCTTGCTCGAATCGAGCGAGCGCGAAAGCGGCTGCCCTTCCTTCACCAACTGCCGGGCCTGTTCGAGCGTGCGCCGCAACAGCCGCGATTCAAGCGATGTGAACGCCGTCTCGAGCGCCTGCATCAATGGAATGCCGCCGAGCAGGAGCGTGGAAAGCACCCTTCCCAACTGCGCCACCTGGTATTTGATCCAGATGGAGCCAAGAACCGGCGTGCGAAACTTCCACTGATCGAGCTTCTCTTTTCCCGTTTCCGTCTGCGCCCATAAGCGCGCGCCGATCACCGTCCCCACCAGCGCCACCACGATCATCAGGATGTATTGCCTGGCGAAGGTGCCGACGCTGATCAGCATCAAGGTGATTCCCGGGAGGTTCGCATTCAACCCGGCATAGAGAGTGGCGAACTGGGGAACGACGTACGTCACCATGAACACGATGAGCGCCGTCACCAGCACGATCAACACTGCCGGATAGATGAGCGCCAGCATCAGCTTCTTCTTCACCGACATCGAAAGGCGCTGATAGGCCAGAAACCGCTCCAAGACCTCAACCAGCGCGCCCGATTTTTCTCCGGCCATGATGGAGGTCACATAGATGGGAGGGAACACGCCGGCGGCGGCAAATGCATCCGAAAGCAGCGCTCCGTTGCGCACCTCCTCGCGCACCACCTGGATGTGCTTGCCCAACTTCGGATCCGTCAAGCGATCCGCCAGCAGGTCGAGACACTTGAGGATCGGCAACCCCGCGCGCACCAGCGTCAGAAACTGCTGGTTGAAGATGAGGAACTTCTCGATGTTGATCTTCTTGCGCCCGGTCCCCACCCCGAGCGAAGCTGCCAGAGACTTGCCGCTCGGCTTGATGGAGTAGATGAGGAAGCCCTGCTGCGCAAAGCGGTCCCGAAGCTCCACCTCGTTGTCGGCTTCGGCCACCTGCTCTTTGATCTGGCCCCTCGAATCGGCGTACTTGAGAAGAAACTCGGCCATCTGTCGTCAAGTATAAGACGAGCACGCGGGGTGGGGCGTGCAATCAGCCTTTCAGATTCATCCGCGCCACTACGGTGGTGTCCTCGAAGTCGCGTTGAATCTGGAAGCCCATGCCGCGGCAAATGGCCTGCATCGGCGCGTTCTCGGCGGAGATTTCCCCGAACACCGTCTCCACGCCTTCATCCCTGGCCACGCGGATGAGACGCCGCAGCAACTCTTTGCCGAGCCCCTGGCCCTGGAAGCTGTCGCTGACGACAAGCGCGAATTCGGCTTCCCGCCTGCCGCGCGCGAAGGCCTGCATATCCTTCGCCAGCCGGCCCACGGCGATGATCTCCGGTCCCCCTGTCTGCGGATTCTCGCGCTCCACCACTAATGCCATCTGGCGCGTGTAATCGATGAAGCAGATTCGAATGAGCCGCTCATGGGCAATGCGCGTGCTCAGCTTGAGCGCGGAGAGATAGCGGAAATACACCGTGCGATCGCCGAGCGTCTGGTGGAACTGCACAATCAGCGGCTCGTCTTCCGGGCGGATGGGCCGGATCGACACGCGCTCTCCGTTCTTCATCTGCCAGTCGCTGGCATATTCCACGGGGTAGGGCCGGATCGCCGGCTTGGGCAGCCTGTCGGCGGGAGTCTCCGGGGGGTACAATTCCAACTCGACTTTCCCTGCCGCGATCCGCAGGTTACGGATGCGAGGGTGTTCCACGATGAGACGGCCAAGGCGCACCAGCAGCCTCAGGTACATCTCGCGCTGCTCGCTGATTTGCGCGTGGGTTTGCAGGCGCTCGAGCACTACCGCCGCCAGCGATGTCGTCAACGGCGGAAGCCCGTAGACGCGCTCGCCCCATTCGCCTTCCATGAACACGACAGGCCCAAAGCGCTCGTCCACAAAGCTGCCCACGGCCAGAGGCGAATCCTCGGGCAGTGAGATGCCATAGGCGGCAAGCAACTCCCGCGCCTCCTCGCCGCTGAGACTCGGGCGCGCATCGAGGATGGCGCGCGCTTCCGCCATGCCTTCGTCAGCCGCCTCCATCAGGGGCGTTTCGTAGATTCCCCTTAAGTCCTCGGTGTACGCCCCCATGTAGAGAAACATGCGGACGGCGGTATCGGGATAAGCAAACGTGGGAATCTCCGCGGAGCGAAGCAGCGCCACTCCCCCTGCCACGTCCATGCCTCCCATCCAGCTTGCCAGAATCGGCTTCTTGCCCAATTTAGCGAAGGGCTTCATCTGTTCGGCCGTCTCGGTGGGGTCCGTATTCGCCTGCGGCGCCAGAACCACCAGGATGCCGTCGCTGTTGGGGTCCTTGGCCACGATCTCCACCACCTTGGCGAAGCGCTCCGGCTTGGCGTCCCCGAGAATGTCAATCGGATTGGCGTGGCTCCACTCCGAAGGAAGCGCCTGGTTCAGCGCCGCCATGGTGTCTTCCGAAAGCGGCGCCAGATCCCCGCCTCCGGTGATGAGCATATCGGTAGCCAGCACAGCCGGACCGCCGGCGTTGGTGACGATCGCCAGCCGCTTTCCGCGCGGCCGCGGCTGCTTGCTCAGCACTTCCGCCATGTAAAAGAGGTCTGATATGTGGCTTACGCGCAGCACCCCGCAGCGCCGCAGCGCGGCGTCCAGAACATCGTCCCGCCCGGGCACTGCGCCCGTGTGAGCCGCCGCGGCGCGGGCGCCTTCCGCCGTGCGTCCGGCTTTGATCACAATCACCGGCTTGGTGAGTGCCACTTCGCGGGCAGCGGAAAGAAACGAACGGGCATCGCCCACGGATTCCATGTAGATGAGAATGCTTCGGGTCCGGGCATCGTTGCCCAGGTAATCGATCAGATCGCCCCACCCCACATCGGCCATCGACCCAATGGAAACGAATGCGCTGAAGCCGACCAACTCCCGGTGGCTCCAATCGAGGACAGCCGTGCACAAGGCTCCGCTCTGGCTGAGAAACGCCACGGTCCCCTGCCGCGCCATGGCGTTGGCGAAGGTGGCGTTCAAACCGGTCGTGGGGCACATCACGCCCAGGCAGTTCGGCCCGATGATGCGCAGCGACCCTTTGCGCGCTTCCTCGAGCACCTGCTGCTCGAGCGCTTCTCCTCGCGGGCCCAGTTCCCGAAATCCGGCGGCAAGGACGATGGCTCCTTTGACTCCGGCCTCGACACATTCGCGGATGATGCCCGGTACGGTCTGAGCCGGGGTGACGACCACCGCAAGATCGACTGCTTCGGGCACTTCGCGAACCGATGGGTATGCTCTCACTCCCAACACGCTCGATCGCTTCGGATTCACGGGATACACCGTGCCGCCAAACGGAGAGCTGATCAGGTTCCAGAGCGTGGTACGCCCCACGCTGCCCGGCGCTTCCGTGGCTCCAATGACCGCCACCGAATCGGGCTTGAAAAAGACGTCCAGCGGATAGCGCTCTCGCCCGAACAGCGAGTGCGCCGGTTCCACGGGAGATTTGACGTGAGGTTTGCTCATTGCTCGCCAGTGATGCGAACGTTCCGGAACATGCCCATATCGAAGAAGCTGCCGATGCCCACTTTGCCCGCTCCCAGGCTCATATCCACAGCCCGCATGGAGGGTGAGGTTTCCCCATTCACCCAAACGTCCACGCGCCCGCTCGACCCGTCATAGACCAGCTTCACCTTATGCCACCGGCCGTCATGAAGGGTCGCCGGACCCTCGAGCGAACTGATGCGTACACGGTCGCCGCCGAATACATGAAAGATCCCGTTGTGCACCGCGGCATGCGCCGCCGAATCGACGGAGAGATGGGCGTAGTTGAAATGATCCTTGTCCTTCCATGCGTAAACGAGGATGAGAGAGTTATGCCGGTTGCGGATGGCTGCCGGCTCAGGCTGCACTTCGGCTTCGATGGTCACCTTGCGATAATCAGGTGTTTCCGCAAGGGCGTATTGCGAGGGACGGCGCGGCTGGGTGGAGGGTCTCGGCGTGAGCAGGTGAAGCACGCCGTCTTCCACCTTCCAGTCGGCGGCGACGGGAACATCCCATTTCAGGCCGAACGCTTCCATCGCATTTTCCGCGGGAAGCAAAGAGCAAGCAAGAAGGACCAGCGCAGTGAGCCGCACCATACAACGAGTATAGACACACGAAAGGGGCGGATCGCCCCAATCTCTTCATCCGTTACCGGGTTGACGCCATCATGGAGGCATTGAATGCCATTGCGCGTCTTACTGCGCTTTCCGGCCGTGCGCGGTAACGGTTTCACATGAAGAGATGAGAACTACCGCCCCCTCTCTTGTCCGGTTCTATACGAGCACCTCCTGATGTGATTCCGGGCATTGCTGCCCTTTCTACATCAGCACCTCCTTTCGGAGATCTTTGAAGGCTCTTACTGCTACCTTCTAACCCAATTCTCAGCCTGAATTCTGGATCTGTCAATGGGTATTCGCAGCTTAATCCGCGCCGGGGTTTCCGCCCACAATCGGCACGTGGATCACCGTAACACCGCCTGATCCGAGAGCGCTATCGAGCGCCCCCGCAATCTCTTCGCGCTTGTTGACCCGCACTCCGTTCGCACCCAATGACCGCGCTAATTGATCAAATGGAATCGCTCCTAATTGTGTCGCCATTCCCTGGCCATATTGCCGCAAATGTCCGCTATGCGTAATCCCCCAGCATTGATCATCCGCCACCACCGCGACGAACGAAAGTCCCTGTCTCGAGGCGCACTCGAGATCCGCAACATTGAACGTGAACGCCCCATCCCCGGAGAGCAGCAGCACCGGACGGCGCGGGTCCGCCAGCCGCGCGGCCATCGCCCCTCCGATTCCAAACCCCACTACGCCGCTTCGGCCGCAAGGCAGCCAGTAGCCCGGGTAGCGCCGCCGGCACAGAAGCTGGTGCGCCCACTGGCCGATGCTTCCGCCGTCAATCAGCAGTGTCCCCTCGGCAGGCAGCACCTTCTCGATGGCATCGATGACGTCAATGGCGTGCGTGCGCCCCTCCACGCGTTGGGCTTCCGCGCATGTCCGGATGCGCGCCGCGAATTCCGTCCGCCTCCGCCGCGCCTCCTCCAGCCATTCCGAAGTGCGGGGCCAATCCTGCTTCTCGCGCAACTGCTTCCAGCCGCGGTCCAGCCGGATCACTTTCACTCCGGTTTGAAGATACCCAAGGCGGTAATCCGGAGCCGCGCCGGCCAGCACGACGCAATCGGAATCCGCCAGCAGGCCGGGATCTCCACTGGCCGCGCCAATCACACCCACGAACGCCTCACTATCCCGCGGACAGATGCCGCGGTCCCAAATGGGAGTCTGAACGGGAATGCCCGCGGATTCGGCAAACGCGATGAGTTCCCCGCCCTCGCCGCTGTAGTGCAGTTCGCTGCCCGCGATGATCAGCGGCCGCCCGGCCGCGCGCAGCACGCGCGCGGCTGCTTCCACTGCTTCCGCGCTGACACCCGGCGCAGCGGGAATGGTGTTCCCCCGAAGCAATGCCGCGCCATCCACTTCGGCGCGCTGCACATCCATGGGAATCATGAGGTGCACGGGGCCGCGCGGCGGCGCGCAGGCGGTCTGCCATGCCTCGTCGAACATCTGCACGATGCGCTCCGGCGTGTCCACGAGATGAGAGTATTTCGAGACCGGCTTCACCACGCCCGCCTGATCCAAATCCTGGAAGCATCCCAGTCCAAGAGTGGGCAGATTCGCTGATCCGCTGATGTAGAGCATGGGGGCCTGGTCAAACCATGCGTTCATGACCCCCGTGAGAGCGTTCGCCACGGCAACGCCGCTCGAGGTGGCGCAGACGCCCGGCTTGCCCGTCAGCCGGCCGTATCCTTCCGCGATATAGGCCGCCGTCTGTTCATTGCGTGTATCGATCAGACGCATTCCCGCCCGCGTCGCCGCGTCAAATAGCGGGTCGAGCCCGTGCCCGCAAAGCGCCGCCATCCAGTCGACGCCGCGCTCCCGCAGCGCCTCCACCAGCCATTCCGCAGCCGTTCGTTTCATCACGAGCCATTGTACAGGTCTGCTACCATCAGATGTATGACGTTGGACGAACTCCAGAGGGAGTATTTGCCGCTCCGCCAGCAAGCTGACGCTGTGCGGAGCTATCTTTGACGCCCCTTCCAAGCGAAAACAATTTGAAGCGTTGGATCATCAGATTTCGGCGCCCGATTTCTGGAACTCGCCCGAGCTGAGCCAGAAGGTGATGCAGGACCGCAAGAGGCTCGAGCAGGCTCTGCAAAATGACGCCCAGATCGCGGCCATGACCAGCGACGTCGAGACGCTCTTCGAACTCGCCACCGAGGGCGAAGACGTGTCACGCGACATTGAACGCGAACTGAAGACCCTCTCCGAGCGGCTGAGCGCGATGGAAACCACCATGCTCCTCAGCGGAGAGCACGACGCCCGCAGCGCCATTCTGACCATCCATCCGGGAGCCGGAGGCACCGAAAGCCAGGATTGGGCCGAGATGCTCTTGCGCATGTACCTGCGCTGGGCGGAACGCATGGGGTTCGAATCGGTCATCACGGACCGCCTCGAGGGCGAGGGCGCGGGCATCAAGTCCGCCACCCTCGAAATCAACGGCGACAATGCATACGGCCTGCTGCAATCCGAGGTGGGCGTGCACCGTCTCGTTCGCATCTCCCCCTTCGACGCCAACGCCCGGCGGCATACTTCCTTCGCCTCGGTCTTCGTGATTCCCCAGGTGGACGACGAGATCAAGATCGAAATCAAGCCCGAGGATCTGCGCGTGGATACTTTTCGCGCCAGCGGAGCCGGCGGGCAGCACGTCAACCGCACGGATTCCGCCATCCGCATGACGCACCTTCCCACCGGAATCGTCGTCCAGTGCCAGAACGAGCGTTCGCAGCACAAGAACCGCGCCAGCGCGCTGAAACAACTCCGCGCGCGCCTGTTCGAGCACGAGATGCGCAAACGGCGCGAGGAGGAAAAGAAGCTCGAGGATTCCAAACTCGAGATCAACTTCGGGAGCCAGATCCGCAGCTATGTACTCGCGCCCTATCGCATGATCAAGGACCACCGCACCAAACTCGCCGTGGGCGACGTCGATCGCGTTCTCGATGGCGGCCTCGAGGAGTTCATGCACGCCTACCTCGTGTGGCGCAAAACGGGCAAGATCGCGGGCGACGCCAAGGACGATCTGCCGGAGTAACTGGTGAGGGAAACAGACCTGGACCAGGCTGCCACGATCCTGCGCAACGGCGGACTCGTCGCGCTGCCCACCGAGACGGTATACGGGCTTGGCGCGAATGCGCTCGATGCGGGCGCCGTGGCGCGCATCTATGAAGTGAAGGGCCGGCCCGTCACCAGTCCGCTGATCGTGCACGTATGCTCCGTCGAGATGGCGCGCGGCCTGGCCCGTGTCTGGCCCGCCGAAGCCGATACGCTCGCGGCGCGTTTTTGGCCGGGGCCGCTCACGATGGTAGTCCCCAAACGCGAAGTGATTCCCGACATCGTGACCGCCGGACTCGACACGGTGGGGCTCCGTCTGCCGGCTCATGAAGTGATGCTCGAGGTGATTCGCCGCGCTGGCGTGCCCGTAGCCGCACCCAGCGCCAATCGCTTTACCGAACTTTCCCCCACCACCGCGGACCACGTCCGCGCGGCGTTCGGGAACACTCTGGACATGATCCTCGACGGCGGCCCCTGCAAGGTGGGCATCGAATCGACAGTGGTTTCCCTGGCCGGAGAGGAGCCTGTGCTGCTACGGCCCGGCATGGTGTCCCGCGAGGATCTGGAAGCCGCTCTCGGCCGGCAGGTGCGCATGGCGGGCAAAGTGGAAGGCGCTCACCCTTCGCCCGGGATGCACCATCGCCACTACAGCCCGCGAACGCCGGTAATTCTCGTCCGGGGCGGGAAATTGCCCGCCGGGCGCGGAGCATACCTGTGGATGCACACGTCCGCGCACGCGGAGTATGAACAGCGCATGCCTGCCGGCGCGGTTGCCTATGCGCGGCAGTTGTACGAGGCGCTGCATGCGGCGGATGCCCTGGGGTTGGATTGGATTGCCGTGGAGATGCCTCCGGACACCGGGGAATGGGCCGGCGTGGTGGACCGCCTGCGGCGGGCGGTTAGTGCCTGACCCGAAGACTCGAAGACTTGACCGGGCCTGTGACATGACGTAGGTTAAGAGCATGACCATTCAACTGACGCCCGAAGACGAAAAGCTGATTCAAAGCCAGCTTCAGAGCGGCGCGTTCCAGAGCGTTGAAGAAGTCATTCATGACGCGCTTGCTTCGCAGGCGGCGGAGAACGAATGGCTGATCCACAATAAGGATCAGCTTAACGAAAAGATCGCGCGGGGAATCGCCCAGATCGACCGGGGCGAAGGGATTTCCGGCACGGAAGCGCGGGCGCGGCTCGAGCAGCGGAAGGCGGATTGGCGGAAACAGAATAACGCCTAAGCCGAGCCTGACTGCATGGGCGGCTACATCTTATCGCCGGAATCCCTGGAAGACGTTTACGAGATTTGGTCGTACCTGGCGCGAGAGAGCGGCGTCGATTTTGCCGGCAGGGTCGAATCCGCGCTTTTTGAGAAGTTCGACTTGTTGGCACAACATCCCGGTCTCGGGCACAAGAGGGAGGATTTGACCAAGCTTCCGGTGTTGTTCTATCGCGCATTTCCTTTTCAGTACATGATTGTCTACCGGCCGCGGATTCCGCTTGAAATTGTCGGAGTGCTGCATGCGAAGCGCCACATCAAGAGGATTCTCCACAACCGGCCCGAGTAGGCGCGAAACCATCGACTCCCTTTCGAGTGCCGTGGTGATGGTGAAGCGAGCCCGCACAACGGAGCCCCGCCGTCCAGTGGAGTCGCGAGTTCCTTCCCCGACTTGCCGCTACAACACGATCTCCCGCCGGCACCCCCGCAAATCCATCTCATACTCGATGCTCTCAATCGGAGGCCGCGAATAATGCCACGTCAGCCCGTGCTGCGCGCCCTTGCCCATGCGCGCCACGATCTCTTTCTCGAGGAAGGGATGCATGTCGAACACCGTGTACACCTCGGTCACGGTCACATCCGCCCACGTCACGCCCAATTCGTGAATGCGGCCGTCCATCAGGCTCATCACAAACATCGCCTTCTCGGCCAGCGCGCTGAGGGAGGTCTCGCCGCGACGCACCACGTCGCGCGGATCGAGCGATCCCTCGGGCAGTTCTCCCGCGCCCGCCACGATGAACGTTTTCGGGGCATTCGGCGCTGGAATCGTGTAGCTGAATCCATAGACGGAAGGCTGCGATGGCGGATCATAGGCCGGCGCGATGTTCGTCCGGGCCACGGGATTCAGCCCGTCCTGTAAGATGTCCCACTTCTTCAGAGTCTCCACGTACCCCGCGTTGAACTGGCCGAAGCCGGCAAATGTGAACGGGCGCGGAGAGCGAAGTTCCATTCCGCAGAGGGCGTGCCGCGAGCGGTTGAGACGCTTCAAGTGCGCATCCACGGCCTCAAATCCGGCGGCGAGCGGCAGAGGCCGCAGGAACCGCGCGTGCTCCACCTGAAAGCCGGGCGAAGCCACCGCTCCGGCCGAGTACGGGCTGATGCCCTTGAGGAAGGAGAAGTCCCCCCTGGGATTGGCGACAAGCATAGGTAGATTATGGCGCGGCCCGCGCCTCTCGCGCTGGCTCGTTTCCCTGATTCCGGCAACCGGACAGGTTGCTTTACTATAGACTGTACGGAGCTTACGGCAAGTGATCCGCGAACAGTATTTCGAAGATTACGAAACAGGCGCGCGCCGGGAGACCATGGGCCGCACCATCACGGAGACCGACTTCGTACTGCACGCGGGACAGACCGGCGACTTCTACCCGCACCATATGGATGCGGAGTGGTGCAAGACTCAGCCTTTCGGCAGGCGCATCGCGCACGGCACGCTGATTTTCAGCGTGGCGGTGGGCATGACCGCTGGCGATGTGAACCCGCTGGCATTTTCCTACGGGTACGACCGGCTGCGTTTCCTGAAGCCGGTCTTCATCGGCGATACCATCCGGGTCAAGGTGGAGATCAAGGAGAAGCGGGATCATCCCCGGCGCGCCGATCACGGCATTGTTGTCGAGTTCTGCGAGGTTCTCAACCAGGCTGGAGAGTGCGTGCTGGTGTGTGAGCACCTGTTGATGGTGAGCAAGCGCGCTCCTGGCGGCGAATGAGTCCGGGCTTGTCTCATTCTCCCTTCACGCCGAACTGCGCCGCTTTTCCCTGCGCCTCCGCCAGCAGATCCCGCACCGGCCGGGAGGTGTTGATGGTGTCGAGCACCAACCGGTCGATGACCGCCGCCAGTTCGGCCCAGCGCTCGAGGCGCGGCAGTTCGCGCGCTCCGGCGTGGATCGATTCTAACTCACGATAGAAAGGGATGGCGCGGTTGACGTCCGCGTCCGACCAGGTGGTCCTGCGGCAGCCGATCGCGCCCTCGAGAGTGAGCAGTTTGTCCATCTCCGCCCCGGCGCAATGGCGTAGAAAACGATAGGCCGTTTCGCGGCGCCGGCTACCCGAGGCAATGCCGAGCAACCAGTAAACGTTCAGCGACACGGGGCGGCCGCCTTCGCCGCACGGTATCGCGGCAATGCCCACGCTGCCCCGGATACGGCCCGCGCCTGCCTCGGACATAGCCGCGAAGCCGAACCAGTTCACCATCATGGCGATTTCGCCGTCCGCGAAGGCCAAACCGGATTTCACGGAATCGAACTCGCGCGAGTTCGGATGAACGGCGCGTGGATCATTGAGCATCTGCCTGTAGAAGTCCAGGGCCGCCGCGGCTTCCCTCGTGTCGATCGAAACCCTGCCCGCGGAATCGAACAACTCGCCGCCCCGTGTCCAGAGTTGCAGGCAGAAGTCATAGACGGTGTTGTGCCCGTCAGGGAAGGCGGCGAAAACAGTGCCGTAGAGGCCTTCCGCAGGCCGTGTAAAGTGGGTGGCGGCGGCGCGGAATTCGTCCCACGTCCGGGGGACGGCGAGCGGTTTGCCATAAGCGCGCCGATAGGCGTCCTGCTCGGCGCTGTCGCCGAACAGGTCCGTGCGGTAAATGAGACATTCGGGACCGTCGTGGTAGGGGAGGCCCATCACCTCGTCTCCGAACTGCTGAAGGCGCAGCAGCGACGGAGTCCAGCCATCGGGAAAATCTTCCGGAGGATCCGCCCGCAGAAATGGAGCAAGGTCGGCCAGCGCGCCCTGTTCCCGCGCGGCCGCGATCCAATCCGTGTTCAGAAACGCCACGTCCCATTCCCCGCGCCGCAATCCCTCGCGGGTGAAGAGCGTCTCATAGAGCGGGTGAAGATCGAGCGCTTCGGCCTCGAGCGCCAGGTCCGTTTCTCCGGCGCGCTGGAACGACTCCCATTGCCTCCGGATGGCGGATTCGAACGGACCGAACTTGCGAACGGCGATGCGAAACGCGCTTCCCCGGCTCATGTGTTCTCCGCGCGAGGCTCGAAGGCGGCCGGGTCGCGATACTTCACCGTCTGGAGGTGCTCACAATAGAGCACCAACTCGCCCTCGTTCTTGAACACTTCATAGGAAACACGCACCAGACCCATGGCGGGATACTTCGGATGTTTCTCGAGGTTGGTCCGGATGGTGTAAATGGTGTCGCCGATGAAGACGGGCTTGATGAAGCGCAGCTTGTCGTAGCCGTAGCTGAAGGTGTTCACGTTGTTGTGCGCCATCAGCCCCAGTCCGAAGCTGAACACCAGCGACCCCGCCACCAGGCGCCGGCCGAAAACGCCCTCTTCGGCCGCGAACTTCGCATCGGCGACGTAAGGATGCATATCCAGCACAAGAGCGTTGAAGAGCATGCTCTCGCCTTCGGAAATGGTGCGGCGGATGGAGCGGGCGCGCACTCCCGGCTCGAAATCCTCGTAGAGCCAATTTTCCGCATTCCAGACGGGGATCTGCTGATGTTGGGATGCATCGGGATTGGGATTCATTAGGATGGCCCCCTCGCTTTCTCTTGGTCCGGCCGCAGCGCGAACTCTTCCACAATCCGCGCCGAGTGCTCTCCCAGGCGGGGCGCTCCCAGCGGCGACTTGTAGATCTCGCCGTCTATACGGATGGGGCAACGCGTGGTCTTGAGGCTGATGTCCTTGCCGCGCATCACCTCCTGCACCATGTCGAGTGCGCGGAACCCTTCGTGCTCGAAGAGCCGCGGCCAGGTCAGGACATCGGAGCACCACGCGCCGGCAGGCTCGAGGATGCTCAGCCAGTGGGCCGTGGCGGCCGTTTTCAGATGATTCATCAGGATGCTCTTGATTTCGTCCCGCTTTTCGAATGGGGACCGGGGGTCGGAGTAGGCCAGCAGGGCGGGGCAGCCAAGCAGTTCCCCGAGACGCGTGACCGGGTTCATGGCAATGGCAATGTACCCGTCAGCGGTGGGGTAGATGCCGTACGGAGCGGCAAGGTAGGCGTGCGCGTTATTTACCGCACTGCGAACCGGCAGTTGGCCGCCGTCGTTCAGAAACGTGGTCAGCACTTCGAATTGAAAATCGAGAATGGCCTCCATCAGGCTCACTTCCACTTTGCCGCCCATTCCCGTGACGCCGCGGCGCACCAGGCAGGCCAGGATACCCTCCACCAGGCAGGCGCCGGAAAACAGGTCCACCACGGCGAGACCGAAGGGAACGGGCGGCTGGCCGTCATCGCCGTTCAGCCACGCCAGCCCTGTGAGCGATTGCAGCAGCAGATCCTGGCCCGGCTTGCCGCGCCACGGGCCTTCTTTACCGTACCCGGTGATCTCACCGTAGACGATGCGCGGATTCATTCTCCGGACGGACTCGTAATCGAAGCCCAGCTTTTCGATGACGCCAGGCCGGAAGTTCTGAATCAGGACGTCGGCTTTACGCGCCAGCCCGGAGACAAGCTCGCGATCGGCGGAGTTCTTCAGGTCAGCGGCGAAGCTCTCCTTGTTGCGATTGATGGAGTGGAACAGGGTGCTGTCGCCGTCCAGTTCCAGGTTGGATATGTACAACTGGCGGCAGAGATCGCCGGTGTGCGGGCGTTCGATCTTGATGACGCGCGCGCCCAGGTCGGCCAGACGCAGCGAAGCCGCCGGCCCGGCCAGAAACTGGCTGAGGTCGAGAACGAGAAGTCCTTCAAGTGGTTTCATGCTGGTGTCGGTTCCCGATGTGGAGAGAATCCCGGAAGAGCGCGTCCAGGCGCTCCATCACCCGGCCGGTGTCGCCGCCGCTTCTGAGGTATTCGTGCACAACCGGCGCGGCGGCATCCTGAAAGCGCAGATACCCGTTGAAGCGGGGCCGCAGCCAGGCGCTGTCCAAGGTCTCGAGCGTGTTCAGGAAAAAATCGCCGCTGGCGCGGTTCACCTCGCGGTCGGTCCAGGCCGAGCGGTGGCCAGGCTGCCCGCCCGATTGGAAGTAGAGAGTACGTTGGAGCCCGGCGGCGGCAGTGAACCGGGCATACGCGGCAGCCTGCTCGGGGTGGCGGCAGCGCGCGGAAATAGCCAGCCCGGCGCCGCCGAGCGTGGAGCGGCAGCGGCGTCCGCCTTCGATTTCCACCAGCCCGCCGAACTCCAGCGCGAAGCCCGAATAACCTGGACGCCCGTAGTTTGAATAGCCATAAGCGAACGGGCAGTAAGCCGCGGAATCGCCGGAGGCCAACAACTCCCATGTGGCGGGCGGATTGCGCTCCAGGCAGCCCGGGCCGCAGGAACAGAGCAATTCGCGCAGCATCTCGAGCGCCCGAACGCCGGCGCCCCGGCCGCAAACCGAACCAGTGTTCAGGAAGGGTTCTTCGCCTAAAGCCCCGCACAGCATGTAGAAATGCATCAGGCTGTCGATGGCCAGCCCGGGGACGGCAACCAGACCGCGGCGGGCGAGCGCCAGCAGTTCGCTCCAGGTGCGGGGGATGCCGGCGCCGGCGCGCTCGAGCAGGTCACGCCGCCAGCCGCTGACAGGAGCCGCCGCGTCGATCGCAAGCGCCCATTGGTGTCCCCGGTAGGTGTAGCTGTCAAACGAGCGGCCTACGGAACCTCGCTGCTGATCGTCCAGAAAATCACCGGGAAGCCACTCGTCGAGCGGGAGCAGCACGTCGTGTTCGGCGGCGTATCCGGCGAACGGGTGGTCGATCACCAGGAGATCGAAACGCTCCGCCAGCTTCTCGACGGGCTCGTCGGCGAATTGTTGCAGGGACCGCTTGTCCCACTGGATGGCAACTTCGGGATTCAGTTCCGAGAATCTCTGGGCGGTCGCGACCACGGGCAGGTAACCGCGCGTGTGATTCCAGGTTATCCCGCTGAGGTGGATCATCCAGAGCTATCTTACTCGAGTCATCGGTCCGAGCAAGGTGGGGAAGAGGCCGGCCTACGGCTTGGCTGCCCGGGCGCGTGCGATGCTGTCGGCGACTCGCTTATAATCCTCGCGCGACATGCCGCCGCCGCCGAGCAGCTTGAGATTGTACTTTTCGCCGGAAAATGGCTGAATCTCCAGGCGGTATGGCCCTTTCTGCTTGAAACTCCGAATGTCGGTGAAGAGCCATTCGCGCGACGCGGAGGGGTTATTCGCGACAAATGCCAGGCGGTCGGATTTTACCACCAGGCGGCCTTCATCATTGCCGATCCGCTTGTTCCGCTGCGCGTGGTAGGTAAGCTCTTCCGATTGCGCCGCGGCTCCGCTGCTTGCCGCGGTGGAAGAAGCACCCCGGCTGAACCAGGATTTAAGGACGTCGCGGTCTTCGGGCGGAACCTTGAACTCGACACGCATCCGCTCTCCCGTGCGATCCCGGACGGGCTGCTTGAACTGAACCACGACGTTATCACCACTTCCGGCGCTGATCTGGTCAATCTGACCGCGAGTAGCGTAGAAGGAGGACTGTGGCTGGGCGTCGTCCATGAAAACCAAGGTGTCGCCCGCGGTAATCACCCTTCCTTCAACGGTGTTGAAGCCGGCTGCAAGTTGTACGTGCATCTCGCGCACGGGTTGCGCGTGGACAGCCACGCAAGTGGCGAGCCCAACTAACAAAACCGGAACCCCTCGAAAGTTCGTGAAGCGTCTTCTCATTGTTCCCCTCCTTTGAGTTATTATAGCTGGGAGGTTCATCTTAGGGCACGCTGGGAGCCGGTCAGGGACACGGGGCATCTTCTTACTCCGGCGTCAAATGGCAGTGCAGGCAGTTGCCCACCTGCGCCGTCCGGTCAATCCTGTGACGTCCCGCGACGAACGGCGACATCTCGGCGTGGCACAGCAGGCAGTCCAGCTTCCGCTGCATCACAAGCGAGTGAACCTTATCAAAATGCCAGTAGCCCTTCCGGTGCTCCTGCACGAGTTTGGCCATGGGATGGCAGGATTCGCAGGGCAGTTTTACTGCTTTGCCTGGCTCCTGTGGCGCAGCCGTGGGCGTGGCCGCTGGGTTCGCCTCGTTGTGGGGGACTGCTGTCGCGATGGCGCGGGCGGCCAGGCGGCCCTGCACCAGCGATGGCCCGAGGAAGGTCCCCTCGAGGGCCGCCTTTCCATTGATGCCGCCCATCCCGGTTACTTCCCCCGCCGCATAAAGTCCCGGAATCGGTTCATGCCTCGCATTGAGCACGCGGCATTGCAGGTCAATCAGCAGCCCGCCCATGCTCTTGCGCGACAGCGGATACATCTGCGCCGCATAGAAAGGAGGTACGGCAATCTTCGACACACCGGGGAACAGCGGCCGCCCGGACCGCCTCATGGGGAATGGCTTCAAGTTCCGGTGAAAGTCCGTGTCTTCGCCCTTGTCGATCATTTCGTTCCATCGTGCAACCGTGCGCTCCACCACGGCGGGAGGAAGGCCGGCCATGCGGGCGAGTTCCCCGATGGTCTGCGCGGACTTCACCAGTTTGGGGTTCTCCAGCACGAGCGTACGCTTGCGCTTTTCGTCCTGCCAGTCCGGACCGGCGATGGAAAAGCGCCTGGCGCCCTCCGCGTCGAAGATCATCCAATACGTGGGCGGCTTCTGCGCCATCACCCGGCGGATGACGGGCTTCGTCGCCCCCATTTCATCGGCGAAGCGCTCACCCTGGGCATTCACCCAGATCGCCGCCGGAGCCGTGAAATACAGGCCGCGGCCCTCCTCGATATGGCGCGGGTCGGGGATGCCGCGCGTGTAGATCCACTGATGGTCCAGGTGCTGGGTCGCCGCGCCCACGTGTTCCGCCAGGGTGAGGCCCGAACCCATCGAGTGCAGGCCCGAGCCGGTCAGCACCGTCCCCGGTTGGCCGAGGTACGAAGGCCAGTTCTTGCGCACCAGTTCCAGGTTGCTCTCGTAGCCGCCAGTAGCCAGAAGGACCGCGGGCGCTTCCATCCTGACGTCTGCTCCCGTACGGGTGTCCTTGCCGCGAATGCCCCTCACGCGCCCGCCCTCCCAGACCAGTTCCGTTACCTCGATATTCCAATGGAAGGCGACGCCGGGGTTCTTGAGGCAAGCACGGTAGATGGGGCTGATAATGCCATAGCCCAGTTGGGGGTTCATGTGGAAGCGAGGAAACGTATTCCCGGTGTTGCCGGTGCCGCCCGTGGAAACGCCGTTGAACCGCACGCCCATCGAGGTGAGCCAGTCGTAGATGAGCGTCTTCGATTCGCGGGCGTACAGCCGGACCCACTCCTCATTCGCATCCTCGCCCAGTTTGAGAAAGTCGCGCTCGGCGATCTCGGGCGTGTCCTCGAAGCCCCGTTCCTTCTGAAGCGGGGTGCCGGCGATGCTCAGCCCGCCGGAGGACATGACAGCGTGCCCGCCGAAGACGGAGCCCATATCGACGACGGAGACACGCAGACCGGCCGAGGCGCCCTCGGCAGCGGCGGAAAGACCTGCGATGCCGGCTCCCACGACAATCACATCGGCTTGTGGTTCAGGTCCGGCGGCGAGCGCGGCGGATGCGTAGGCTGCAACAAGGAGCGGTAGCATGCTTCCGTACACTGTATCGAAAATTGCCCCGGTTCGCGAAGCGACCATCGCTCCGCTCAGTCCAAATGGGCCATTCGACGGCCTTAGACAGTTTTTGACAGTTTTCGACCGCTTCCACCCTGGAAACCCCGTCCGAAACGACCCGGACGGGGTTTCTCTTTTGCGGAAAAGGCAGGAGACTTCGACATACGATATGATGAGAAACATTACGCTTGTGGGAGGTGCAACGCCATGTGGCGTCTTTTCTTATCTGGGCTTGCGTTCGCCGCTGCTCTTTCCGCTCAAATCGGGACCGCCGAACTTTCGGGAACGGTCACGGATTCTTCCGGCGCATCCGTGCCCGGCGCAAAGGTCACCATTGTCAACGCCGACACGGCTCAGACACGGGAGACGGTGTCGGACCAAGCCGGCAACTACCTCATCGCATTGATTCCCCCTGGGAAGTACAACCTGTCCGTGGAAGCGTCCGGTTTCCGCAAGACCGTGCGCAATGACGTCGTGCTGGAAGTCAATCAGCGCGCCAAAGTCGATTTCGCCATGCAAGTGGGCGAGGTGTCTGAAACGGTGGAAGTCACCGCGGCGCCGCCGCTGCTCGAGAGCCAGTCCTCTTCCATCGGCACGGTCATCTCGCAGCGCTTCGTCAACGAACTGCCGCTCAACGGGCGTAACTTCGTCCAACTTGCGATTATCACCCCCGGCGTGAACGGCGTCGGATTCTCCACCTCGGGAACCATCATGAGCGGCACCCGCCCGGATGATCGCCGGCCCGGAAGCGAGATCTTCTCGAATGGCAACCGCGAGGGCGCCAATAACTTCATGTACGACGGCATCGACAACAACGAACGTCTGACGATCTCCATCGTGCTGCGGCCCGCCGTCGAAGCCGTGCGGGAATTCAAAGTGCAGACCAACCTGTTCTCCGCCGACCAGGGCCGCAACTCGGGCGCCCAGGTGGACGTGATCACCAAGTCCGGCACGAATGAATTCCACGGCAGCGCCTTCGAGTTCCTGCGCAACTCGGCCATGGACGCGCGCAATTTCTTCAACCCCAAGGGAACCACCTTCCCCCCGTTCCGCTTCAACCAGTTCGGCTTCTCCCTGGGCGGGCCGGTGGTTATTCCGAAACTGTACAACGGCAAGAATAGAACGTTCTTCTTCGTGGACTACGAAGGCTATCGCCGTAGCTCGGTTTCGAGCCTCGTGCTGACGGTTCCCACGGTGGCTATGCGCGGCGGCGACTTCTCGCAATCCGGCCTGTTCCCCATCTATGATCCGATGACGCTCGCCGGCGGCGCCCGCCAGCAGTTTGCCGGCAACACGATCCCGGCATCCCGGTTCGACCCCATCACCAACAAGCTCATCAACGCGTATCCGCAGCCCATCAACGGCAACATCGTCAACAATTACCTGGCCAACCTGCTCCAGACGCAAAGCTGGGACCAGGGGGATATCCGGATTGACCACCAGATTTCCTCGAATGACACGTTCTTCTCGCGCTATGCGCTGCAAAACACCACCACCCTGGCTCCGCCCACGTTTCCCAATGTGAAGCTGCCGGGGTTATCGAAACCCGTTGGACTCGGGAATGAGGATTCCTTCGCGGGTCCTTCGTTTGCCCCCACGCAGCATGCGGTGGCAAGCTGGGCGCATACCTTTTCGCCCCGGCTGATCAATGAGGTTCGTGTCGGGTTCAACCGCTTCCGGCTCGACTACACCCTCGGTGACACCACCGCCGGCGACGCGCTCGGCAACCAACTCGGCATTCCCAACTCGAACACCCACCCGCTCCAATTAGGCTTGCCGATCATCTCGCCTTCCGGCTACGCCGGCATCGGGCAAAGCCGTTCGCTGCCCATTTTCCGGCGCGAGAACATGTTCCAGTACATCGACAACGTCACCTTCATTTCCGGCGCCCACACGCTGAAGGCGGGCATCGATGTCCGGCGCCGTCAGATCACCGAGTACCAGACCAACCGCGGCAACGGGCGTTTCAACTTCAATCCCAACTTCACCAACCAGCCCGGCGTGGGGCGGACGGGCGATTCCATGGCCAGCTTCCTGCTGGGACTTCCGAGCCTCATCGAGCAGGATTTCACGCTCGCCTGGGTCGGCTTCCGCGGCATCGAAACTGCATGGTATGTGGGGGACGACTGGAGGGTGAACCGCAAGCTTACACTGAACCTCGGGCTGCGCTGGGAATACTACAGCCCCTATACCGAAGTGGCGAACCGGATGGGGAATTTCGACCCCGGCACGGCTAGCATCCTCATCCCCGGGCTGGACAACGTGAGCCCCACGGCGAACGTCTCGAAGTACTACGGCGGCTGGTCACCCCGCTTTGGCTTTGCCTATCAGTTGGACTCGAAGACCGTAGTCCGCGGCGGGTTCGGGCTGTTCTCGAACAGCAACGGCAACGGCGGCGCGCTCTTGCGTCTCCAGCGGACCTTCCCGTTCGGGCCGATCAACAGCAACACGCCGGCGGATACCGCGCCCGGTCCCTATCCCACCGTCAGCCAGGGCTTCCTGCCGCCACCGGTGCTCAACGTGGATTTGCGCAAATCGCCGGTGGGCAGCGTTGTCGGAATCGCCAACGAATTCCGCAACGCCTACGCGGAACAGTTCAACCTCAGCGTGCAGCGGGAACTGCCGAAGGAGATGGTGCTGAAAATCGCTTATACGGGGAATCTCGGCCGGCGGCTGGGCACGACATTCAACCTCAATCAGGCCGTGCCCGGAACCGGCGCCGTGAATCCGCGGCGTCCGTTCTTCGGCGTTCGCCCCGCCCTGGCGGATGTCACCTATGCCGTCTCAGACGGTCTCTCCAATTACAACGCGCTGCAAATGTCGGTCGAAAAACGCATGTCGAAGGGGCTCGGGCTGCTGTTCGGATACACTTACGGACACTCGATCGACGATACGGGCACGGAGTTCGGCGGCGGTACGGGCACACCGCAGGACGCAAGGAACCGCCGGGCCGACCGCGGGAACTCGAGTTTCGACATCCGCCACCGGGCCACCATCAGCTATCTCTATCAGTTCCCGTTCCACCCCAAGGGGCGCGCCCTCGACATGGTGGCCGGCGGCTGGCAGACCAACGGCATCATGACCTTGCAGACCGGCCTTCCGTTCACGCCAGGCCTTGCGACAAACAGCCTGAACACGGGAACCGGAAGCCGGCCGGACCGCATCGGTGCGGGAACCCTTCCCAATCCGACCCTCAGCAAGTGGTTTGACCCGACGGCTTTCACGCAGAACTCTCCGGGGCTTTACGGGAACGCGGGCCGGAACATTCTGTTCGGGCCGGGCCGCTTCAACTGGGACGTATCTCTGTTCAAGGATTTCCCGATCCGCGAGGAGATGAAGGTCCAGTTCCGGGCGGAGATGTTCAACGTGACGAATACGCCGCAGTTCGGGCAGCCGAACGCGACCATCGGCAGCACGTCAGCCGGTTTGATTACGGGCACCGTGGGCAATCCGCGGCAGGTACAGTTGGCGCTCCGCTTCCAGTTCTGATCCCTCCTCTGATCCCCATCCTTTGAGCGGCGCTCAAAGGATGGGGACATCCTGAATCCCCAGCCACTTCTAAGGAACACGCGCAAAACGGAGCCCGCCCGCGCCGCGAATCATCGCGGTGTTCCTCGTACTTTGGTGGCGCGGGACGTGCCCTTTGCGCTTATAGGGCTAACATCCGGCATGCGCCTACCGATGAGCATATTGGGTGGTAGATCGAATTCACTAGCTCACGGAAGTGACTGTCACGTCGAAACAACATGTTTGCGATCATCGGAATTCTTGTTGTGATAGGCGCCATCATAGGCGGCTATCTCATGGAGCACGGAAACCTGCAGGTGCTGGTACAGCCTGCGGAGCTTGTCATCATCGGAGGGGCGGCGGTTGGCACGCTTCTGATCGCCAATCCGCTTCCCACGGTCATCGGTATTTTCAAAGGCATGATCGGGGTGACGAAAGGCAGCCGGTGCAATAAGGCCTTTTACCTGGAAACGCTGAAGATGCTGAATGAAGTTTTCTCGTATGCGCGCAAGAACAGCCTGGCGAAGCTCGAGCCGGATGTGGAGGAGCCGGACAAGAGCCAGTTGTTCGGCAAGTTTCCGAAGTTCGTGAAAGATCACCATGCGCTGTACTTCTTTTGCGATACGCTGCGGGTGCTGATTACGGGGGGCGTGGCCACGCATGACCTGAACGAAATGATGGAGCTCGACATGGAAGTGCATCATCATCAGGCGAGCGCGCCGGTAGGGGCGCTGAGTACGATGGCGGATTCCCTTCCGGGCCTCGGAATCGTGGCCGCCGTATTGGGCGTTGTCATCACCATGGGGGCTATTGGAGGCCCGCCCGAGGAGATCGGCCACAAGGTGGCCGCGGCGCTGGTGGGAACCTTCCTTGGCATTCTCATGTGCTATGGATTCTTCGGCCCGCTGGCTTCGAACATGTCCAAGATCAACGACGACGAGGGGAGCTACTATCACACTCTTCGCGTGGGGCTGATCGCCTTCGCCAAGGGATGCCCTCCGCTCATCGCTACCGAATTCGCCCGGCGCGCCATTCCCCATGACGTTCGTCCCTCATTCAAGGAAATGGAAAAGACCTGCAAAGGCGGGGGGAGCTAAGCAGCGATGCCGGAGCATGATCAGCCGATCATTGTTGTCAAGAAGAAGGTCTCGCATGGCGGGCATCACGGCGGGGCATGGAAGGTGGCTTATGCCGATTTCGTTACGGCGATGATGGCGCTGTTCATTGTGCTTTGGCTGCTTTCGAGTGATGAGAAGGTGAAGAAAGCGGTGGGCGGCTACTTCCAGGATCCTACAGGTGTGGGGAAGCAGATGGGGTCCAACATGAGCGGCATCGACGAGGGTCTTCAGTTGAAGAAAGATGATATGGACAACCTGAAGGAGAAGCTGGAGGCGGCCCTCAAGCAGACGCCGGATTTCCAGAAGTTCAGCAAGAACATCCAGATCACCGTAACCGGCGAGGGGCTGCGCATTGAACTGCTCGAGACGGAGAAGGGCGTGTTCTTCCAGAGCGGCAACGCCAAGCCGAGCGAAATCGGCGAGGAGCTGATTGCCAAACTCGCTTCGGAGTTGGGCAAGCTGCCTAACCACCTGTATATCGAGGGTCACACGGATTCCAAGCCGTTCTCCAACGGCGAGAGCGGCTATTCGAATTGGGAGCTTTCGTCGGACCGGGCCAACGCCGCGCGGCGCATTATGATGACCAACGGGCTACGTCAGGACCAGGTGGGACAGGTGCGTGGCTTCGCGGATCAAAAGCTGCGCTCGAAGAATGAGCCGACCAACGCCTCGAACCGCCGCATCTCGGTCATCGTGCAGTATCTGACCCCACCGCCCGGAAGCGCGAACGAGGAAGACGCGCGCGGCAAGGCGAAGGAGAAACACGGAGAGGGTGCTCACGCCGCCAAGCCTGAGGAGGCTGCTAAGAGCCAGCCGAAGAAGGGGCACTGAAGAGTCGCTGCGGACGTACCGGAAACGTGCTGTAGCGTCCGGCATGCCAACGGCGAACGACATATCAGGAGACGATGTCCATCGGGTAGCGCCGATGCCCGCGACGTACGCGATACGTTTCGAAGTCCTTGCGATCGATGGTGAAGACCCTTCGTGTGCCCAGTGCTTCGGCAGCGGTAACGAGCGAGGCATCCGCCAAATCCATCGGATGATCAGCGTGTATCTCCATGAGTTCGAAGGCTCGAGTTAACCACGCTCGATCAAGGAACCATACGGACAACCCGCCGTCTTCAACAAACTCCCTTAGACGATCGGATCCGATGCTAGCCGGTCCGAGCATGTGAAACGCCTCGGTGAGTACGGGGGTTGTGGTGAGAATGGCGCCACGGATTTCCTTCAGCACCCGGCGGCACCGGTTGTGCTGTTCGTCCTGGGGATCGAAGAGGGCGACCAATGGCCCTGTATCGACGAGGATCATTTCCCCAGCTTCTTGCGAAGGGCCGTAGCCACGCCGCGCCGTGTCTCGGTAGAGGGTGCGCTCGCATACCCACCAGGGCCGAGATCGAGCCGCTCGTAGAAGTCATAGGGGCGATGTGCCGAGGCGTCTCGAACCTGCTTCTTCAAGGATCGGAGCCCCTCTTTCAGCACTGCGGAAATCGGCAACCCCGTAGCTTGGCGGATTTCCCGCAGTGTAGCTTCGGCTTCGTGGTCGAGCCTCACAGTTCGTATCGCCACTGTAACCTCCGTATTACGGAGTGTATTACACCAGCAGCGACCTGTCAACTGCCAGCGAATGACCTTGAATGACCCTGTTCCGCAACAATCCTATCTTCTCGATTTCGAGTTCCATCACATCGCCCGGCTTCAGCCAGCGGTCCAGTTCCAAACCGCAGCCGGTTCCCACCGTTCCCGAAGCGATCACATCACCGGGAAGAATCCGGTCATCGCGGGTCAGGAACTCGATCATCTGTTCAAACTTCCAATACATGTCTCGCGAGTTGCCGTCCGACCATAACTCACCATTGATGGCGGCGGTCATTCGCAAGTTGTAGGGGTCCGCGATTTCGTCGAGGGTAACCAGAACGGGACCAAGGGCCGTGGCCCAGTCCTTTCCCTTGGCGGGACCGAGGCGGACTTTCATCTCCTTGCGCTGAATGTCGCGGGCGCTGAAGTCGTTCATCACCAGGAAGCCCGCGATGTGCGCCCGCGCGGCCTCGGCCGGCACATCGCGTCCTGCCACCCCGATCACCGCCGCGAGTTCCAACTCGAAGTCGAAGCGCTCAGTAAATGACGGCCACTTCACGTCCTCACCTGGCCCGAGGATGTTCTGATGGCCGCTCTTGTAATACACGGGAATCTCGTACCATTCCGGAGGCATCGGCTCTCCACGGCGCGCAAAGCCGGCCTTCACGTGCTGCTCGAATGCGAAGAAGTCACGCAGGGAGGCGGGATGAGGAACGGGCGCGCGCAGCCTTACTTCCACTGGATCATAGAGAATCCGCTCGCCGCGCAAGCCGGTTTTCGGCAGTGGGCAGGCAAGAGTCCGGCGGGTTTGCTCGAGAGAGGTGGTCCATCCTTCCAGAAACTCCCGCATGTTGTCCGGAGCGAGAACCTCCGCCAGGCGGTACGGCCGCGGCTCGCTCTCCTCGGACAGGCGCCAGGCGCACGCGAAGTTCACGTCCACGATACCGCGCGCGTCCACGACTCCGGTGCGGCGGAGGCGGCCTATGGGCGTTTCGACCTCGAAGGTACAGAGCTTCACGGCGTGTCAGAGGTTTCCGCGCCGGGCCTGCTCGGCTTCGAGGGCGACAAACAATGCCTGGAAGTTGCCCTTGCCGAAACCCTGGCTCCCTTTGCGCTCGATGATTTCGTAAAAGAGCGTGGGCCGGTCTTCGACGGGCTTGGTGAAGATCTGCAAGAGGTAGCCTTCATCGTCGCGGTCCACGAGGATGCCGAGCCGCGCCAGTTGGTCGAGCGGTTCATCAATCTTGCCGATTCGCGAGGAGAGGGCTTCGTAGTAGGCCGAGGGGATCTGGAGGAAATCGACGCCCTGCGAGCGGAGGCGGGAAACAGTGTCGATGATGTCATCGGTGGCGAGGGCGATGTGCTGCACGCCGGGCCCCTGGTAGAAATCGAGATACTCCTCGATCTGGGATTTCTTCAGTCCATCGGCAGGCTCGTTAATGGGGAACTTGACCCGGCCGTTGCCGTTCGCCATCACCTTGGACATCAGCGCCGAGTATGGGGTGCTGATGTCGTGATCGTCGAAGTGCTGGTAGAGGCGGAACCCGAGCACCTTCTCGTAGAACGCGGCCCACCGGTTCATCTCGCCCTTGGCGACGTTGCCCACCATGTGGTCGATGTGTTTCAAACCGGCTGGACGGCTGAGCGGATCGGGTCCGAGCGGAGAGTAGCCGGGCAGGAAGACCCCTTCGTACTGGTCGCGCTCGACGAAGGTGTGTACGGTTTCGCCATAGGCGGCGATGGAGAACATCCGCACCACACCGGATTGGTCCCGCAGTTCCGTGGGTTCGGATAGTATCCGGGCTCCGCGGGTCTTCACCGCGGAGTAGGCAGCCTTGGCATCCGCCACGCGGAGGGCGATGCCATGGACCCCGTCGCCGTGCCGGTAGACGTGGTCCGCCACGGGGTGGTTGGGGCGCAAGGCCGTGGTGATGACAAAACGGATCTTGCCCTGCTCGAGAACATAGGAGGCACGATCGCGGATGCCGGTTTCCGGTCCCTGGTAGGCGACCAGACGCATCCCGAAGGCGGTGCGGTAGTAATGCGCCGCCTGCCTGGCGTTGCCGGCATAGAACTCGACGAAATCCGTTCCCAGTAGCGGAAGAAACTCCTGCTGGAGCGTGGCGGACTGTTCAGCCAAGAGTGGCATGTGGTACTCCTGCGATGGCTGTGATTGCTTCGATGAGGCGTTCGGTCTGCTCCAGCGTGCCAGTGGACACGCGCAGACAACCGGGGAGGCCGAATGCTGACAGATCTCTGATAATGATTCCCTGGCGAAGCAATTCCTGATAAATCGCCTGCGCCCCGGTTGCCGCTCCGGGCGCCATCAATACAAAGTTAGCCTCTGAGGGCACGACCTCGAAACCGAGCTTCGGTAAGGCATTGGTGAGAAGCGCGAGTGACCGGGCGTTCTCCCGCAGGGTGCGGCGGAGGTGCTCGCCGTCCTCGATCGCCGCGATGGCTGCCGCCTGCGCCAAGGTGCTGGGTTCGAATGGAAGTTTCACTTTCATGAGGTTCGCGATGAGGTCCTCGTGGGCGAAGCCGTAGCCGATGCGCATTCCGGCGAGCCCGTATACCTTCGAGAAGGTGCGGAGCGTGATCACGTTGTCATAGCGGTAGCCGAGGGAATCGGGATACTCCGCATTTTGTTGAGCGTACTCGAAATAAGCCTCGTCGAGGATGATGAGGACCCGTTCCGGCACGTGCGCGTAGAATCTGTCGAATTCGCCGCGGGTGAAGATGGTTCCGGTCGGGTTGTTGGGGTTGGCGAGATAGATGATCTTGGTGTGCTCGGTGATGGCGTCTGCCAGCGCGGGCAGATCGGTGGACCAATTCTTGCGGCATGGCACTGACCGGTAGCGGACTCCCCGGCCCATGGCCAGGACGCGGAATCCGATGAATGTAGGCTCGGTAGTGAGCACCTCGTCGTCATCGCACAGGAAGGTGCGGATGATGTTCGACATGATGCTCTCCGAACCGGACCCGGCAATGACGTTGCCGATCTTTGTGCGATGGCGGCGCGAGAGGACTTCCCGCAGTTCGAGGCCGCCGCTGGGGTAAAGGTGGAGGTTGCCGAGGGAGCGGTGGATGGCCTCGAGGGCCAGCGGTGATGGTCCGAGAGGATTCTCGTTGGAGGCGAGTTTGATGACCTCAGAGACGCCGTAGAGGCGGCTGACTTGAGCGGCGGAAAGGCCGGGGACGTAGGGGAGAAGAGAAGCGATAGCGTGCGGGACGAGAGGCGGCATTCTGGAAGCCCCACTTTCCAGTGGTGTCTTCCTTCAGGATACCTCAATTCGCCGGTTGTTGACTCTCGCCTGCCAGTTCCGCCTCTTCGGCCGCGGAGGGACCGGCCGCCTGCGCTTCCCTGATCCGCTGCAAGGCTGTCTCGATATGCTCCCGCGGAACCTTCACGGAAAACGGAAGATTCGGCAGAGTGGATGACCCCTCGAGCACCGTCGGGATGCCGTTCGCCTCGAGCACGCTCTGGATGGCCAGCGCCTCCATTTCCGCTTCCGCGCCGATGGAGGAATAGACCGTCTCCAGATCCAGTTCATGGGAAGGATCCACTGTCACTTCATTTTCCAACTGTTCGTTGTCCATGGGGACTTCCGGTGTATCTGCCATGCATTCAACATAGCGCACCTGGATGGCAACCGATAGAATAATCGTAGGAGGAGAAACAGAACACGATGTCCGAAGACAATACGGGAAAACTGGCTTGGTTTTTCGCGGGCGCCGCCATTGGAGCCGCCATTGCTTTGCTGTATGCGCCGGCGTCAGGGGAGGAGACGCGCCGCAGGATCGGCGAGTCGGCCAATCGCGGGAAGGATCGTCTGGCCGATTCCGGCCGGGACCTGGTGGAGAAAGGCAAGGAGATTTATGAACGCGGCCGCAAGATGGCGGACGACGCCTCGGAACTGTTTGAAAGCGGCCGGAAACTGGTGCAGGGCTAGAGGCCTGAAGCGATGGCAACCGCGGAGTTGACCGGGCTCGCTCCTTTCCGGAACGAGCCGTACCGGGATTTCAATCAGAGCGAGAACCGCCGCACGATGGACGAGGCGCTTGCCAAAGTGCGCGCGGAACTGGGGCGGGAGTATGATCTGCTCATCGCCGGGCGCGCGTTGAAAGGCGAGGGGACATTCTTGTCGTTCAACCCGTCGAAGCCCACTGAAGTGGTGGGGATTCATCAGAAGGGCTCCGTCGAGCAGGCGCGCGAGGCCGTGGAGAGCACGCACGCATATTTTGGGGAGTGGAGCCGCACACCGGCATCCACACGCATCGAGATGCTGCGCAATGCCGCGGCTCTATTGCGGAGCCGGAAATCCGAATTCAATGCGTGGCTGATTCTCGAGGCGGGCAAGAACTGGGTGGAGGCGGAGGCGGACACTTCCGAAGCCATCGACTTCTGCGAATACTACGCCCGGCAGATGGCGCGGTTCGCGCATCCTGATCCGTTGTTGCAGCTACCCGGCGAGAGGGACGAACTGGTGTACCTTCCGCTGGGCGCCGGCGTGATTATTCCACCGTGGAATTTTCCGCTGGCCATTCTGGCGGGCATGACCACCGCAGCGCTGGTGGCGGGCAACACGGTGATCATCAAACCATCGAGCGATACGCCGACGATAGCCGCGAAGTTCGCGCAACTGCTGCTGGATGCGGGTTTTCCCGCCCGGTCGGCCGCCTTCTTTACGGGTAGCGGGGCGACGGTGGGCGATGCGCTGGTGAGCCATCCCAAGACTCGCTTCATTTCGTTCACCGGTTCGCGGGACGTGGGGCTGCATATCAACGAACTCGCGGCGCGCCCGCAGAAAGGGCAGATCTGGATCAAGCGCGTGATTGCGGAGATGGGCGGCAAGGACGCCATCATCGTGGATAGCGAGGCGAACCTGGACGAAGCCGTGGGCGGGGTGGTGGCCTCCGCCTACGGATACCAGGGGCAGAAGTGTTCCGCCTGTTCGCGGGCCATTGTCGATGAATCACTCTACGATGCGTTTCTTGAAAAACTGAAGGCTCGCGTTGCGCAATTGAAGGTGGGCCCCGCCGAAGAGTTCGGCTACGATATGGGGCCTGTGATCAACGAACGGGCGCGCGCTACGATTCTCGGCTACATCGAGACCGGCAAGCAGGAGGGCCGGCTGATTGCGGGGGGCGGCGCCGCGCCGGGAGAAGGGCATTTCCTGCAACCCACCGTCATTGCCGATGCCGGTCCGGACGCGCGTATTTTCCAGGAAGAGATCTTCGGTCCGGTGCTGACGGTGACAAAAGCGCGCGGCTTCGAACACGCGCTCGAGTTGGCCAACGCTACCGAATACGGCCTGACGGGCGCGGTTTACACGGCGAACGCGGAAAAAATCCGGCTTGCCAAGGAGCGCTTCTTCGTGGGCAATCTCTACATTAACCGCAAGTGCACAGGCGCCATGGTGGGGGCGCATCCTTTCGGCGGCTTCCACATGTCCGGCACCGATTCGAAGGCCGGCGGCCCGGACTATCTGCTGCAATTTCTTCAGGCAAAGAGTATTGCCGAGAAGAACGGGTGATCAGCGCACATACTTGTCCACCCAATCGAGGTGGCGCTGCATGATATCGAGGAGGAACTTCGGCTCGCGCGGTCCGTGCGGCTGGCGGGGATAGACCACCATCTTCGTGGTGACGCCGCGGCGCTTCAGCGCGGTGTAGTATTCGTAACCCTGCGAGGTAGGCACGCGGATATCGGCTCCGCCGTGGAGAACGAGGGTGGGTGTCGTGACATTGCCGACATAGGTGATGGGCGAATGCTTGCGGTAGTTCTCAAAGACCTTCCAAGGCTCGCCTTCGAAATAGTCAGGGAGGAAGCTGGGGATGTCCGCGGTGCCGGTGAAGCTCAACAGGTCCGTGACGCCCGCGCCCACGGCGGCGGCTTTGAAGCGGTGGGTCTGGGTGATGGTCCAACTGGTCATGAAGCCGCCATAGCTCCATCCCATGACAGCGAGGCGGTCCGGGTCGGCGACTCCCATGCTGATGACATGGTCGACGCCTGCCTGGTCGTCCTGGAAATCCATGCCGCCCCAATCGTTCACATTGGCGTAACGGAATTTCTTTCCATATCCGGAGGAGCCGCGCGGGTTCGGGCGAAGGACAGCGTAGCCTTTGGCCGAGAAGACCGCCAGAGGATAGAGGCCATAGCGACCGATGAAGCTCTCGACAAAGACGCCCGCCGGGCCTCCGTGAATGTTGAGGATCAGCGGCACCTTCTTCCCTTGCTGATAGCCGGCGGGGTAAGTGAGCAGCCCTTCCACCTCGAGGCCGTCTTTGGATTTCCAGCGCACGACTTCCGTTTTGCCGAGCGGGAGTTTGGGCAGATCGAGATTGGCGCGGCTGACACGGGTACCGGCGCCGGGCGCTGCCAGGTTCATGATGAATGCCTCGGGGGCTTCGTCCGGCGATTCATAGGCGAATCCGATGGCTGCGCCTTTGGTGTTCAGGCGGCTCAGCCCGAGGGTGCCGCGCTTCGGTTCGTAGACAATCTTCGGCTGACCCTCGAGCGGCATTTCGTAGAGCGTCTGCCGCGTGTGCCGGGTCTCGGCGAAGTAGAGAGCGGAAGAGTCGCCGCGCCATCCGATGATTTGCGGCTTCTCGTCATATGTTGCCGGCAGCAGGCGGGGATCGCCTCCCTGGCGGGGTAAGAGCGCGATGCGCGAGTCGCCTGGCCAGCGCGGCGGGAGGCTGGTTCGCGTGAAGGCGAGATAGCGGCCGTCCGGAGAGTAATGCGGCTCCATTTCCGCGGCTCCAGTGGCGGCGAGTTCCTTCACGGCGCCTGTTTCGACGGCCACCTCGGCGATGCCGGACTTCGTCCAATCGTCGGCGATGGGCGCCGGCTGGTGAGTGAAGGCAATGGTGCGCGAATCGGGAGACCAGTCGAAATCCGCAATGTGATACGTGTTCTCGAAGAGCTTCTTCTGCGTCCGCTTGTGCTCCGCGTTCGGCTCCGCGGGCACGACGTAGAGAGCGGCGTTGGCCGGATTTTCATCCACTACCTCCCAGTCGCGCTTCTCCTTTTTCGCTTTTTCGATATCAGGGTCCGGCTCGTGCCCTGTGAAGGCGACCCACTTGCCGTCCGGCGAAACGCCGAAATCGGAGACGGAGCCCTTGAATTCGGTAACCTGCTCGGCCTCGCCGCCATCCGCCCGAATGCGAAACACGTTCGTCTTCCCCGCACGTTCCGAGAGGAAGTATACGTGGCGGGCATCGGGTGAGAATTGCGGATGATCGGATCCTTTTTCTCCGCGGGTCAGTTGCAGCCGGCGCGATCCATCGGAGGCGCCCAGATAAATTTGAGAAACCATCTCGCTGCGCTCCGTCTGCATGACGGGACGGGTCTGCACCCACGCAACGAGCCTGGCATCGGGGGACGGCGCCACATCGCCGATGGTTTGGAACTGCATGGAAAACTCCGGCGTCCAGGACGTGGGCACCTGTGCCGGCAAGGACATGAGGCAGAGAAGCAGCAAACCTGCACGGGCTGTCATATCGCGCAGTATGCCACAACGGGCGGACCGACTGGCTGCGAGATTCGGGGAGATCCAGAGCTTAGCCGCTGGCCTTACCGAGGAGGCGGTGAATGTCGTGCGCGAGATCCTCCTCGTCGTATTGAACAGCGATCTTGTGCGAACGGAGATAGTCCGTCATCTCCCAAATGCTGACACCGGCGTCGCGGGCGCTGCGCGCGAGGGATCGCCGCGCTTGCGCATAGCGGTGTGCGTGGTAGTCGAGCTTCCAGTCTCTAATGGCGCGCGCGAGGAGCTTTCGCACTGTCGTCGAGCGATCCGTCTGCTCAACCGTTTCGATCGTTTCCAGTTCTTTGACAAGCTCTACGGGCAGGCGTGCCCCGACCAGCCGTTCTTTCTTCATCGTCCTCCCTCCCGTGCGCTGCGCAGTATCCTAGCCTAGACTCTAATCCTCGCTCTCGCCGCGAAAGGCGATGTTCAACAGAGGAGGAGCCACCATGGTGGTCGCCAGCGACATCGTCACCACGATCGCGTAAACCGCATCCGGCACCACGCCCAAGCTCATGCCCAATTGCGCCACCACCATTCCGACTTCTCCGCGGGGGACCATCCCGGCTCCGACTCGAAACATGTTCCGTCTTCCAAGCTGCCAGGCTCCCAACCCGCATCCGACCAGCTTCGAAATCACCGCAGCCACCAGGACAATGACGGCCATGAGCAGCACTCCCGGTTCCGCGAAGGCCTTGAGGTTGAAGTTCAGCCCGATGCCTACCAGAAAGAACGGCACGAGAAACTCGCTGAGTCCGCTGGTGAGGTCGTGAACCCGGTGCGACACACTGTTTGAAAGCGCCATGCCGGCGAGGAAAGCGCCGATGATGGCGGCGACTCCCGCCTCCAGGGCAAGCAATCCCATTCCCAACAGAAGGACCATGGCGATCTTGAATTCGGAGTTGTCGCCTTTGAGCGTTTCCTGAACGCGCGGCACAACCTGGGCCATGGTTTTGGAGCCCCACTGGATCACCACCAGGGTGAATCCGATGGCCATCCCGGCGGTCAACAGGAGGTCCATCAGCCGCACTTCGCCTTTCGCCATGCTGCTCACTACGGCCAGGAGGATCAGACCGAGGACATCGTCAATCACCGCCGCGGCGAGAATCGTTTTGCTCGATACATGATTCAGGAGTCCCTTCGAGGAGAGGACCTGCGCGGTGATTCCGACGCTGGTGGCCACCATGGCGGCGCCGAGGAACAGCGCTTCGACGGGCGATCCATGCCAGAGGTCGGAGATGGCAAAACCCATCGCAAAGGGGACGATCACGCCCAGCACAGCCACCAGCAGGGCGGTTTTTCCCGTTTCGAGCAGATCGGAAGACCGCACCTCGAGGCCGACGCGGAACAGCAGGAACATGGCTCCCAGTTCCGCGAGCGCATTGAGAAAATCCGTAGGCTGCAGCAGGTTCAGAACGCCGGGGCCGAGAACGACGCCGGCGAGGATTTCGCCGATGATTCCCGGTTGGCGCAGGGCTTCGAACACTTCGTAAAGCACTTTTGCCGCCCCGAAGACGAGCAGCATGGTGAACAGAAGTTTCCCCGTCTCGCCGGAGGAGGCAAGCAGCAGCCCGATGGGTGGAGTCTCAAGGATCACGCCGGCGGTAAGCGAGCCAGCAGAACCCGCCGAGCAAGGTGAAGACGGGAAGCAGCATGACGAGGATGCCGGTATTCACGGCCTGCATGCTGGCGGTCTGCTGTGCGGCAGCCGTTCGGAAGCACTGCGAGCATTGCCCGTAGAGCGAAGTGGCCCAGAGAAGCGGCGCCGCATATCGCATAATTCAGAATCGCATCTCCCGCAGGCGTTCCGCATCCGGCAGCAAGGCGAGCAGGACGAGGACGAAGACGATGAGCAGCGGAAACAGAGCCAGGGTGAGGACGCGGCGCTCGAATTTGAGGTGCATGAAGAAACCGATGATCATCGCCGATTTTCCGATGGAGAGGACCAGGAGCAGGATGAGGAAGAGCACTGCCGAAAGGCGGGGATAGGCGAGGCCTACTTCGACCAGAGTGAATCCGAGAAGAGCGGTCCATACTGTGGCAAGCTGCTTAACAGTCGGCTGCATTTCGCGTTCTCCTTTCACCGCGCGACCGACATGAGGTACACCATGGGAAAAATGAACATCCACACCAGGTCGACGAAGTGCCAGTAGAGTCCGCTGGTTTCGACATCCTCGGCGCGGAACTTCCCGCGGGCGACGCCGGCGGCGATGATGGTGAGGTAAATGGTCCCGGCGGTGACGTGGGCCATGTGGAGTCCGGTCAAACCGAAGAACGTTGCGCCGAACAGGGGCTGATGCCAGGGGTTGCCGGTCAGCGTGATATTTTCCACGCGCATGAGGTGGAGCCATTCATTCAGGTGAAGCGCGACGAAGCCGAGGCCCATGGCGATGGTGGCGGCAATCATGCGGACGGTCTGGCGGCGGTCGCCGTTCTTCATGGCGCGCACGCCCAGCGCCATGGTGAAACTGGAGCTGAGCAGCAGGAACGTCATTGCGGTGGAGAAGAGAATGCTCGGTGAGAAATGAAATGGAGTGGGCCAATCCGGATTCGACAGTCTGCAATAGGTGTAGGTGACCAGAAGCGCGGAAAACGTCAGGGCATCGGAAACCACGAACAGCCACATGCCGAGCGGCTTTACGCCAATGGCGAACGGCGAACCGCCGCCTTCCCAGGTTGCTTCCCGTTGCATCTCTCAATTCCCCCAGAACCGGAACAGCCACAAAAGGTACAGCCAGAGAACACCGAGAAAATGCCAGTAGATGGTGGCTACATCGACGGCAGTGCGCCGCCCGGGTCCCAGTTCCAGGCGATAGGCGCGAAAATTAAGGTATAGCATGGCGAGCCAACCGCCGCCCAGGTGGATGGCGTGCGCGATGGTGCCGACGAAGAAGAACGCGCTGCCGGGAGTGCTGTTCAGGTAGACGCCGTGGCGGTGGAGGTAACGCCAGACAATGACTTGCCCCAGGACAAACACCGCCCCCAGCAGGGTCGCTCCCGTCCACCACAGGTTGAAATGCTGGCGCCGGTCTCCGGCGCGCAGCACGCGTCTCGCTTTTTCAGCCAATACGCTGCTCACCGCCAGCACTCCGGTATTCACCCAAAGCAAGGATGGCGCCGGGACACCTTTCCAATCGTCGGACGCGCCGCGGCGGACAACCATGGCGCTGGTGAATGCGCCGAAGAACATGGTGACCGAAATCAGAAACGCGTATAGCCCAGTGAACGAGGCGCGGCGTTGCGAACCCGCCATCGCCAAGTTCATTCTTCGTCCCCCTCGTGCTGCATGAGGAAATCCTTGCTCTCTCCAGGGAGACTGTAGTCATAGGGTCCGCGTTTCACGAGTGGCGGGTTGATTCCGAAATTGTGAGCGGGCGGGGGGGAAGGCAGGGCCCATTCGAGCGTAGTTGCGTTCCAGGGATTCCCGGGAGCTTTGACTCCCTTGCGCCAGCTATAGAACAGATTCCACAGAAAGAGCACTTGAATGACGGCGGTGAAGAGGGCGGCGTGGGTGATGAACTTATGAACGCTGGTCAGATCCTTCAGAAAGTCGAATTGGGAGAAATCGGCATAGCGCCTCGGATTGCCCGCAATGCCGGCGAAGTGCATAGGTATAAAGATGGCGTAGACCCCAAGAAAGGTGCAGTAGAAGTGGATCTTCCCGAGTGATTCGCTCATCATGCGGCCGGTTACCTTGGGGAACCAATAGAAGGTGGCGGCGAAGATGGCGAAGACGCTGGCGACACCCATGATCATGTGGAAGTGGCCCACGACGAAGTAGGTGTCGTGGAAGTAGAGGTCGAGGGCAGGCTGGCCGAGGAAGAGTCCGGTCAATCCGCCGGAAACGAATACCGATACAAAGCCGAGGGCGAACAGCATGGCGGTGGTCAAACGGAGTTGCCCGCCCCAGATGGTGGCCAGCCAGTTAAAAGTTTTGATAGCGGAAGGAGCGCCGATGGCAAGGGTGAGAACGGAAAACGCGATGGCCGAGTAGGGGCTCATGCCGCTGATGAACATGTGGTGTCCCCACACGAGAAAACCAAGCAGCGCGATGGCCATCATGGCATACGCCATTGCCTTGTAGCCGAACACGGGCTTGCGGGAGAACACGGAAAGGACGGTCGAGACCAGGCCCATTCCCGGAAGGATTGCGATGTACACCTCGGGATGCCCGAAGAACCAGAACAGATGCTGCCAGAGGAGCGGGGAGCCGCCCGAGTTATTCAGAATGCGGTCATTGATGACGAGGCCGGCGGGCAGGAAAAAGCTGGTTCCGCCGAGGCGGTCGAGAAGGAGAAGAATGCCCGCCGTCAGCAGCACGGCGAAAGCGAACAGGCTGATGACCGCGGTTACGAACCACCCCCAACAAGTGAGCGGCATGCGCATCAGCGACATTCCCCTGGTGCGCATTTCGAGGATGGTGGTGAGGAAGTTGATGGCTCCCATGAGCGAGGCGACGCAGAACAGAGCGATGCTGATGACCCAGAGATTCATGCCGGTTCCCATGCCGGGGCCGGCAATTGCTCCGGTGGCGCTGAGGGGAGGGTAAGCGGTCCATCCTCCGAGCGGCGCGCCGCCGTCGACGAAGAAAGCCGAACAGAGGACCACCAAGGAGAGAAGCGTGGTCCAGAAGGAGAGCATGTTCAGCACCGGGAACGCCATGTCCGGCGCGCCGATCTGAAGCGGTAGAAAATAGTTTCCGAACCCGCTCTGCGGCGCCGTGGTCAACACGAAGAACACCATGATGGTGCCGTGCATGGTCATGAGCGAGAGATACAGTTCCGGCGTCATGATGCCGTCCGGAGCGCCGTTGGGCCACAAGAGTTGGAAGAGATGTTGCTTTGCGCCGGGATAGACGAGGTGGTAGCGCATGAGCGCTGAGAGCGTCATGCCCAGGAACACGCTGAACAGGGCGAGCAGGTAGTATTGGATGCCGATGACCTTGTGGTCCGTGCTGAAGACATAGCGTTGAAGGAACCCGCCGGGCGGCCTGTGGACCTTGGCTTCGATGGGATTCGCCATACGCTATTTCCGCGCCTCCTGCTGCCGCAGCCAGGCAGCGAACTGATCGGGCGGCATCACAATCAGGACGCTGCGCATCTGGTGGTGGCCCAGGCCGCACAATTCGGAGCAGGCGATCTCATATTCGCCGGGCTTGTCCGCTTCAATCTTGAGGGGGATTTCCATGCCCGGCACGAGATCCTGTTTGAGGCGCAGTTCGCGCACGAAAAAGCTGTGGATGACGTCGCGCGAGTGCAGGCGCAAGAGCACCGGCTTGCCGGCGGGGATGCGAAGCGCGCTGCTGACCACGTCGTCTTTGCCCGCGGGATCGCGGTCATCAATGCCGAACGGATTTCCGGCGGCGTCATTGACAAAGCGGACGTTGGTTTTTCCGTAGCGGCCATCGGGGCCGGGGTAGCGTACATTCCAGGCGAACTGCTGCCCGAGGAGTTCGACCGTCATCGCAGTGGGAGAGAGCAACTCGAGATGGACGCGCGACCAGAGAGCGGCGCTCGGCACGGACGCACCGGCGAACAAAGCCAGCGTGACCACCGTCCAAATCACTTCGAGCCGGTTGCTGCCTTCGGTGTACCGCACCTGCCGCCCCTGATTGCGAAACCTCCAGATGAACCACCCGAGGGCCACCTGCGCCAGGAGAAAAATGATTCCGGCCACGACAATGTTCAGCGAAAAGTAGGAATCGAAGTTTGCGGCATAGGTGTTGATGGGCGGAGGGAACCACCAGCGCTTCACCGCAAACGAGGCAGCCACCAGCGCGGCCGTCAACCAGATGAGTCCCGCAAACAGCATGATTATTGGGTTTTCGGCGTCCCTTCGAGGCCCAGTTCCGCGGCCCGCGCGCGCATGGCGTCAATGCAGAAGGCGATGTGTTCATCGAGGTCCACGCCGAGTTCCTGCGCGCCGGCGGTAATGCCGGCGCGATTCACGGCGCGGGCGAATGCCTTGTCCTTCATCTTTTTGCGCACGCTGGGAACATCCACTTCGTGGATACTCCTTCCGGGTTTCACATACGACACAGCGGTGAGAAACCCGGCCAGTTCATCGCAGGCAAAGAGGGTCTTCTCGAGGAGAGAGACTCGGGGCACTCCGGTGAAATCGGCGTGCGAGAGAATCGCGCGGCGGATCTCTTCCGGCACTCCGCGTTCGGCCAGAATGGGCTCTCCTTTCGTGGGGTGATCCGGGAGTTGCGGGTGGATCTCCCAGTCAAAATCGTGCAACAGGGCGGTGATGCTCCATTGCTGCTCGTCACCGGCGTATTTGCGCGCGTAGGCGGCTACGCAGGCTTCCACCGCCAGCGCGTGGCGGCGCAGCCCGTCCGTCCGCACAAATTCACAGAGAATCTCCCAGGCCTGTTGGCGATCCATACCCAGACTTTACAGCTTACCAGCCTTTCCGGCCTCCATTGCTCGTGTGCTCCAATGGTTTTCGAATGCCGCAGAACTTTCAACAGACCATCAGTCCCATTGACGGCTCCGTCTACGCGGAGCGAGCGCTCGCCTCGTCCGGGGAAATTGACGCCACGCTCGGCCGGGCCGTGGAGGCGCAGCGGAAATGGAGACGCGCCCCGATGGACGTCCGCGCCGGTATCTGCCGCCGCATGACGGCTTATATGGTGGAGCACAGCGAGGAGATTGGCGAAGAACTCACATGGCAGATGGGCCGCCCCATTGCTTATTCGCCGATGGAGATCCGGCGCGGCTTTGCCGAGCGGGCCGGCTATATGGCGGACATCGCCGCCGCCGCGCTGGCTGATATCGAAGTGGAGCCCAAGGAGAATTTCCGGCGGTTCATTCGCCGCGAGCCGCTTGGCGTGGTGTTGGCGCTTTCGCCCTGGAACTATCCCTATCTGACCACAGTGAACGCGATCGTTCCCGCACTGCTGGCGGGCAATTCCGTGGTGTTGAAGATGGCTCCGCAAACGGCGCTGGTTGCCGAGCGGTGGGCGCAGGCATTTGCGGCGGCCGATCTGCCCGCCGGCGTGTTTCAATTCCTGCACATGAATCACGACCAGGCGGCGGATGTCATCCGGGACCCGCGCATCGCCTTCGTTGCGTTCACCGGATCCGTGGCGGGCGGCCATGCCGTTCAGCAAGCGGCTTCAGGGCGATTCCTTGCCGCCGGTCTCGAACTTGGAGGCAAGGATCCTGCTTATGTCCGAGCGGATGCTCCGCTCGCAGCCGCCATTGACAACCTTGTGGATGGGGCATGCTTCAATTCCGGGCAATCCTGCTGCGCGGTGGAGCGGATTTATGTGCACGAGGCGGTGTACGAGCCGTTTGTGGAGGGATTCGTGGAACTCACCCGAAGATACCGTTTAGGGAATCCGCTCGATCGCGAGACGACGTTAGGCCCCATGGTTTCCACGCAAGCGGCGGACAAGGTGCGCCATCATATTCAGGACGCAGTGACTCGCGGGGCCGAGGCGCTCATAGACGCGAAGGAATTCGACGCCGACCGCCCCGGCACGCCCTACCTCGCACCCCAGGTGCTGGTGAACGTCGACCATTCGATGCTGGTGATGCGCGAGGAGACGTTCGGCCCCGTTGCCGGGCTGATGAAGGTGAAGGATGACGCGGAAGCCATCCGGCTAATGAACGACAGCGCCTACGGCCTTACCGCTTCGATCTGGACACAGGACGCGGACGCCGCGCTGGCGATCGGGGACGAGGTGGAAACCGGAACCTGTTTCCTGAACCGCTGCGACTACCTGGATCCGGCGCTCGCCTGGACAGGGGTGAAGGATTCCGGGCGCGGCTGCACGCTCTCGCGGCTTGGGTTCGATTCGTTCGTGCGTCCCAAGTCCTTCCACTTCCGTCTGCGGCTCGCCTGATGCAGGTTTGGGTCCGCAGGCGCATCATGATAAAGTCAGTCTTCGGGAAGGAGAACGGAGAGTCCAGATGAGTTCCAAACGATGGTGGGTAGTGTGCCTGTTGAGCCTGGGAATGGTGATTGCCTATTCCGATCGCGTAAATCTCACCATCGCTCTGCCCGACATGGTGAAGGGCATCCAGATGGACAAAGCCGAGCAGGGGCTGGCGTTGTCGGCCTTTTTCTGGACATACACGATTTTCCAGATCCCGGCGGGGATGCTGGTGGACCGTTTCGGCGTGCGGCTGCTTTACACTGCCGGTTTTCTACTGTGGAGCGTGGGGTCGGCGGCCACCATGTTCACGCGCGGATTGGCGGATCTGGTGACTTTGCGGCTGCTGGTGGGCACGGGGGAATCGGTGGTTACGTCGTCAAGCCTGTACTATATCCGCAAGCACTTTCAGGAAAAGGAACGGGGGTTCGCCGTCGGGCTGTACATGACAGGGACCAAGCTCGGTCCCGCGGTCGGCTTGCCAATGGCCGCGCTGCTGATCCAACAGGTGGGCTGGCAGGCGATGTTCGGTTTGCTCGGCTTGGGGAGCCTGCTGTGGCTGATCCCGTGGCTGCTGTGGGTGCGCCGCAGCGATCCGGCCGCGCAGGGCCTGGTGGTTGCCGCCAAGACGGATCCCAATGAGCGGACCGGCTTACTGGATGCGCTGAAGAGCCCGCTGATGTGGGGAGTGATCATCGGCACTTACTGCTACATGTACTTTGTGTATTACTGCATGACGTGGATGCCCCGGTATTTCCAGGAGCAGCACGGCATGTCGCTCCAAGAGACCAGTTGGTTCAGCGGGATGTCGTTTGGGGGCATGGCGCTAGTGGCGGCGGTTTCGGGGTGGTGGGCGGACAAACTGATCGCCAAGGGCGGGGACCCGGTTCGTGTGCGTAAGGCGTTCACCATCGCCGGATTCGTGATCGCCTCGACGCAAACGATCAGCGTTTATACGCACTCGGAAACGCTGATGATCTTCTTCACGGTCGCCTCGTTGTGCGGACTGGGGCTGGCGACGGCGAACTACTGGGCGCTCACTCAGACTTTGCTGCCGGGAGCGCTTCCGGTGGCGATTCAGAATACGGCGGCGAACCTGGCGGGGGTGGTGGCGCCGTGGCTCAGCGGGTGGCTGATCAAGCAGACCGGCAGTTTTGACGCGCCCATCAAGACCATCGGCTTCTGGCTGGTGCTCGGCGTGGCGGCTTATGGGTTTCTTGTCCAGCGCAAGTTCGCGCCGCGGACGGCGATGGCGCAGGGGGGCGCTCCGCAAGCGGCCGGCGCGGTGGCTTCTCCCGGGGCAAAGCGGTAGGTGGGGCCTTGCGGGCTATGGTATATTGAAACTGTCCGTCCTCACGAGTGGGCCTGTGGCGCAGTTGGGAGCGCGCTTCCATGGCATGGAAGAGGTCGACGGTTCGAACCCGTCCAGGTCCACCAACCCTTTTTTGAGCACTTCCAAAGTCTCGATTCCATTGTCAAACCGGGTCCAAAACCCAGGCTGTTTCTTGCGGGACGAGGCGTCGCATCCAGCAGAACCGGCAGAGGCCGGGAAGACGAAGGGAGAAGTCGCCGGGGTCCTGTCCGCCGCCCACGCCCAGAACCGGCGTCGACGACCGCGCGAAGCACGTGGGCTTTGCCGCTAAAAGCCAGCCCCCGCGCTTCCCGGTGTTTATCGCATTGAGGCCGAGCTAAGGGAACCTCCTGCCGTGCCTCTTGAGGTGCGAATGGAGATCGGCGGAGTCGCATCGAATGCGCTCGGAGTGGACTAACGGGGTCCTTCACTTCTCCGAAGCGCCTCGATTGCCAGGTTACACTGGCCGATGACCGCGTAGTCCCACGCGTCCTTCCCCTCCACCCGCTCGAAGCGTGTCCGCACCGCAAGCAGCGGCTCCAAGGCCCGGCGATCCTCCAGCGCGCGGAGCACCCTCGCGATATGGGCAACACGCTTCTTCGGCGTATCCTCCCCCATTCGGCTCAGCAGATGCGGTACGATAGCAGCCCCCATCGCCACCAGTTCCTTCAAAGCGTCGCCTTCCGGCAACTCGGGCGTTCCCAGGTCAAAGGAAACCGCTTCGGCCCGCTCGAGTTCTCCCAATAATGAGTCGATCTTGTCCCCGATGCCCTGCTGGTTCATGGGTTCTTCGGAGGGCGGCCCCGCTTCAAGTCAGAACGTTACTCGTCACCGCGCCCGCCGAGATGCGCGTCGAGAGCGACCAACTGACGGACTTTCGTCCTCCCGGCCCCACCAGCGAAGTGACAAAATCGCGGTCATGCTCGATCTCGCTCGTCGAACTGTACCCCGTGCTTGGCGGGTCGGCCATCGAGATGATGTAGCCCAGAGGCGCGGCGCCGCCGCCGAGGAAGTCCTGCCGGAACGGCGCGGTCGAGGCATCCCGTCCGCTTTTGGCGATATCGTCGAATGTCTTCCCTTCTTCGGAATGCGCAGTGCCGTTGATCCGGTAGCGGGTGCGCGTGATGGTTTGCTCCAGATGGAACTGGCTTGGCTCGCACGGGCTCGGAATCACTCCGTATAGCTGCACGTTCGCTCCTGCCCGGCTGCCCGTATCGAACGTCCCCGCGGTGTCCGGGTGTTCGTAATACCCGGCGCCGGCCAAGTCCGGGTAGTAGCTGTCCATCGTTAATCCGCCCAGAAATGTTCCCGAAGTGAGAACGTTCATGCTGATCGGCTGTCCGCACGACGACGTGTTGTCCGGGGCTGCCTGAATTGCCGTCGCGCCGCCCGCACTCGGCGGCCCACCCTTGAGTGGCTGATCGACAATCTCCATCCCCGCCCCGCCGGAAACGGGGATGTCCGCCCTTGCCCCCTGGCGCGCCAGTGGCCTACGGATCGGGGTGACCCGCAGTCCGAGCGAACGTTTTACCGCCTGATTGCCGGCGCTTTGCCGGAGTTGATGAGGTTCATTCCGTTCGCGGTGTCCGATCCTCACGGATTTTCCCGTCTTCCCCACAACTCTCTGAGATGGCGCCGCCGTATTGGTGAAGGTCCGCATCGTACTAGCCTCCCTTTCTTTACCTCCGATCATACAAATGCGCCTCGCCTGCCACAACGCTCCCCCCATCGACTGAAGCGGCCGTTCGTCAGATCACCCGCGCAATATCCACTAGATCGCTGAACAGCCCGTATGCCGTCTGCTCCACTCCGGGGTTGCTTTCAAAAACTCCCAGCGTGCCCATCAGATCCGTCTCGAGTAGAAGGAAACTCGATGTCCCTCGCGCCGCGGCCAGCGTATCCGTGACATCCAGCACTTCCGCCCGAACCCGCATCTTCAATCCCTCCTTGCCCCGGTGCGTCCGGCTCACCAGCCGTACCGTCTTGCCCTTGGTCATCAACTCCGCCAGTTTCTCCGGTGTCTGCCGCCGGATGCCCCGCGTATCGACATCGAGCGGCGTCACCCGCCCGTCCATCAGCACGTTGGCCAGCGCGGCTGTCTTCGCCGCCGCATCCCAGCCGTCCAGGTCGTAGCTGACGTCGGTCTCCGCAATCCCCATCTTCCGCGCCGTCTCGACGCCTTCCTCCAGAGTTCTGCCCGTCTCCATCGCCTCCAGCACGATATTCGTCGTGGAATTCAGCACCCCCGCGAATCCCAGGATCTCCACTCCAGGCATCGTCTCGCGCACCAGGTTGAACACCGGAGCACCGTCCATCACCGTCGATTCGAACCGGAACTGAACGCCTGCCCGCAGCGCCTCGTCCCGAAGATCGGCATAGGCGTGAGCCACTGGCCCCTTGTTCGCTGTCACCACGTGCATTCCACGCGTGAACGCCGCGCGGATGTGGCTGATCGCCGGCTCCCCCGTGGAAGGATTGAGCGGCGTCAGCTCGAACACCACCTCCGCTCCCGAGCGCTCCAGAAACTCGTCAATCGAGGCCGCGGACGGTCCGAACGACGGCTCCACCGCCAGTCCGTGAGGGTCCATCGCGGCGCCGTGCCGCGCCGTATGAATGCCCACGATGCGAAAAGGAAATTGCGCGTGCTTCCGCGCGAGCAGGCGCGCGAACGCCTTGCCCACATTGCCGTATCCCACCAGTGCGAGGTTCAAAATTCCATCTTCTCAATCAGGGAATTTAACTCCTGTTCCTGCGAGGACTTCTGCTTGCGCAACTCGCTCAACCTGTCGCGCATCCCGGCCAGCTTCCCCTCCTGTTCGGCAAGCTGCCGGGCGTACTTGTTCACCTGCTCGGTCTGGCCCGTGACGTTGTTCAGACTCGAGAGATTCTGCCGGATGCGGTCCTGGTCCCGCACCAGATCGTTGATCTCCTGCTCCTGTTCCCGCGCCGCCCGGTCCGTCTGCGCGATCTGCCGCTTCCTGGCTGCGATAGCCTCCAACTGCCGCCGCCCTTCCGCCGTCAGCGCCTTGTTCTGGATGTAGACCAGCAGTTGGTCCGGCGTGAGGCTGCTGATGCTCAGCCCCTGATCAAACACCCGCTCTTCGCGCACGGGAAACCTCTCCGTCGCGTTCGGAGCCAGCTTCACTTCGAAACGGTACGCCGTCGCCGTCGTTTCCACCGGCTTCGCATCGAGCAGCTTGTACTGTGGCCGGATGGGGTGCTCGATGATCAGCGTCTTCGCTTTGGCGTCCACGTTCCTGATGGTGTAGGTGAGCGTCTCCTCCATCGCCGTCCTCAGCGTCAGTATCCCCCTTCCGGCGTGGATTTCCCGCACCAGATTCCGCGACGAATCGAGCGCCGTCGTGATGCGCGTCCCCAGATCCACTCCGTACGTGATCAGCCGCTTATCCCCGGCCTTCACCGTCTGCATCAAAGCTTCCCCCGCGTAGGCGCCGCCTTCGTAGACTGTAATCGGTCCGCCATCCAGCGTCTTTCCGCTGTTGTTCGTAATTTCGGAGGCGGTCATCGGGTTTTGAAGCGACCGGTCGGAATAGATCAGCAGCTTCCGCGCGCCGATCTTCTGTTGCAGAAACGGCAACATCGCGGACTGGCCCTTGGGGACGGTAACCGCTGTGGAGAAGCGGTATTCGAACAGATCGCCCAATTCGCGCCCTCGCGCCTCCGCCGCTATGGTGCTCGCCATCCCTCCGCGCAGAGGTTCGGCGGCGGCTTCTACCGTCACCGACTGAGCCGTCATGGCCATCGCCCGCCTAGGCGCGGCCAAACCCGCCTTCGCAGCCTTCTCCTCCGCCACCACCGCGCCCGTATCCACCACCGGAGCCACGGCGCGGCTTTCCGCTAACTCCAACTGCGGCCGCGTCACATACTTCGGCTCATACAAATTGCTGATAAAGGAAATCGGCCTGCCCGAAACCAGCGACAGATTCACCTTCGTCCAGTCCTCGCCGGTCGTATTGTCCACAATCGCCCACCCCTCCAGCACCGCTCCCGCTTCGTTCCACAGCAGCCGGTAACTCGATTTCCACACCGGCGCCGGGATCATGTAACTGGCCACGAGTTGCCGCGCCCGCATGTCGGAGGAATCGATGTAGACGCTGCGTTTTTCCTTCGACCGCGCCACCGCCAATGTTGCCAGGTACGCCTTGAGCTGGCGCTGCAACGCCTCATCGGCGAGTTTCACTTCGCTGATCGCCGCCAGATCGTATGACCGCAAGTCGCCCGAATCGAGCAGCAGCGTCAGCACCTGCTTCTGCTGCGCCTTCTCTCCCATCATCACGATGCCGGAGCTGAAGATCGACCCGGTCACCGACTCTCCCGCCGCCCGGATTTCAAGCCGCGCCCCCTTCAACTGGTCCAGAAACAGGCTCAGCGGCTGCTGATCGCCCAATTGGAACGGATAGTCTTCCAGCCGCTTGGAGAGCGGCTCGCTGGCGTCGTACCGCAGGCCGGTGATTTTGCCCCCGCTCTTGTCCTCGATGGTGAGCGACTTCAACACGTCATTCATGTCAGACGCGTTGAAATCGAGCCGCGCGGATTCACCTGCCCTCAACTCACCCCCGCGCTCGAAATAGCCCACGCCGTTCTTGTAGAGAATCACCGTGCGCACCGGCAGGTCGGCTGCGAGGCACGCACAAACAGACGCTGCCGCGATCAACAGTTTCCTCATGTGTCGCGTCCTTCCCTTGGAAGCGTTCTTTATTCGCCCATCACTTTAATAATGACGCGTTTCGGGCGCTGCCCGTCGAACTCCGCGTAGTAGATCTGCTGCCACGGCCCCAAATCGAGCTTGCCGCCCGTTACGGGAACAATCACCTGATGATGGACCAGCAGGCTTTTCAGATGCGAATCTCCGTTATCCTCGCCCGTGCGGTGGTGCCGGTAGTTTTTCTTGTAAGGGGCCAGGTGCTCCAGCCATTCGTCGATATCGGCAATCAACCCGTCCTCGGCGTCGTTCACCCACACCCCCGCCGTGATGTGCATCGCCGAAACCAGGATCATTCCTTCCTGAATTCCGCTCTTCTTCAACGCGGCGTTCACTTTGTCCGTAATGTTGATGTATTCCCGATGCTTTTCCGTGCGGAAAGTGTGGTACTCCGTGTGCGCCTTCATACCACCAGTTTCCACGGTTTGCGGTATTCCCTCGTCATGTATTTGCGCGCTTCGGGCTGCTTGATGGTCTCCCCGTCCCAATCGAGCCGCAACCGGCTGCGCAGCGCGATGTTCGCCAGCAGGCACGTCGCCGTCGAGCGGTAGCATTTCTCGATGTCGGAAATCGGGCGCTGCCGCGTGCGCACGCACTCGAGGAAATTCGCCCAGTGCGCCATGTTGCTGTTGTTCGACGACTTCACCACTTCTTCCTTGAGGTCCGATCCCTTTTCCGGAATCACCCGGTACTCGCTGCGGTCGACGAACAGCGTCCCTTTGTCGCCGAAAAACAGGATCCCGCCGTTCTTGTCGAACATCGATTGCGCGTTCCCGTAGCGGTTTTCATACGCGCCGCAGAAACCCGGATACTCGTAGGAAGCGTGAATCGTGTCCGGCGTCTCGCGGTTGTCCTTCAGCCGGAACTTCCCGCCCACGCAGGCAATCGCCGTGGGCATTTTCTCATCGAACGCCATCTGCACAATGTCCAGCCAGTGCACGCCCCAATCCGTCATCATGCCCCCGGCATAGTCCCAAAACCACCGGAAATGGCTGAAGGCTTTCGGATCGACGCCGAAGCGGTTGGCGTTGAACGGGCGCTTCGGCGCCGGTCCCAGCCACATGTCCCAGTCGAGGTCGGCCGGGGGCTGCGTGTCCGGCGGATTGCCGATGCCCTCGATATCCATGAGCCCGACATTCCATGTATGCACCATGGTGACATCGCCCAACTTGCCTGACCGCACCATCTCCGTCGCCTGCTGGAAGTGGACTCCCGAGCGTTGCATCGTGCCCGCCTGCACCACCCGCTTGTACTTCCGCGCGGCCTCCACCATTTTCTTCCCCTCATCGATCACCACGCAGATCGGCTTCTCAACATATACGTCCTTGCCCGCCTTGCAGGCCTCCACGGTCATATAGGCATGCCAGTGGTCCGGAGTCGCGATGCAGACGATGTCTATGCTCTTGTCCGCCAGGATTTCCCGGAAATCGCGCACGCCTTTCGCCTTGCCGTGCGTCATTTCCAAAGCCAGATCCAGGTTGGGCTTGTACACGTCACAGACATGAGTCACGTTGACTCCGTCCTGCTTCATGGCGAAGCCGAGATTCGATCGGCCCATCCGGCCCATGCCGATAAACGCCGCGTTCACCTTGTCGTTGGCGCCTTTCAGGTTGCCGGTAATGATCTGTGTGGTGAGCGCGGCCGAGGCCGCTTTCAGGAAATCTCTGCGCGGATTTTGGTCAGACATCAACCAGGATTTTACCACCCGAGGGTGGAGCCCCGATGCGAACTGGCTGCTTGCTCGCGGCCAGTCTAGGCCTTGCCCAACTTGTCGATCTCTTCCATGTACACGCGCCGGCCTTCTTCCATCGCGATGTTCGAGAGGATCACCGCAGTCGAATCCGCCAGCCCTACTTCGATGTCGGCCTTGGGCCGTTTCCCCGTGCGGACGCAATCGAGAAACTCCTCCAATTGCACATCCACCGGATTCTTGGCCTCCTCCGGCATCATCACGCCTTTCGAATAGAGCCACCGCCGCGCGTACTTCATTTCTTTCGAAAGGAAGCCGTCATTGGTCCCGATCTGGTCCTTGGCCAGCAAAATGGGAAGCGGCCTCCCGCCCTTTCCCGTGCTCAGCAGCGAAGCCGATGCCGGCGCCGGGCCTTCTTTCTTCTTGCTCGCCGCCTCGACCTTCGGACCGGGCTCGTAGTACCACAAGCCGATGGCCGGTTCATTGTCCGTGCCCACCGTGATCTCGATCGTCCCCTGCGTCCCCATGATCCGCTCGCCGAACTCCGTCCGCTCGCCCTGGAACATCGAGAGATGATTGTTCGTGCTGATCGAACTGTACATCAGCTTCTGCCCCTTGGGGTACTTGAAGATGAGCTGGATGTTGTCGTAAACCGTGCGGCCATCCTTCCAGTAGTCGATGCCGCCCACACCCACCACAAACTCAGGATGCGAACCGAACATCCAATCGGCCACGTCGATCTGATGCGAAGCCAGTTCCGCCGTCAGCCCGCCCGAATATTCCTTGAATAACCGCCATGCCGTCTTCTTGAACACCCACCCCGGATTGCGGTTCCATTGCGCATACATGTGCGTGACGTCGCCAATCATGCCCTTGGCGATCATCTGCTTCGCCGTCTGGTAAAACTCGCTGTAGCGGCGCTGCAAGCCCACCTGCATGACCTGCTTCGGCCGCTCGGCCACTAACGTACGCAGCGCGTGGACCTCATCCGCCTTGAACACCAGGCTCTTTTCACAAAACACGTGCTTGCCGGCAAGAAGCGAGTCCTTGGTGATCGGGAAATGCGTGTACAGCGGCGTCGCGATCTGAACCGCGTCGATATCCTTCCGCGATAGCACTTCGCGGTAGTCCTTGTACGTTTGCGGCTTACCCGGCGCTTCCGGAAGAGCCTTCTTGAGTGCTTCATCGCTGATGTCGCAGATGGCAATACACTGCGAATTATCGATATTCTTCCAGTGCTTCAGGTGATATGTCCCGCGGCTGCCCGTCCCTATCACCGCGTAGTTCACCACGCTGTTGGCGGCCCTCACCTTCTGAATCCTCGGAAATTCCACCGTGCTCGCCAAGGCCGCCACCGTGACGGCGGCGCCCGCTGCCTGCACGGCCTCACGGCGGGTCAAATCATTGTTGTTAGCCTTACGGCTGGGGGCATCAGACGGAGAATCCTTCTTAGGCATGACTGCTTTGAGTCTATCGAACCCCAAATTGCGCGTGCAATGGGGTGGCCGTTTGTGGAACTTTGGTTCCCTCCTTGGTGCCGGGGCTAAGCATGGGCCAAAGTGATTGGAATCCGCGATTACGGCGTTCCCTCTATTTTTGTAAAGCGGTTGTCATGACACACTCAGGCCATGCTGCCACTCATAGGATGGTCGCTGCTGGCGTTGGCCGCTGCGGCTGAACCTCGGTATGCGCTGCTCATCTCGAATTCCAATCATCCCTTCTCGAAGTCCGATTCCCAAGCCGTGCGCGCCAGGCTCGAGCAGTTCCACTTCAACGTGGATGCCCGCGAAAACCCCAAAGCCGAAGATCTCCGGACCGCCGTTGCCGCCCTCGCCAAACAGACTGGAATCGTGCTGTTCTACTACTCGGGCAAGAGCGCCGATTACGGCAGCGACGTTCAGTTGCTGCCCGCGGATTACTCGGGCGGCAAGCCCGATCTGCAAACTGCTGTTCCTTTGGCGGAGTTGATGCGAACCTTGGAAGCCGGCAGCGCCGCCACCCGTATCCTTTTCATCGAGGGCGGATTCGTTAAGAGCGGCCAGTCAGTCTACCTCACCAACCTCTACGGCGCCCCCGGTACGTTCCTCGCCTTCGCCGCCTCCCAATCCGAGTGCGTCGAGACAGCATGGAAGGGCCCGAACTCGCCATTCACCACGAAATTACTAGCTGCCCTTGACACGCACTCGAGCCTCGAGGAGGCATATCTTGAAGCTCGCTACCAAACCATGCGCGATCCGGCGGCGAAGCAAACCCCATGGGCCGGCGATTCGCTTACCAAAGATTTCCTCTTCGACGGGCCAAAACAGGCCGCCCTCTCCGATTCCGAAGCCGCCGCCGGGCACAAGGCCTGGCTCGAGGTTCAACAGAGCAGCGGCGCGGACGCTCTGCGCGCCTTCCTCAAGCAGCACGCGAATGGGTTGCACGCTTTTCAGGCCCGGCGCCTGCTCGCGGCCAGAGAGGGCAGGCCCTACCAGGAGACTCCTCTCGCCGCCCGTCCCGAAAAGGGAATTCCCAAAGCTGCCGAAAAATCCTTTCGCGAAGCCGCGGCGAAAGAGGATGCAAGCGACAGGCCCGCCGCCATCGCCGCCTATTCCGAAGCCATCGCCGCCAAGCCGGATTACGCCCTCGCTCTTTGCAGCCGAGCCCGCTTGCTCGCCGCCTCGGGCGACCTGCCGAAAGCCGTTCAGGACGTCGAGTCTGCCCTTGTCAAAGATTCCAAAAACACCTTCTGTCTTACGATCGCCGGCCAGGTGTACCGCGCCATGGGCCGCAATGACGATGCCTTCCGTGTCCTCAGTTCCGCCATCCAGCCCCATCCCTGGTGGCAAGCCCTCAATGAGCGCGGCCTCCTGCTGGAAAGCCTCGGTGAACTCGATCCGGCCCTCGCCGACTACCAGCAGGCAATTCAATTGAGCCCTGCCACCGTGGCGGCGCGCGTCAACGCGTGCAATATCCACAACAGCAAAGGACAGCCCGCGCAGGCCCTGAAATTCTGTAACGACGCTCTCGCGCTCGATCCACGCGATGCCCGGGCTCACAACAACCGCGGCATGTCCTACATCATGCTCGGCCAGTTCGACAAAGCGCTCGCCGACTTGGACCTCGCCGTGGAACTCGCCCCCGACATGTATTCGGGCTACGTCAACCGCGGCTTTGTCCTCATGCAACTCCGCCGCATGCAGGATGCCTTGCGCGACCTCGACCGCGCCGCGTTCCTCGCCCCCGGCAATGTCACGCCTTTTCTCTATCGCGCCACTTTGAAGATCAACGCCGGTGATGAGATCAGCGCACAGGCCGATCTCGACCGCGCCGAACGCCTGCAGCCCGGCATCGTCAAACGCAGTCTTGCCCGTAAATCAGCCGTCAGCCAAACCGGCTTGGCTGACCGCTAATGGCCGAGGCCTGATTCGATGAACTAAGCCTGCGCCACCGTGTCCGCCTGGTCCGCTTCCGCTTTCACCTCGATCCCGTGCCGCGCCGCCCATTCCGCCCCCGCCAGCACCAGCATCGAAGCCACAAACGACCAGGACACCATGATCGCCGAATACTCGAACGGACCGTATTCCAGGTAAAATTTCTCGTTGATCGGCTCCCACAATAACACCGTCAACGACTTCAGAACCTCGATCGCGATCCCGACCAGAATCGCCACCGGCAGCACTCGCGCCGGCGAGATCTTCGTATTCGGCAGCAGCCAGTAGATCAGGAACAGCACGAACATCGTCACCGGAAGCGCTGAAATACGGAAAAACGCGCTCGCCATCCACGACGTGGCCACCCAGTCCGGAGGCAGCGCCTTGGCTAGAAACAGGCGGTTTGCCGCCGTCAGGATCAGTGACAAAAGGATCAGCGATCCGCACGCGAAGATCAGCCCCAGGCTCACTAGCTGATTCCGCAGAAAACTGCGGTTCGTCTTCACGTTCCAGATGCGGTTCAGCGCTACTTCGAGCGGTTCGAATACCCCGTTGGCCGTGAAAAAGAGCACAAGCACCGAAATATACTGAAACGGCCCCCGCTTGGCGACGACGAACGCCAGGTTGCGGACAAGAAATTCACTCAACTGGCCGGGGAAAATATCCCGCAGCGCAAAGTACAGCGCGTCCACCGCCGCCGGCCAGTGGAGCACGTACTTGCACAGGCTCACCATCACGATAAGAAACGGAAAAAACGACAGCAGCACGTTAGCCGCGATCGAGAAGCCGTAAACGTGCACTTCCGTCTGCGCCCAATAGCTGACGGTAGGACCAAACTGCCGCTTGAGGTACGTCTTTCTCACAGTCTCCTATCAGTGACCGATGCCCGCAGCTCCGGAACGAAACTCGCCGCCGGCCATTACGGCCGCCAGGAAGCCATTGCCAGAGGAATGCATGCTTTCAGGATAAATCACGGTATCGTGTGATTTGGATAATTCGCGCAACTCGAGCCGCGCTCTCCCGCCCTCCTGGCTGTTCGGCTCCGCCATCTTTCTCGGCGCATTCCTCCTCTTTCAGATTCAGCCCCTGATCGCCCGGTTCATCCTCCCCTGGTTCGGAGGCGGCGCGGGCGTCTGGTCGGCCTCGCTCATGTTCTTCCAGGCTGCCCTCCTCGGCGGATATCTCTATGCCCACCGTCTCCGGCGCCGGGAACCCCACGTCCTTCTGCTTGCCGCCAGCCTCTTCCTGCTGCCAGTCATCCCGGCGGCGCACTGGAAGCCGGTTGGCGGCGAAGAACCCATCAGCCGCATTCTGCTCGTGCTCGCCGCCACCGTCGGACTGCAATACCTGCTGCTCGCCAGCACCAGTCCTCTCTTGCAGGCCGTCTGGCGAGGATGGAGCGGCGGCGAGGGCCGCTATCACTGGTACGCCCTCTCGAACGCCGGATCCCTGCTCGGCCTCCTCACGTATCCCGTGCTCGTGGAACCCTACCTCGGCAGGCGTGCCCAGGCTTGGCTGTGGTCCATCGCCTACCTCCTCTATGCGGGCCTTGTGGCGGCTGTCTTTCTCACACGCCCGGACAGGTGGGATTCGCACGGAACGAGCAACGCGCCCGCCCGCGAATCCGCGTCGCGCATCGCCATATGGATCATCGCCCCAGCCGCCGCTTCCGTCCTTCTCCTGGCGGCCACCGAGCACATCTCCGAGGAAATCATTCCCGCTCCTCTCATCTGGGTCGTGCCCTTGAGCCTCTACCTGTCGAGCTTCATTGTGAGCTTCGGCGGGTGGTACCGGAGATGGCTGTTCGTACCCCTTGCCATGCTGGGCCTTCTCGGAATGGCCGCGCTGCTCGAGTGGCCCTCTTTGGCCTTCGACGCGAAGGCCGCAACCGCCGGCGTCAGCCTCGGTGTCTTTCTCGTGGGAGCCTATTGCCACGGAGAGGTCTTTCTCCGCCGGCCACATCCCCAATACCTCACCCGCTTTTATCTCTGTGTGGCCGCCGGGGGCGCCCTCGGCGGAATTCTCGTCACCATCGTCGCTCCCCTCGCTCTCCCCGTTGCCGGAGACTTCGCGGTCGCGCTTACGCTCTGCGCTGCTCTGCTCGTGGCGCTGGAGTTCCGCCGCCGGGTGTGGTGGCGCATCATACCCGCCGCCGCCTGCTTCGCCGCCGTCGCATACGCCGCCGTGATGTACACCGGCGCTCTCGCCGTGGATAGCGTGGCGCTCGTCCGGAATTTCTATGGGGCCCTACGGGTCACCGAAGAACCCACCCCATATCCGAAGCTCAAGGCGCTCGTCCTCACCCACGGCATTATCGAGCATGGCTCTCAACTGATGGACCCCATCCTGCGCCGTCAGCCTACCATGTATTACGCAATAGGCAGCGGTATCCAGATCGCCGTGGAGAATATGCGCCACGGCCCGCAGCGTGTGGGTGTAATCGGATTGGGCACTGGAACCATGGCCGCCTTCAGCCGCCCCGGAGACGTCTACCGCTTCTACGAGATTGATCCGCAGGTGGTGCGGCTCGCAACGAACATATTCTATTATCTCCGTGACAGCGAGGCTCGCGTCGAGGTGGTATTGGGCGACGCCCGCCTCGCGCTTGAACGCGAGCAGCCGCAACATTACGACCTGCTCGTGCTCGACGCCTTTTCGGGCGACGTCATTCCCGCCCACTTGCTCACGCGCGAGGCGATGACGCTCTACCTGCGCCATCTCAATCAAGGCGGCATGCTTGCATTCCATACCTCGAGCAAGGCGCTCCGCCTGGTGCCTGTGGCCGGAGCCCTGGCCAGGGATTTCCATCTGGCCGGGCTCGTGATCGACACGGGGGATGACCCCGCCGTCTACCGCCGGCACGCCACCTGGATTCTACTCTCCCGCGATGCCCGCGCCTTCCTTACCCGTGGCCCCGCCGGATTCTTCGGCAAGGGTATCCCTCCCTGGACGCGGCCGGATGTCCCCGCATGGACGGATGACTACAGCAACTTCTGGAGACTGATGCGATAGCCGCCGCCTGCCCATGCGTCGCGGACGCCTGTCGCGAGGCCGAGCGCTGGGTGAAAGACATCACTGATGTCGCAGCGCCGCCATGGGATGAACGCGGATCGCCCTCCGCGCCGGTATCCAGCAAGCGGCCATCCCCGCAACAACCACCAGCAACACCACCGCCCCCATTGTCACCGGATCGAACGGCGACAGGTTCCACAGTTCACCGCGCAGCACCCGCAGAACCCCGGCCGAAAACAGCAGTCCGGCGGCGATGCCCAAACCAATTAACCGCAGTCCCATTCCAAAGACCATCTTCAGGACATCGGAATTCTGCGCCCCCAGCGCCATCCGGATACCGATCTCCTGCGTCTGCCGCGATATCGTATAGGCAAGTGTGCTGTAGATCCCAATCAGCACCAGCGCCAGTCCCATCGCCGCGAAGACGACCAGGAAAATCAAGGTGAAGCGCGGGGCCGCAAACGTGTACTTCTTCATGAATTCGGTGAGCGGGCCAGCGAACGTAAGAGCTACGTTGGGGTCGACCGCCCAGACCTCCCGCTGGAGTGTCCGCATGAACCCGTAAGGATTGCTCGCCGTCCGCACCAGAACCCCGCGTTCGAATGCCCCGGTCACTGTGAATGGCGCCCAAAGCTCGCTCGCAATGGGTTCTTGTATCCCCTGGTTCACTGCGTCCGCCACCACCCCCACCACCTCGAACTCCGGATTGTCGACGCTCCCGTCCAGCCCGGTCTGTAACTTGGTCAGCCGCACCGATTTCCCGATCGGGTTCTCTCCCCCGAAATACTTCGAAACGAAAGTCTCATTTATCACCGCGACATGACGCGCCTGGTTCACATCCAGTGCGCTCAGCAGGCGGCCTCGCAAGAGCCGTAATCCGACGGTCTGGAAATATCCTTCGCTGCACAGTTGCAGGATTGCCTGCCAGCTCTCGCTGTGGGTTCTGCCCGGGATGTCGATTTCTGTGTCGATTCCCCCGTAAAGAGGAATCGATGTTGTTTCCGAGGCCGCCACCACGCCGGGCTGCGATTGCAGACGCTCGATCAGCCGCCGGAAGAACCTGCTCTTCTTCTCGGGCTCTGTGTACTGGCCGCGGGGTAAGGGCAGACGCGCCACCACAATATTCTCCGGATTGAATCCAAGATCGGTGCTCGCCAACGCGAGGAAACTCCGCATCAGCAATCCCGCCGTGGACAGCAACACCAGCGAAAAAGCTACCTCCGCCACCACCAGGGCGTTCCGCAGCCGCCCGTGACGAAATCCTCCGCTCATGCCTTTGCCGGAATCCCGCAGCGGCTCGACGAAATCCCGCCTCGCTGTTTGGAGCGCGGGAGCGAGGCCGAACAGGAACGCCGTCACTACGGCTGTACCCAGACTGAACAGCAGCACCGGCAGGTTGAGTTCAATCACCGCCTCACGCGGGATCACCCCCGGGGGAAGCAGCGCATCCATGGCGGCGATGCACCCGAAGGCGTAGAGGCAGCCGATCGCTGTCCCCCCTAACGCCAGCAGCAGGCTCTCGATCAACAGCAGACGTACAACTTGCCACCGGCTTGCTCCCACCGAGCAACGGATCGCCATCTCCTTTTCCCGCGCCGTCGCCCGCGCCAGCAGCATGTTGGCTACATTGCCGCAGGCAATCAGCAGTAACAACCCAACCGCCGCCGCGATGGTGTAGACTTTGGCCGGGTATAGCTTGACACGCGCCCGGCGAAAGTTTGCGTCCGCCAGTCGCATCACCTGCGCCGAAAAACTCTTCGGATACAGGGCGGAATACGTCTTCGCCACCTGACGCGCGATAACCTGCATGTCCGCCTCCGCCTGGCTCACGCTGATCCCGGGTTTGAGTTTGCCCCGAAACAGCCAGAAGCGCCGTGCTGTGCGTGGATCGGAACGGCTGATCGCCTCCGTTCGCCATACATCCGCTGCACGATCGTTGAAGCGCGGCGGCATGATCCCGACAAGCGTTGCCGGAACATTGTTCAGGACGAAGGTCCGCCCCAGAATCGAGGGGTCCTTGTGAAACCTCTTGCTCCACGTCTCGTAATTCATGGCAAACACGGGCGACGCCCCCGGCTTTGCATCCGCCTCGGTCAGCCCGCGGCCCAACAACGCTGGAACTCCCAGAACACCGAACGTGTTCGGAGTCACAATCGCCCCCGCAAACTGCTCCATTCCCGTTCCATTGAAATACAGGACATCCTCGTACGCCGCCCCGATTACGTCGCTGAAAACATGCGTCTGCGCCGCATAGTCCAGAAATTCCCCGGTCTGGAAGTAGATCCGGTTGTCGTCTGACGGACGGGCGAGGTCGCGAATTTGCACGTGGACGATGCGATCCGCATCCTTGTACGGGAACGGGTTGAGCAGCACGCCGTAGATAACGCTGAAAATAGAAGTCGTTGCCCCAATACCGAACGCTAAAGTAAAGATTGCCAGGGCGGCAAAACCGGGTTGCTTGCGAAAGCCGCGCCATCCGTACACGAGGTCTTGCCAAATCGAACTCATCCGAATAGTTCAATAATACTCGGAATTGAAGCAAAATAAACCATGCCGGCGCAAGGCTTCCCTTTGGCATTCGCCGTCGCCGCGCGGAAGTGAACCGGACGGCGCTCAGCGCGAGACTTCCGTATCCTCCATCCCCATCTGGGACAAGCGGTATCGCAGCGCGTTTCGTGTGATGCCGAGCAAGCGAGCCGCCTGGCTCTTGTTCCCCCCTGCCCGCCGCAGCGCTTCCCGGATGATCGACTTCTCAAAATCATCAAGGGACATGCCTTCCGGCAGGAAGCCGTCGGCGGACGTCCCCCTGCTCCGGGGCGCCGCGTCCAACCTCACGTCGGCGGCATCCAGAACCTTGTGCGGGCACAGCACCAGGCTCCGCTCGATGATGTTCTCCAGTTCCCGCACGTTCCCCGGCCAGTGATACTCCATCAATTTCTCAATTGCGGCGTCGCTGATCGATTCCACCGTCGCGCCCAGGTCAGAAGAAAGTTTCGCAACGAAGTGCCGCGCCAGAAAAGGGATGTCTTCCTTCCGCTCGCGCAGGGGCGGAATGTTGATGGGGACCACGTTCAGCCGGTAATAAAGGTCTTCGCGGAATGTGCCTTGTTCCAGGGCGGCGCGAAGATCGACATTGGTCGCCGCGATCACCCGTACGTCAATGCGCAGCGTCTTGTTGCTTCCGAGGCGCTCGAACTCCCGTTCCTGCAGAATCCGCAGCAGCTTCACCTGAATCGACGGCGGAACGTCGCCGATTTCGTCCAGCATCACCGTCCCCGTGTCAGCCTGTTCGAACTTACCCGGCTTGCTCGTGTTCGCCCCGGTGAACGCTCCTTTCTCATAGCCGAACAACTCGCTCTCCATCAGATTTTCCGGCAGCGCCGTGCAATCGATCTTCACGAACGGCCGCTCCCTTCGCGCCGAGTGGTAGTGGATGGCCCGCGCAATCAGGTCCTTCCCCACCCCGCTCTCCCCCGCCAGCAGCACCGTCGCCCGCGTCGGAGCCACACGGACGATTGTGGCGAAGATCTCCTGCATCGCCCGTGAGTGCCCTACGATATTTTCAAACTGATAGCGGTGCCCGAGTTCCTCGCGCAGCTTGCGGTTCTCATCCCGCAGGGCGCTGAACTCCAGCGATTTCCGCACCACCTGCATCAGATGGTCCAGCGAAAACGGCTTCGGGATGAAATCGTAGGCGCCGGCTTTCATTGCCTCCACCGCCGTCTCCACCGATCCGAATGCCGTCAGTAGGATTACAGGAAGATTCGCGTTCTGCCGGTGCGCGATCGAAAGCAGGTCCTGCCCGCTCATGCCCGGCAGCTTCAAATCGGTCAGCACCAGGTCCGCCCGGTCGAGGAACGGAATCGCCTGCTCCGCCGTCGCCGCCTGGTCCACTTCATATCCCGCCGAAGCTAGCTGGAGTTGCATGACGCGGCGCAGTTTATCTTCGTCTTCGACAACCAGGATGTGTTTTTTCATGCGGCGGGTTCCGCCGGCTCGGTGGGCAGCAGAACGCGAAATACGCTCCCCACTCCGGCCTCACTCTCTACGCTAATCTTACCGCCGTGTTCATCCACAATCTTGGCGACAATGGCGAGCCCCAACCCCACGCCCTCGCGTTTCGTCGTGAAGAACGGGTTAAAGATGCTCTCGCGGTCCTTTGAGTCGATCCCTGATCCACGATCGATTACCGACAACTCGGCATATCCCTCCAATTGCCGCGTCTTCACGGTGATCGCCGCATCCGGCGCGCTCGCCTGCGCCGCATTCAACAACAGGTTGTACGCCACCCGTTCGATCATCTCCCCGTCGAAATGAAACGGCCGGATGTCCGGAGAATAGTTCTTGTAGACCGTCACCGGAAACGGCGGGTTGTGCTGCTCCAGTTGCGAGATCGCCCGGTCCAGCACCTCGCTCAAGTCGTTCTCGGCACCCAGCAATTGCAAGGGCTTCGCGAAATCGAGAAACCGCGAGATGAGCGAGTTCAACCGGTCCACCTCGCTGGTGATAAAGCCGGCCAGTTCCTTACCCACCTCGTTGTCGGCGGCAATGCTCTTGCCCAGCATCTCCGCCGATGCCTTCACCGTTCCCAGCGGATTGCGCAACTCGTGAGCCAGTCCCGCGCTCATCTGCCCCAGCGCCGCCAAGCGCTCCGATCGCCTCATCGCCGCCTCAGCCTCCCGCAGGCTACGGTTGGCCTCCGTAAGCTGCATTGCCGCCGCCCGGTATCGCCTCGCCGCCTCCCGGTTCGATTCCGCCAATTGGTTCGTAAGGAACCCCACTACCGGAAGAAAGATCACGCGCAGGCTCAGGATCTTCAATCCCTCCCGGGTGACTTCATAGATGCTTGGGTCGAGAAAAAAGGGATGCAGGAAGATCAGGTACGAACCGCAGGCCAGCAGCGTGAAAATTGTGGAGCCAAGCATTCCGAGGGAGGTCGCGGCGGATACCACTGGGAACAGTGTGATCAGGTAGTAGCTGCTTTGGATGCCCCCGGTGAAGCCCATCAGCAGAAAACCTAGAATCAGCTTGATGGCGTTCGCCGTGATGATGCCCCGTGCCGTGGAGAAGAACGTCACTCGGGGCTCGGCAAGCTGAAAAACGGCGAGCGCCGAAAGAAGCTCCAACTCGCTGCTCCTGCGGCTGGGACTCGCAAGCGCGAGCCCCCCGAACAACAGCAGCCATATGAAATCCTGGGGGCGCACTAGCGCCGGTTTGCTCTCAGGCATGTCCAAACTGATTGTGCCAAAATATAAGTTCGTTATCCCCCCATGAGTTTTTCGAACACCTCAGATCCGGTCCGGGAAGAGCAGGCTGCCTCCACCGAGACGTCCACCTTCGGCGATATCCTCTCGCAGTTCGAGCAGGACCACAAAGCGGCCGAATCGGCGGCGGAAGCCTTGCCAGGCACCGTCGTCGCCATCAACGCGGATGCCGTCGTCGTCGACATCGGCCGCAAAATGGAAGGCGTCCTCAATCCGGCCCAATTCCAGGATGCGTCCGGCAACATCGTTCTCAAGGTCGGCGAAATCCTCCCGGTCCTCATCACCGGCCGCAACTCGGAAGGCTACTACGAACTGTCCACCCTCAAAGTGAAGCGGCCTACGGATTGGACAGAGTTCGAGAAGGCCTTCTCTGAAAAGAGCATCATCGCCGGACGGGTTAGCGAGATGGTCAAGGGCGGCCTGCGTGTGGACGTCGGCGTCCGCGCATTCATGCCGGCCTCCCGCAGCGGAGCCAAGGACCCCATCGAACTCGAGAAACTCGTCGGCCAGGAGATCCGCTGCCGCATCACCAAACTCGACACCGCCAGCGAAGATGTGGTTGTCGACCGCAGAGTGGTGATGGAAGAGGAGGCCGCCCAGAAGAAGGAGCAGGTCTTCCAGTCCCTCGCCGAAGGCAGCGTCGTTCACGGAACCGTCCGCACCGTCACCGAGTACGGCGCCTTTGTCGACCTCGGCGGCGTCGATGGCTTACTCCACATCGGCGACATGTCCTGGAACCGCATCGCCAAGGCGTCCGACTTGGTTTCCGTTGGTGATTCGGTGGAAGTCAAAATCCTCAAGGTGGATCCGGTCACCCGCAAGATCTCCTTGGGAATGAAGCAGCTCACTGCCGACCCCTGGACCGTGGCCACCCAAGATCTCAAGGTGGGTGACCGCGTGAAAGGCAAAGTCGTGCAGTTGGCCGATTTTGGCGCCTTCGTCGAGATCTCCCCCGGCGTCGATGGCCTCATTCATCTCTCCTCCCTCGCCTGGGGCAAACGTGTCCGCAAGCCCTCCGACGTCGTCAAGGTGGGCGATGTGGTCGAGGCCGTGGTGCTCGATCTCAAGCCATCCGACAAACGTATCTCCCTGAGCTTGAAGGAAGCGCTCGGAGATCCCTGGGATGATGCCGACAAGAAGTTCCCCGTTGGCACGGTGCTCGAGGGCGTGCCCATCACCAACATCGCCAAGTTCGGAGCATTCGTCGACCTCGGCGGCGGCCTCGAGGGCATGATCCACATCGCCGACATCACCAACGAAAAGCGCCTCGATCATCCCAAAGACATGCTCGCCGCCGGGCAGAAAGTCCGCGCCCTGGTCCTCGAGGTGGACAAGGAAAAGCATCGTATCCGCCTGGGAATGAAGCAGTTGGAGCCGACTGTCGTGGACCAGTTCATCGCCTCCCATCAGGTGGGCGACCCCGTCAGCGGCCGTGTGGTCTCCACCGATGCGCATGTCGCCAGAGTTCAGGTGGCCGAGGGCGTCACCGCCATTTGCCGCCTGCCCAAGGACGAACCGGCTCCGCAATCGCAGCCTACGCCCGAGCAGTTGAAGGCGGGTCTCTCCGAACTTTCCGCCATGCTCAGCGCCCGCTGGAAATCCGGTCCTCCCGAATCGGCCCAGCGCGCCGACAAACTGCGCGCCGGTGAAGTCCGCTCCTTCAAGATCTCGGCCTTGGACCCGAACCGCAAGACCGTCGAAGTGGAAATCCAATAGCCGCGTTACGTTTTCTTCGCTCCTCCGTCTTTAGCTATGTTGACTGGAAAGGGTGAGGCAGCTACGGCATTTGTCCCGGCGCCGGCCGCTTTGGCCGAGGCGGACTTGATCCGCGCGGCGCAGCGTGGGGACCAGAGCGCCTTTGAATCGTTGGTGCAAGCCCACGACCAGGGGGTTCTCCGATTGGCGTGCAATCTCTTGCGTAGCGAGCAGGATGCCTTCGATATCTACCAGGAGACGTTCCTTCGCGTCTACCGCAATCTGCACACCTTCCGCTTCGATTGCAGCTTCCGCACCTGGCTCTACCGCATCGTTACCAACCTTTGCCTGGACCACCTCCGAAAGCGCAAGGTCCGCAAGGAGGAATCCACCACCCTTGCCACCAGCGACGGCGAAGTCGACCGCGCCTCCGTTCTCCCCGAGGAGAATCCCCACGGCGACCCCCAGCGCAACCTCATGAGTCAGGAGTTGCGCGGCCGCATTGAGCGTGTTCTCGAGGATCTCACCCCTCGAGAACGCATGGTTTTCGAAATGCGTCACTACCACGGCATGCGCCTGCGCGCCATCGGCGAGTCGCTCGGCACCACCGAGGAAGCCGCGAAAAATTGCCTGTTTCGCGCCACGCAGAAAATGAGGATGGCGCTGGGAGATTTTCTATGACTTGCGCCGAGGCAACCGGGAATATCCCCTTCTATCTTTACGGAGAGATGGATTTTCCCCAGGAAGAGGCATTCGAGGCCCACTTGGATCAGTGCCGGTCCTGCCGCGAGGAATTGGAGAATCAGCGGGCTGTGCTGCGCGCCATGGACTCTCACGAATGGCAGCCTGACCCTCAACTGCTCGATGCCTGCCGCCGGGAACTGCATTCCCGCGCTGCCGCTGTCTCCGCCGAACGCCGTTCCATTAGGGTCCGCCTGCTCGAGTGGGCACGCTCCGAATTGCCCGTCATGTGGACGTGGCGGCCACTCGCCGCCGTGGCGCTCCTCGCCGTCGGATTCTTCGGCGGACGGCTGTTCGACGTTGCCGCACGGAGCTTTGAACCATCCGTGTTGCGTGTTCGTGATCTTACCCAGAACCCCGGAGGCGGAGTCCGGCTCGTCCTCGAAGAGGTTCGCGTAAAGACGCTCACAGGCCCTGTGGACGACAGCAGGATCAAAGGCATGCTGTTGGCTGCCGCCAGTGATCCCGCCAATCCTGGCTTGCGCGCCCGTACCCTCGACATCCTCAAAGACCGCTGCCAGCAGACGGATGTCCGGCATACCTTGCTCCATGCCCTGCGCGAAGACCCCAATCCCGGAGTGCGGCTGAAGGCCATCGAGGGCTTGAAGCCTTTCGCCCGTGAACCCGAGATACGCAGGGTCCTCTCACAGGTTCTGCTCGCCGACGAAAACCCGGGTGTCCGCACCATGGCTGTCGACATGCTCGTCGAAGACATGCAGACGGAGGTGATCGGCACTCTTCAGGAACTGATTCTGCGCGAGAACAATCCCTACATCCGGCAGAAGAGTCTGAACGCCCTGCGCGAGGTGAACGCCTCGCTCGAGACCTTCTGAGGGAGACGCCTGCATGATCTTCCTCCTGTGCCAGCTTGCCCTTGGGATCATGCCGGCAGCGGCGCAGGAGTACAAAATCACCAGGGAAGGCCCCTATTGGGTTCGTGTGGATGTTGGCGTCCTTCCTCCCCCCGCCGGAGCGCGGTTGCTCGTGGACGCCCCGGGAACCGTCATGGCTCGCGGAGAGGAGCGCGACGATTTGGGCTACCTCGTCCGGAGGAGGGTCCGAGCGTCCAATCTGGCGGCGGCGAAACGTTTGCTGAGCGGCCCCCCGGTTTCCTACACCGGCGCCCGCGGCCAGGAAACACTCCGCGTTGCCCCCGGATGGGAGCGGCGGTTCCCGCCGGAACTCGTGCTTCATCTGCCCCGGCGGCTGCACTTCCTTTCCTTGAATGTGCAGGACGGTACCGTCACCGCACTGGATATGGACGGAGCCGTCGCGGTGAATGCCAAGGCGGGTTCGATCGTAATGGACCGAATTCAATCGTCCGTTACTGCACAGACCGGCGGAGGGGAGATTCGCCTCGGCCGCATCCGAGGCGCCATTCGCTGCCTGTCGGGCGGCGGCGGCATCTCCGTCGACGCTGCCGGAGACCAGGCCGTCCTCGAAACAGCCGGTGGAGAGGTCTTCATTCGCGTAGCCTCCGGACCCGTGTTTGCCGCCACCGGCGGAGGCAATATCGAAATTCAACGTGCTGTCTCCCTGGTGAATGCCCGCACCAACGGCGGCCTGGTGAGCGTCAACCAGGCCCTGGGCATGGTCCGGGCCAATACTTCGGGCGGGGCCATCCGCATCGGCGTCGCAAAAGGCGTCCAGTGCGATTCCGCAGCGGGCGCTATTGAACTTCAATCCGTTTCCGGCGCGCTCCATGCCTCCACGCTGATGGGCAGCATTCTTGCCAATATCCAGGATGGCCGATTCGAGGACTCTTTTCTCAATACCAGTGCGGGTGACATCACTGTCTTTCTTCCGTCTAATCTGGCAGTGACGGTTCAGGCCGACAATGAAATGTCCGGAGCGATCGGTCGCATCCTGTCGGAATTTCCCGAGATTCGCGTCTATCACGGCATCCGGTCCGGCGGAAGGCCCATCCAGGCTCAGGGCGCCCTCAACGGCGGGGGCCCCGTCTTGAAACTGGCCGCCGCCGGCGGAATCATTTCCCTGAAGCGCCAGAAGTGATTGTGCTGTAAGGATAAAAGTATGGTTCTGGCAAAAGGTTCTGTTCGTATTCTCTGCGCGTCCATGGCCGTCCTCGGCCTCGCGCTGCCGCCCGCCGTGGCGCAAAAAGAGAACGAGCGCGGTATGGCCGTGGTATACCCAGGCTCGACACCCCGCAGTTTTCTCGGCGTGGCCGTCGTCGAAATCAACGCCGAGCGCGCCAAGGCGCTCAAACTCGCCGAAGAGCACGGCGTGGAGGTGACCCGTGTCGAGGAAGATAGCCCTGCCTCCCGAACTGGTCTGAAAGTCCAGGATGTCGTCCTCGAATATCAGGGGCAGCGCGTCGAGGGGGCGGAGCAGTTTGTGCGCCTGGTTCGGGAAACCCCCTCCGGACGCCAGGTGAAATTGCTGGTCAGCCGCAATGGCCAGACAAGCCTCCTGCCCGCAACCATCGCCTCCCGCCAGATGAAAACCCTCGAGATCGGGGACATGCAGATCGCCGTTCCTCATCTCCCCGAACTGTCCCGGACTCCAATAGGCGAGATGCCGCGGCCCTTCCTCGCCTTGGAGACCCCTGTCCTCGGTATAGAAGCTGAGTCGCTGAACTCCCAACTGGCCGAGTTCTTTGGTGTGAAGGAAGGGGTTCTCGTGCGCTTGGTGCGCAAAGGAACTGCGGCGGAGCGTGCTGGTCTTCGTGCGGGTGACGTTATCGTAAAAGTTGGCGGCCAGAATGTGGTGACGCCTTTGGAAGTGGTGGGTGCGCTGCGAGCAGGCGCGAGCGCGAAAAACGTCCCGCTGTCCGTTGTCCGCGAGAAGAAAGGCCTTACCCTTCCCGTTACCATTGAAGACGACGGTGGCCGCCTCGTTCCGCGAGGCCGCTCGGTGCGGTTTCCACATTAGCGCGCTCTCCCCATCGCTTCGAATCTTCTCGCCCCCGCCTCTTCTTCCACCGCGGATCCAGTCAGAATCTGTTGCACCTTCAGCAGCAGTTCCACCTCCTTCAGCGGCAGGCACAGCGCAGCGGAAATCTGTTCCAGTCTTTCGCCACGCCGGAAAAGCCGGATGGCTTGCGTCCTCCGGCTCAGGTTGAACCCGGAAGGCGGAGCCTGCGGAGGCACCATCACCTCCGCTCTGCGCTCGGCATCGTCCACCCTCGTCTTCAAGTCCTGCACCACCCCGCGCAGCGTTCCCAACTCACTTTGTATAGCCTGCTGCCGCTTGTTCCATCGAACTTGAAAATCCAGTTGTATCCGTTTCATCTCGAGGAACAGGAACAGCGCCAGGCCGGCACCCGTGAGCCCCACCAGGTACGGCGCCAGATTGAGAATCGATGTCGCCATGCGTTTGCCTCAGTACAATGTGCGAAGTCTTTCTTCCTTGCTGATGATTTGCCGGATCCGCACGCCGTAGTTTCCCTCCACCACCACCACTTCCCCGCGCGCTATGACGCAATTATTCACGATCAAATCCACTGGCTCGGAGATCGCCCGGTTCAATTCGACGATTGACCCCGAGTTGAGCTTGAGCACGTCACGCAGCGGAAGTTGTGTCCGGCCGAAGCTGATGCTCACGGGCAGTTCCACTTCGAGAAGCAGTTCCAGAGTCCGTGAATTCTCCACCGCTGGAGACAAAGTCCGCCCCGCGGCCGCAGGCGCAGCCTTGGCCTCTGGCGCGCTTCCCGGTTGCGGGTTCGCCGGTTCACTCGCCGGTTCCACCGCGAGATTCAGCGCCTCATTCCAACCGAACACCACTTTGAGCGGCGCCCCGCCCAGTTTCACCCTTACCTCGACGCTCCACTTCGGGCTCGGTGGAGGGTCAATCTCACGACCCTTCTCACAATTGACTTCCTTGCGGACTCGCCGCGTCAGCGCTTGCCCCATCGAAGAGAGCGCCTGACCCTGAATCTCCATCCAGGTTCCGCGGCAATCCTCCGCCGTGATGTCGTCCAACCCCGCCGCCGCCAGCGCAAGACGCCCCGTTTCGCTCCACGTACTCTCGGCTGCGCCCAGCCAGCACGCCGATCCCGGCCCTGCCGTCAGCGGCTGCTCCCACCACAACCATCCGTCTGTCTCGGCGGCAAGGTTGGTCCCGGCGGGGAGAAGACTCCAATCGATTTCCGGCCGTTCACTCGTCATGGCCTCGATCGATTGCCCGAAGGCGCTGGCGAAGGCTTCCGCGATAAACCTTCCGCCCTCGCCAATCGCCTTCAAGTCCATCTCCGCCATGATCTATACCCCCCGAGTTGTCGGCCACCGCTTCTCGATGAACGCCCGCAGTCTCAGGATTGCCTGCGATTTGAGCTGCGAGACGCGCGATTCATGCAGCTCCACGATCTTGGCGATCTCCCGCAACGTCATCTCCTCGTGGTAGTACAGGCTCAGAACCGTCCTCTCGATGGGCGGCATCCGCTCAATCGCTTCGGTGAGCAGTTTCTCGAGTTCGGAACGCTCCAAGAGCCTCGATGGCCATTGCTCTTCATCGTCCGATATGTACTTCAGCAAGTCGCGCCCGTTCTCATCATTTGAGGTCGATTCCAGACTTCCGAGATTCACACCGCGGATGTCAACCAGCCACTCATGGTACTCGTCGATGGTCAGCCGCAGTTCCGCCGCGATCTGCTCCTCCGTCGGCGCTCCGTGCAAACGCTGTTCCAACGACGCGATTGCCGCCTCAATCTGCTTGGTCCTTTTCCGCTGCTGGCGCGGCGCCCAATCGAGCCCGCGCAAACTGTCCAGGATGGCCCCGCGGATCTTGTACTCCGCGTACGTCTTCAGCTTGACGTTGTGGCTCGGGTCGAAGTGGTCGATCGCCGAAATCAGGCCGACGATGCCCGTCGAAACCAGATCTTCCAGACTGACACTCTCCGGCAGCCGCTCATGGATTCGGCGAGCGATCAAGCGGACTTGCGGCAAGTGCTCCATGATGAGCTGCTCCCGCTCTTCGCCTGCCAGTTTCGGACTTGCTCGGTATGGATGCATGGATCCGTGACCTCTCCTTGCCGTTCAACTCCCGGTATCACAGACCGGCGACTGCGCTTCCGGCCCGCGCAAACAGATTCGACTTCCGCGGCTCGCGTCTCCCCGCTCCCGCGACAATCCGTGACAGGATTCCTTCCACGCTCGCTGGCTCCAAATCCTCCGGAATCTTCTGCCCTCCGCAAAGGAAGGACACAGGCTTCTTACTCTGCGCAGCAATGCTGAACAGTCCTCCGAAGGTGTCCGTCTCGTCCATGTGAGCAAAGAGGAGCTTGGCCGGCGTCAAAGCCTGGAAACGCTCCGCCACCGCTCTAAGATCGGATGATTTTACCGCCGCCGATAGGACTAAGTGGACGTCTATTTCTCCATGTTTGTCAAACACAAGTGCTAACTCCTGTAGTACATCTGTATCACCTTGACTTAGTCCCGGTGTGTCTATGAAAATCCACTCCTTGTGCCGGTGTTCCGACAAATGCTGTGGAAGCATACCCGGCGCCTCCACTGCCTGAAACCCGACTCCCAGGATCCCCGCATAGTGCCGTAGCTGCTCGGCTGCCGCTATCCGGTAGCTGTCGAGCGAAAGTATCTGCATCGGTTTTCTGCTGCGTATCCCATACTGCACCGCGAGTTTCACCAGCGCGGTTGTCTTTCCCGCTCCAGGCGGTCCGACCAGCGCAACCACCTTCCCCGCAGGGCTTCGCAAAGTCCCCGCTGTCTTCCCCAGTTCCGAATGAACCGACACCCGCTTCTCCATCTGCTCCCGCAGCGAAACCGCCAGGCGCGCGGCTACAGTACGGCCTGTACCATCCCGAATCGGCTTCTCGGCGCAGCCCGCCAGTAACTCCTGCGCCACTTCCGGGGCCATGTCCTCGGAAAGCAGTGATGTGTACATGCGCGCCAACTCCGCATCGGCCAGTAGCCCGCTGGCCGCTACAGAGAGCGTCCCCGATCGCGCCACAGCCTCACTCATGCGCTCCATTTCCCGGCGAAGTTCACTCAGGTCTCCGAGCAGTCTGCTCGCTTCGGGCGACTTTGACCCCGGCAGGTCAGCAGCCTTTCTGCTCTTGCTCAGAGCCTCTGCGCTCGCCTCCGGCTCTTCGAGCGCGAATACCACCTCGTACGCTCCCAGATGCTTTGTCCCGCGAGACGTGGCCCTGGAATCAACCAGCATTGCCTCGTCTCCCAGTTCCTGTCTCGCCTGCTGGATGGCTGCTTCCACACTGGCTGCGAAATACGATTTGAGCCGCATTCCTTCCTCCTGCTACCCGCCGATCGAACCCAGGGAAATGACTCGCACTCCCGTCGGAATCTCGTTGTGCGCTAGTACCACCAGGTTCGGCTGCGCGCCTTCGACAATCTGCCGCAGGAAATAGCGGCAACCCGAGCCTGTAAGTAGCACCGTTGGCGTATCCATCGCTCCCAAACTCCTGCTGAACCGTTCCAGCAATTCCCGTACCCTCTGCGGAGGGAGATTCAGGTGCGACGTGTTCTCTCCGTGCTCCACCGCGCTCTCCAGATTCCGCTCCGCCGCAGGATCAAGAAAATACGCCGGTAAATCGCCCGCCGCGTTGAGATACGGTTTCGTCACCACGCGCCGGATCGACTGCCGCACGAATTCCGTCAACACAATCGGGTTCTTTGTGATACTCGCCGATTCGCCGAGCGCTTCCAAAATGGAACCGGCATCCCGAATCGAAACCCTCTCCCGCAGCAGGTTCTGCAGCACCTTCTGCACTGTTGCAAGCGGCAGCAGTTTCGGAACAAGGTCCTCTACTACCTTCGGATTCTCTTCCACCACCCGGTCCAGCACCTTCTTGGCGTCCTGCCGCGAGAACAGTTCGTGCGCATGGCGCCGTACCATCTCCGCCAGGTGGGTCCCCAACACGCTCACGGCATCCACAACCGTGTATCCCGCATGTCTCGCTTCCTCAGCTTTGGCCGAAAGAATCCAGATGGCGGCCATGCCGAAAGCCGGCTCCTTGGTCGGTATCCCGTTCATCTTTGTTGTAACTCGCGATCCGGCAATCGCCAACTCATGCCCCGGTGGCAGGTCGAAGCGCGCGATCTCCACACCCTTCAGCAAGATCAGGTATTCCGAAGCCCGCAGCGAAAGATTGTCCGTCACCCGGACGGCGGGCAGCACGTAGCCCATCTCGCTAGCCATCTGTCGGCGGATCGCCCCAATCCTTCGCAGAAGCGGTGAGTTCTGCCCCCCTTCCACAAGCCTCACCAGTCCCAATCCCACTTCCACCGCGAGCAGGTCCACCCGGAGCAGGGATTCGATATTCTCTTTGGGTTGAGGCGTAGCTGCCGGCGACGCCGTTTCCGCTCTCGACGCGGCTTCTTCTCCGCGCATCCGTATTGCCGCGTATCCCAGTCCTCCCCCAATCGCCAGAAATGGAATCTTGGGCAGTCCGGGAAACATGGCCATCGCCAGAAGCACCCCCGAGGCGAGCAGCAGGGGCTGGGACTGGCTAAACAGCTGTTGCCGTACGTCGGCTTCCAGGCCTTTCTCCGAACTCGCTCGAGTTACAATCAGTCCCCCGGAAATGGAAATCATCAAGGCGGGAATTACTGTCACCAGACCATCTCCGATCGTAAGTACCGTGTAAGTTTCCAGCGCGCGCGTGATATCCATCCCATGCTGCAGAATTCCAATCAGGATTCCGGCGATAATATTGATGGCCGTGATCAGGATGCTTGCCACCGCATCTCTTTGTGTGAACCGCGATGCCCCGTCCATCGCCCCATAGAACTCCGCCTCCGCCGCAAGCTGCTTCCGGCGAACACGCGCCTCCGCCTCGTCTATCAATCCTGCGTTGAGATCCGAATCGATGGACATCTGCTTGCCCGGAAGCGCATCCAACGTGAACCGCGCGGTTACTTCCGAAATGCGCACCGCGCCGTGGTTGATCACCACGTATTGAATGGCAATCAATACGAGAAAGATCACCGTGCCGATGATGTAATTGCCGCCCACGACGAACTGGCCGAAGGCCTCGATCACCTCGCCGGCCGCCGAAGTTCCTGTGTTCCCGTTGAGCAGGATCAGCCTCGCGCTCGATACGTTCAACGCCAGGCGAAACAGCGTCATCAGCAGCAGGGTTGTGGGAAAAATGCTGAACTCTACGGGCCGGAGAATGTGCATCGCCACCAGCAGGATGATCACCGACATCGTGATGTTGGCACTGATGAGAAGGTCCAGTAGCAGCGACGGCATCGGCGTGACCATCGCCAGCAGGATTCCCAATACGGCCAGCGGGACGCTCATCTCCTTCCACGGCGCGGAGCGAAAGCTCATGCCGAAGGCGCTCGCAAAGCTGCCGGCCTTGGGCCGCGGAGAGTCCTTTCCTCCCGACGTATGTAGCCGCTCAGCCGGAATCCGGGTCGCCGAGACGGACGGGATGGGTGCGCTAGCTGCCATTGATGAGCCTCCCGAAAGTCGCCCTTGCGCGCGGCCCGGCTATTGGCCGGGCAAATTGCCGCGCATCAGGCGGTAGATGTAGGCGAGCACTTCCGCCACCGCTTGATAGAGATGAGCGGGGATCTCCTGCCCCACCTCCACTGAGCCATAAAGTGACCGCGCCAGCGGCGCGTTCTCCACTACCGGCACCTGGTTTCGTACAGCCACCTCCCTGATTCGCAGGGCAAGCCAGTTCTTCCCTTTCGCCACCACTTTCGGAGCCCCCGATCCATTCATCTGATACCGGATAGCCACCGCGTAGTGCGTCGGGTTGACGATTACCGCCGTTGCCTTCGGCACCTGCTGCATCATGCGCCGCCGCAACGCCTCCCGTTGCAATCGCCGGATGCGCATGCGGATCAGGGGATTCCCCTCCACTTCTTTCTGCTCCTCGCGAATCTCCTGCTTCGACATCCGCAACTGCCCCATCCACCGGCGCCTCTGCCGGAATAGATCCACTGCCCCAAATACAAGAAAGAGCATCGCAGCCTTCCACAGCAGATCCCCCAGCGACTCTCCCACTCTTCCCAACCCTTGCTCCACGGACATGCGCGGCAGTTGGAGATAGACCGCCCAGTTCGCCCTTGCCAGCCGCCAGACAATCCATCCGAATACCGGCAGCAGTACCAGCGATTGCGCGCAGGCGGAGAGGTTTTGTGAGAACATCTGCCCGAGCCTCGCCATCGGGTTCAGCCGGCTGAAATCCGGCGCCAGCTTCTTCCCCGAAAACCCGAACCCGGTGGTGAGCAGGTGAACACCGACGAACAGCGTGGAAAGCCCGAGTCCGGCCGCGCAGAGCATTGCCAGGTATCCCCAGCCGATGCGGCCCAGCCAGCGCACAACCGTCAAAGGCGTTAATTCGGTCATAAACGCCTGTTCCAGCAGTTCCTTCATCAGCCTTCGCGAGGCGGTGACTACATTTGCGGCCTGCGAGTTCGCCAGCCAGACAAACGTTAGAAACGTGACGCTCCCGACAAACTCGCGGCTGGCCGGAAACTGTCCCTCCTTCCGTGCCTTCTCGAGCCTTCGTGGAGTCGGTTGCTCTGTCCGCTGGGATGAGTCGGCCAATTCCTGCCTCCGTGAACCTTACTTCGCCCAAAGCAAAACCACCCCCTCCGCCTGCTGGCGGAACACGGCGGGAAGAACCCCGGCGAGTGCGGCCAGCGTGACCAGCGTCACCAGCATCTTTGCCGGAAAGGCCAGGGTGAGCAGCTGCAACTGGGCCTGCACTCGCCCGAGCAAGGCCAGGCAGACGTCGAGCATTACCAGTAGCGCCAGCACCGGCAACGCCAACCGGAACGCCGTCTTCCACATGTCGGCTCCGAGCGCGACCAGGGACGCCGCCTTGCCCCAATCTCCCAACCACACGCCTGCCGGATGTTTTTCAAAGCTTGCGGCGAGGGAGCGCAACAGTTCCGCGTCCAGTCGAAGGCTGAAGAACAACAGGCTCGTCCCTAGCTGAGCAATCACCTGCAGGACGCTGGAGTCGGCGTCGCTCGACGGGTCGATCGTCGAAGCATAGGCGTAGCCGGCCTGCAGCCCAAGAATTTGCATGGCGAGCGTGAACCCTTCCATCACGAAGCCCACCCCAATTCCCAGCAGCAATCCGAAGAAACATTCCGCAAGGATCCATCCGGTCAGTTCGCAGATACCGGGACTCACTTTGGGCGGTGCGGGCCAGACGGGGAACAGCGCCGCCGTTAGCGCCAGGGAGAATACAATCCGCGCTACATCCGGCCCCTTGCGCCATCCCGGTACGGGAACCAGGGCCACCACTCCGGATACTCTCGCCAATACCAGGACGAAGCTCCACAACAAACTCGCCAGTGCGGCGTCACCGGGCATAGCGGCTGAAATCTCCAAACAGCGCCGTGGTATACGCCACCAGTCGTGCCAGCATCCATGGCAGGAAGATGACCAGCGCGGCGAGAAACGCCAGCAGCCGCGGCACTGCGCCAAAGCTCGAGTCCTGAATCGAAGTGACAATCTGTATCAGGCTCACGAGAATCCCCGTCACGAAGCCTAAGGCGAGCAACGGGAGCCCTAGCCAGAAAGTAGTCCAGAAGGTCTGCCGTATCAGATCGACAACCTGTTCTGCATTCATGCCATCACCTCATACACCCGCGTAGAAACTCTTCACCAGCGAGCCGATCACCAGGTTCCATCCATCTACAAGAACGAACAGCATGATCTTGAAGGGAGCTGACAACATGACTGGGGGAAGCTGCACCATGCCAATGGAGAGTGTCACGCTCGCCACCACCATGTCGATCACCAGAAACGGCAGGAAGAGCACCGCGCCAATCTGAAAGCCGGTTCGCAGCTCGCTCAGAATATAGGCGGGAACCAGAATCTTCAAACCGACATCCGCCGGCCGCGCGGGCAGTGGCGAATGCGTGATCTCGAGAAAAAGACGGATATCTTTCTCCCTGCAAAAACGCAGGAGAAACGTCTCAATTGGCCGCGTCCCCTCTTCCCAGGCCTGTGCCGCCGAGATCTCCCCTTTCTCAAGCGGCTCCCATCCCTTGTGATAGGCCTCGCTGAAAACAGGATTCATGATCAGCAGGGTCAGGAAGAGAGCCAGCCCGACAAGCACCTGGTTCGATGGCGTGGACTGAGTGCCTAACGCCTGCCTTAGAAAATGCAATACGACAGTGATTCTCAGAAAGGGCGTAATCGACATGAATACAGATGGCAGAACCGTAAGCAGCGTAAGTAATACTACGACCTGCATCGGCACACCGAGAATATTGACTCCTCCCTTCTCTATGAGCCCGGGTATTTTGCCGGTCGTCTGACCGGAGGCCAACACCGTACTGCTGAAAAACAAGAATGAAAACAATTCCTTGCCGCGCATGTTTACCTCACAGCCGCCGGGGAGGAGTGCTCTGCCTCCGGTTCTCCTGGCCATCGCATCGTTTTGAGCAGAGAGCACTGGTCTCCGTGCACAGCCACTACCAGGAGACGGTCCGCCAGGCGAACTGCATAGAGCGAATGTCTGGGCGTAAGACCCAACCTGTCGACTACCTCGATCACCTGTGCTCTCTTGCGGTGTCCGCCTATCAGGCGGAACGTGTTTCCTCGCCCCCGACTGAGCAGCACTCTGGCGCCCGCCGCGAGAGCAATCACCAGTGCAACCGCACCGGCTTGCGTAAACCAGCCCATACTACTCTCCTGTGTTGAAGTCCGTGATTCGCACGCCCATCTGGTCCTCGATGACTACAATTTCGCCGAATGCGACCAGAGCGCCTCCCACCAGAATGTCGATGTTCTCCCCCGCGGATCGTGTGAGTTTGAGCACACTGCCCGCTTCAAGTTCGAGTATCTGCCGCATGGCGATCACCTTCTTGTCGAGTTCCACCACGATATCGAGGGCGATATCGGCGAAGTGATGCAACTCATCCAATGGGTTCTGAAGCGGTGGGTTCTGGGGCGGGGTCACGGCCTATTCGCGCCTCCTCATTACCTCTTGAGGTTGATGGTTTCCTGGCTCAATTCATCCACAGTGGTAACCACTTTGGCATTGGCCTGGTAGCCCCGTTGCAGTACGATCAGATTGGTGAACTCGCGGGCTATGTCCACTGTGGATGATTCGATGGCCCCGCCGAGAATCGTACCGCGCCCGCCTGTCCCAGCCGTGCCGATGGCCGGCAGCGCTGTTCTCGCGCTCAGTTGATAGTTGTTGTTTCCCACCGCCACCAGCGATTCAGGGTTGCGAATGGCAGCCATCGCCAGTTGTCCTACCATGATCTGTTGTCCATCCGAGTACTGCGCGAGGATGCGACCTCCGTCGTCGAGCCCAACGCGGATCAACTGCGCCGCCGGCGACCCATCCTGCGCGTTGGCCGACACCGCCGAGGGCTGGGCATATTGCGAGAGGCGAGGGGTGGGCCCGTCAAACAAGTGCCACGTCAGAGTCATGTCCGCCGCTCCGTCCGTCAAGCCCGTTACGGTGATCGCCGGAAAGGGCCCGGCAGGCGGCGGGTCCACCAGTTTTCCACTGCTGTCGAAGGTGAGAGTTCCCGTGACCGGTGTGACGGGGCTCGTGACGTCGGAATCCGGAATCGAGATCGCGTAGTCCCACTGGCCCGCCGTCGCGTTCTTCGTGAAATTCACAGAGATGATGTGGCTTGTTCCCAACGAGTCGAACACCTCGATCGAAGTGGAGAACTGAGTCGGCGGCGGACCCGCGGTCCCGGCTGCATTGAGGTTCAAATCAAAGGAAAATTCCGTGCTCGGCGTGGGGGCCTTGAGAGAGCCCACCGGCACCACGATATCGCCGACCGCGCGGTTGGTATCGACGGTTCCGCCAATGCTCGTCCAACCCTGCACACGCTCGCTCGTGGCCGTCAGCAGATTTCCCGACTTGTCCACCTGCAGGTTGCCGCCTCTTGTATACAGCAAAGCGCCCGCTTTGTCCCGCACAACCAGGAACCCATCGCCCTGAATGGCTGCATCGAGCGGGCCGGAACTGCTTTGGATGGCTCCCTGCGAAAATTGCCGCAAGGTAATCGGGCGTCCCACGCCGAACCCTACTTGTGTCTCGCCAAGGCCCGCTCCCAATGACTGTGTTACCAGGTCGTGAAACGACACGACGCTGGTCTTGAAACCTGGAGTGTTGAGGTTGGCAAGGTTGTTTCCTACCACGTCCACCGCGGTGGAAAGCGCCCCGAGCGCTGAAAGTGCTGTCGAGAATGATGTGAACATGTTGCTTTCTCCTGATGAAGTGGCTATTTGCCTCCCGTCGCCGGCGCCGCCGTTTGGCTCGGATTAGTGCTGAGTATGCTGTGGATCGCTTCCAACTGCTGCCGCATTTCGATCATTTGCTCTACTCCGCTGATCTGACTGAGTTGCTGCAGATAGGCGGTTCCATCCGTAGGATTCAGTGGATCCTGATTCTTGAGCTGCGCGACCATGAGTTTGAGAAACATATCCTTGGTCGCGGTTCCGGGATCCGTCGCCTTGGTCGAGGCGGTGTTGACGCCTGTGTTGGTGCCGGACTGTGCCGGCCCTATGAGGGTGTTTGCCATGAAGCCTCCAATACTTGTTGCCAGGCATCCGCGTTCTGCGGGGCCGGCTTTCTAGACTCGGTTTGCAGCAGCCATGGGTTCCTCTGCTGCTGCTGTTGCTGCTGCCTTGACGCGTCGAATTCTCGGGAAGTGGCCGGAGAGAGGTCCGATGCGCCCATCGGCCGCGACTCCCGCGTGCTTGCAGCATCGGAAAGTGCGGAGTGCGAAGGCTCTGTGGTAGCCGTCTCTGTCCGAATGCCGCGAGTTTCGAGTGAACCGATCAGTTCTTCGATGTTCGCTCGTAGCGTGCTTCTTATTTCCCGGTCGGGAGAGTGCACGGAGACTTGGACGCGCCCTCCTTGATCTACCAGCCGCACTTCGATGTCACGCATTCCCGCGGAATCGAGTGGAAGCGTGATTTGTTTGGACTCCCGCGCCGGCGCCGCGATGCGCTGAGTCTCCGCCGGCGATGCTGTTTCAGCCATTGGAGTTTCACCCGTTGCCCCCGATGGGTCGTCCGCTTTTCGTGTCTCCGTCAGGGATGACCTGGATGCCACCGTTGCAGCGTGCGCGAGCGTGGGGGCTTCTTTCTGTGTTTCCCGGACTCGCTTTTCCGGCCCCGGCGGTGCAGTGTTGACGGACTCTGTCTTGGTCTGCGGCCGTTCGGGCCGGCGATCCGGGGAAACTTGTGCATCACTCTTCTCTTGTGAGCCATCGTGCGTTGCCGTATCTCTACTTCGCGTCTCCGTGGCGGGGGCTTTGAGGTTTGTGCCCGGAGCCGCGCGGAAATCCTGCTTGATGGGTTGGCTGCTCGCCTTGGGTTGGCTGCTCTCGTTGGGATGACTATCCGGCTCCCGTTGGATTCCGTCAGCTGCCCGCGTTTCCCTGCTTTCAGGAATATGGCGAACAGGGCCGGTCTGCCTTTCGTTCATTGTAAGAAGCACCGGGGACGCGTCAGGTGTCCGTTCCGAGCGAGGCAAAGCCGCCGCTCTCACCGCATCCTGTTTCGTAACTCCCGCCAGCGCTTCCTTTGCGGCCGGGTGGCTCTCCTGGGTTCTTGGAACGGCCTGCTCCCCTGTGTGAGTGTCACTCTCGAGTCGAAGGGTGAAAGCGGCCTCCCATGGACGTGTCTGCTCCCTTTCCGTTGATAGGGGAGCGATCAACGCCGGCACGGAACTCCTCTTAGTATCAGTTGCCTGCAAATCCGGAGGCGGAGCAGGTACGGGAGCAGGTAATTCAGGGGCCAGGAACAATGGCTGCGATGGAGGCGGAGGCTGCGTTCCCTCGATCGTAGGGGCTGATCCCGGCCGTGCATCGTCCAAGACCTGCGCTGGCGGCGAATCCTCCTTTAGGTCCCACTCCTTCCGGGCCGGCGGTCCTGAAGACAGAACAACAGGAGATTCCCGGCCGGGAAGTGCGTATGCGGCATCGAATTCCATTTGCGGGCGCGATCGTTCCGCAACTACTTCGGCGGCGACCGGGCAACTCGTCTGGAGCAGACTCTCCTTTTTCTTTTCCTGTTCCGGGTGCCGGGTAATCCCCTCCCTCTCCGCGCCGGCCGCTAATGGCAGGCTCAAATACCACACTGGCTTCGGAGTCTGCGACGGAGCGTTCCGATGCTGTTGTTCCTGGTCGGCAGACCCCGGAACATCTCCCCGATCCGGCGGCAGTTCGGTGTTGCCCTGGGCATCCAGCGCCGCGGGCATGTCCGGCAGAAGATCTTCCATCCAATTGTGAAAACTCATCTCCGGGAGGGAAGCCAGTGGCGGCACTGGCGTCTTTCCTGTTGGCATCAGGACGTTCATGGGGAAAGCGAGGCCACCCTCATGGCCGATCTCGGGCGTTGCTGGCACTGCGGTGAACGGCAAACTGATCACGCAGGAGCTATTGCATATGAACGGCCAACCGGCGGACTGTGAAAAAACAAGAGGTTGAGAGCAAGCGGCGTGGCAACAAATGATCGTTTCGTTCCAATTCGACAATGTTCTGCCGTTTTGAAACATCCACTGTTCCCTCATCGGCGAAAAAACAAGTGGTTTGAAAGGACTTCCCGTTCGGCAACCAAACTGCTCTCACTCTCCGCGATGGATGCTCTCTTCACGACGGCGGCCAGCGGCCTCAGGGCTAGAATGGAATCCCTCGACATGCTCGCCAATAACCTGGCGAACGCAACGTCATCCGGATTCAAGGCGGACCGCGAATACTACAGCACCTATATCGCGCCGGAAGCCTTGGACGGGCCGGAAGGTACTTTGCCCGCTGCAAGTCCCGTCATTGAAAAGAACTGGATCGACTTTGCCCAGGGCAACCTCATGCCCACCGGGAGTTCTTTGGATTTTTCATTACGGGGCGCAGGTTTCTTTGTTGTGGACTCTGCCGGCGGCACTCTCTATACCCGCAATGGAAACTTTCAAATCAACTCCGGAGGGATTGTCGTAACTCAGGCCGGCGACTCTGTGCGCGGGTCCGACGGGAAGCCGATCCGCCTCAATCCGGATCAACCGGTTGCGCTGGACGAGCAAGGAGCCATCCGTCAGGGCGGACAGGTGGTTGGGCGATTCGCCATTGTAGACTTCGCGGACAAAGCCGCTTTGACGAAGGCCGGCACAACATATTTCCGTTATGACGGTGTGCCGAAGACATCCTCGCCAACGAACACAAAAATTGAACAGGGCAGGCTGGAGACTACAAATTATCAGCCGGCGGAAGCGGCCATACGGCTCGTCAGCGTCCTGCGCCAGTTTGAGACGCTCCAACGCGCCATAACCCTTGGCGCGGAAATGAATCGCCGTGCCGTGGAAGATGTCGCCCGGGTAAAAGAATGAATCACGAAGAGAGAAAGGAAAAACAATGATACGGTCTCTTTACAGCGCTGGCAGCGGCATGGTGGCCCAGCAGATGAACGTGGACAATATTGCGCACAATTTGGCGAATGCCAATACAGTGGGCTTCAAGATGCGCCGAACGCAGTTCCAGGACCTGCTCTACCAGAGCCTGGTCCAGCCGGGCGCCGCCGCCGGTGCGCAAACCGTTGTGCCTAGCGGGCTGCAGGTGGGGCTTGGCACCAGACCCGCGGCCAACGAAATTCTATTCACCCAGGGAAATTTCGCCTCCACCGACAACCCCCTGGATCTCGTCATTCAAGGAAAGGGGTTTTTCCAAATCCGCCGTCCGAGCGGTGAACTCGCCTACACCAGGAGCGGCGAGTTTCATCTCGACCGCGACGGTAACGTCGTTACTTCCGATGGAGATCCCATCGAGCCACAGATTACGCTGCCGCCCGAGGCGCAATCCATCACGATTGCTTCGGACGGAACCGTCAGCTACTCTCTGCCGGGTCAGACCGCGGTACAGCAAGCAGGCCAGATCCAACTGGCTAACTTCTCCAACCCCGCGGGGCTGAACAGTCTTGGTAAGAACCTCTTCGCTCCCACCGATGCTTCGGGCGAGCCGACTCTGGGGAATCCCGGGGGACAGGAAGGTCTGGGTACTCTCCAGCAGGGATACCTCGAGCAATCGAATGTCAGCGTGGTGGAAGAGTTCATCAACCTGATCGTGAGCCAGCGGGCCTATGAGGCGAACTCCAAGGTAGTTCGCGCTTCGGACGAAATGTATCAGCAAGTGAACAACATGACGCGATGATGCTGCTCTCCCTCTTATTCCTTGTGGCCCTGGCGGAAGGCTCCTGCGTGCTCGTCCAGGGCGATTCCGTACTGGATTCTGATCTCGAATCCGTGCTTATTGGCGCTCCCGCGCCGGCGGCTGGGCGCCCGCTGATGCGCGCTCCCGTTACCGGCGCCAAAAGGTGGATCGGCGCTGAGGAACTCAGCCGGCTGCTCGGTGTCCGCCCCGCCGAAATGCGAATTCCCCCGCAGGGAATCTGCATCGAGCGCGCGGCCCGGCATCTCGACGAAAGTCTCCTGCGGGAAAGCCTTCGAAAGGCAATTCAGGATGACACGGTGTCCATCGAGATTCTGGACTTCAGCCGCTACCCCGTGCCGGAAGGACAACTCCAGTTTCTCAGGAGCGGCTTGATGGCATCCCATTCTGCAAAGGTGGAACGGGCGGTGCTCTGGCGGGGGCGAATTCTGAGCGATGACCGGCGAACCACGCCCGTCTGGGTCCGGTTGAGAATGTATGTGGAGCGCGATCTCCCGTTTGCCGCACACGATCTGATACCCGGTAAGCCCCTGACCCGGGAGGACATCATCGTCACACGCCAGAGGGTCTTTCCATTGCAACACCCGGCCTCGGATGCCAGCCAGGCCTTGGGGCAAACCGTAAGGCGCAGAGTTGCCGCTGGAGAACCGCTGCTTGCGTCCCTGCTCAAGAAACCGCGCACAGTCGAAGCCGGGGACGTCGTGAGCGCCGAGGTGGATCATGCGGGCATTCGGCTTCGATTGCCCGCGATAGCCGAAACCGGGGGCAGGGAAAACGAATTCATCTGGCTAAAGCCGGCAAAGGGCGGAAGACGGTTCCGCGGCCGGATTCAGGAACATGGATTGGTGATTGTGGAGGCTGAAAACAGTGATAAACAGACGAGTGACAACGCTTCTGATGATAGCGCCCCTCTGCGTTCAGGCAGGATGGCGAAAACGGGCTCCGGAACAGCCCTCCGGGATTGACCGCTATGTCAATGCGGCCAGCGAACATGCGGCCTCCGGCAGCGGCTACGGCGCATCCCCAGGTTCTCTCTACGGAAGCGGAAACCGGCTCAGCGATCTCGTGCGCGACCCGCGGGCCTACCAAGTCGACGACATGGTGATGATCATTGTCAGCGACAGCGCGTCGGCGATCGCCAAGGGCGTGACGACTTCCTCTCGAAAGTCGAGTTCTCAGAACTCCATCACCTCGCTCGCCGGCACACTGCCCGCGACAGGCCCGCTGGCAAACCTCGCCACCTTTGGCGGCAGTTCCAAACTCGACAGTCAAGGCCAGACCAGCCGCTCTACTCAGCTCACCACCTCGCTTGCCGCCCGAGTGATTCACGTCCTGCCAAACGGCTACCTTGTGCTTGAAGGAATCAAGGATATCTCCGTCAATTCCGAGCGGCAAACCGTGATTGTCAGGGGCGTATGCCGCCCTCAGGACCTCAGCCAGAACAATTCGATTGCCTCGAACAGGCTCGCCCAACTGGAGGTTCGCATCAACGGAAAAGGCGTTGTAGGTGACGCCATCCGCCGTCCGTTCATCCTTTACCGGGTTCTGCAAGGTCTACTTCCCTTTTGAGACGCCATGAGCACATTCATCCTCGCCGCAATGCTAATGCTCCAGCCGCTCGCGCTTCCGGCTGCCCGTCTGAAGGACCTCGCCTCCTGGGAGGGCGTAAGAGATAACCAGCTTGTCGGTTATGGTCTCGTAGTGGGTTTGAACGGAACCGGCGACAAACGTCAAACGATCTTCTCTGCCCAATCACTGACAAACATGCTCGAGAAGATGGGCGTCACCGTGAACCCACTCGCGATTCAGGTGAAGAACACTGCCGCGGTGATGGTGACGGCGACGCTGCCGCCCTTCGGGCAGCCAGGCACGCGGATCGACGTCAATGTCGCAGCCATCGGCGATGCCCCAAACCTCCAGGGCGGACTCCTTTTGCTCACTCCGTTAAAGGCTGCCGATGGACAAACATTTGCAGTTGCCCAAGGCCCTGTCGTCACCGGCGGGTTCGTTGCCGGCCGAGGTGGAAATTCCCAAACCGTCAATCATCCGACGGCCGGCAGGATTCCCAATGGAGCCATCATTGAGAAGGCCGCTCCCTCCACACTCCCCGGAGGACGGATGCGGCTTCAACTTCGCAATCCCGACTTCACCACCGCCGCACGTGTGGCCGATGCGATCAACCGGCGCTTCTCCGCGGGAGGACCCGCGGTAGCGAAAGCCGAAAACTCCGCCCTCATAACCGTGGACTCCCCATCTCGCTACTCCACACGCCCGGTACAGTTTGTCAGCGACGTGGAGAATCTCGTTGTCGAGGCGGATCGCGGCTCCCGCATCATTATCAACGAACGCACCGGAACAATCGTTCTCGGCAAGGAAGTCAAAATTGCGCCCGTGGCCATTCTACACGGCGCATTAAGCGTCGAGATCCAAACCACGTTTGACGTCTCACAGCCCGCGCCGCTGTCGAGCGGCAAAACAGCCGTCACGCCCCAAGTTGGAGTACAGGCGAAAGAAGAGAAAGCAAAGAGCGTCCTGCTAAAGAGCGGAGCCACAGTAGAGGATCTGGTCAAAGCGCTGACCGCGATCGGGTCCACCCCGCGCGACATCATCGCGATTCTCCAAAACCTCAAGGAGGCTGGCGCAATCGAGGCGGACCTGGAAGTGATTTGACCAATGAGAATAAACGAAATTTCCGGAACAAACGCTGCGCAGGACTATGGACCTGCCGACCGCCCGAAAGGCATCGAAGGCGCCGCCGCCTCGTTCGAGGCCCTGTTCATTGGCAACCTCTTGAAGTCGGTGCGGGAAGCTAGCCAGGGTACGCTGGGAGGCGAGGGCGATCAGGCAGGCTCCACGATGATGGATGTCGCCGAAGAGTATCTTGCCAACGATATAGCCAAAGGCGGGGGGCTCGGTCTCGCCAGACTCGTGGCCAGCCAGTTTGCCGCCCATCACGCGATGTCCAGCGGCTCTTCCGGCAACACTCGTCAAGGCTCCCAGGAATCAGGAGCCCTTAGCGAACCTGTCTTTCCGCTCCGCTCATCCGCTCCATCCTCAAAATGAACACTGAAGCGGCTGATGTTCGTGCTCCAGAACCTCGGCCGCCGTCGCATCCATGGAACTCGCAATCGATTGCCAGCCATCGAGCAGCGTTGTCAACAACTGGATGGCTTCCCGGAACCCGGCATCATCCCCCTCCCGGTTGCTCTCATGAATCCGGCGCAGTGTGTAGTCATACAATTCCAGGAGATCGCGAGCCAGTTCCCCACCTTGCTCATGGTTGAGTGACTGTGTCAACTCGATAATCACGTCGCATGCCCTGGCCACCGATCCCGCGCGGCGTTTGCTCTCTCCCGAGGCCAGACCTCGCCGGGCCTCTTCGAGCGAGTCAATCGCAGCGCGATATAACATCGTCACCAGCTCCAGCGGACTAGCCGACAGAACCTTCAACTCAACGTAATTGTCATACGGACTGTTATAAGACATAGCCCTCCTGCTGATCCGCGATCCCTGTCTCCTTCTGTCCGAACCCTGCGATTCTTTTTCAGGGCGTGCTCAACCGCCGCGCCCATCGAAGCACGCTCTCGGGGGGAACCTGCTTCAGCACCTCGCCCGTCTTCCGATCCACGATCCGCAGCACCGGCCTGTGTGTGTCACGATCGAGCTGGAACGTAAGCTCTTCATTCTGGCCGAAGACTTCCGCTCCATTCAGCGCGCGCACGGCCTGAATGAGTTCTCGATGCTCCGTCATTCGCTCGGTGGGCTTCGGGTTGTTTGCGGCGGACGCCGCCAGGGACGTAACTACAGGACTGATTGATCCACTGTCCATAGGTTCTCTCCAAAGGAGGCCCTTGCCCCCTCTAGTCCCCTCATCGGACAGCCTCGCTGAAACTGTGACAGGAGATCAACCTTAGGCCAGATTAAGGGTTTTCAGCACGCTCCCCTGCTCCTGCTCAATCTTCTTTTGCAGCAGCATGATCCCGTAAATCAACTGCTCCGGCCGCGGCGGGCAGCCCGGAACATACACATCCACCGGAATCACCTGGTTCACAGGAACCAGAGCGTAGTTGCTGAACACACCCGTCGAGGTTGCGCACGCCCCCATCGAGATCACCCACTTCGGCTCAGGCATCTGCTGGTACAACTGCCGGATCACCGGGGCCATCTTCTGCGATACCCGTCCCGCTATGATCATGCAGTCGCTCTGGCGCGGCGACCCCCGGAACACCTCCGCCCCAAACCGCGAGATGTCAAACCGCGATGCGCTCATTGCCATCATCTCGATCGCGCAGCACGCCAACCCGAACGTCATCGGCCAAATGGAGTTCTTCCGCCCCCAATTCACCACCTTGTCCAGCGTCGTCGTGATCACGCTCTGCGAAAGATGCTGGAAATCCTCGTTGTCCAGACGCGCGAAGAGGTCTTCCGGATCCGTCAGATTCAGCTTGTTTTCCGCAGACATGCCTTGCATCTTCTATTCCTTTGTCATGATTATCCCACGGAAACAGGTAGAATCGAAATTTGTGAATGTCAACCCAACCTGAGGAAGTACTCGAACCCGCCGGCTACGCCAAACTGCTCGATCAGGCAGCCCTGGAATGGCGTATCGAGCCAGAATTCTGGGACATCTGGGGCAATCATCATGTTCCCGACCCTGCCGTCAAACAGGCGATCCTCCGCTCTCTGGGCGTTCCCTGCGATTCCCCTTCCCATCTCCGGCAGGCCCTCGAAGCCCGCCGCCTTCAGCAGTGGGGCCATCCGCTGCCGTTGTGTCTCGTCGTGTCCGGCGAAAAGCCTCTGTCGCTGCCGCTTCGTGTTCCTCTCGAACTCTCCAACCGCCCCCTCCACCTCACCATAGTTTCCGAAGAGGGAACACAAACACAAAAGAGCGTGGATCTTGCCGGATTGCCGCAGGTGGGCGAAACAACCATCGCCGGCAGAAAGTACATCGAAAAAACCTACCATTGGTCAAACGGGCCTCTTCCCCTTGGTTACTATCGGGTGCGCACCGCCATCGAAGGCCAACCCCACCATGAGTCCCGCCTCATCGTGACCCCCGATCGCGCATGGCTGCCCCACGCCTTGGAAGCAGGCGGCCGGCTTGCCGGGGTTGCCGTCAGCCTCTACGGTGTGCGCTCCCAACGCAACTGGGGATGCGGCGACTTCACTGACCTCGAACATCTCCTCTCCTGGCTCAAGGGAGACCTCCATGGCAGCTTCCTCGCGCTCAACCCGCTGCACGCCATCGAGAACCGGCAGCCCTACAACACCAGTCCTTACCTCCCCAATTCGGCCCTCTTCCGCAATCCGCTCTACATCGACGTAGAGCGCGTAGCCGAATTCCCGTCTTCCCCTATCGTCCAAAAGCTCGCCGCCTCAGATTCCGTTCGCCACCAGCTCGCCGAATTGCGCGATGCGCCTTTCGTCGAATACGAACGCGTCTGGCGCCTGAAGCGCTTCTTCCTTCAACTCCTCTTCCGCGAGTTCCTGCGCCATCCGGAATCTCCGCGCACCCAGTCCTTTCAGCGCTTCGTCCGACAACAAGGCGGCCGCCTCGACAGATTCGCCACTTATTGCGCCCTCTGGGACCATCTCCATCGGCGTAATCGCGATCTCTGGGTCTGGCCCGATTGGCCCCGGCCATACCAGGATCCCGCTTCCCCGGAAGTCGCCGCCTTTCAACAACAGCATTCCCGCCAAGTCCTGTTCCACAAATTCCTTCAATGGCTCATCGACGAGCAGCTTCAGGCCGTACAGGACAAATCGGACTCGCTGGGGCTCCCCGTCGGCCTGTACCATGACTTGGCGCTCGCCACCGACAAATGCGGCGCCGACCTCTGGGCCTACCGTCCGTTCTTCGTCTCCGGATGCCGCGTCGGCTCCCCGCCCGACGGGTTCGCCCCCGACGGGCAGGACTGGGCTTTCCCCCCTCCCAATACCGTCCAGCATCACGACGACGGCTACCGCCTGTTCATCGACACCATCCGCGCCAACAGCCGTCACGGCGGAGCCTTGCGAATCGACCACGTCATGCGGCTTTTCCGCCTCTATTGGATCCCCGACGGCATGGATGCCAAGCACGGAGCCTATGTTCAGGACTCCTACGAAGACCTCCTCCGCATCCTCGCCCTCGAAAGCGTTCGCGGTAAATTCCTCATCGTGGGAGAGGACCTCGGCACCGTTACTGACCATGTCCGCGAGGCTCTCGATCAATCCAGGATTCTCAGCTACAAAGTCTTCTACTTCGAAAAAGACAACTCCGGCAGATTCTACCGCCCGGACGAATATGCCCGCCAGTCCCTGGTCGCCTCGACCACCCACGATCTCCCCACGCTCGCGGGCTTCTGGACCGGCCGAGACATCGAAGCCCGCCGCGATGCCGGCCTATCGGACGAGCAGGCATGCCGCCGCCAATACGCCGAGCGCGCCGCCGACAAACAGCAGATGCTCGATACGCTCCACCAACTGCGCCTGCTGCCGGATTGGTTCCCGAAAACCGTGGATCAAGTCCCCGAACTCGCGGGCGAACTCCACAACGCCATCATCGGATTCCTCGTCCAGACGCCTTCGATGCTCATGGTCCTCAACCAGGAAGATCTGACCAAGGAAACCGAACAGCAGAACCTGCCAGCCAGCACCTGGCAATACCCGAACTGGCGCCGAAAGATGAAATATACCGTCGAGGAACTGCGCGCCGCCAAGGACGCCCAGGACTTCGCCGCCATGTTTCGGAACTGGCTCGCCAAAGCGGGCAGGGAAGGAGCCTAACCCGCGCCGCCTTCTGCTGCCTGCTCGAACCCGATGTATTGCACCTCTTCCTCCAGCCGCAGCCCAAACCGCGCCGCCACCCGGTCTTTCAACTCGCCGATCACCGCCACCAGATCCGCCGAACTCCCCTGCCCATCGTTATAGATGAGGTTGGCGTGGTAGTGCGCAACCTGGATGTCTCCGCGGCGCATCCCCTTCGCGCCCACCTGCTCCAGGAACCATGCCGACGGCACCTTCCCCTCCCGCACCACGGAACCCGGCACCTGCTCCCGCACACGCTCGGGCAACTCTCGCATCAGCAGGTTCTTGAAAATGCTCCCGGCGCATTTCATCGTGGGCGGATACTTGGCGTTCCGCATCTCCAGGATCTCCGCCGCCTTCGCGCGCAGCCTCTCCCTGTCCCCGCCGGGCAGTTGCAGCACCGCCGCTAGAATCACCCACTCTTTCCGCCGTTTGAAGATGCTTTCCCGATAAGCAAACTCGCACCCTGCCTTGTCCAATTCGCGCACCACGCGGCCATCAAAATACCGCACGCCGCGGACGAACTCCGAGATCGAATGCCCATACGCTCCGGCGTTTCCGTAGATCGCGGCTCCCACCCATCCTGGTATGCCGGTCATGGTGTGCAGCCCTTCCAGTCCCTGTTCCATGCTGAAATCCACCAGCCGCTGCAGCACCGCGCCTGCCTCCACCCAAAGGGCTCCCTGGTCCATGCGCATGCTGTCCGCCGTGTAGCGCAAAATGATCCCTGGAAAACCGCGGTCGCTCACAATCACGTTCGAGCCCTGGCCCAGCACCGCGAACTCCAGTCCGCTCTCCCGCGCGATCTCCACCGCCTCCAGGAACGGCTCCTCCTCCGCGCAATCACAAACAATACAGGCCGGGCCCCCGATTCCAAACCTCGTATACTGGCTCAAGGGAACATGCTGTCTTACGTCTGTCCGCGGTAGCGCGCCTAGCGCCTCCAGCGCCGCTTGCGTGATGGGCATTTCTTTGATTATAGGAGTCATTCATTGTGCGAAAGGGCTTTCCGGGATTTCCTCAAGAGGGCATCGCCCTGCTGCGCGGATTGAAGAAAAACAACAAACGCGAGTGGTTTCAACCCCGTAAAGAGATTTTCGATCAGAACGTGAAAGCTCCCATGGAGCAACTCGTGGATGCCCTCAATGGCCACTTCGTTCGCTTCGCCCCGCACTACATCACCGATCCCAAAAAGGCCATCTACCGTATCTACCGCGATACCCGCTTCAGCAAGGACAAGACTCCCTACAAAACGCACATCGCCGCCTCATTTTCCCGCGCCGGCATGGAAAGACACGTCAGCGCGGGCTATTACTTCAGCGTGGCCCCTGATGAGATCGAAGTCGCCGCCGGCGTGTATATGCCCGGACCTGATGAACTTCGTTCCATCCGCAATCACCTCGCCGAACACCACGAAGAGTTCCGCAAAATTCTCCGTGCAGCCACGCTGCGCAAACTGATGGGCGAGTTGTGGGCGCAACAACTCTCCCGCGTCCCCAAAGGTTTTTCGCCGGACGACCCCGCGGCCGACCTCATTCGATACAAACACTGGACCCTGTTCGATACCCGCCTCGATCCCGCCTGCGTCGTCACCGCCCAACTCCTTCCCGAACTGGTCAAACGGTTTCAGACCATGGCCCCCTTTGTGGAGTTTCTCAATCAACCGCTAATCGGGAAACGCGCCAAGGACCCACTCCAGGCGAATCTGTAACGCAATACGCCGAAAGAAAACGCTTGCACCGAAACAAAACAGGTGTAGAATGGGGATCACTGTTCAGATACGAACAGTGCGCACTGAATGGATAGCGCCTCCTTGCGAGGTTGGTGTGTTGGGGAAAGGGTATCGCAAGGAGGCGTTCTCGTTTGTTATATAGACGGACGAATCCCGGAACGGTTTTGTTCCACCAGCAATTAAGATTTCTTCCGGTTCCACCCCATTATGTTCAGAACGCCGTTCAGCCCCTGCACTCTCATCACGGTTGTACGCTGTAAAGAGAGATGAGGACTCCCTATGCCCCCGCCTGATCGCAAGATGACCATCCATCTCACCCCCGGCTCCATCGGCGTCAAGGCGGATCAGATGGAGACCCTCGAATTCGCCCACTACTACGGCTACGAAGCTGTCGAACCGCAGCCTGCTTACCTCGCAAGCATCTCGAGTGAGCAGATTCGCAGGATCAAAGATTTCCTCGCCGCGCGCCACCTGGTTTGGGGCTGCGCCTCCCTTTCCGTGGATTTCCGCTCCACGGACGACAAGTTCGCCGAAGGCATGAACGCCCTGCCTGCCCAGGCGAAAGCTCTGGAGCAGGCCGGAGTCGCCCGCATGGGCACATGGCTCAATCCTTCTCACGATACGCTCACCTCGCGCCGGAACTTCGATCTCCACGTCAAGCGCCTCCGAGCTATCGCCGGCGTCCTGGCGCAACACAACATCCGCTTCGGCCTCGAATATGTTGCCCCCAAGACTCTATGGGCTTCCCGGCGATACCCGTTCATTCACACCATGGCCGAAACCAAGGAACTCATCGCCGCCATTGGCGCGAACAATGCCGGCTTCGTTCTCGATAGCTGGCACTGGTACACCGCCCACGAGACACGAGATGACATCCTGTCGCTCGCCAACAAAGATGTGGTTTCCGTCGATCTGAACGATGCGCCCGCCGGCATCCCCGCCGATCAGCAGATCGACTCCGTCCGTGAGTTGCCTTGCGCCACCGGTGTCATCGACGTCGCCGCCTTCCTCAACGCCCTGCAAACCATCGGTTACGATGGCCCCGTCCGTCCCGAACCATTCAACGAAGCCCTCCGCCGGATGCCCCGCGACCAGGCGCTCTCTGTCTCCCTTGCCGCGATGCAAAAGGCCTTTGCACTGCTCAAAAGGTAGCCCGCGCTACACTCGAACTAGATGAGGATGTTCTGCCTTCTGGCCCTCTGCCCCTCTCTCGCCGCGGCGCAGGATATTGCCGGCGCGCGCATCAGGGCCCACGTCAAGTTCTTGGCGAGCGACTTGCTCGAAGGCCGCGGCGTCGGAACACGGGGCGGTGATCTCGCAGCCGAATACATCGCCGCTCAACTCGCCTTGATCGGCGCCAAGCCCGCCGGCGATCACGATTCCTTCTTTCAGCGCGTCCCACTCGTCGGTGTCCATCCGCTCCCCTCCGCCACCCTCTCCGCTACAATCCAGGGAAACCCTCTCCCGCTTCGCTGGCTCGACGATTTCGTCGGCCTCACCCAGCAGCAGAACGAGTCTTCCACTCTTGATGCGGACGCCGTCTTCGTGGGTCACGGCATCACCGCGCCGGAATACGGGTGGGACGACTACAAAGGAATCGATGTCCGCGGCAAAGTCGTCGTCCTCTTCACCAACGAGCCGCCCTCCGATGATCCGAAATTCTTCACCGGCAAAGCGCTGACGTACTACGGCCGCTGGACCTACAAGTACGAGGAAGCCACCCGCCGTGGAGCCGCCGCCTGCATCATCATCCACACCTCCCCCACCGCCAGCTATGGCTGGGACGTTGTCAGGAGTTCGTGGGGACGCGAAGACATGCAGGTCAAACTCGAACCCGGAGTCCCGGCTCTCCACTTCGCGGGCTGGGTCACCCGGGAAGTCGGCGATCGTATCTTTTCCTCCATCGGCAAGTCCTCCGAGCTGATGCTGAGACTCGCCGATACTCCCGGCTTCCGCGCCATCCCGCTGCCCGTTCACTTCCGCGGCAACTTCCCTGCCAAGGTGCGCTCCGTCGAATCCCGCAACGTCGCCGGCATCCTCCCCGGCAGCGATCCTCGCTTCCAGGATCAGGCAGTCATCTTCACCGCCCACTGGGATCACCTCGGAATCGGCGAGCCTGTGAACGGCGATCGTATCTACAACGGGGCTGTCGACAATGCCACCGGCTGCGGCATCGTCCTCGAGATCGCCCGCGCCTGGCAGGCCCTTCCTCACAAGCCGCGCCGCTCGGCCCTCTTCCTCTTCGTCACCGCCGAAGAGAACGGCCTACGCGGAGCCGAATACTACGGCGCGCATCCCTTCATTCCCGCCGGAAAAACCGCGCTCAACCTCAATTTCGACGCATTCTACCCCTTCGGCCGCACCACCGACGTCGTCGTCACCGGAGCCGAGCGCACCACCGTCTGGCCGGTCGTGCAAAACGTGGCGCAGCGCTTCCGCCTCTCCATCCAGTCCGATCCCCACCCCGAGGCCGGACATTTCTACCGGTCCGATCACTTCGCTCTCGCCCGCGCCGGTGTCCCCGCTTTTTCCATCAACATGGGAACCCAATTCGCCGGCAAGCCCGCCGGTTATGGCGAAAAGATCTTCGAAGAGTACAACAGTAAGCACTACCACCAGCCCTCCGACGAATACAACCCCTCGTGGGACTTCTCCGGCATGGAAGAAATGGCCAAGTTCGGCTTCACCATCGGCCTGGACGTTGCCGAAAGCCAAACAATGCCCACCTGGCGCAAAGGCGACGAGTTCCTCTCCGCGCGCGAGAAGAGCGGAGTGCGCTAACTAACTAGCTGGAAAATCACTCGATCTGTTTGTAGAACAGGACAGTGGGGTGCAGTTCGCCGTTGGCGCTGCGCGCGTAGTTCGGGATTTCTCCGGCCACCTGGTATCCCGTGCCGCGGTAGACGGCCTCGGAGGGATCTCCCTTGCGCGTATCGAGCACCAGCAGGGAGCGCCCCTCGGCGCGGGCCGCCTCTTCCACCGCAGCCATGAGCGCGGTCCCGAGACCCTTGCGTCTGGCGCCGCGGTGGACCATCAGCTTTGTCACTTCCGCGCGGTGTCTCCCGTTAGCGCGCATGCAGAGATCGAGTTGGACGGTTCCGGCCAATTCGGCGCCGCTGAATGCGGCAAGCAGGATGCGAGAGCCGTCATGCACGGCGAGACGTACGCTGTCCCAATAGGCGAGCGCCTCGATGGGATCAAGCGGCGGCAGGAAACCGATGGAGGCTCCGCTATCGACCGCGTCCGATAACAGGGCGCAGAGGCCGTTGATGTTTTCCATGACGTCGTCGGCGGTCAAACGGCGGATCATGGCCCGGAGTGTACCATTTTCCCGGCGGACAGCAATCAGACTCCACGGCCGGATCACACAATGGGAACACAGCCGAAAGAAAAATCCAGGCCATTATTCCCTTTCCGCGCCGTTGCGCGTATTCCATACGACCTCAACGCCAGGCGGCTTGCGCTGGACGCCGGGTCAGGGAGATACGCGATGAACGGATCCTTATTTTGGGCCGTGCGGGCCACACTGTCTGCGATGGCGCGGGCAGCCGGGATGTTGCGGAGCGGGCGTTTCCGGCCGGCACACGGCTGTGCCCTTTGCCGCGCTGGTGCTTGTGCCAGGCGCTTCCGCCGCGGCAAAGAGCCTGTCGGATTCTGATTGGTCCGCCATCCGAAAGGAACACATGCGCCACCGGCACGCGGTATCCACTGTCGAGGGCGGCTGGCGCGCTCAGAATTACGAGCAGGACTGGTCGACTTTCTTCGACGGGCGAGGATTTGAAGTGACGCCGAAGCACGCATCGTGGCGGTGGGGTCTGCGCCTCACTTCATACGGCTACAAAGGCGAGCCGCGGCGAGTCTCGCGGGCCAGAGTGTTCACCGACGTTGAGAAGATTTCTTATCAATGGGATCAATATGTTCGCGAGTGGATCCAAAACGGCGACCGCCTGGAGCACGGCTACACTGTGGCGGCTCGGCCCGGGCACGGGAAAGAGCTGCAATTTCACCTGGAGATCCGGGGCGGGCTGGAACCAAGGATCGCTCCCGGCGGCGGGAGTGTCGCATTCGTACAACCTGAGAACAGCGAAGCCCTGGTCAACTACGGCGGGTTAAGAGTGACTGACGCCCTGGGCCGGGAACTCGGCGCGCGTTTTGTGCGTGAAGACCAGGGGCTGCGCATCGAAATTGAGGATGAGAATGCCCTATATCCGGTCACCGTGGATCCGTTCGCCCAACAGACGTATCTGCAGGCGTCTAACCCGGACCGGAGCGATCAGTTTGGATACTCTGTCGCGATGGACGGCGACCTAGCGGTGGTTGGGGCTCCATTTGAACGCGGCAACGGCAGTTCGGAGGCCGACAATAGCCTCATCAATGCGGGCGCTGCCTACGTTTTTGTCAACAGTCCGTCCGGCTGGATGCAGGCGATCTACCTCAAGGCCGCCAATCCGGGTCCGGCTGTCGGCGACTTTTTCGGCTGGTCCGTGGCGATCAGCGGACGAACGATTGTGGTGGGCGCCTCGGGGAAAACCGCGAACGTTGCCGGGCAAACGCGGCTCCAGGCAGGGGCAGCTTACGTATTCGAGATTGTTCTATGCGTCGTCCCAGGTGGCGCGTGGTGCGTGCCGAAAACTGCCGTCCAGCAGGCCTACCTGCAAGCGTTCACCGGGTCTGGCCTGATAAATCCCCGGCCGGTCGCGCGTTTCGGTTGGTCCGTCGCGATCAGCGGAGACACCGTCGTGGTGGGTGCTCCCAACGACGATGACGCACAGGGCACTCAGGGCATCGGCTCGGCGAACATCTTTACGCGCGTGGGGACGGACTGGACTCCGCAACTCTACCTCGTCTCTACAATAACCTGGGCGCTACCTTACAACTTTGGCCAATCCGTCGCCATAAGCGGCGATACGATGATGATCGGCGAGCCGAACCAGGTGCTGGGCGTGAACCCCGGCCTTGCGCACGTCTACACACGGACGGGCGGCGTGTGGACGATGCAAGCCACTCTCCGAGCCTCGAATCCGGATTACGGAGACGGCTTCGGTTTTTCGGTGGCCATCGACGGAGACACCGCCGTCGTCGGGGCCCCTCGCGAGGCCGGTAACGGCACATCGCCAAGCGACAACAGCACGCCGAATTCGGGGGCCGCGTATCTCTTCACCCGCTCGCTCGGACAGTGGAGCGCGCCGGCTTACTTGAAGTCTTCCAACCCGATCTTTGCTCAGCAGTTCGGCTACTCCGTGGCGATGAGCGGCGATACAACAGTCGTAGGGGCTCCAGCCGGGTCCTCCACATACCTGTTCCGGCCCGGTGTGTACCCGCAGATGATTAAAGCCTCGACGTATCAGGGTTATAGTGACGGGTTTGGCATGTCCGTCGCCGCCAGCGGCAACAATATATTAGCCGGCGGTAACGGTGATGTTTATGGCCCGGCCAACTCGGGCGCCGCCTATGTGTTCTCCAATGCGGCGTTGGCTTCCATCGTGATCAGCGCTGCGTACACTTCCATTCTCAAGGGCGCTACGGACCAATTCACGGCAACCGGAACTTACAGTGACGGCACAACCGCTGACCTCACCTACCAGGTAACGTGGAATTCATCGAATGCAGCCGTCACCATCAACTCGGCCGGAGTGGCTTATGGCTTTGCTTTCGGCTCCTCCAACATCACGGCTTCGTTGAACGGCATTCAATCCAACGCGGTCCTGATTACGGTCTCGCCCCCGGCGTTGACGTCCATTGTCATCAGCGCCCCTTTTACATCCTTGCAATGGGGGCAAGGGGAGCAGTTCACGGCCACGGGCAAGTATGCCGACAATTCGACCGCAAACCTCACTTCGCAGGTTACCTGGAGTTCCAGCAACCCGGCGGCGGTGGCCATCTCGGCTGCCGGATTCGCCACTACTGTAGCCAATGGCTCTTCAGATATTTCAGCCACAATGAGCGGCGTCACATCGAACACTATCACACTTACTCTACTGTGCGCCGCCAATGTTACTCAGTACATGAGTGTGACACCTGACGTGTTTAAGTGGGACGTTACCAAGAATCTTTTCACACAGAGAGTTACTGTGACGAATATCGGCCCGTCCGATTACGACGGATCCATTGCCCTTGTCCTTGAGAATCTCAGCCCCAACGCGGCATTGAATAACATGAACGGCAGGACCGCGTGCAACCTGCCGGGGGGCAGTCCGTTTATCGACCTGAATCCGAGCGGCAAGTTTCTGCGTCAACAGACGCTGACCTACCAGCTCTGGTTCACGAACTCTGACCTAAGGAATCGAATCACGTACAAGGCCGGGGTGCTCACGGGCCCCAACACACGATGAGAGGAGATGCCATGAAAGGTCTGTTTCTGAATCCGGTTCTGTTTTTTTCGCTGAGTCTTTCTGCCGGGCATGCGAGCACGTTCACCGTTTTCCTGGATACGTCCCCTCTCGCTGGAGGGCTGTACTCGATGATGCTCTACCTCATCGATGGCGACGCTACGGCCAACAACAGCGTCACTGCGGCAAATGCGCAGTTCGGAGGGGGCAGTCTGGTTGGCAATGCCATGTTTACCGGCGGCGGATCCGGATCGTTCCCGGGCGGCGTGACGCTGACAGATACCGATTTCTTCAACATGTACTCTCAGGATTTCTTCCCAGGATCCAGCCTGTCATTCGACCTTGCACTTACCACGAACTTTGCCGGCGGGCCACCGGATTCGTTGGCCTTCGTCCTGTTCGATTACAGCACCGGATCTCCGGTTCCGACATTGGATCCTGACGGCACCGATGTGCTTTTCGTGTTCGACCTGAGCCAGACCGGGCCGGGTCAGTCGTACGCATCGGACCCGGAGCGGACGGACTTATTGCTGGCGGCTCCGGTCCTGACACAGAATGAGCCGGCGAGCGTGCCGGAGCCCGGTTCGCTATTGCTCACGGGAATCGCGCTACTGGCTTTCGTGCTGCTGGCGCGACGGTGACGTCCTTTCGACACACCAGCGGGCTCGCCGGCAGCGCATAACCGGAACACAGAGCAGAATCTATCCGGCGAAGGCAGCGCGCCGGCAGCCAGAGGCGTGTAGAGATCCAGTCTTCAAGCGCGGCACCACAATTCGCAACGCAGGCACGCCCTCAATCCGGCTCGCCCAGCAGCACATAGCCGGCCCACAGAGCCGGCTCTTCCGGCAGCGGCAACGCGCCGAACGGTGTATCGACGCGCACCTCGCCTCTTCGCAATGCGCGAATCAGCCGCAATTGCGCATTCCGCAGTGCCTCGCTCTTACCGCTCCTTCCCTCCGAGCGATAAAAATCCTCGATCAGCCGTGCCGCCGTCAGATCCGCCACATCCCAAACTGTGGACAGGACCGATGCTACGCCCGCATAGAAGAATGCGCGCGCCAGTCCCGCTACACCATCGCCGGAAATACGGCCGAGGCCTGTGCTGCAAGCGCTCAGCACCACGAGGTCGGCGCGCAGATCGAGCTTATAAACCTCGGCAGCCGTCAGCCGGCCGTTGCCGCCCGGGCGCCCCACCGTTCTTCCCAAGGCCAGAAAGGAACCCAGCGGGTCGTGGTTGTCGATGATCCCATGAGTGGCCAGGTGAATCACCTTGGCCGCCGGCATTGCCGTCCTCACGCTGGCCTCGTCCGCCTGCTTACCTTTCAGCAGCACGCCCGATCCAGCCGGCAAAAGAGCGGCGATCCTCTCCGCCTCCTGCTCCGATCCTGGTAAAGCCGGCAACGGCTTACCATCCGCGGAGGGCATTCCAGCGGGATTCGCTACCAGCAGATACCGCGCCGGCAACCCCGCGGCCCGCTGCCGCGCCTTGTCCGTGTACTCGAATACGTCGATCGCAGGCGCGTAATGCAGCGCATACTTCTCGATCAGGTACCGGTTGCGTTCGTCCAGCAATGCGGCGAACGACACCCGAAAAAGCGGACCGCTCGGAATGATCGTCAGCCGGCTCCCCGCCTTCAAGGGCAAGCTGGAGCGGATGGGGCGTATCACCGCATCATAAAGCTGCCGCCAGGGAGCTCGCGCCGGGCTGCCGGCCAGGATCGCGCTTCCGCTTCGGGTGGCAATCTTCGATCCGTTTCCGGAACCAGCCATCGCCTCGAGAACCCATCGCTCGAGCGTCTGCGCGCCCGTTGCGGTGCGCGCGTGACTGATTCGCCCTTCCGGAGATACCGTCCAGATCACCGTCCCGCGCTCGTCCACCCAGTAAGCGAGAATGGTGGAGTTCAGCCGCCTTGCCAGCGCTGGCGCACTCTCGCTGGGAGCCGTCGCCGCGGTTCGCCGGTATGCCACGTTCTTCGCCGCCAGCAGGTCCAGCAACGCCCGGCCGCGCGCCCGTTCCGCCACTTCCAGCGCCTCGCGAGCGTCACCTGTGTCGAGCAGGATTTGGATCGAAAGCCCGGTGGCTGCCCGGTCCGTATCCGAAAACCCCTGCTTCATGAAATCCGTGGACACTAGCTTGGCGCGGGCTTCTTCCACCGCTTTCATCAACTCCCTGACATCGCGAGCCGCTTCCTCGCTTTTGCCCAATTTCCACAGCGCCTGCGCGCGGTTCTCCAGCAGGCTGCGCCTGAGTTCTCCATGTTCGCGGGCCGATCGGAGCCCCTCCTCGGCGGCATCCCGAGCCGCTTCATACTGGCCAAGGTGGAAACGAGCCGACGACAACAGCATCAATGTCTCGATCCTCGGCGGCGGCATGTGCCGCGCCTCCTCCAGCACCGACGCCGCGGCCGCATACTGTCCGAGGTGCATGTTCGATGAGGCCACCGCCTCGAGGGTGTATTTGATGAGCAGCGGCGAGCCGGACTTTCGCGCAAGCTGAACCGCTTCCTGGTCGTAGCGAAGAGCTTCCGAAGATCTGCCCAGCAGATTCAGGGCGACTCCCATCGCAACCAGGCTCTGTATGCCGCCCTGCGCGTCGCCCGCTTCCCTCTGAAGATCCCGCGCCTGCCGATAACAGAGGAGCGCCTGGTCCGGATGCCCATGCACGCGATAGAGACGCCCGATGCTGGTCAACGTGCGCGCGAGCGCCCGCTGGTCCCCCAGCGCCTCCAGAATCGACCGCGCCTGGCTCAGAGATTCGAACGCTGCATCGAAGTCGTCCGCTCCATACGCCCAATCTCCTTGCGCATGCAGAAGCTCGGCCTCGGCTCTCCGGGATCCGGCTTTCCGCGCGAGCTCCAACCCGCGCTGTAAATGATTCAACTGCTCCGTGGCTGCGCCGAAGAATGTAAGGCTGTAATGCATCCGCGCAACGGCCTCCCAGTCCTCGAGCGTTTCGAAGATCGCCATCGCTCTTTCGTACTCGCCGCGAGCTTCCTCGTATCTGCCGGACATGTAGGCGTTCTGCCCGAGAAACGTGTGGCTCTCGGCGGCCTTTCGACGGTTTCCCGATCGCTCGTATAGCGCGAGCGCCGCATGCATCTGAACGTCCGACGCCTCATACTGCGCCTGCTGGCTTAGCCGCGCTCCCAAAGTGAGTCGCGCCTGCGCTTCTATGGGTTCGTCGTGCTGCTGCATGGCGAGATCGATCGTCTGCTCGATGGCGCGCTGTGCCGCGGCAACATTCCCGCCACGGAAAAGACTATCGGCGCGCCTCAACCACTCGGCCGCGGTCCTCTGCGCCGATACCGGCAGCAACGGAACCAGCAGGAGGAGCATGGCCAGGCAGCGCATCGAATCACCTTGCCGTCAGTCGAGCCGCGGCGGCGCATGCCCTGGCCTTGTACTCGCTCGAACCCCGGCAGAGCCCTTCCGCCACGCGGCGGGCCTCCGCGCTTCGTCCGGCGCGATCGCAAGCCGCCGCGAGATACCACGAAATGTCGTCCGCGAGCGCGCCGCCGTCGCGGACGCGGGCAGTACGCAGCAGTCCGATCGCCGCTTCATTCCGGTTCAGGAATAACCGGCACACACCCAGGTAGTACAGCGGCTCGGCTCTGTCCGGATACTTCGGAACAAGCGTTTCCAAGCGGACCGCCGCTTCCGCGTAATCGTCTCCGCAGATGGTCTTCCAGCTCTTGTGTAGCCGCAGGAAAGCGCCGGCCGTGATTTCCTCCGCGATGTCCCTGCGTTCCACACATTGCATCGCGAAACGCATCACAATGTCGCGATACCGCCTGTATGTTAATTCGAATTCCTGCACGGAATACGTCCGAAACCGTCGAATCGGAGAAGCGAGTTAAGGATAACATCTTACTCCCGGGTTTGCTGATCCCCAACTCGCTCAGTCTCTCTCAGCCGCCCAGCGATCGATCGCTCGTTCTGCCTGACCCACGTGACGCCGCAGTTGCATAGAATGTCTGTATACTTCTGAACTGGTTAGTTGAAAGATTGACTCGATGACGCGACGGATGCGAAATACGTCTGCCTGCCTGCTGGCGCTCTCGCTGGGGGCCTTGGCCTCGGGTCCTTATACGGACTATGCCAAGGACGAAGCCTGGATGGCGCCGCGCCGTAACTACTGGGCCTACCAGAAGCCGCGGCAGCCTGCCGTGCCTGCGTTGTCTGACAAGTGGGTTCGCACGCCGATCGATGCGTTTCTGCTGGAGGCGATGCAGGCGAAGGGACTCTCGCCTTCGCAGCCCGCGGAAAAAGAAAAGCTGATTCGCCGCCTGACGCTTGATCTCACAGGACTGCCGCCGGCGCCGAAGGAAGTGGAGATGTTCCTGCGCGATGTTTCGCCGGATGCCTACGAGAAGGTGGTGGATCGCCTCATTGCTTCGCCGCGCTACGGGGAACGCTGGGGGCAGCGGTGGCTGGACGTAGCCCGCTATGCCGACACCAATGGTTATGAAGCCGACAAGGAGCGGCCGCATGCATGGCGGTATCGCGATTACGTGATCCACGCGTTCAATACGGACAAGCCGTACAACCGCTTTGTGCAGGAACAACTGGCCGGGGACGAACTGTTTCCGGGCAACAAGGAAGCGCTGATCGCCACGGGATTTCATCGCGCCGGGCCCATTCACCTGGTGGGCGGAAATCAGGATGAGGAAATGAACCGGCAGGAGGTTCTCACTGAGATGACCGGAGCCGTGGGCGCCGTGTTCCTCGGCCTCACCGTGGGCTGCGCGCGCTGCCACAATCACAAGTTCGACCCCATCCCGCAGTCCGATTACTACCGCTTGCAGGCCGTGCTGGCTTCCACGGAATTGAAGGACACGGTGCTTGCCTCCGATGCGGAAAAGAAGGCCTACGAAGAGGCGGAGAAGGCATACAAGGCGCGGCTGAAGCCCATCGAAGATCAGATTAAAGAGATCGAGAAACCTTACCGCGAGCGGCTGCGGGCGGAGAAATACAAGACGCTCGATCCGAAATTCCGCGCCGCTTATGACACTCCCAAGGAAAAACGGGACGAAGAAGCCAATCGTCTTGCCAAGGAAGCTGAAGGGCAGTTGAAAGTATCGTGGGATGAGGTGCTGGCCATGCTGCCGCCGGATGTAAAGGCGCGGCGCGCGGAGTTTCGCAAACAGCTACACAAGCTCGAATACACGGAGCCCGATGAGCCGGAGACCGCCTATGCCGTTGCGGATGCGGACAAGGCTCCGGAGACATACATCCTCAAGGTAGGCGACTACCGGCACAAGATCGCCTCCGTCACGCCGGGATTTCCGCGGGTCATCGGGGGCATTGCGTCGAACGCTCCGGAGACCCCCGCGATGCGGCGCGCCGCGCTCGCGAGGTGGTTCACATCGCCCGAGCATCCTTTGACGGCGCGTGTGATGGTGAACCGCATCTGGCAGTTCCGCATGGGTACGGGCATTGTGGCTACGCCGAATGACTTCGGGCTGCTCGGAGCGCGGCCTACCAACCAGAAGTTGCTGGACTGGCTGGCCACGGAATTCATGGCCCGCAATTGGAGCGTGAAAGCAATCGACAAGCTGATTGTGATGTCGAGCGCATACCGGCAAGCGACACTGCATGACGAGGCGAAGGCGAAGATTGACCCGGAAAACAAGTATTACTGGCGGATGAACCGGAGGCGGTTGGAAGGCGAGGCCATCCGCGACTCGATGCTGATGGTGAACGGCTATCTGAATTCCCGCCTCGGCGGTAAGCCGGTGAAGACGCCGATTGACAAGGAAGTCTACGATCAGATTTTCACGGAAGGAGAACCAGATAACCTCTGGCCCGTCGATCCGGATCCGGCGCAATTCAACCGCCGCAGCATCTATCTGCTGAACAAGCGCACCGTGCGTTTGCCTTTCTTAGCTAATTTCGATCAGCCCGACGCGATGTCGTCGTGCCCCGTGCGTCCCGTGAGCACGCACGCGCTGCAGGCGCTGTCGATGATGAACAGCACTTTCGCCCACCAGCAATCCGAACGCTTCGCCGAGCGCCTGCGGCGTGAATGCGGCGCGGACAACCGTAATTGCCAGGTGCGGCGCGCTTATAAACTGGCCCTGGCCCGCGCTCCCAAGCCAGTGGAAGTCCGCATGGCCCGCGAGTTCTTCTCGCAGCATGGGCCGCTCGAGGATTTCGCGCTGGCGCTACTCAACCGCAATGAGTTTGTATACATCCCCTGATCACTTCCTCAAGGCGCGCACGCGCCGCGACGTGCTGCGGGTCTCCGCGCACGGCTTCGGAGCCATCGCTCTGCAAAGCCTGCTGGTAAAGGACGGCGTTGCCAAGCCGCGCGTCAGTCCGCTTGCTCCCAAGCCGCCGCACTTCGCGGCCAAGGCGAAGAACGTCATCTTCCTCTACATGGTGGGCGCTCCGAGCCAGATCGACACGTTCGATCCGAAGCCCGCGCTGAAGAAGTACGAAGGGCAGCGGCTGCCGGAAAGTTTCGGCAAGGTGCAGAGCCAGTTCACGGATGGGAGCACGCCGATTCTTTCCTCTCCCTGGACGTTCCGGCAATACGGCCAATCGGGCACATGGGTTTCGACGTTGTTTCCGCATTTGGCCCAGTGCGTGGACGACATCTGCTTCGTACGCAACTTCTATACGGAGTCCGTGGTTCATGCTCCCGCGATGTACCAGGTGCACAGCGGGCGCATCCTGATGGGCTATCCGAGCATGGGCGCATGGGTGACTTATGGGCTGGGATCGGAGAGCGAGAACCTGCCGGCCTACGTGGTGATGCCGCAGCCGGAAGGAACTCCCGAGGGCGGGACTCCCTGCTGGGGTTCGGGATTCTTGCCCGCCGTCTACCAGGGCACCGTATTACGAAGCGGACCCAGCCCCATTCTGGATCTGAAGCCGCCCGAAGGCATCACCGCCCAGCGCCAGCGGCGGACGCTCGACCTTGTACAGAAGATGAACGACCTCGACACCGAGGACAGCGACACGGAGATGGCCGCGCGCATCAGTTCCTACGAACTTGCCTTCCGAATGCAGAGCCATGCGCCGGAAGCGGTGGACCTCTCCAAAGAGACGGACGCCACCAAATCCCTCTACGGCCTCGACGACAAGCGCACCTCCGATTTTGGCACGCGCTTGCTGCTCGCGCGCCGTCTGGTGGAGCGAGGCGTCCGCTTCGTGCAGATTTATTCCGGAGGCGGTCCGGTGAGCATCCAGTGGGATGCCCACAGCGACCTGGTCCAGAACCACGAAAAGATGTGCGGCCTCACTGACAAGCCCATCGCGGGGCTCATCAAGGATCTGAAATCACGCGGCCTGCTCGAATCCACACTCATTATCTGGGGCAGTGAGTTCGGCCGGCTTCCGATGTCGCAATCCGGCAACGGGCGCGATCACAATCCGCACGGCTTCACGATGTGGTTCGCGGGCGGCGGGGTGAAGGGCGGCCGGGTGCTGGGCGATACCGATGACTTCGGATTGCGCGCCATCGGCGGCCGCCACATGCGCGACTTTCACGCCACCATCCTCCATGCGCTCGGTCTCGAGCAGCACAAATTGTGGTACCTGCACAACGGCCGCCAGGAGAAGTTGACGGATTTCGGCGGCAAGGTGATCGAGCAGGTGCTTGGCTGAGTCCGGTCAGAACGTGAAGCGGAGCGACAACTGGACCTGCCGGTTCGTGCCGAGACCGATCTGATTCGCCACGGTCGAATTCAGCGTGCCCCACAATCCGCCGGCGGTGGCCGCGGAAAACGCCTGTCCAGGTTGGAGCGTGCTGCGGAAGTTCGCTGCCGGCACCGCTCCGCCGGGGAACGTGCCGCCTGCCGGCAGCGGTTCACGCAGGCGAATGTTGCCGGGATTGGCGAAATTCGCGTGGTTGAGCAGATTGTAGATCTCCGCGCGGAACTCGATGCTCTTGCTCTCCGTGACGAAGACCCGCTTGCTGACGGTGAGATCGAACTGCGAGAGGTTCGGACCATGCAGTCCGTTACGCCCGGAGTTTCCGAATGAGCCCGCAGCAGGCAGCGAGAAGGCAGCGGCATTCAGAAACTGGAGGCCCTGGTTGAGATAGGGATTGACGCCGGCCACAACATCGGGACGCCGCACGTTACGCGAAGCTCCGCCGCCGGGCGTGTTCACCACCGGTTTGGTGTAGATGGTTCCGTTCGTGTCCACCACGGGGGAGGAATAGAAGCGGCCATCGCGGGTGTCCTGATAAGCAATGTCGGGCCGGACCATGAGGACATCGACCGGCACTCCCGAACGCAGGTTCAGGAGCCCGCCCACCTGCCATGATCCGGCCAGCATCTGCATGGTCTTGTTCATGTGCGCGCCGTACCTCTTTCCCCGGCCGAACGGTACGTCGTAGAGCATGGCGAAGTTCGCGCTTTGGCGGATGTCGAAGTTGTTGTTGCCGCGCTCCAGGCCGAAGTCATAAGGGCTTTGCGAGGTGTTCGCTTCGTTCGAGCCGGCGGAGTTGCCGATGTCGTGGCCGTAGGTGTATTGGCCGGAGAGCGAGAAGCCCGTGGAGAAGCGCCTGTTCAGGGTCACCTGCAGCGAATCGTAGTGCGAAGCGCCGCCGCTGGTTTTGTAGTCAATCTCGGAGACGCGGTTGCCGAACTGGCGCTGCACAACCGCCGCCCCCGTTGCATTTATCGAGAGGCCGGTGATGAGGTTCGTGATGCTGCGCAGGAACAGGTTGCGGCCCTGGCTGCCGACATAGGCGACGGTGAGCACGGTGTCGCCCGGCAACGCCTGCTGCACGCTGGCGGTGTACTCGAGAATCCGTTCGGGAATCGCGTATCCGGGCGCATACGCTCTCGGCTGGTAGCCGAGATTCGGGTCGTTGATGTTGTAGCCCGCGTAGATGGCGCTGATGTTCAAGGGGTAGACATTCAGCGGATTGCTTCCGGAGATGGTGCGCCCGATGCGGTCGTTCGCTTCCGGCTGGAGTTGGTCCTCAGTCTGTCCCGGTCCGTAGAAATAGCCGCCGCCGATGCGGAAGACCGTGCGGTTTCCGAACCGGTTCGGCGACCAGCTCAATCCGAGCCGGGGCCCGAAGTTCTTTCTGGAGCTGTGATACCAGGGCTGATCATACTTCGGGATGATGTCGCCTGTGAGCGTGTTGAAGTAGACGTTCTTGTTGCGTGTTTCGTGGAGCGCCTGATAGTACTCGTAGCGCAGACCATAACTCAGCGTTACGTTTGGCCGGATCCTCCACTCATCCTGTGCGTAGAGGATGTAGTAGTTCTGGCGCAGATGCGCGACTCCGGAAAGCCCGGTGAAGGGGCTCAGCGCGCTGAGGTCGCCGTTGAAGGCGATGGATACCGGCTTGTTGTTCAGGAATGAGTCGATGTTGGCGAAGCTGTAGGTGGTTCCGCCCAACTGATCGTTGTACAGTTCGATGCGACGCACTTCGCCGCCGAACTTGAAGTTGTGCGCGCCGCGGATCACCGAGAGGTTGTCGATGAAGGAGATGGAATCGTTGGTGTAGGGAGCGCCGCGGCCGTTGAAGGCGCTCGAGAGGCGAATCAGACCGGTGGGCTGGGCAATCGCGGCGTTGCCCACCTGACCCGCGATGCCGCCAAGAGCGACGCTGCCGGTAAGGTTCAAGGTGACACCGTTGATATTCGCATCCGGACTGGGTCCGGGAACGCCGGCGACGCGAGTCTTCGAGCCGTTGAAGCCGATCTTCGTTTCGTTGAGCAGGGCCGGTGTCCAGACCTGGTTCAGGCTGATCACACCGTTCTGCGGAACAGCGGTTGTCTGGTACTGGCTGAGCGTGGAGTTCTGCGTCTGCGCCGCGCGGCCCTGATCGCGGAAGTAACGGGCATAGAAGCGGAAGCGGTCACTCAAGTTGTAGTCGAAGCGGACGCTGCCGGAGTCCTCGCCGACATATCCCGGACCGGTCACCGTAACGACATCGAGGTTCGGATCGCTGGTGGGGAAATGTCCGATGGGAAACGCGGCAAGCAGTGGCCGGATGGACGGGACGGCCTTGGCGCGGGCGCCGGCGCTGAGGGTCGATTCGACAAACGGCGTGGCCGTGCGCTGCCGGAGCGCTTCGTAGCTGGCGAAGAAGAACGCCTTCTCCTTTACGATGGGGCCGCCGATGGACCCGCCGAACTGGTTCAGACGCAGCTTCGATTTGTCCGCCCCATCGAAGAAGTTGCGGGCGTCCATCGAATCGTTGCGGATGTATTCAAACAAGGAACCATGGAACTGGCTGGTTCCCGATTTGGTCACGAAACTGATCTGCCCGCCGGTCCCCGTGCCGTACTCGGCGGGGTAGTTGCTGGTGTCGATACGGAACTCCTGCACATTCTCGAGGCTCTGCTGGAGGCGGAAGAGAGAAGTCGTTTCACCGTTCAGATTTCCCGGTGAGGCGTCGACGATGGATGTGCCTTCGACGCCGTCGAAGCGGATGACGTTTTCCTGGTTCGAGCGCCCGCTGAAGCGAATGTTGTCATAAGTGCCGGAACCGCTGTTCACGGCTCCCGGCGCCATCAGATAGAGTTGCGAAACCTGCCTGCCGTTCAGCGGCAGTTGCGACACTTCCCGCTCGCTGACGTTGGCGCCGATGCGGGCGCTGCTGGTGTCCACCTGCGCCAATCCCCCGCTGGAGACGGTCACCTCTGTAGCTACACCGGCGGGTTGGAGGACGGCATTCACCGTACGCTCCTGGCCGACCTGAAGGGCTATGCCGGTGAACTGTGAGTCCGTAAATCCCTCCGAGGACATGGTTACGGTGTAAGTGGCAGGCAGAACTTGGGTGATTACATACTGGCCGTTCCCCTGAGTTGTCACGGTTTGTTCCAATCCCGTGCGCTCATTGCGAGCGGTCACCTTCACGCCGGGGATCACGGCCCCTGTTCCATCCGTTACGGCGCCTGCGATTCGCCCGACACTGGTCTGGCCGGACAATCCGGCCGCCAGCAAAATCGGGCAGACAAGTATCTTCACAAACCTGGTAGTCATCAATCGCCAGTGTACGGGGGACGTGTTTCGATCCAGTAACAAACCAGTTACCGGACCGCGAAATCGCATGATAGCGGATGTTTTTGATAACAGCAGCGTGAATAATTCATCACATATTCACACTGTTGTGATTGATCAGTAATGGGATCTTATCATCTGGCGGCCCCGGCGAGGTCCCCCTCGTGAAACCACAGACGGCCCTGCACACGCACTGTCTCTCCGGGTGCGCAGTCGGGCAAAACCGGGTCGGAATGGAAGCAGGGGCAGTTCGGGTTTCCCCAGGCCCGGCCGCAGCGTTCCCACTCGGTGAGAATCGAGCGGCGACCATCGTTCGACCGAGCCGCGGCCAGCGGCTGGCGGTACGTCTTGTTGTCGTTGGTCTGCGCGCGGAAGGCGGGCGCGCCCTTTGTCATCACACAGTTTTGCACGCGCAGGCCAGTGAGGGGTTGTGGTGTTCCGTTGCGCAGCCATAGTTCCATCCGAACGGCTCCTTCCGCCACGCGAAGGTTGGCGCCGAAGGCGATCTTGTTGGGCAGAATCCATTCTGAGGCAAGCGAGCCATCCGCGTCCCGCCGCCAGTCCCGGTTCTCGATGACGACGTTCTGATTGTTCCAGATGGTGGGAATATGCGTGTGCGCGAGAAAGGTGAGTCCCAGGTTGCTGAAGATAGCCTCGGGAACATCCACCACGACGTAGCCCGCATCAGGCCAGGGAAGAAAGACGGCGGCTTTCGTGCCGCGCATGGGGTCGATGGCTCCATCGAGAAAACCGATCCGAGGATGGCGCCCACCGGGGTAGGGTAAGATGCGCAACCCGGCAGCCGTCGTCTTCACCGGTTGCGCCGCATGGCCGAGCACGCGGGCCATCTCTTCCGTAGAATAGCCATGCTGGGACATGTTGCCGATCCAATAGGCCTCGTCCCCGCGGCTCGCCTCCATCTCGACGGGCAGCAGCAATTTTCCGTCCTTCGGCTCCTTATATCGTGTATGGAGCAATGGATCCTGTGGAGGGTGCACGAAGTCAAAGTATGGAGTCAGGTCCCCCAGGGCCACCACCTGGAAGTCCTCCTTCTTCAAGTACTCCATGTAGCGCCGAAACGCCTCGGGGGGCGTATGAACCCACGGATGGGCAATATCCGGCACGCCGTGGAACTGAAGCACGACGATTTGCCCGCCGTGCGCGTGGCTCACCACATTGCGGAAGTGATCGAAAGTCCAATCGGGGTAGGCGTCGCCTGTGGTGGGGATCAGCAGGGGGTGATGCTTCGTCACATCGAGCGTGGGACCCACTGCCACCTTGCCGTACTCGACTTCTGGAGACAGGCCGCGGCGTGCGAGCCGGATGCCGTCGTTGCGGATGACGGCGATAGACTCCGGGCCGAACGTGTTGCCCGTGTGGGCGAACACCGTTGGCTTCAGTACCTTCACCTTGCGCAATTCGCTCTCTACCAGCGCCAACTCGCCTGCCAGCCGCGCCGCGTTGCGCGGCGCCGAGAAATTCGCGTGTGTCCAGGTGTGATTTCCGATCTCGAAGCCCATCTGATGGATTTCCGCGATGTCGTTCCACGTCATGAAATGCTCGCGATCTTCCATCCAGCGGTGGGACACGAAGAAGGTGGCGCGGAATCCGAGATCCTTCAGGAAGGGAGCGACGAAGGTGCGATGTGACTTGACGGCATCATCCAACGTCAGCACCACGAGTTTGTCCGGAACCTTGGCGGAGGCGTAGGCCGCGGGCAGCATGGCCAGCAGATCTCTTCGACGAAGCATGGCGTCCATCATAAGAAATTGCACCGCGCGATGCGATACGCTGGCGGGAAATGAATCGCCGAGCTTTTCTTCTCGCTCTTGCCGCATTGCGGTTGCAGGCGAAGTCCGGAGCGATCCGGCCGGGGTGCCAGACTCGAGCCTACGGCAGCCCTCTGCCGCGGAAGGAACGGCTGCTCGAAGCGCTCGATGGCATCGCCGCCGCCGGCTTTGAGGGCTTCGAGACGAATTATGCGAGCCTCGAGCACTCCTTCGATAATCCGAGGCCGATGAAGGACGAATTCCGAAGACGCAACCTGGCGCTCATCGGGTTGCACGCCTCGGGGCGCATCCAACACATAGATACAGCCGGCGCGGACCTGCGAAAGTTGCAGCGCATCGCGAGGGCGTCAAAAGACCTCGGCGGAAGTTTCCTTGTGCTCAGCGGCCCGGGCATCGATCCGGCGGCGCGGCAGTTGTGGTGCGAGAACCTCAACGTGTTGGGAACGTACTGCCGGGAAACCGGCGTGCGGCTGTGCGTGCACAACCATTTGAAGGAATTGCAGAACAACGCGGAAGAGTTGCAGGCCGTCGCCGCAGCCACGGATCCGAAGCTGGTCAGCTTCCTGCTGGACCTCAGTTACTTCTCCGAGGCTCACCTTGCGCCCCGGGACTGGCTGCCGAAATTTACTTCCCGCCTGGCCGGGCTTCACCTGCGGGATTACAAGGGCAAGGAGGAGGTTCTGCTGGGGGAAGGCGATCTGGACTACCGCGGCGTCAGTGATGCGCTGCGCGCCACTGGCTGGCACGGATGGCTGATCCTCGAAATGAATCCCCGGAAGGACATGAGCAGCCGCGAGATGGTAAAGACAGGCCGTGAGTTCATGAAACAAAAGATGTCTGTGTAGCGCTGCTGTTCGCAGTGCGTTATGATTGCCTCGAAATATCGGAGAAAGGAAACGACGCACACATGGCAAATGCCGCCCACATGACACTGCTTAAAGCAGGCATCGACAAATGGAACTTCCAGCGGATTCAAAAGCCTGGGACCATCCCGGATTTCAGCGGCGCGGATTTGAGCAAACAGAAACTGGACGGGGCGAACCTCACCAAGTCCAATCTGAGTGAGGCGAACCTTACCGGCGCGAGCCTGGTGAAGACGCAACTCGAAGGCGCCAATCTTTCCAAAGCGACACTCGAATCGGCCGTTTTGCGGACCGCCGACCTGCGCAACGCGAACCTTTCCGGCAGCCAGTTGCGCAAGAGCGTCTTCGAGCAGGCGATTCTCAGCAAAGCGGACCTGAGCAATACGAACTTCTTCTCGGCCAATCTCACGAAGGCAGATCTTCGCAGCGCCAACATGAAGAACGCGCTGCTCGAGGGCGCGAATCTCGCCGGCTCCGATCCGCGAGGCGCCGATCTCAACGGGGCCAATCTCAAGGGCGCGAACCTCACCGGCGCGAATCTACAGAAGGCCGATCTGCGCGGGTCTTCCATGGTGAGTGCGATCATCGAATCGACGAACGCGCGCGGCGCCGACTTCAGCGGCGTCGACCTGACGGGAGCGAATCTGAACAAAGCCACCGGCGAAACGACGAACTTTTCCGGCTGCAACCTGACGAACGCCAATCTCTCAGGCGCGGACCTGCGGCAGGCCAATCTGAGCGGCGCAGTCCTCGCAGGAGCCGACCTTAACGGCGCGAACCTCGACAGTGCGAACCTGACGGGGGCCAACCTGAAGGGGGCCAATCTTTCCAAGGCGGATATGCGCGCCGCCAACCTGACGGGCGCTGATCTCACCGACGCCAATGTCGAGAAGGTGAACTTCAGCGGCACAGACATCAGTGGCGCGAACCTGTTCACGGTGAAGAATCTGGTTGCCGAGCAGATTGTGCGCGTGAAGAAGGACGACGCGACGCAACTGCCCATCGAATTCACGTTCTGAACCATGGCCGCAAGGCGTATCTTGCAACTTGGCGATCCGTTGTTACGGGAGCGCTCCGCCCCCGCGCGCCTGGAAGATGCGAGCCCTGTTCTGGCTGATCTTCGGGATACGCTGCATGAGTTCCGGCGCACGCACGGCTTCGGCCGCGGCATCAGCGCGGTGCAGATCGGAGAGTTGACGCGCATCATCTATATCGAGATAGATGGCGCCGCCTACTCTCTTGTGAACCCGGAGTTTGTTTCCCTCAGCGAGGAGACCTTCGAGCTTTGGGACGATTGCTTCTCGTTCCCGGATCTGCTGGTCCGCGTGCGGCGGTCCGTTCAGGTTCATCTTCGGTACACCAACGAACACGGGGCGGTGCGTGAGTTGACAGCATCCGGAGCGTTCTCGGAATTGCTGCAACATGAAATGGACCACCTCGACGGCATTCTGGCGATTGACCGGGGGGTGGACCGGAACAGTCTGTGCACGCGGGAGGAGTGGAGGCGGAGGTACGCCGGCGGTTCCTGACCAGTCCATACGGCAGGTTGCCGATGGAGTGAAAGAACGGGGGCGCGCCCGTCTTCTCGCGGATCTTACGTCCTCACGCTGATAGCGCATCTCGTAGCCGCGTGCGGTGGCCGACCTTGACGACACTTGGATCTACGGTAGCCAGGGAGAATGGGAGCATCGACCTTGCGGCAAGTACCCACGTACCCGGTCAAGCGCTTAAGCGCTTCTGATATACTCGTCAAACTAGCATGTCCCGCCTCTTCCTCCTTCTGGGGTTCATTCCGGCTGCCTTTGCCGCCGCTCCAGACTTTACCCGTGACATCGCTCCCATCCTGAATACCCACTGCGCCGCGTGCCATGCGGGGAAGACCAAGAGTAGCGACTTCTCCGTCGAGACGCTCCAGGCTGTTATCGCCGGCGGCAAGAATCACGGCAAGGCCGTGGTCGGCGGACATCCGGAACTGAGCCCGCTCGTGAAGATGCTGAAAGGCGAGATGGCGCCGCGCATGCCCTTCGGTGGGGCGCTGGCGGCTGCCGACATCGGCCGCATCGAAAACTGGATCCGCAACCTTCCGGCGGAATCCGCCACGAAGCACACGGAATGGCGCTGGCCTTATGAAAAGCCGGCCGACCCGCAGCCTCCTTCGGTAAAGAACGCCGCCTGGGTGCGAAATCCGATCGACAATTTCGTGCTGGCAAAGCTCGAGCAATACGGCCTCTCTCCCGCTCGGGAAGCCGACAAGCGGACGCTGGCCAGGCGCGTTTATTACGACCTGATCGGACTGCCGCCAACGCCGGACGAGATTCAGACCTTCGAGGCCGATAATTCGCCGCGCGCCTACGAAAACCTGGTGGACCGGCTGTTGGACGACCCGCGCTACGGTGAACGCTGGGGCCGGCACTGGCTCGATCTTGTGCGTTACGGCGAAACCAGCGGTCTCGAGGGCGATGGAGCCATCGGCAACGCGTGGCGGTATCGCGACTGGGTGATCGAGGCATTTAATAAGGACATGCCCTACGACCGTTTCGTGCTGCTGCAACTGGCCGGCGCGGACGAACACAGCAAAACGCGCAACAATTACGCGCCGGATATTCAGGGGCATATCCCGCTCGGCTTCCTGCGCGTGGCGCCGTGGGACCGCTCGAACCTCGTGGCAGCGGAAGTGCGGCAGAACTACCTCAACGAGATCACCACCACGGTGGGCTCGGTGTTCCTCGGCCTCTCCGTAGGCTGCGCGCGCTGCCACGATCACAAATACGATCCTATTCCGCAGAAGGACTTCTACCGGCTACAGGCGTTCTTCAACACCATTCAGGTGGAGAACGTCGAGGTGCCGTACAAGGATCCCGAGTTCAAAGCCAAGGCTGATGCGAAGATCAAGGAGCTGGAGACGCGGCTGAAGAGCGGGCCGGAGAAGACGGAACTCGACCGCTTCACCGCCGCCATGCAGAAGAAACTGATTGCCGCGAAGAAGGCAGCGGCGAACAAGGCTTTGACGAAAGACGACCTGCGGCTGGAGATGCGGCGCGGCGAGGATTCGCAGTTCAGCCGCGAGGAGCGCGATAAACATGCCGATCTGTTGGAGGCGGCCAACCGGACCCTGGATCCGGAAGAGAAGAAGGCGCTCGATGATTACGAGGCGGAATTGCTGCCGCGGCTCAAGAACGACCCGGCGCGATTCGACATTCTGACCGCTGCCGATACGACGGCCGAACTCGCCAAGAGCAAGTCGAAGATATTTTCCGAGGAAGAGCTCGACCACTACAAGGAACTGGCGGAGAGTGCCGACATCCTGCGGCGGCGTCTGGACCGGTGGCAGCCCGTGGCGCTGACAGTGAAGAACGTACCCGGTCCGCCGAGCGGGCCGATGATCGCGCCGATTCACGTGCTGGTGCGCGGAGACTACCGGCAGCCTGCCGAGGCGGTGGAACCGGGTTTCCTTACGTGCATCACGGGTAAAGTCGAGCCCGCAGTGATCGAGCAGGACCGTTACCGGCAGTTTCCCACCCGCGGCTGGCGGATGACGCTGGCGAAGTGGATCACCAGCCCGGACAATCCGCTCACGGCGCGCGTGATGGCGAACCGCATCTGGCAGCACCACTTCGGGCGAGGCATTGTCGCCACGCCAAGCGACTTCGGAGTGAACGGGGAGCGTCCTACCCATCCGGAACTGCTCGACTGGCTGGCACACCGCTTCATCGACGAGAAATGGAGCGTCAAAGCCATGCACCGGCTGATGCTGACCTCGGCCGCCTACCGCCAGGCTGCGGAAAACCGGGCGATGAATGACAACCCGAAGGACCCGGAAAACAAGCTGCTGTGGCGCGCCAACCGCCGGCGGCTCGAGGCGGAGGAGATCCGCGACAGCGTGCTTTATATCAGCGGGCGCTTGAATCCGGAGCGCGGCGGACCCAGCATCTTTCCGCCGCTTCCCGCCGATCTGGCGGACTTCGCGCGCTACGGCCGCGGCGGCGGCGTGATGTGGGAGCCGAACGAAAAAGAGGAAGACGCGCACCGGCGGAGCATCTACATCTTCCACCGCCGCTCGCTGCCGCTCCCGGTAATGGCCGCCTTCGACGCGCCCGTATTCAGCGAGTCGTGCGAACGGCGCAGTGTCACCACCACTCCGCTCCAGGCGCTGAGCATGATGAACGGCTACCTGGTGCAGGACGAAGCGGCCCATCTTGCGCAGCGAGTGGAGCAGAACGTCAAAGGCCGGCCGGCGGAGGTGGCGAAGGTATTTCAATATGTCCTGCAACGCCCGCCCACCGCGGCCGAGAAGGCGAAATTTGAAAAATTCTCCGGCGGCCTCGACGCCATTTGCCGCGTGCTGCTGAATGCCAACGAGTTTCTGTACCTGGATTGAGGAGAGTGCGCCATGTTCGATCCCAAACTGATTTCCCGCCGCCGGATGCTATTCGAATCCTACCTTGGATTGGGTGGGCTGGCGTTCGCCGGCATCGCCTCGGCCGCCGGCAGCAGGGGCAATCCGCTCTCACCGAAGCCGCGGCACTTTGCCGCCAAGGCCAAGAGCTGCATCTTCCTCTTCATGGAAGGCGGCGTCAGCCAGATGGAGTTGTTCGAACATAAACCCGCCTTGCTCAAGTATGCCGGGCAGCGGATGCCGCAAGCCCGGGGGACAACCGGAGAGATCGCCACCTTCTCCGCTGCTCCGAATCGCGTCATCCCGCCGGTAGCGCCGCTGCGGCAGCACGGCCAATCGGGCCGGTGGATTACGGATCTCATGCCGTCGCTCGCCTCCACGGTGGATGATCTGGCGTTCGTTCACGGCGTGAAGGTGGACAACAACAACCACGGTCCCGCGGTCTACCACTCGCTGACGGGAAACCAGTTCCCGGGGAGCGCTTCCATTGGAGCTTGGGTCACCTACGGACTCGGCACGGAGAATCAGGACCTTCCCGGCTTCATCGTGCTCGGCGATCACCGCGGCTCGACCATCGGCGGCGCCGGCGTCTGGGGCAACGGGTTCCTGCCGGCGGCGTATCAGGGCACCATCTTCCGCAACGGTGCGGCGCCTATTGTGGACCTGAACCGGCCTGCCGCGATCAGCGCATCCGATCAGCGCTCGGAACTCGATTTGCTGAAGTGGTTCAACGAAGAGCACAGCGGAGCGCGCACGAATACGAGCGAACTGGAGGCGCGCATCGCTTCCTATGAGCTTGCCTTCCGTATGCAGTCGAAAGCCCCCGAACTGGTGGACCTGAGCAAGGAGTCCGAGGCGACGCGCAAGCTGTACGGATTGGATGACCCCATCGCAGAGCCTTTCGGCCGCCAGTGCCTCATGGCGCGCCGCATGGTGGAACGCGGCGTGCGCTATGTTCTCTGCCTGCATGGAGCGGGCGGCGACCGCTGGGACGATCATGGCGACGTGCAGGGTCGCGTCCCGAAGCATTGCCGCGAGGTGGATAAGGGAGTCGCGGGGCTGATCAAGGACTTGAAATCGCGCGGATTGCTCGAGGAGACTCTGGTGGTATGGGCGTCAGAGATGGGCCGGACGCCGTTCGACAACAACCTGGTTACCGACAAGCCCGGCCGCGACCACAATCAATATGGGTTGGTGGTGTGGATGGCCGGAGGCAGCGTCAAAGCAGGGTCTACCTTCGGAGAGACGGATGAATTTTCCGTGCGCGCGGCCGAGGATCCGATTCCGCTGCGGGATGTGCACGCCACGCTGCTGCAATTGCTGGGGCTCGACCAGGACCGCCTGACGTTCCTGCACGCCGGACGCTATAAGAAGCTGACCGACATTGGCGGGAGGGTGATCAAAGAGATCATCGCGTAATTAAGGCTGAGGAAACAATTCGAGAATGGCGTCGCGCCACCCTCCCGGTCCGCATTCGCGAGTGACGGTTCCCCGAGGGACGGCCGCCTTCAGTTTTTCCGTCGAAGCGGAGCGGACAAGGACGGGAATGTCCACGGCATTGAGAAATTGAGCGTCATTGAGGCCATCCCCCAGACCGATGGTCTCGACATCAGGGGTAATCGCGCGGAATCGCTCCGCAAGCTTCCGCACGGCCGCCGCCTTGTCGTGCTTTCCGGTGATGTGGTGGAATCGCCCGCCGCGGGTGTGGCGCTTCCCGCGGGAAGCAATGGCGGCGAGCAGAGCATCCAGCCGCTCCTGATCATGTACGAGAAACGGCTCATCGAATTCGCGCTGCCTGGCCAGGCGCGCCATGGCTAGCGTCATACCGCATTCCCTCGCCACGTTCTCGACGGTCATCTGGGCGAAGCCAGTGACGCGGCATCCGCTCTCTATAGAAGCCTCCCCCAGCGCCCGTACCAGTTCCGGATAGGGGTCTCCGAAAATATCCGCTTCCGGCGCCTGCGGGAAATAGCCCTGTGGATAAAACACCGCGCCGCCGTTTTCGGAGATGAACGGATGGCGGTTGCCCATGAGATCGCGCCACATCAGGATCTCCGCGCGTGTTTTGCTGCTGGTGAAGATCACCGGCACGCGCAGCCGGCGAAGTAGATCGAGCGCCGGCTGAGCCTCGGCGAAGGAATAGGTATCATGATCGAGCAGCGTGCCGTCGAGATCGGTAATGACGAGCCGCATACAATTTTTATAGTGGGATACATGCCGCCTTCCAGTCCAGCAACGCGCGCCGGATGGCCGCTGCTCGCGCTCGCCTTTGGCGCGCTGCTCACTCTCCTGGTGATTGCCGCCTGGATGATCGAGCGGAAGTCCAACGCCATCTACGAAGAAATGCGGCGCATTCAGAGTGAGCATCAGCGAAGGGAAGCGCCGCTGCGCAGACTGCGTTCCGATACTTCCACTCTCGCCATCCTGATTCGCGACTATCTCCTCGATCCCACTTATTACTCCGCCGAGCAGCAGCGAACTCAGCTGCTCGAGGTTCACGCTTCCATGCGGGAAAGTCTGAATTTGGTGGAAAAAGATCTGGGGCCGGAAGACAACCAGACCGTCCTGGTCCTGCGGCGCGAAGTGGAGGACTACGGTGAGTCCGTCCAGCAGGTGCTGCGGTGGAGTCCGGCGGAAAGACTGCGCTATGGAACCACTTTCCTGCGCCGGCGCGTCATCCCCTTTCGCGAAACCATTCTTTCCATTGCCCGGCAGATTGAAGAACTCAACACTTCCAACCTGCGCCTTCAACAGGAAGCCATCCGCGGCACGCAGCGGGAGTTTGAGAGCTTTCTGCGGCTCATGTTCGGATTGACGATGTTTAGCGGGCTCCTGATTGCCGGAGCCAGCATCACGCGCATGGTGAAACTCGAGAAGCGCGCGGAGGTGTTGAGGCAGCAGACGGAACTGCACCGCGAGGAACTGCGCAACCTTTCCCAGCAACTGGTGAAGGCGCAGGAGGAGGAACGCCGCGCGATCTCGCGCGAACTGCACGACCAGATCGGACAGATGCTCACCGCCATCCAGATGGAGTTCGGGAACCTTGGCGCGCTGCGCAGCGAGGCGAACCATGAATTCGAAGAGCATCTGACGGAGGGTAAGGCTCTTGCCGAACGCACGCTGCGGGCGGTGCGCGATATGGCCATGGGCCTGCGCCCCTCGATGCTGGATGACCTCGGCCTGGCGCCCGCCCTCGACTGGCAGGCCCGCGAGTTCACCCGCCGCAGCGGGATCCCCGTAGACCTCGAAATGGAAGGGGAACTCAACAACCTGCCTGACCGCGTCCGCACCTGCATCTACCGCGTGGTGCAGGAAGCCCTCACCAATTGCGCCCGGCACGCGAACCCGTCCAACGTGCGGGTGACCGTCCACCGACAGCAGGAGTTTATCTCTCTCATCGTCCAGGATGATGGAGCCGGACTTCCGGAGGAGGGAGGCCATCGCCGTGGGGTGGGACTCATCGGGATGGAGGAGCGAGTGAGAGAATTAAGAGGGGAGATCGAGATCATCTCGCAGCCGAACCGGGGAACCCTGGTGCGAGTGAGCATTCCGTCTTCCGCCGAGGCTTCCGCATGAGCAAGATCCGCATTCTTGTCGCCGACGATCACGGCGTTGTCCGCAAAGGCTTACGCTTCCTCCTGGAGCGGCAGGACGATATGGAAATCGTGGCCGAGGCCGCCGACGGACGCGAGGCCGTCCGCCTCGCCGAGGAGTTCAACCCAAAGGTAGTGGTGATGGATATCGGGATGCCCCAACTCAACGGTATCGAAGCGGCGGCGCAGATCGTCAAACGCAACCCGGACGCCGCTGTCATCATGCTCAGCATGCACGCCGAGGACAGCTATCTCGTCCGCGCCCTGACAGCCGGAGTGAAGGGGTATCTGCTCAAAGGCACCGCCGACGAGGACCTGACCCGCGCCGTGCGCGCCGTGGCCCAGGGCAAATCTTTCTTCAGCCCCACAATTGCCCAGATGCTGGCGGAAGACTATACGCGCCACCTTCAGCAGAAGGGATTGCAGGATTCCTACGACCTGCTTACGGAACGCGAGCGGGAAGTGCTGCAACTACTCGCCGAAGGCAAGTCCAATAAGGATGTTGCTTCGCTACTCAACGTGAGCCCGTATACCGTGGAGACACACCGCACCCATATCATGCAGAAGCTCGGCGTGCACAATACGGCCGAGATCGTGTTGTACGCGGTGCGGAAGAAGATTATTCAGTAGGCTGCTCAGTTGCGCCTGGACTTGAGGCCGAATAGAAGTAACAGACCCGCCCCGGCCAGCGCGAGACTCGCCGGTTCCGGAATCGCTGATACCGATGTGGCCGTGGAGAAATTAGTCACGGTCGTGGTCCCGTTGAGGTTTACATCGATTGTGACAGCGGAGCCGCCGGGATCGCTGGTCAACAGGGGCGTCACCTGATCGGAGGCGAACATGGAGAATGCGAACGAGGACTTCGATGTCGATGTCCCGTCCGGCGTCTGCAACGCCGGACCATCCAGCGTCACGAGAAAGGTGATTTGAGGGCCAAAATTGAAGGCCTGAAAATAGTCGTTGAAAGCAGTGCTGTTATTAATGGTCACTGTGGAGGGCAGCGTTCCCGACACGGGACCACTAGTCACGGGGGAACCCGTCAGATTGCCCCCGGGCGCAAAGGCGCCGATGGTCACGAATGCGCTCTGACTACCCGTCAGGCCCTGATTGAACTGGAAATCCAGCCAGCCTGACGCAGGCGCGCCAATCGTGTTCACAGTCACCTGGTACTGTGCTCCAAACGCGGCCGAGGCGAGAAGTAACGATAGCAATACCAGTTTCTTCATTGGATTAGAGTCCTCCTGAGAGCACCATTGGAGCATAGCTGATAAATCCTTTCGACGGATTGTTGAACCGTACGGCAACTGAAGCCGAAGCACCTGGGGCGAGGCTGCCGGCAGCTACCACCGTGATGTAGTGATTCCCCCCCGTCGTCCCCGTGGGATTCGCCAGAGTTACTCCTGAGGTGAGGTTTGTCATCACAAGTTGAATCGGTGCATTGATAGTTTGTGCGGACGTGTTGGTGATGGTGATAATGCAGTTGAACGTTTGCGTGACGCGGCTAAACAAGAGTCCTGTCGAGATAACCGTCACCTGTCCCGTGACATTGACGGTAGACGGCAGATTCGTTAGCGAGAAGGTCGCGGGTGTTGCGCCACTTAAGGAGGCCGTCACCGTGTACGGACCGCCCGCTGTTCCGTTCGCCGTCACCGTGGCGCTCGCAACGCCCGACGCATTCGTCTGTGCGCTCGTACCCACGATGCTCGCCCCACTCCCCGGACCCGCGTAGTTCACCGTTACCGCCGATACCGGATTATTGAAGGCATCACGCACCGTCACTGACAGTGGAGTTGCAAACGCCGTGTTAATGGTCGCGCTCTGGCCCGTGCCCGAATTTGCCGTCACGGTAGCCGCCGCGCCCGCCGTGTTCGTGAGCGAGAATGTTGCCGGAGTCGCCCCGCTCACCGAAGCGGTCACCGTATAGGGGCCGCCGGCGACGGTGTTTGCCGTCACTGTTGCGGTCGCTACGCCCGACGCGTTCGTCTGGGCGCTTGTGGCGACGATGCTCGCTCCGCTGCCCGGACCCGCAAAGTTCACCGTGATCCCCGATAACGGATTGTTTGCGGCATCACGCACCGTCACCGACAATTGACTCGCGAACGCGGTGTTCACCGTTGCGCTTTGGCCCGTGCCGGAATTTGCCGTTACGGCCGCCGCCGTACCTGCCGTGTTGGTCAGCGAGAAGGTCGCCGAGGTAGCCCCCGTTACGGAAGCGGTCACCGTGTACGGTCCTCCTGCGGTTCCGTTCGCCGTTACCGTCGCGTTCGCCACGCCCGAAGCGTTTGTTTGGGCGCTCGTCGCCACGATACTGGCGCCGCTTCCCGGACCCGCAAAGTTCACCGTCACGCCGGATACCGGATTGTTGAACGCATCATGCACCGTCACCGAGAGCGGACTGGCAAACGCGGTGTTCACCGTTGCGCTTTGGCCGGTTCCCGAATTCGCCGTCACTGCCGACGCCGCGCCTGCCGTGTTCGTCAGCGAGAATGTCGCCGAGGTGGCTCCCGTCACGGACGCCGTCACCGTGTACGGTCCTCCGGATGTCGTGTTTGCGGTCACCGCGGCGCTGGCCACGCCGGAGGCGTTCGTTTGCGCGCTCGTGGCCACGATGCCGGCCCCGCTTCCCGGGCCTGTGAAATTCACCGTCACGCCGGACACCGGATTGCCGAGGGAATCCGTCACCGTCACCGAAAGCGGATTGGCGAACGCCGTGTTCACCGCTGCGCTCTGGCCAGTTCCTGAATTGGCGGTCACTGTGGCCGGCGCGCTGGCATTGTTCGTCAGTGAGAAGTTCGCCGATGTCCCCAAGCCGCTCACCGTCGCTGATACCGTGTAGGCGCCGGCCGTGTTGTTCGCCGTGAACGCGGCAGCCGTCGCTATTCCCGAGGCGTTCGTCGAAGCTGTCGTCGAGGCCAAGCCTCCCGTAAACGTTCCGCTTGCTCCCGACCCGGGCGCGGTAAATGTCACCGTGATGTTCGGAATCACCACGCTCGCCGCGTCCTTCACCGTCGCCTGTAAGGCAGTGGCGAATGCCGTGCCCACCGCCGCGCTTTGCGGCGTCCCCGCCGTGGCCGTGATGCTCGCCGGCACCTGGATCACCGTCGTCGGATCAGTCGTCGAATTGTTCGCCGTATTGACCTCGCCCGTCGTGGAGACAGTCGCGGTGTTCGTTACAGAAGTGGGCGAAGCAGCCGGCACGTTTACCGTCAGGCTCAACGCCGCAAAAGATGCGCCGCCTGCTACCACAGCCGAACTCGTGCAGGTCACCGTCGCCGTTCCGGTACAGCCCCAGCCAGTCCCGCTGAACGAACTGAGCGTCCAACCCGAGGGCAGTGTATCCGTCACGGTCGCCGTCCCGAAAGTGGCGCCCGCCGCCGCGGCAATGTTACTCACCGTGATATTGTAGGTTCCCGTCTGGCCCTGAGTGAAGTTGCCTGCGTGGGACTTCGAAATGGTCAAATCCGGCGCGGGAATGATCGTCGTCGGATCGCTTGCCGTCACCGTACCCACGGAGCCGCCGCCGGAAACGTTCGCCGCGTTGGTCTGGGAGTTCGTTCCGGCCGCCGCGTTGCCTGCGACGTCCACCGTCACCGTGATGTCCGGGAAACTGTTGCCCGCGTTGATATCCAGCGTTGAGGTGCACGTCTTGGTGGCCGTCGTGCAAGTCCAGTTGGTTCCGGACATGTTGGTGATCGTCAAGCCGGGAGCGCTCGCCAGATCGTCCACCACCGTCGTGGTTCCGCCCGTCGGCCCGGGACCGTTGTTCGTCACGTGAATCGTGTACGTCTTGCCGGTGTCGCCCTGCCGGAAGTTGCCGCTGTGCGACTTCGTGATGGCCAGCACCGGCGGGTTGATGGTGAAGTTCAGGCACCAGCTTCCGACGCTCGCGTCATTCGCCGAGGCCACATTCTGGCTGAGATAGAGCGACCATGGCCCGTTGCCGATGCGGTTCTGGAAGACGCCTGTCGTCGCTCCGTTGAACGTCCAAGCCGGGGGTGTGAGGTTGCCCGCGGGGGCGGCGTATTGATACGGCCCTGCCGGCGCAGGCGACGCATAGGTGTTCGTATTCACCCGGCTGAATGGCTTGTACTGCCCGCCGGTAATCACATCGAGCGAACTCGAGTTCGGGATCGTGTTCGCCGCCGCGTCGAGAAACGCCAGGTTGATGGTTCCCGTGCTCACCGCGCTTTGCGGGTTCGAGAAGAAATCCAAAGTATCGGCCGCCGTGGGCGTACAGGCCGGTGTCTGGCACGGCCCTGCTAACAGCGACTGCAAGCCCTGCGGGTTCAGGTTGTTGTAGTTGTTGAAGTCGACTTCCACGGTCTTGATGGTGCCCGGAAGGTGTGTTACGCCGATGTTCGAAGGGTAGGGATAGGCCGGGCCGGAGACGTGGTTGTTGCCGGGAATTCCGATCGAGGATGCCTGGTTGCAATACTTATAGGACCCTGTGGGAAAACTCGCCACAATCGGGTTGTTCAACCGCAGGTTCACTGAGCCGGAACTGAAGCCGAAGTTCGCCGTGCCCGTATAGGAAGCGGTGATGGTGTGGTCACCCTCGGAGAGATTCGTAATGTTGTTCAGCGTCGCCTGGCCGTTCACCACGGAACTGGTCCCCAGGTTGTTTCCCGTGACGCTGTCGCTGAACGTCACGCTGCCTTCATTCATGGGCGAACCCGGGCTGGCGGTATTTGTCACCGTCGCGGTGAAGGCGACCGGGTTTCCGGTGGTCGCCGGATTCGGCGTGGCTACCACACTCGTAGTGGTGGCCGTTCCATTAGTCATCGTGAAGTTGATGCACCAGTTGTTGATGGTTGCCGTATCCGGATTTCCGCGCTGTTGAGCGAACAGCTTCCAGGTTCCGTTGGCGCCCGCACCCGCAAACTGGCTGAGCAGCGTGCGCGCCGGATCGCCGGCCGGACCCGCCATCTCAAACACCGCGGGCGCCGGCTCCGACACCGTGATCCCGTTGCACACTGCCGACTGGCAGTAGGTGCTCGTTCCATTGACGATCGCCGAGGTCGGCTTGTAGGATCCGCTGACGAACGATACCGTTTGGGGCAGGGCCTGCGAGGCAGCCAGATCGTCCCAGATCAGATTCAGATTGTTGATCGCCGTGGCCCCGCCCGTGTATGACATAAACTCCAGCGTCTTGCCATTCGGCCCCACAAGCATCAAGGCGTTCACGTTAGGATTCGTGGAGGTATAGCCGTTGATGTAAATCTTGACGTTCTGAATGATCCCGTTCACACTGTTCACCACAACGTCGGATGGATACGGCTTTCCCGGCCCTTGCCCCAACTGCGCACCGGCCGTCGGCAGAGTAATCCCGCCCGTGTTGCAGAATCCAACAGTTCCCGCCGGTGCTCCGGATTGTGAGGTCGTGGTTTTGATCACCTGCTGCGTCACCGCGTTCGAGGCGGCGCTCGCGGCGAATCCAGTGCCGCCCGTGTACGTCGCCACCAGCACATGCGCGCCTTCATTGGTAAAGGTACGCGTCGTCGTGGCCACAGCGCTGGCGTTCACCGTTCCCGTTCCGATATCGACGCCGTCGGTGTTGTCATGGAAGGTAACCGAACCATTGTTTACGGTTCCCCCGGTCGAGGTTACCGTCGCTGTAAGAGTCACTGAGCTGTTCGCGCCGGATGTGAAGGACGGGTTGGGTGTGGGAGGGGAGAGGGTCGTCGTGGTTGACGAGCCCGCGCCGGTTGTCGTGATTGTCAGTGTCCAGCTTCCAATCGTGCCCGTTGTCGAACCGGACAAGGCCTGATTTGTGACATACAACCGCCAAACGCCGTTGGCGGACACCCCGCTTAGCCCGTTGAACACGTTCGCGAAAAAGCCGGTACCGGTGCTGCTATCCTGCGCGGTGCTGCTTCCGGTGGTGTTCCCATTGCTGTCCGGTTCGGCTCTCGTGTAGCCGCTCGTACCCGGCCCCGGACTGGGAAAATTATCCGGGACGAAGCTGGGGAAGTGATGAGTCGTGGCCAGCCAGTCCCCCGTGCTGAAGCAGGGACTAGTGTTCGGCGCCGCATGCCCGTTCACCGTCCCCGAATCCGTCAACCTGAAGGTCGTGGATCCCGCGGCGTGACATGCGTTCGACATCACATCGAGCGCCGCTCCGTTGGGAGCCTGCAACAGGATCCCCATGTTGAATGCGTTGCTCACGTTGAAGTTGTTGAAGGTGAGCTTCACGTCCGTGATGGACCCAACCAGGCCGCTGACGGTGATGCAAGCGCCATTGGCGCAGGATCCGATAGGCGAGGTGGGATACGGGCTCGCCGTCAGAGCGCTGCTCACCGTAATCGTCCCGCTCGAGTTGAATGTGGATGTCTGCGCCGCGCAGACACCGGAAGCCAAGATGAAACCAGCGAATACACCAGCCGACGCGCGGTACACCATGCCCCTCCTCCGAACTCCAGATCGTATCCCAGAGCGTTTCGTCCGCCCGGCTGGCAGACCCGTCAAAACGCGGTTCGGATGAAAGTTTATCATAGGCTCGTCCGCAAATCCACTGCTTTCTCGAATTCCAATCGCCTATTCCCCGATTTTGATGGGTTTTGCCGCTTTGGGAGGGGATTACCGGAATCCCTTTCCCTAACTTTTTCCCGGATTGCGGCTGTTTCCTATTGCATGTTCGGAATGAGTGTAGTAACGTTCATCTGTACCACCGGGAGGAACTGGGATGTACCTCATGCGGTGCTCTTGCGCGCACGAATCCCAATGCGCGTTGATCAATGAACCCGCTCGCTTCGGGGCTTAGCTGGCTGGTGGATTATCGTTTCTCCTGGGTTCCGGCAGGCGTCCGTTTGCGCGAGCGTTCGAGGAGGAACATGTCGCAACCTTATGTCGGCCAGCTTCTACTAGTCCCTTACAACTTCGCCCCCGTCGGGTGGATGTTCTGCCAGGGGCAACTGCTCCCCATCTCGGAGAATGAAACTCTCTTCCAACTCATCGGCACCACCTACGGAGGAGACGGGCAGAGCACGTTCGCGCTGCCGGATCTGCGTGGGAGAACAGCCATCGGAACCGGCCAGGGTCCGGGCACCAGCAGCTATGTCCTTGGCCAAACCCAGGGCGTCGAGCAGGTAACGCTCACCACCAACCAGATCCCTACCCATACGCATGTCGTTGTCGCCAGCGGCAGTGTTAACAACAGCAGCCTGCCGAATGGCGCCTACCTTGCCGCCACCTCGGGGGCTCAGGCTTACGCCAGTGCCGGAACCGCCGGCAATCTCGCGCCCGGCAGCCTGTCTTCGGCCGGCGGCAGCCAGCCGCACGACAACCTTCAGCCCTATCTCACTCTGAATTGGATCATCTCCCTATTCGGAATCTTCCCAACCCCAAGCTAGCCGTCTGCCTTGCCTACGAATTTTCTAAGGAGAAAAACTTCCCATGGACCCATTTCTCGGATCACTGATGTGCGTATCCTTCAATTTCGCCCCGAAAGGTTGGGCGATCTGCGCCGGCCAGCTTCTGCCCATCAACCAGAACCAGGCGCTGTTCTCTCTGCTCGGCACCACCTTCGGCGGCGATGGCCGCACGACGTTTGCCCTCCCTGACCTTCGAGGACGCTCTGCCATGGGCTCCGGCAGCGGCCACGTTCTCGGTGAAAGAGCCGGCGAAGAAGCCCATACGGTCAACATCACGGAGGTTCCCGCGCACAACCACACCTGGAAGGCCACCTCCACCACCGGCAGCCAGACGACAGGCGCCGGCAACATCCTGGCTGGCGCCGCCATCTACTCTACCGGGTCTCCCAGCGGCAGCATGAACTCGGCGGAACTCAGTTCCGTGGGCGGCAGTCAACCTCACGAAAACCGTTCCCCCAGCATGGCGCTCACCTGGATCATCGCGCTGCAAGGCATCTTCCCGAGCCAGAACTAAAGGAGAATTCTCATGGACCCATTTCTCGGACAACTGCTTCTCGTCCCTTACAATTTCGCTCCCAAGGGTTGGGCCTTTTGCGCCGGCCAACTCATGCCCATCTCCCAGAACACGGCGCTTTTCTCCCTGCTCGGCACCACCTACGGCGGTGACGGGAAGGTCACCTTCGCGCTTCCGAACCTCCAGGGCATGATCCCTGCCGGAGCCGGCCAGGGGCCCGGGCTCAGTCTGTACGATCTCGGTCAAACCGGAGGAACGGACTCCGTTACTTTACTCGCCTCGGAGATCCCGGCCCATACCCACGTGGCCGAGTCGATGGGGGGACGAGGCACCACTACGGCCGCCAGCCCTATCGGGAATTTTCTCGCGGACGGGGTGGCGGACTACGCTCCCGCCACCAGTCCCGTGAATTCCGCGCTCAATCCGCAGGCGGTTTCGGTGGTCGGCGGCAGCGCGCCGCACAACAACCTGATGCCCTACTTGACGATGAATTGGATCATCGCCCTTCAGGGTGTGTTCCCCGCAAGGTCGTAGCGGTGTGCCTGCGGTCCCTGCGTTTGCCCTAATGCCCGTGACACCGGAAGACGGCGAGTTTCTGTTCGCCGTCTTCCGGCTTTCCCACCCCGAGTATGAAATGCTGCCCGTTGACGAGGAACAAAAACGGCAGTTGATCGCGATGCAATTTCAATTGCAATCCTCCGACTACCGCGCCCGATACCCGGAATCGCAGCACGCCGTCATCGAGATGGACGGCAAGAAAGCAGGCCGTATCTGGGTCGCGCGCACGGACTGCGAGATCCGCATCCTCGACGCCGGATTGCTGCCGGAGGCCCGTAACCGCGGCGTGGGCACCGCCATCGTCTCCCAGATCATCGCCGAAGCCAAGGCGTGCGGCAAGCCAGTAACATCTTCCGTCCTCAAGGCAAATGCAGGGTCGCTTCGCTGGCATCAGCGTCTTGGCTTCCGCCTCAAGAGCGAGGACGCTTTCTACTTCTACCTCGAATGCCCCGCTTCGGCTGATTGAGCGAGCGGCAACCCCTCCATCCAGCGCGCCATCAGCCGGGTAAGAATCTCCTGAAATTCATCGAGGCTGGTGAACTCCACCAGTGAGCCCTCTTCCTCCGCCTGTTTTTTCAACTGGACGATCTCCTGCTCCACGCGGTGAGCCAGGAGCGGCTTCTTGAAGAGCAGCGCCGTTTCCCGGATCTTGTGCGACCCGCCGGCTACATATTGCCTCGCCATGGCATAGTCCTTCTCGAAATTCCTCCCCGGAGGGCCCCACGAGTCTTCCAGCAACTGGACGAAGTAGCGCGCATCGCGAATGTTCTCGAGCAGTACGTTGTGATACGCCCGCTTGTCCGCCAGATTCGGCGGCAGAGTCACCGGGATGAAGAGCAGGTTCCTCGGCATCGCCGCGCTCTCGTTGAAACGGCTTACCGCGGCGTGAAAGGCCAGGCGCTCTTCCTCGAGTTCAAACGGGGTGGCGCAGAAGATTCGATGCATTTCGTAAGACATGGTTTCCAGGCAGACTGGGGGATTCTAGCTCACTGTCTGCGGGAGAAGCAATACCCGATTCGGAGACGTTTCGGAGGTGTCGGAGACGGGAGATGCGCAAGTGGCGGCCGAAAGAATTATGTTGACTTTATAAATCGTCACCGTATAATGAACAGTGTTTAGTGATTGTTAATTGTTAACTGGAACCGCCCATGTCCATCCTCGCCCTCCGCAACCTCTTCCACGATAAGGTCCGCCTCTCCGTTACCCTCACTGGCATCGTCTTCGCCCTCATCCTCATCGTTGTCCAGTTCGGTCTCTTCCTCGGATTCCTCGAAACCAGCGCCAACATCGTCGACCATTCCGGCGTTGACCTCTGGATCACGTCCCCCGGCATCCCCCACATCAACGGGGGCTCCCCCATCCCGGAGCGCCGCCGCTACAAAGCCCTGGCCGTCGACGGTGTGAGCGAAGTCCGCTCTTACGCACTTCTATTTGGCAACTGGAAACTGCCCTCCGGAGCGCAGGAGGCGTGCCAGATCGTCGGATTCGATCTCGACACGCGGCTCGGAGGTCCGTGGGATGTGGCCGCGGGCTCCATCGACGATCTCCGCGGCGACTACACCATCCTCATTGACGAGCACTATAAGAAGAAACTCGGCATCACGAGCCTTGGCGAAACCGTCGAGATCAACGGCCATCGCGCCCGCGTCGCCGGCTTCACCCGCGGCGTCCGGTCCTTCACCACAGCGCCATACATCTACACTTCCTTCAAGAATGCGCTCGACTATCTGAAGCTTACCGAGCGCCAGACCATTTTTCTCGTGGTGAAAACGGTTCCGGGCGCGGATATCCGGAAGGTGAAAACAAGACTTCAGCAGAGCATTCCCGACGTCGACATCTACACCAACGGCGAAATGATGCGCAAGACGAGAAACTACTGGGTGTTTTCCACCGGAGCTGGGGTCACCACGCTGATGGGAGCCGCGCTCGGTCTTCTGGTGGGCATCGTTGTCGTAGCCCAGACCATCTATTCGGCCACCGTCGACCACATCCGCGAATACGGCACGCTCAAGGCCATGGGCGCAACCAACAGATACCTCTATAAGGTCATCATTCAGCAGGCGCTGCTCAGCGCGGTGATGGGATACGTCATCGCGATCGCCGTGTCCCTCTTCGTGGTGGATGCCAGCCGCGAAGGGGATGCGCTCATCCTCATGCCGCCTGCGATGGCCGCCGGTGTCTTCGCTCTGGCGGTGTTCATGTGCGGCGCCGCCTCCATCCTCTCCATTCGCAAGGCGACATCCATCGATCCGGCGATGGTCTTCCGGGGTTGAGTCAATCATGAACGTGATCATCGAAATTCGGAATCTGTACAAGAGCTACGGCAGCGGCGCCGCCGCGGTGCACGCCGTCAACGGAGCCTCGCTCGACGTCAATCGCGGCGAACTGCTGGTCCTCATGGGGCCCTCCGGCAGCGGCAAGACCACACTGCTCTCCCTGATGGGCTGCATTCTCACGGCTTCGAGCGGCAGCGTCAAGGTCGACGGCCTCGAAACCACAGGCATTCCCGAATCGAAACTGCCGCGGATACGCCTGGACCACTTCGGCTTCATCTTTCAAGGATTCAACCTTTTCCCGGCCCTCACGGTACGCGAGAACGTGGAGATCGCCCTCGACCTCAAAGGAATCCGCGGAGCGAAAGCGCGCGCCTGCTCCATGGACCTGCTTTCGCAGGTTGGCCTTGCGGAAAAGGCGAAGCAGTACCCGGCCAACCTGAGCGGCGGTCAGAAACAGCGCGTTGCCATCGCCCGCGCGCTGGCCGGCGATCCGCCCATCATTCTCGCCGACGAGCCTACGGCGGCGCTCGACTCGGCGAGCGGGCGCATCGTGCTCGACATTCTCTCTTCTCTATCCCGCGCCCACGGGCGCGCTGTTGTGCTGGTGACTCACGATCCTCGAGTGCTCGATTACGCGGACCGCATTGTCCGGGTCGAGGACGGCCGCATCGCCAGCAACCGGGACCAGACTTTACTCACCGATTCAGGAGCTATGCACAGATGAAGCGGAACCTTTTCTTTCTCGCCGTTCTCGCGGCCGCCGGAGCGGCCGTTGTTTACCCGCGACTGACTTCCACCGCCTCGCCCAGGCCGCAATCCGTCTCCGCCCTCGAGACAAAACCTGCGCAGATTATCGCGGCAGGGAAGGTAGAGCCGGTCTCCGAGGAAATCAAGCTCGGCTCCGAACTCGACGGCAAACTTCGCCAGGTTCTTGTGAAGGAAGGCTCGCGCGTGCGCCGGGGACAGGTGGTGGCCGTCCTCGAAAACGGCGATTCCGCCGCGCGCGTGGAACTTGCGAAAGCCACGTTAACGGAGCGGCAGGCCGCACTCGAGCGCCTCCTTAACGGCGCGCGGCATCAGGAGCGCGCCGAGGCCCGCGCCGCCGTCCGCGAGATGGAGGCTGTCGTCGAAAACACCCGCGCCGAGCGAGCCCGCCGGCAGACGCTGCTCGACCGCGGGGCGATCAGCCATACCGAATTCGACCTTGCGGACCGGGAGTATCGCGTCGCCCTCGCCCGCCTGGACGCAGCCAAGGAACGAGCTTCCTTCATCGATGCCGATGCGCGCCAGGATGAGCGTCTGCGGGCGGAAGCGGAAATCGCCCAAGCCAAAGCGCGCATTCGCGAAGCTGAAGCGCTGCTCGAAAAAACCTTCATCCGCTCGCCGATCGACGGCGTGGTCCTGCGCCGCTATCTGAAGGGCGGCGAGAGCGTCTCTTCGAACGGCAATACGCCCATCGCCGCCATCGGCGATACGTCACGGCTTCGCGTCCGCGTCGATGTGGATGAGACCGACGTGGCGCGACTCCGCCTCGGCCAGACGGCCTACGTCACTGCCGATGCTTACGGCTCCCGCCGTTTCACCGGGCGCGTCGTGCAGATCGGCCAAAGCCTGGGACCGAAGAACATCCGCACCGACGAACCCACGGAACGTGTCGATACCAAGATCCTCGAAACGCTCGTGGAACTTGATCCGGGCCAACCGCTTCCCGTTGGCCTGCGCGTCGACTCGCATATCCTCACCCGGTAACCAGCCATGAGACTCCTACTCCTGTTGCTCACCATCAGTGTGTCCGTGCTCCATGCCCAGCCTTCGCCACGCACGCTCAGCCTTCGCGAGGCAATGCAGGCGGCGGAAAAGTTGAGTCCGGACGTACAACTGGCCAATCTCCGGACACTCGAGGGCGAAGCCGTCACGCGCAATGTCAAGTCGGGTTACCAGCCGCGGATCGGCGTGTCGGTCAGTGGCGGCTATCAGACCGTCAATCTTCAGAACATCGGCCTCTTCATCCCGGGACTCTCCTCGCGCGCCGGCCCGTTCCGCACCTTTGACGCACGCCCGCGGCTGACACAGACTGTCATCGACCTCAGCCTTCTCTCCTCCATTCACGCTTCGAAAGAAAAGGAGCGTGAACTCCGGTTCGACGCTGAAACCACGCGGGAGGCGACCTTGCTGGCGGTATTGCAGATCTATCTTCAGGCGCAGCAGGCAGAATCGCGTATCCGCGCCGCCGAGGCGAGACGGAAGACCGCGGAGGCCGTACTCGCGCAGGCACAGCAGTTCGAACAGGCAGGCACCGCCAGCAAACTCGACGTCGCACGCGCGGAGCAGCAGTTTGAAGCCGAATCCGCCGGCGTTATCGAAGCGCGCCGAGACCGCGCCATTCTGCTCACAGCCCTTCTGCGCGCCATCGGGATGCCGCAGGAGGACGTGGCTCTGGAACCCGTCTCGCAGCCGGGCAGACTGCCCGCTCCCGCGGAGCGCCCCGAACTCCGCGCCATCCACTCACGTATCCGAGCGGCGTCCCTCGACAAGCAGCGTGCCGCGCGGGAACGGCTGCCCAAGCTGGCCTTCACCGGCGACTACGGATTGGCCGGCGCCGGTCCCGACCGCAGCCTTTCCACGTTCGGCATTGGGGCGACGCTCACGATCCCGATTTGGACCGGCGGCCGCATCGAATCGGACATTCAGGCGGCGAAAATCCGCGAAGAACAGGCGCAAACACAACGGCGCAACCTCGAGTTGCAGATCGGGCAGGAGGTGCGGCAAGCGGAAATCGAGGCCGCAGCCGCGCTCGAAGCGCTCCGTTCCGCCACACAGGCGGCCAAAGCGGCGCGTGAAGCCCTCGAACTGGCGCGGCTCCGCTTTGCCTCCGGCATTGCGACGAACCTCGATACCATCACCGCCCAGGGAACCCTCGCGCAGGCCGAGGATTACGAAATCCGCATCCGTTACGACTACCTTCTGGCGCGCGCCAGGATGGCGCGCGCCACCGGAAATGTCTATGCGTTTCTCGAATGATTACCGCACTTGCAGAGATTTCAAATGGTTCGTGAGATTGCTGATGCGCTGCAGCACGGTGGTCCGCGGCTCGCGTTCAGTGCGGAATACGTTGCCCCAAACCGGCATCTCTTTCGAACCATGGGCCTCTGCTCCGGGATTCATCCCGAGGATCTGCTCCACGTGTTCGCTGGGAAACCTCCCGCCGTTGTTCTTCGCCAGCAGTGTGATATCCGGAGCGCCATGCTTGAGCGTCGATGCCACCGGCCCATTGCCGCTCCCGTTCGCTCCATGGCACGATGCGCAGTAGGCCCGGTACATAGCGGCGCCTGACGATGGGTTGATCTGATGGGCGTAGAGCGGTTGCGGTTTCTCCACCTTCACCCTGCCCACCACGAGCGGCGGGTCCTGTATGGATTCGATGTAGCGGGTGAGGTTGTAGATGCGGAGGTGTACCGCAGTGAGGCCTTGTCCGCTATCCCGGAAAATATTCCCCCAAACCGGCATATCCTGGCTTCCGTGAGCCGGCGTGGCATCCGGCATCACACCCAGCGTATTCATCAGTTCGAATGCGGGGAACTGGCCGTTATTCTTTGCAGCCAGTTTCGTCAGGTCCGTCGGCGGTCTCGTCATGGCGCCCGCCGCCGGCCCCATCCCTTTTCCGTCCTGCCCGTGGCAGGAGGCACAGTAAGCGAAATACATGTTCACTCCCGAATCCGCGGGAGTGCTGATCATTTGCACTTTTTTAATCTTCTGTTCGTCTTTGCTGTAAGCCAGACCAATGAATAAGGCGGATGAAAGAGCAAGACATCCGAACACCAAGCGAAAAGTAGGCATACGATTGTCCTCTGGCCTCAGTTTGCGGCGAATTCTTGTCCTGGCGCAAGAGAAAAATAGATATGCATTTTCTGCATAATTTCCAGTACGAGTTTGAGGCAACCGCGCGACGTCCGCCGGCCGGTCCGCTACACTGGCAAGTACCGGAACACGCTCCGCCGTGTCCGCAGTCCTTTCATGGCGCCATCCGCCGGTCACAACGAAACTCCACAGTCAGGCAAGAGCCTTCTAGCCATCCCCCGGGGAATCTGGGCGCTCGGTTTCGTCAGCATGTTCATGGACATCTCTTCGGAGATGATTCTGGGACTGTTGCCGGTGTTTCTCGTCCAGGTTCTGGGCGCGAGCGCAACGGCGGTCGGGGTGCTCGAAGGCGTTGCCGAAAGCGTCGTCCACTTGTTCAAGTTCCTCTCCGGCATCTTGAGTGACTGGCTTGGGAAACGGAAGACCCTCGCTTTGATTGGTTACGGAATCGCGGCCCTCACCAAGCCGCTATTTCCCCTTGCCGGATCGTTCGGCGTCGTGTTCCTGGCTCGCTTCGTGGACCGGATTGGCAAGGGGATTCGCGGTGCGCCCCGGGATGCTCTGGTGGCTGACCTTGCGCCAGTCGGCATGCGCGGAGCCAGCTACGGTCTTCGTCAGAGCCTGGACACTGTCGGAGCCTTCCTCGGCCCGCTCGGCGCGATTGTCTTCATGCTGGCCCTGGGCGGCAATTTCCGCTCCGTGTTCTGGATAGCCGTCCTGCCTGCGTTCGTCTCGGTCGTCCTTCTGGCCATTTTTGTAAACGAACCGCATGGTTCCCGAGTCGCGCAACGACGGAAACCGCTCCACTGGAGGGATCTCTCTGGCCTTCCGCCCGCCTTCTGGTATGTGATCGCCATCACCTCGGTGTTCACTCTGGCCCGCTTCAGCGAGGCGTTTCTCGTGCTCAGGGCGAGCAGTCTGGGCCTGAGGGCGGACTTCGTGCCCGCGGTCCTCGTGGTGATGAATGTATCGTATGCAGCCTCGTCATACCCGGCGGGCCGGGTTTCGGATACCGTGGACCGGCGCTGGGTCCTGCTGCTTGGAGGAGCCGCACTCGCCGCCGCCGACCTGTTCTTAGCCGGGGCGGCGGGAATGGCGGGGCTGGCGGCCGGGATTTGTCTTTGGGGCCTCCATATGGGACTCAGCCAGGGATTGCTCGCCGCTCTGGTGGCCGATGTTGCACCTGTGCACAAACGCGGCAGCGCGTTCGGCCTGTTCAGCCTTCTCAGCGGATTGATGATGCTTGCCGCCAGCACGGCGGCGGGCGCGCTGTGGGACCGCTTCGGTCCAGCGGTTGTTTTCTACACCGGCGCGGGCATTGCGGCACTGGGAATGGCGGGACTCTACCTCGACATGCGAATCCGTCCGGTCCTGGCGAAGACCCGGTGAGACGACCGTTCGGCGCGAACCCGAACGCTGCTGTGCTATCTTTGAGCAACCCGACGTATGATCTCTACTCTGTTTCTTGTCGCCGCCTCTTTCGCGGCCGCGGCCACGCCGCCGCCCGCCGAACAACAGATTGCCGCCGCCGTTCTCGCCGCGCCCGCCGAACGCCGGGCCGAAGCCACCGTCCTCGGATATTCGCCGGAAGGTAAACTGGTCACCCTCCGCAAAGGCTCCAATGACATGGTCTGCCTCGCCAGCGACCCGAATGCCAAGACCTTCAGCGCCGCCTGTTATCACAAGGACCTCGAGCCCTTCATGGAGCGCGGGCGGGAACTCACCGCCCAAGGTATGAAAGGGATGGACCGCCACAAGTTCCGCTGGAAGGAGGTAGACGAAGGTAAGCTCAAGATGCCGAAAGAGCCCCGCATGCTCTACGTGCTCACCGGCAGCGGCTATGACGCCGCTACCGGACAGGTGTCGGAATCCTACCTCCGCTGGGTGGTCTACGTTCCCTACGCAACAGCCGAATCCACCGGCCTCTCCACCAAGTCCGGCCCGTATCCGTGGCTGATGTACCCGGGAACAGCGGGCGCCCACATCATGATCAGCCCGCCGAAGAAATAGCCGCGGGCCGCCGGCGGCCGGTGGCGGAGACTCCGCTACCGCCGCTGCCCCCGCAACCACCACCACCACAATCCGCCCGCGATTACGGCGATAGCCGCGTCAAACCAGATCACCACCGGTAGCGGGTCCATCCACTTGTCCATGTTTACTGACCGTCCGTAGTACGGCGGCCCGCTGCCGTAGGCCTCCTTCAGCAGCGTGTAGTCCACGAATAACATCAGCCCCAGCAACCCGAGGATCAGGCTCAGGATCAGGTGTTGGCGCATACCTAGGTGTACCGCGAATTGCCAGAGGGTGTGGGGAAATCCCCCAGAATCGGATACACCACGTACAGATGGATCTGGCACGCATTGACCGCTCCGACTTCCTTCGTCAGATCAGCGGCGAACGCATCAATGCGGGTGGTCAAGTCAATGCACCCCGCGCTTCCAGGCACCGTGCCGCCGTGTATGAAGAATCCCCCGCGCCCATAGGTCTCCGTCGTGGTGAACGGATGGATCGTGATCCGGTAGCGTCCCCACGCCCTTTCGAAGCCCGGCACGAACGTGTTCCAGTAGTTGTCGTCCAATTCATCGGGCCGGATCCAATAGGTGCCCGCCGGAATCGGCCCGACGTTCGCGATCCTCTGCCGCGCCTCGCTGTAATCGAACTGCCCGGAAGCATCGGGTTTTCCGGAAACCGCCGGGTAGCTGTAACTCTTCGATCCGCCTGTCATGCGCAGATACTTGCCGTCGAACATCAGTTGCAGCACTCCGCAATGGGCCAGAGTCGGATTGTAGCGTTCACTCGAATAATCGCCCAAAATAGACCTCCCCTTGAGGAAGGCGGAAAAGCGCGGCTATTTCCATCACCGTGCGGCGTGCCCGAATTACGAGGTTCGGATGGCGCTATTCGATCTTCTTTTCGCTGACCGGGGGTCTGTTCTGGCAGGCGATGCTGTCGCCGACGCCGGAGGCGATGGTGGCGCAGGCGTTGTCGATGGCGGCTCTGCGGGCGCGATCGACGGTTTCACCGGCAGCAGTGCGGCAGGAGGTCTGGCCGTTGAACTCCATGCAGACTTCGACGCGGTGTTTGCGCATACCGAGAGTGGAGTAGACGACCATGCCCATGAAGGCGATGACGGCGATTGCGATCCAGAGGCCGGCTTTTTTCATGGCTGACGCTCCTCGAAGAAGCTTCCCATCTTACGGAATTTCTCGTAGCGCTCATCGATGAGCTGGGTGGGGGACATGTGCTTCATCTCTTCGAGCGCGGCGCGGATTTGGATGCGGATCAGATCGGCGGTCTGTTCGGGCTGTTCGTGGGCTCCTCCGGGAGGTTCGGGGATGATGGCGTCGATGAGGCCGAGACGGAGCAGGTCGGGAGCGGTGAGCTTGAGGGCATCGGCGGCCATCTCGGCTTTTCCGGCGTCGCGGTAGATGATGGCGGCGCAGCTTTCCGGAGAGATGACGCTGTAGATGCTGTTTTCGAGCATGTAGACGCGGTTGCCGACGCCGAGGCCGAGGGCTCCGCCGCTGCCGCCTTCGCCGATGACGATGACAATGATGGGGACGCCGAGGCGGGACATTTCGCGGAGGTTGTAGGCGATGGCCTGGGCCTGACCGCGCTCTTCGGCATCGATGCCGGGATAGGCGCCGGGGGTATCGAGGAGGGTGACGATGGGGCGGGAGAACTTCGCGGCGAGGCTCATGGCGCGCATGGCCTTGCGATAACCTTCGGGCTTCGGCATGCCGAAGTTGCGGATGAGCTTCTGCTTGGTGTCGCGGCCTTTCTGCTGGCCGGCGAGCATCAAGGGCTTGCCTTCAAACATGCCCATGCCGCAGACGATGGCGGCGTCGTCACCGAAGGTACGGTCACCGTGGAGTTCCTGGAAATCGGTGAGGAGATACTTGACGTAGTCGAGAGTATGAGGGCGCTTGGGATGCCGCGCAAGCTGCACCCGCTGCCAGACAGGGCCCATGGCCGCCTGGATAGCCGGCTGTGACGAAGATTCCACTTCTGTTTATTCTAACTGGCCAGGACTTCGACTGCTTCCTCGCCGCAGATCTTCTCGACTTCGGAGAAGAATTCCTTGTCGGGTCTTACCTTGGTGGCGAGCAGGTCGAGGATGACGGAGAACTCGCGCGGCTTCTCGAGGCGGAGGCGGACTTCGGTATCGCCGGGCTTGCGGCCGATGAGGTCCTTCAACGCCTGGGCGCGCTCGGGATTGCCTAGGGAGACGCGGATGGAGATGAGCGAGGGGTAGTTGACGCGGGCGAGTTCAAGGGGGATGATCTCCTGGATATTGAGGCGCGGGGGGGCGTTTTCTTCGGGGAGAACGGCAGCGCGCACCATGACTGCTTTGTCCTCGACCAGGAAAGGCGTGAGGGCCTCGAAGTTGGAGTTGAAGACCATGGCTTCGAGGCCGCCGAACCAGTCCTCGAGTTGCATGACGGCGAAGAGCTTACCTTCCTTGTTGCGGCGGCGCTGGATGCCGGTGAGGATGCCGCAGAGTTTGACTTCAGTCCCGCGGGCGAGGCCTTCGAGAGTTTCCGAGGAGTGCGGGGTAAGTTCGCGGATCTTGTCGCGAAAGGGGTCGAGGGGGTGTCCTGTGACGTAGATGCCGAGCATCTCCTTTTCGCCGGAGAGCATTTCCTGGGGCGTCCAATCTGGCACGTTGGGTAGGGGCGGGTCGGCGGGCTGATCGGACATCTCGAAGCCGAACAGGCCAACCTGGCCGCTGGCGCGGTCTTTCCAGACGCGGGCTCCGGCTTCCATGGCCGCTTCGACGGCGGCGAAGAGGCGGCTCCGGGAAGCCCCGAGGGAGTCCATTGCTCCGGCGCGGATGAGGCTTTCGAGCATACGGCGGTTGATGGCGGCGAGGTCGACTTCCTCGCAGAGTTGGTAGAGGGAGCGGAAAGAGCCAAGCTTGTCGCGGGCGGCGATGAGGGCGTCCACCGCGGAAGCGCCGACGTTCTTGACGGCTCCCAAGCCGAAACGGATGGCCTCGCCATCGGGGGTGAAATGGAGGTCGCTGTAGTTGATGTCGGGCGGGAGCACCTTGATGCCCATTTCGCGGCACTCATTGATGTACTTGACCACCTTGGACGTGTTGCCGGTTTCCGAAGTGAGCAGGGCGCTCATGAATTCGCGCGGATAGTGCGCCTTGAGGTAGGCGGTGACGTAGGCGAGGTAGGCGTAGGCAGCGGAGTGCGACTTGTTGAAGCCGTACCCGGCGAACTGCTCCATGAGGTCGAAGATCTTTTCGATTTTCTTCTGGGGGAAGCCGCGTTCGAGAGCGCCGTTGATGAAGCGCTGGCGCTGCTTGGCCATCTCTTCAGCCTTTTTCTTACCCATGGCGCGGCGGAGGAGGTCGGCATCGCCGAGGGAGTAGCCGGCGAGGACGTTGGAGATCTGCATCACCTGCTCCTGGTAGACGATGACGCCGTAGGTTTCCTCGAGCAGGTCTTTGAGCGGAGGCAGATCGTAGGTGACTTCCTTACGGCCGTGCTTACGGTCAATGAAGTCGTCCACCATGCCGCCCTGGATGGGGCCGGGGCGGTATAGAGCGTTGAGTGCGCAGAGGTCCTCGATGCGCGTGGGCTCGTAGCGGCGGAGGATGTCGCGCATGCCCTGCGACTCGAACTGGAAGACGCCGCTGGTGTAGCCCTTGGAAAAGATTTCGTAGGTTTTGGGGTCGTCGAGGGGCATCTCTTCGAGCGTCACCTCGACGCCGCGGTGTTTCTTGATGAGGCGGATGGCGTCGTGGACGATGGTGAGGGTAGTGAGGCCCAGAAAGTCCATCTTCAGGAGGGAGAGTTTCTCGAGGCCGACCATGTCGAACTGGGTGACGACTTCGTCGCGGTTCGTGCGGTAGAGAGGGACGAGTTCCTTGAGAGGGACGGGGGAGATGACGACTCCGGCGGCGTGGACACCGGCATTGCGTGCAAGGCCTTCGAGACGCTGGGCAACGCTGAGGATGTCTCTGACGCGGTCGTCTTTTTTGGCGGCATCCTGAAAGCCGGGCTCCTGCTCAATGGCCTCTTTGAGCTTGATGTTGAGGGTGGGGGGGACGAGTTTGGTGAGCTTTTCGACATCAGCGAACGTCATGTCGAGGGCGCGGCCGACGTCTTTGATGGCGGCTTTAGCTCCGAGCGTGCCGAAGGTGATGATCTGCGCGACCTGCTCGCGGCCGTATTTTTCGGTGACGTACTGGATGACTTCGCCGCGGCGGTGGGTGCAGAAGTCGATGTCGATGTCGGGCATGCTGACGCGTTCGGGATTGAGGAAGCGCTCGAAGAGCAGGCCGTACTGGAGCGGATCGACGTCGGTGATTTCCATGGCGTAGCTGACAAGGCTGCCGGCGGCGGAACCGCGGCCGGGTCCGACGGGGATGCCCTTGGATTTGGCGAAGCGGATGAAGTCCCAGACGATGAGGAAGTAGCCGGAGAACTTCATCTTCTGGATCATGCGGATTTCGGAGTCGAGACGGTCGAGGTAGGCTCCGAGTTCGTGCTTGAGGTGGCCGCGGGCGCGCATGGCTTCGAGGCGCGGGCGGCGCTTTTCAAAGCCGTGGCGGGCGACCCACTCGAAGTAAGTGTCGGTGGTGTGGCCTTCGGGAATTTCGAAGCGCGGGAAGGGATCGGAGACCTTTTCGAGCTTCACATGGCAGCGCTGGGCGATATCCCAGGTGCGGTCGAGGGCGTCTTCGTGATCGGAGAAAAGCTTCGCCATCTCGGCGCGGGTCTTGAGATAGAACTCGTTGGTGGTGAACCGCATCCGGTTGGGGTCGGACATGGTTTTTCCGGTCTGGATGCACAGGAGGATCTCATGCATGCGGGAATCGTCATGCGTGAGGTAGTGCGCATCGTTGGTGACGACGAGGGGGATGCCGGTGTCGCGGGCGAGTTTTTCGATGAGGGGGATCACGCGGCGGTCTTCGTCGAGGCCGTGGTCCTGGAGTTCGAGGTAGAAGTTGCCTTTGCCGAGCATGTCCTCGTATGTGTGCGCCATGCGGCGCGCTTCGGCGTACTGGTCGGCGAGGAGGGTTTCGTTGATGTCGCCCTGGAGGCATGCGGAAAGGCCGATGAGTCCTTTGGAGTGTTGGGCGAGGAGGTCCTTGTCGATGCGGGGTTTGTAATAGAAGCCGTCGAGGAAGCCGGTGGAGACAAGTTTGATGAGGTTGCGATAGCCTTCCTGATTTTCGCAAAGCAGGACAAGGTGGTTATAGCGGGTGTCGGACTTGTCCTTGTGGTCCTTCTTCGAGACGTAGACCTCGCAGCCGATGACGGGTTGAATGCCGTGCTCTTTCGCCTTGTTGTAGAACTCGACGGCTCCGAAGAGATTGCCGTGGTCCGTCATGGCGATGGCGGGCATCTTCTGCTGGACGGCGATCTGCATCATCTGGCCGATCTCGCAGGCGCCGTCAAGGAGCGAGTAGTCGGTGTGGTTGTGGAGGTGGACGAAAGGCCTGTCGGACATTACTCCTGTATCCTCGAACCCGGGGTGCGGGTGTGTGGGGGAAGGTTCTTTTTCATTATCGCGCCGATTCGGGCGGTGGGGCAGAGGGAGGGTGCTCGCAGAGCTTTGAGGTCAGCCCTTAATGGACTGCCCCATACAGGAGAGAACTTTTTTCGGGTGCGAGCGGTGTAGGTAACAAATTTTCGCGCAGACGCAGAGATGGGATGAGAAGGTCGATCCTGATCGTGGAATCGCCGTTAGGCTACCATGATCGACGCACTCGAAGTGCCAATTCGAAAAGGAGATCGACCCTCGTATGAAGAAGCATAACAAAACAGAGCCAGCCGTGAACCCGCGTTTGAAGAGCGGGAGCGCGAAGAAAGCAAAGATAGCCAATGCAATGGAGCCGTCGGAAGTGGTGGCGGAACTGGTGCGGAAACTGAGCGGGAAAGTGCACGCCGCGGAGGCGGCAACTGCCGGGAGTTTGCTGAAGAGAGAAGAGCCTGCTGTCGGAGTGGGGGTGGGAAAGGCAGCGGAGAGCCGCCAGGGGCGCCAGCCGTTGGGGATGAATCTGGATCGTTTGACGATCGGCTTGGACCTCGGAGACCGGATGAGCAATTACTGTATGGTGGCGACCGACGGCGAAGTATTGCTGGAAGGGAAAGTGAAGACGGAGCGGGAGGCGATGCGGAAGCTGTTCGAAGCATTGAGTGGATCGCGGGTGGTGATGGAAGTGGGGACTCATTCGGCGTGGTTGGAGGAGGTGCTGGAGGAGTGCGGGCACGAGGTGGTGGTGGCCAACGCGCGGAAGATGGAAGGGAACAAGAAGAAGCGGAAGAAGAACGATAAAGAAGACGCCCGGATGCTGGCGCGGAAGGGGCGAGCAGACCCGGAATCGTTATACCCGATTGTAACGGGTCGCAGTTTTCCCACGCGTAGCGAGCAGCTTGTCTCAGATTAGTTCCCGCCGTGCCGGAAGGAAGCGCGAAGGGCTGCCGGAACCGAGCGTGCAACACGGCGGGATCGTCCCGGCCGA
>WBZR01000078.1_pt1 | contig 169963 bp, 161 predicted proteins | sample 5204231 | NCBI WGS metagenome assembly WBZR01 (sample SAMN12412403, study PRJNA552823) | activated sludge metagenome | isolation source: activated sludge from anammox sidestream of wastewater treatment plant... | place: USA: Virginia | collected 2017-08
ACAAAGGCAAAAAAGAGCCTAGATTCCTTGGGTTTTCCTTTGTGACCGTCGTGTCCTTTGTGTTTGAAAAAAAGGTTTCCCGTTAAAAACGGTAGAGCCTTAGTTAGTTAGGGATGCGGTAGAGAGTCATGTATCAAAAAAAGCGCCCTGTTCGTATTGAACAGGGCGATTTGATTCTGAGCAAGAAGGTTATTGACCGAACCCGGCTGGCGCGGGCGGAACACGCTCCTGCCAATCGAAGGTCTCGATCTTGGATTCTTCTTCTATCTTTGCCAGCCATTCGGTGAAGGCGGTGTCTTGCGCCTGACGATATTGGCTCGCGTTGAGCGGAATCTCGGCGCGACCGAGCACTTGAATAATATGATATCCGAATTGGCTTTTGACCGGCTCGCCGATCACGCCGATCTCCTGGCTGAAGGCGGCGTTTTCGAACTCGGGCACCATCATCCCTTTGCCGAACCATCCCAGGTCGCCGCCGTTGACTGCGGAGCCTGTATCCTTCGATACTTTGCGGGCAACTTCGGCAAAATCATAACCCAGGTCGAAATAGGCTTGCGCGTTGCTGACTCCGGCGAGGGTATCGACAAGGATATGTCGCGCCCAAACTTGTTCTTGCGCGCGCGGAACATCGGCGGTTACTTTTTCAAATACCTTGTCGCGGATCAAGCCATATTCATACACGGCGCGCAAGGTTTCTTCGCTGAAGCCGCTGTTGTCTTTGAAGTTCGCTATCGCGGTGGCGTATTGCAAGTTATAGCCTTCGAGAGTGTAGGGCGTGGCGGTGGCGGTGGCTGGCAGCGGAACAAACGTCGGGGTAGCCGGCGCCGCGGTGGAGGTGGCAGTCGCGGTCATAGCAGGATCCGGCGTTCCCATCGGTGTGACGGTGGAGGTGGGCGCGGGCGAGGGAGTGAACGTGGAGGGGTATAACGTCAACTGCTGGGACGAGAGGGTTGGGAAATCGACCGCAGTCGGTGTGACTGTGGGCGTCTTGGTCCCGTTCGGGAAAAATCCATACGCCGCCTGGATCGCGGCATCCACTTCCTCTTTTGTCACCACAATTCCCATCTTTTCGGCTTCCTGCCGCACGAGAATCTCCGTCTTCAAGTTGTCCAGCGTTTGCTGACCCAACAGGGTTGGGGTCTGCAAGGTAAAGGCAACCGATTGCATTTGCTGGGTGGTATCCAAGCCAAAATTTTGCTGGAATTGCAGGTTCTGATATTCGTTCAAGAGGATCAGCCGTTGCACCTGCACGCGCTCTTGAAATTCTTTCGTGGTGACTTCCTGCCCGTTGATCGTCATGACCGGGTCGTTCAATTGCAGGTAATTCAGGTTGAGATAACCATACCCGATGATCGCCGCTACCAGCACAATTCCGCCCACGGCGATCCAACGCGCCAGTCGGGCTTGCTGGCGGTCGCGTTCGAGGCGGGCAACGTGTTTCTTGGTGACAGCCCGCGGTGGTTGGCTTTGATTGCTCATACGTGTTTATCGGTTCGCGTCTGCGTGCGCGCCGGTAAATGGAATCAAAGCAATATGACGCGCCTGTTTCACTGCCGCGGCGACCACACGCTGATGACGTGCGCATGCGCCGGTTTGGCGGCGCGGGCGAATGCGCCCATCATCGCCGATGTATTTTCTCAGCAAGTCGATCTTTTTGTAATCGATCACCAGGGATTTGTCGGCGCAAAACTGGCAAAACTTTGGTTTTGCAAAGAAACGGCGTTCGCCGCCTCCTTCGCCGCCTTCGTGCGATCTGCGTTGTTCTCTTTCTTCAGCCATGATAGTACTCCGTTATTTCTTTCAGCAGACATCCACAGTGGATGCCCGCCTCTGTGTCGTTAAAATGGAAATTCATCTTCCGGCGGGGTGGGCGAGTCGGTGTCGCGCGATTCAGACTCGGCGGGAGTGTGTCCGTGCTGGTTTTGGTCGCGGCGGTCGCCCAGCATGATCATCTCATTGGCAACGATCTCCACGCTGGTATGTTTGACGCCTTCTTTATCGTCCCAGCGGCGGGTCTGCAATCGTCCATCGATGTAAACCTGCTTTCCTTTGTTGAGATACTGCTTGCAGGTTTCTGCCAGACTCCCGAAGGCAACAATATTGAACCATTCGGTTTCACTGTGACGCTCGCCATCGTTGGTATTCCATGAACGGCTGACCGCCACAGTAAAGGTAGTGACAGGCTTCCCGGCAGGCGTATAACGCATTTCAGGTTCGCGCCCGAGATGACCAATGATCTGAACTTTGTTCAATCCGCGGCTCATTTCAACTCCTTGTGTTCCAAACCAGAAAAAGACCGACTACGCCACCGTCAACATGTGACGCATGACCGGTTCCAGAAAGCGGATATTGCGTTCCAAATCGGACGTGGACTTGGGGTTGATGGTCAGGTTCAAAAGAACGTATTGACCTTCGCGTTGTTTGTGGATGTTGTACGCCAACCTTCGGCGTCCCCAAATATCCACTTTATCCACGGTGCCGCCGGCTTCCGTCACCCAACCTTGAATCTTTTCGACCGCGCCTTTAAACGCGGTTTCGTCCAGATCAGGCTGGATAATGCAAACCAATTCATAATTTCGCATGAGGGTATTCCTCCTTTCCATGGGATTGCTCCCGTTCAAACCGTAGGTGTGCCGGGAGCGGAAAGGCACGTTCACTTGCGCGCGTACCTATTGTTAAGCGGGCGGAGTTTATCACAGGAAAGTAAAAATGTGGAGGGTTATAATTCGGGGGGAAGCAGGTAAACGAGTAAGCATTCAGAGGAGCACATTTGACCCATGTTCGATCTGCCAGATCATGAAATTCAGCAACTGACAAAAGATCATGTGTTTTTCACGTGGTCGGCGCAAGCGAAAGTTAACCCGATCGCGGTGAAGCGCGCTCAAGGCGTTTATTTCTGGGACGTGGACGATAAACGCTATCTCGATTTCAACTCGATGACCATGTGTGTGAACATCGGTCACGGAGACGAGCGGATCATCCAAGCCATGCAAGAGCAAGCGGCGGAACTTCCCTACGCCGCGCCGGGCATGACCACGAAAATCCGCGCGCTTGCCGCCAAAACCATAGCGGATATAACCCCGCAGAAAGCCCTGACGAAGGTCCTGTTCACCCTTGGCGGCGCGGACGCGAACGAGAACGCCATCAAACTCGCGCGCGGATACACCGGGCGGCATAAGATCCTCACGCGCTATCGTTCGTACCATGGGGCGACCGCCGGCGCCATGGCGGCGACCGGCGACCCGCGGCGCGTGGTCTGGGAACCTAATTTGATGCCCGGCGTAGTTCATTTTCTCGATCCGTATCGCTACCGCTCCAATTTTCATAAACACAACGCCAACTTGTCCGAAGAAGAGTTCGCCCAGGATTATCTGAACCACCTCGAAGAGATCATCCAATACGAGGGACCCGACTCCATTGCCGCCATCCTCATGGAATCGGTCACCGGCACGAACGGGATCATCATTCCTCCCAATGGATATATGCAGGGAGCGCGGGTGTTGTGCGATAAGTATGGAATTGTGATGATCTGCGACGAAGTGATGAGCGGATTCGGTCGCACCGGCAAATGGTTTGCCATCGAGCATTGGGATGTGACGCCCGACATCATCACCATGGCAAAGGGGCTCACGTCTGCCTATGCGCCGCTCGGCGCGGTTGCCATGAAACCAGAGATCGCCGCGGCGTTCAACGAAACTCCGTTTGAAAGCGGATTGACGTATACATCGCATCCTGTTTCGCTGGCAGCGGCGGTTGCCAACATTCAGGCGATGAAGGACGATAAAATCGTCCAACGCGTGGCAGGCATGGGTCCGGTCATGAAGCGCATGTTGACCGATCTCGGCGAGGCGCACCCCTCTGTGGGCGAAGTCCGCTCGATTGGGTTGTTCGGCATCCTTGAATTGGTCAAAGATCGAACAACGAAAGAACCGATGGCGCCATGGAACAGTTCGTCGCCGGCCATGAACGCGCTGAAAAAATATTGCCTCGATCACGGGCTGTTCTTGTACACGCATTGGCATACTGTGCTGATCATCCCACCGCTGATCATTACCGAGGAACAACTCAAAGAGGGGATGGATGTGCTGGATAAGGCGTTGGAAATTACAGATAACGAATCGCATGGATAACAAGCCAACCTTTGATCGCGCTTTTGTCATCCCGCTCGCGCTGGGCGTGTTCGCCTTGTTCGGCATTTGCCTCGTGTTGCTCCTTGGGCAGTTAAGTTCGTTCCGTTCCGTTTCTGTTGTGAGCGAAACCTCCACCCCGTTCAAATATCTGCTACTCGGAACCGAACCAGGATTTACAACCCTCACACCCGACGACAGCGCGGCGGAAGAGGGCGCAACCTCCGAACCCACCACCACCCCGTTCGACCTGGATATTTTGCGCCCCACTTCAACCGAAGAAACTGAGGAAATCGATGCAACAAAAGCGCCAACAAAACCATCCTCTGTGTTAACCCAGCCCGCCTCATCCAAGCCAACCAAGCCAGCGTCAGCGCCGACCAGCACGGCTCCATCCAAGCCAACCACTTCCCCATCCAACGCGCCGCTCAACCCCGGCACCTATGACGATTTCGACGCGCACATTCAATATGAAGGCAATTGGATCGAACAAGTGGACGTGCCTGACGCCTTCGAGGACACACTGCATGTTTCGAACATATTAAATAACTCGCTATCCTTCCGCTTCATCGGCGAGCAGATTCGAATCTTCTATCAGGAAGGACCCGGGCTTGGGTCGGTACGCATCTCGCTGGACGGTTTAGATTTTGACCTCAATCAATCTGCCAGCGCGACAAGCATTCAGGAATGGCCCTCGCGGATATTAGTCAATGGCACGCACAGCATCACGATTACCCATCTTTCCGGCGGCTCGATCAATCTCGATTCGCTCATCGTCCCCGATCCCATCCTCACCCCCACGCCCACAGCAACCCCGTAAATTACAAATCGGAAAAAAACTGCTTCAGGTCGGCTCTCGAAAAATAATCGCGGAAAGCCGTTGTTTCATCAAGGATTCCGCGAACAGCCACAAACAATTCCTTTTGCAGATATTGATTCGCCTCGCCATTCCCTGCGGATAAAAGAACCGCGTCTTCCTCCGGGACGGCTGTCACATGACCCCCGGCCGACAGCCACTCCAAGCCGATCCGCACCGCGTTGACTCGTCCCGCGGTTGCGACAGCCAGTTCGTTCACCGAAACTTTCCCGCCTTTGTTGTTGATCGCAAACTTTGCCATGCCCGCCAGCCGCGCGAGAAACTCGTCCGTTTTTTCCTTTGCGGGCGAAACGCCAATCACATGCACAATGTTCGGCTTGACGATTTCCAGCACCGCGCGCAGGTCCGCTGGCGAAGGCGGGGTTGTGTAAATCACAAGTTCATCGGCGGGATGCAGTTCGTAACGCGATTTGCCTTTTGCTTTGTCAACACCCTCTGCCCAAACCAAAGTTGAAGGTTGAAGGTCGAAGGTCGAAGGGTCCAATCTCCAATCGCTAATCTCCAGTCTCCGCTCTTTTATCTCAATGGCTTTGCTTTCAACGATGCGAAACTCCTCAAACGTCGCATTGACTTGTTTCTCTCCGCGAAACGTGGAGGCGCGCACAGAATACGCAATATCAATTTGAGTTCCCGTTTCTGGCAACTCTTCACCCGCTCCGCCCCACCATAAAATACTTTGAACATTTCCGTTTTCGTCTTCCACTGCCAAACGCAGATGCTCTTTTGTCTTGCCAATCTCTGCGATGGATTTCAGCGTTACGTCGCGCGAGGCGAATGTCAACTTTGGATTCCCCGCGCCGAATGGAGCGAGCATCTCGATTGAGTTCGCCAAGTCGAGATTGATCTCGCCTAGGTTGAGCCACGAATCAATTTGAAGCGTCGGCTCTTCGCGGACGATTTCGCCAAGTTGTTTTTCGATGGCTCTGCCAAGTCCGCGGCGAAATGAAGTGAGATTCTCTTTTTGCAGAGACAGTCCCGCCGCCATGGGATGTCCGCCGAAGTTCAGAAGCGAATTCTTTTGCGAAGAGATCGCTTCGGTGATGTGCAGTCCCTCAATGGAACGCGCCGAGCCGCGCAAGATTCCATCATCAGATTCGGTGAGCAACAGCGCGGGCTTGTGGTAACGGTCAACGAGGCGATTCGCCACGATGCCGACAACTCCGCCGGGCCAGTTGGGATGCGACAACACGATGGCTGGCTCATTCAGCAACTCGGGATGTTCGCGTAACTGCGCCTCCGCCGCCTCGGTGACTTGACTCGTCAACAGTCGGCGTTGGGCGTTCAGTCCTTCGATCTGCGCGGCGAGGACGCGGGCTCGCGCTGGGTTATTAGTAATTAGTAATTCGACAGCGGGATTTGCGTCGCTTAATCTGCCGAGCGCGTTCAGGCGCGGCGCAAATGTGAAGCCGATGGTTTCTTCAGTGAGCGATTCGAGTTGCGTGTTGGAAAGTTCCACCATCACCTTTAAGCCGAGGCGATTTGTTTTGCGGAGTTGGTGAATCCCTTTTTGAGCAAGTGATCGTGTTTCGCTTTTGAGCAAAGCAACATCAGCAATGAGTCCGAGGGCAACTAAATCTAATAAATCTTCACTTGTAGTGACGACTTCAGTCGTCGAGTGGGAACGACTAAAGTCGTTACTACGGAGTAACGCTTCGCTTAATTTATATGCGACTCCAACACCAGCGAGATTTTTGAGGGGATGCTCTTGCGGCAAGAGTTTTGGGTTGATGATGGCTTTGGCGTTGGGAAGTGTTTCGCCTAAGTCGTGATGATCTGTGAGAACCACATCTACGCCGCGCGAGTTTGCGTAATCAATCGCATCATGCGCGGTGATGCCTGTGTCGCAGGTGATGAGGAGTTTGATCCCACCGTCAATGATCGGCGCAAGGGACTCGATGTGAACGCCGTGACTCTCTTTGCCGCGAATGGGGATGTAGTACACAACGTCCGCGCCGAGGGATTGGAGCGTTTGCACAAGCAGGGCGGTGGAGGTTTGCCCATCTACATCAAAGTCGCCCCAGACGCCGATGCGATCCTTGCGATTGATGGATTGGTAAATAATTTCAATGGCGTTTTCAATCTCGGGGAACGGCGTGGATGGTGTCTCTTCGGGGTGGAGGAAGGCGCGGGCGGAGTCGGGGGTGGCGATGCCGCGTCGGATGAGAGTCTGCTTGAGGAGGAGAGGCAGGTCGAGGGTCGAAAGAGGCGAAGCGTCTGTTTGAGGAGGGTCGAGCCAGCGAGTCATTCGTCAAGTATCAGGCGTGAGGTTGCAGGTGTCAAGTTTCAGGAATCGATTGCCGCGAGGATTTCATTGAGTTCCTGTTCGCGCTGTTCGAGATAAAGTTTATTGCCCACGCGTTTCAAAATGCCGATGGACTCTTCAAGCAGGCGGCGCGACTCGGTGAAATTTTTTTGGTTGAAGGCGATCTGCGCCAGCGTGGCGAGCGAGTTGGCGATGTGCGCGTCGTGACCGACTTGTTGATGCGAGCGCAGGGCTTCCTCGGCGAACTGTGTGGCTTCGATGAATTTCCCTGCCTGCATTGCGGCGTTCGCCAGACTCGTGGATGCGGCGCCGATCATTTCCAGATTTTTCATGTTGCGAGCGAGCGATAACGCGCGTTCGGCGCAGGCTGTTCCTTCAGGCAGTTGACCTGTTGCAAGAAAGACCTCCGCCAAATTTGAGTTTGCGGTCATCTCTCCCCATGCCGAATCAACCGCGCGATATTCGTCTGCCGCTTTCTTCCATTGCTCGATCACGCTCTGCATATCGCCCAAACCAAACTGCGCCGCGCCCGCGTAGATGAGCGTGTGCGCGTACGCGATGTACGGGCGATATTTCTCCAGCGCGGTCAGAGATTTTTCGCACCAGTCGAACGCTGGTTGATATTCGCCGAGACGAAAGAGGAACGCGCCTGCCAAGCCCATCGCCCTGCCTTTGGCGATGAGCGATTCTTTCTTTGCGTTTTTCGGCAAGCGCTCCATGGACCGAATCGCCGCCTCTGCCATTTGAAACGCTTCGCGATACAAGCCCGCGAGATCGAATCCCTGCATGATCGAATCGGACATGGCGTTGAAGGTGGGCGCGTCGCCATGTTCAACCGCCCACTCCCACGCGGCGCGGATGTTGGCGAGATCGGCAAGAAACGGCGGCATGGCGTTTTGCGGTTGTCCGCCAAGAAAATCGGCTTCGAGTTTTTTTACGAATCTGCTGAAGTAACGCGCGTGTGTTTCGCGCGTTTGCGCGAGCAGATTTACATCGTCGCTTAACTTCAAGTTGGCATATTGCGCCATCAGCGAATGACGGCGATAGCGTCCGTCGTCGTTGAATTGCAAAGCAGACTTATCTACGAAGCGCGCGAGCATGGCGAGGTCGGCGCCTGTCACTTCGCAGAACGCCTCGCGCGTGAATCCGCCGCGGAAGACCGCCTGCTTTTGAAAGGCGATCCGTTCTTCGGGCGCGAGCAAACTCCAAAAGTGATCGAACACGGCGCGCATACTGCGATGACGCGGCGGCAAATCCTGTTGCGAGACGGTGAGGATGTCGAGATTGCGCTCGATCTCCTGCGCGATCTCAGCGACGGTGAGTCCGCGCGCCCAGGCGGCGGCAAGTTCGAGCGCGAGCGGCGAGCCGTTCACCAACTCGCACAGACGCGCAAGCGCGGAAGAGTCAGCTGCGTTCAAGTTGAAGTCGGGTTTGAGACGGCGGGCGCGGTCCATGAAAAGCTTGAAGGCGGGCGAAGATGAATCAACGTGCGGCAGTCCGCGCACTTCAAACAGCGTTTCGGCTTGGATGTTCAGCCGCGTCAACGATGTGACGAGCAGTTTCAGGTTGGGCGCGAGGCGCACGGTGTCAACGATCCATTTGTTGAGCGCGTCGCCAACGAGTTGCTCCATGTTGTCCAAAACCAGCAACAGGTTTTTGCCATGCAAAAATTCGCGCACCTGCTCGCCGCCCGTCGCGTTGATCTTCAACACGCTCGCAATTGCAAGGAACATCCCCTCCGCGTCTTTGACATTGGCAAGCGGGACGAACCACGCGCCGTCCAAAAATTGGTGGATGTGAATCTGCGCGGCTTGCAGAGCCAGGCGGGATTTGCCCACGCCTCCTTCGCCGACCAAAGTTAAAACGCGGCAATCGGCATTTGCCAGCCTGACGCCGATCTCCGCCAATTCCGCTTCGCGCCCGATGAACGAGGTTGCGCGCGCGGGCAGGTTGCCCGAGGGACGCGTCTCCGCGTCGCGGATTTGTTCGTAGAGCGCGGTCGTCTCGGCAGAGGGTTCGACGCCAAATTCTTTTTCGAGGATTCTTCGGCAGGTTTGATATTGAGCAAGCGCGGCGGAGCGTTGTCCTGCGCGGGCGAGGGCGGACATGCGCTGACGATGCGCCACTTCGCGCCACGGGTCAAAAGCGAGCAGGCGGGCTGTCGCTTCGAGCGCGGCGGGATAGTCCGCGCGGCTGAGTTGGATTTCGGCAAGGCGGTGCAGGGCTTGCAAAGCAAGTTCGCGCAGGCGGGCGCGTTCGGTGAGCATCCAATCTTCAAAGTCGGGCGCATCGCGGACGTGGAAGCCTTCGAGGAAGTCGGCGCGGTAGAGGCGCAGGGAATCTGTCAGGATCGCCGCGCCAGCCTCCCCGTCGAGAGAAGAGGCGAGGCGGAGTTGGGACTCAAATTCCGCGCAGTCGAGAAAACAGTTCCCCGTAAATTCAATCGAGTCGCGGGTGATGGTCAGTTCGTCTTCAAAATATTTGCGGAGGTTGGCGAGGGCTTGGCGTAAATTATTTTTCGCATCGGCGTCGGACATCTCGCCCCAGAGGAGCGCGGCGAGTTTGTCGCGGGTGTGGGCGCGGCGCGTGACGACGAGATACGCCAGCAGTGCGGGGACTTTGTTGGAGATGAAGTTGGCGATGAGGGCGTTGTTGCGCGTGATTTTTGGCGCGCCCATGTAGGACAAACTTAAGTTTGTCTTACCACTTGCCGAGGGTGGGGTTGACATAGGTGAATTTCCAATCCTGCCATTCTTTTGCCAGCCCCGCTTTGACGGGGTTGTTCAGAATGTAGAGGATGATTCGTTCCATTTCTTTTTCATCGCGGACGTAGTGATCGTACGACTCGTGATGCCAGAAATAACCCTGGCGGTTGAGGGCGAGGTTACAGTAGCGCGCGGCGCGTCCTTTGAGCAGGCGCATGATCTCGGCGACGGGGGAGATGGCGCTTTTCATTCTGGATGGGGGAAATTTTTCGATGAGCGAGAGGATGAGCAGGTGAACGTGGTTGGGCATGATGCAATAGGCGTAGAGTTCGTAATGCTCGTCGGCTTTCTTGTGGATTTCATCCGCCACAATTTGGGCGATGTTTTCCTGCCTGAGCCAATCATGTCCGTGTTCGCAACGGTCGAGCCATTTGTCGAAATGTCCGAAATATTTTTTCTGGATGTTGTAGCGTTCTTGGGCGGTTTTGGCGGCGCGTAGTTCTTCTTCGCGTCGGGCTTTTAGTTCGTCCACAACGGCGGCGGGGAGCGAATCCACGAGGCTGAAGGTGATGAAGAGCGGGTTGTTCTGCGGGTGGATATGCGGCAGGTCGCGGCGGTAGTAGATGGTTTCGGGCATGGGAGGCTCGTAGGACAAACTTAAGTTTGTCGCACAGAATAAACGATTTCTAAACGGTGGCTTTATAGAATGGGGCAAGATTATCACAGTTGAGAATGAATGAAAAGCGTCCAATGTCAATGTCTTCGCAGGTTCGCCCACCGAAATACCATCACTTTCTCCTGCTGGTGTGGGAGGAGCGCGGCGCGGACGGTCAACGCTCGGCGTGGCGGTTCAGTTTGCAGGATTCGCAGAAGGCAGAGCGGATCGGTTTCAAAGATTTGAACGAACTTACAACGTTTCTTGAAAAATGGATGAAGGATTCATCGCCATTGAAAATAGACTTGCCGAACAAGAAAATCAAATGAGCTTATATCCGCCAATGAACCTTTCTTGATTTGTCTCGAGAAAATATAGTAAGGAGAGATAGATGCTTTATCAACTCGTTGTCTTCCTGCACGTCGTTTCGGTACTCGGATACTTGCTCGCGCACGGGGTCTCGGCGTCAGTTTCCTACGCCATCAAGAAAGAGCGCGACGTCAACCGCATCCGCGCCCTGCTTGATCTTTCGGAGAAATCTTATCCTGCGATGTTTTTGGCGCTGCTTGCCATCGTCGTGTTCGGGCTTGCCGCCGCGTTCCTCAACATGGTTTGGTGGCGCACAGGCTGGATCTGGCTCTCGATCTTCGTTCTGGTCGCGATCATTGTGTTGATGGCAGTCTATGGCGCGGCGGCTTTCGGCGAGATCAGAAAAGCCGTGGGGATTCCGTACAGAGTCAAGGGAAAGCCCTTCCCTGCTGAGTCAGCCAAAAGCGATGATGAGATTTATGCCGCAACTGCGAAGGTGAATCCAACACTACTGCTCGTCATCGGCTACGGCGGATTTGCCGTGATCGCGTGGTTGATGATCGTCAAGCCGTTCTAATCGTAGCGCAAACCGAAGTTTGCAGTACAAAATCATACCGAAGTTTGCGGAACGGAATTTTGATAAAGGAGAGTATGAAGTGAAAAAAGTTTTGAAATGGATCGGGATCGTGCTTGGTTCGTTGATCGGATTGATCTTGCTTGCGGGCATTGTGATGGTTATGATCGGCAATAGCCGCCTGAATAAGACGTATGACTTCCCGCCGTCGAATATCACAATTCCTACGGATGCGGCGAGCATCGAACGCGGCAAACATCGGGTTGAGGCATTATGCCAGGGATGTCATGGACCCGACCTTGGCGGCATCAATCAGTGGTTCAACGCCGGTCCGATTGGGACGGTGGATTCGGCTAACCTTACCTCCGGCGAAGGAGGGTTCGCGAGCGAAGCAACATCGGATGAAGATTTCGTGCGAGCCATTCGCCATGGGATAGGCCTGGATGGTAAAGCGATCTTCATGCCAGCCGTTGGATCTACTTCTTATTTGAGCGATGAAGACCTCGGCGCGATCATCGCCTACGTCAAGTCTGTCCCGCCAGTGGATCATGTGACGAACGGACATAACTTCACGCCGCTGGCGAAAATCCTTTTTGTGCTGGGAAAACTTCCCAACATGCCGGTTGAGACGGTAAGCCATGAAGTCCACGTCACGGCGCCTGAGGCGGGAGCAACCGCGGAGTACGGCGAGTACATGGTGAATACGAACGACTGCCGCACTTGTCACGGTCCGAATTTAAACGGCGGTCCGTTCCCCGACCCGACCATCACGAGAATCTCTCCGAATCTGACACCCGGCGGCGAACTATCTGCTTGGACGGAGGAAGATTTCATCACGGCGATTCGCACAGGCGTCACGCCAAGCGGATACAAGCTTGATAACGAGTTCATGCCGTGGGAGACTTTCCGCAATTACACCGACGATGAATTGAAAGCCATCTGGATGTACCTGCAAACGCTTCCGAAATTGGAGCAGTACTCGGAATAACGTTGCGGGAAACAAATGAAAACAACCTTCGGAAAATCTCCGAAGGTTGTTTGATTCTGTTCTTTATTTCTTATCTGGCTCGAAAATCTCTTCGATCTTCTTTCCGAATAGTTTTGCAATTTGAAATGCCAGCGGCAGACTGGGATCGTACTTCTCGGTCTCGATGGCGTTGACCGTTTGCCGCGACACATTGAGATTTTCCGCTAACTCTGCCTGTGACCAGTTCTTTTCAGCGCGCAATACTTTGAGTTTGTTTTTCATTTGTATTTTCCCGCAAAAATGCCCGCGCCAATTCCCCACAACGCAATCATCAGCGGAAATATGAAAAGAGACGGAAGATGCGGAAAGCCGATATTTTCGAGAAAGCCATAACTGAAGGTGATCAAACCCGTGACGATGGCGGAGAAGGTCACGGCTTGTAGTTGAATTCTTTGTTGCAGTTCGTCGCTGTCTCGCAATGCCCGCATCACCGCGATCACAACAAAGATGGTTGGGATCACGGGAATCAAGGCGATAACAACTTGAACAGCCTTCGGAAGTTCAACATTGGTAATGACTGAAATGCTGGCGATCAACAATACAATATAAAACCCCATAGAGATGCCAAACTCCTTGAAATATCTTTTTTGAACTTCGCGATTCATGACTTGTCCCCGTTTTGGTCATTGTCCTTATTGAATGCCGCCCCGAACGCAAAACCTAATGCAACGCCAATCGCAATTCCCATGCCGATATTGTCCAGCGCTACGCCGATCCCAACGCCGATCGTGATTCCCATCGCAAAGCCCGCCATTGGATTTTTCTTTTTCATTTTTTCTCCTGTAAAGTAAACTTGACTTTCGGGAGTATAAAATATCCTTGACAATATGTCAAGGATATTTGACATCGCTATTTTAACGCTTATAAAGGTTCAAACTTCGCTGTGAAATGTCTCAGCAATTCGGGGGCGTACGTGAGTTTATATCCGCGCAAGCGGTTTGCTCGCGAGTTGATCTTGCTAAGAATCTCCACGATGTAATCAAGGTGGCTTTGTGTGTAGACCCTTCGCGGAATGGTCAACCTCAACAGTTCAAGCGCGGGGTAACGCCACTGCTTTGTTTCAGGGTCGAGATGCGCAAACATGACCGAGCCGATCTCCACGCCGCGGATGCCGCCCTCTCGATACAACTCCACACCGAGCGATTGCGCGGGGAATTCGTAATTGGGGATGTGCGGCAGGAGTTGATTCGCAACGATGTAGACGGCATGTCCGCCGGAGGGTTGAATGGTGGGGACGCCGATATCGTTGAGACGGGCAGACAGGTAGAACGTCTGCCCGACGCGATAGGCAAGGTACGATTCGTCCAAGCCCTCGTACAGTCCAACCGCCATCGCGTCGAGGTCGCGCCCGGCGAGTCCGCCGTAGGTGGGGAATCCCTCGCGTAGGATCAATTCGTTTTTGATGTTCTGAAATAATTTTTCATCGTTCACGCACAACAACCCGCCGATGTTGACGATGGCGTCTTTCTTCGCGGACATGGTCATGCCGTCGGCGAGCGCGAACATCTCGCGCGCAATTTCTTTGACGGATGTATTCTGATAGCCCGGCTCGCGCTGTTGGATGAAGTAGCAGTTCTCCGCGTAACGCGCCGCGTCAATGACGAAGGGGATGCCTGCCTCGCCATAGACGGCAGATACCGCCTTGAGATTCTCCATCGAGACGGGCTGTCCGCCTCCCCCGTTGTTCGTGACCGTGATCATCCCAAAGGGAATATTGTCGCGCCCATGCTCGGCGATGAAGGCTTTGAGTTTGGCGATGTCCATGTTGCCCTTGAAGGGATGCGGATTCGACGGGTCGGCGGCTTCGTCAATGACGAGGTTCGCCGGGCGCCCGCCGCGCGCGCGGATGTTGGCGTCGGTGGTGTCGAAGTGCATGTTGCTGGGAATATATTGATTCGGCTTGACCAAGCACGCAGATAAAATATTTTCGGCGGCGCGTCCCTGATGCGTGGGGATAAAGTACTTGAAGCCGAAGACGTCTTCCACAGCGGTTTTGAGGCGCTGGTACGAGCGCGCGCCCGCGTACGATTCATCGCCGCGCATGATCGCCGCCCATTGCTCCTGACTCATCGCGCCGGTGCCCGAGTCGGTGAGCAGGTCGATATAGGTGTCTTCGGCTTTGAGGGCGAAGAGATTGTAGCCCGCCTCTTTGAGCGCGTCTTCTCGTTCTTCGCGCCCAATCAAGCGGATGGGTTCCGTCACCTTAATGCGGAACGGTTCGGGGGGGTAGCTGGTAGTCATTTGTTCTCCTAATTTGAATTTTGGTCAAATTTGGGTAGCGAGCCTGGCTCTCCCTCTGATAGCCATTCGGTCTCCAATGACGCCCCGATTGTACGATTAAATCATGGTTTAGGGTTGAACGATCACGCCCCATGGAAGGCGATCAACAGGTTACTATCCGACAGGCAATCCTCTCCGCCGGTGGTATGATTGGCGGACATTTCAGCCAGCACGAGGTTATCCATGTTTCGTTTTTTCAAGAAGCGCGAAGAGATCTTCAACAAACTCATTCAAGAACAAGCGGCAGTCACCTTCGAGGGACTAAAACTGCTCGTCAAATATCTGGAGACCCAGTCCCCCGAGATTGCCGACCAACTGTCCCTGAAAGAAAAAGAAGCGGATGAAACCCGCCGCATCCTGATCGACGAGTTGAATCGCAGTTTTGTCACGCCGTTCGATCGTGAAGACATCTTTTCCCTCTCGCGCTCGATCGACGATGTGATCGACTACGCCGACAGCACGGTCAGCGAAATGGCGATCTTGAATGTTTCGCCTACTTCGTACATGACGCGCATGGCTTCGCTCCTCAAAGACGCGGCGTTTGAAATCCACCAGGCAGTGTTGCGATTGGAGAAAAATCCAGCCGTTGCCACCGAACACGCCCAACGCGCCAAGGCGCTCGAGAATCGCGTAGAAGGAGTCTACCGCGAAGCCATCGCCGACCTGTTCCGCGGTCCCGAAGATGTGCATCACGTGGTGGAAATGCTGAAACTGCGCGAGGTCTATCGCCATCTTTCCAACGCGGCAGACCGCGGCGACGAAGCCGCAAACATCATCGCGGACATTGTGGTGAAGAAAACTTAACTGTCATCGAAACCCACCCACCTGACAGTTTTTAAAAATGGGACGCGAAAAAACGCAACAGGCGCAAAAAACTTTTCTCGGCGTTTTCAGCGCGCTTCGCGGTCAGCGTCCAAAAAAGAAAAGTGTCGAGTGGCTAGATCGAAACCCCTTAAGCACTCTGTGATCTCTGTGGCAAAGCGAAGCCTCCAAACGCAACGACTATTCAAACCATGCCCAACGAACTCATCATCGTAATCATGCTCGCGTTATTGTTCGGATTCCTAAACGGAATCCGCGACGCGGCAAACATCGTCGCCACCGTGATCTCTTCGCGCGCGTTCGCCCCTCGCGCCGCGTTGACCATCGCCGCGCTGGCTGAATTCACGGGTCCGTTTTTGTTCGGGGTTGGGGTGGCGCGCACCATCGGCGTGGATACTGTCCAAGCCGACTCGTTGACGCTCACGGTAATCGTCGCCGCCCTGCTGGGCGCGATCGTGTGGAACATCATCAACGGCTTTTTCGGAATCCCCGGCAGTTCATCGCACACACTGATCGGCGGGATCGTCGGCGCGGTCATGGTTTCCGCAGGTTGGGAAGCGATCAAAATCCCCGGGCTCACCAAAGTGTTAGTTGCGTTGTTTATTTTTCCGCTGATCGGATTCGCTTCCGGTTTTCTCTTCACGCGCGTGATCTATTTTCTGGCGCAGAATGCGACCCCGCGCATCAACGAATTTTTCAAACGGAGTCAACTCATCACCGCCATCATTCTCGGTTTGAGTCACGGCACGAACGACGCCCAAAAATCGATGGGAATCATCGTGCTTGGGCTGGTGATCAGCGGTCATCTGAAATCGTTCGAGGTGCCGCTCTGGGTCACCGTTGCCAGCGCGGTTTCCATGGCGATCGGCACCAGTTTCGGGGGGTGGAAAATCATCCGCACACTGGGTGGAAAGTTTTACAAGATCCGTCCGCTTCACAGTTTTTCAACGCAACTTACATCGGGCATCGTCATTCTCGGCGCCTCATTCTTCGGCGCGCCGGTCAGCACGTCGCACGTGGTCAGTTCCGCCATCATCGGCGTCGGCGCGTCGGAACGCCTGAGCAAAGTCCGCTGGAGCGTGGCAGGCGACATCCTCACCGCCTGGCTGATCACCATCCCGGTCAGCGCGCTGCTTGCGGCGGGGTTTTACTGGCTGTTGACCTCTTTATAAGACAACCGTATTACCATCACCATCCCCCTGTTCAGCATGCAGTTGAACTGCATCCTACGCTGAAATCACATTTCATCCACACCCTCACGGTATCACCAATACCTGCCCCACACTGATATTGTTCACATTCAAAATATTATTCGCCGAAGCGATCGACGCGACCGTTGTGCTGTATTTGATCGCGATCGCATACAACGAATCGCCCGATTTAACAGTGTGCATTCTTGGGGATGAAGAACCGCTTCCTCCGCCAGTGGAGCCTGTCTCACCCTCGGCAGGGATCGCCACCGGGGCAGGCACCGTCAACGAATCGCCCGTCTTCAACAACTGCGGGTTCGCGCTGACAAGTTCGCGCACCGTCACGCCATATTTGTTCGCAATGGATTCAAACGAATCACCCGCCGCCACTTTGTGCTTCGCCGGCTTCGACGAATCTGTTGAGATAGGTTTCGCGCCCGCAAGTTGATAAAGCTCCTCCAGCGTCCCGTTGAAAAGATTCATGTCGACGCTGGCATTGATGCCATTCACGCGTCCTTTCTCGCTGTACTGCCAAAATGTCCATTTGAACCAGCCGCGCGGCAAGAACGGTTTTGATTCTTCTGAATAATTATTCGGGTATTGCGCCAGCCATAGCGGATAATCCTTCGCCCACACGGGAGGTCCGCCGCCCGCCTCGGAAAAATAATCCTGCAAAAAGTATTGAGCCGAATAGATGATCGGTTTTTTGCCGAACGCGGCTTCAACGAGATCGAGCCACACTTTTGCGCGTTCGATGATCTTCTCTTTCCTTTGCCCGTCGTGGCTTTCAAGGTCGAGAACGGGCGGCAATTCACCAAGGTCGTTTGCAGATTTCACGTACTCAATAAAACGGTTGGCTTGTTTCTTGCCGTCCACATTCGCGCGGAAGAAGTGATACGCTCCGCGCAAGAGTCCAGCCGCTTTCGCGCCGGTCCAATTCGCGCCGAAAGTTTGGTCCGAGTGAAAATCTCCCTCTGTGGCTTTCGCAAAAACGAATCGTTGACCCGTCGCGCGAACCTTGGGCCAGTCGATGCCTGCATCCCAATATGAAACGTCGATACCAGGAACGGTTGTCATCTTATTCTCCTTGTCTGACAAACAATACGATTAAGGGTAGCATAAATGTCAAGCAAAATCAACCAACCTGAAAATTTCGCAATTAATATTAGTCTCCCCCCTCATCGTCGTTTATGGTATAAAAATCGCGTCCCTGCTGTGCTCGTGATGTTGCCCTTCCGTTTTGAGCCAACATTTTTTAAACGGGTCTTTAACTCCTAAAGAAATAACGCGATAGGCCTGAGCCAAGGCGGCGTTTCTGGGTAGGGACCCACCTGCGAAAGCAGGTTCAAAACTTCGTAGCACACGGCATTGGCGGGGAATCGAATGCAGCAGACCTCACAGGTCTTAAAGACCTGTGAGGTCTTTTTATTTTACGGAGATTGATGAATCGCGATCGCCGCGCGCAGACCTGATTCGAACGCGCCTTGGATCCACGCGTGATACAGCGACGCATGTTCACCCGCAAAATGGATTCTCCCCTCAGGCTTGACAATTTCATCATGCAGTAACGTTTGCTGACCAGGGTCGAACAACGCGAACGCGCCGCCTGCAAATTCATCGTCGTGCCACATCCATGAGGCGCCGACTTCAAACTCTTTTGTAATTTGCGGATGAATCTCGGCAACATCGTCCAATGCTTGGGCGATGCGATCATCGGGCTTGAGCGAACCCCACCGTTGCGCATCCTCTGACCATGTGTAACTGGCGAGGATCACGCCGCGCCCCGTTTCGCGTCCGTGGTCGGGATAATACAAATTGCGGATGGGCAAATCGGTCATTGTGCCGCCGCCGAAGATGCCGTCGTCATCTTCCCAGAATCTGCGTTTGCATTGGAAAAGGATCTTTGCCGAAGCATCGTAATGCAACTGGCGGATCGCGCGATTCTTGGCGCGAGTAAATGGCTTAAGAACCTCCACATGACGCAACACAGGGAATGGAACGGTGATGATCGCGTAATCGCCTTTCTCTTCAAATCGTCCCGCTTGCGTTTGATAGTGGATCGTCACATCCGTCGGTGACTGATCCATGGCGATCATCTTCGCGCCGAAGCGGATGTTTTCTTTTAATTCAGGAAGAAACGCATGCGGCAGACGATCCGTGCCGCCATCGAGTTCGATCATGTTGGTGTAGTAGTTCCCTGAATCTTCGCGAAACAATTCGAGGAAGGATGAGTTCATCACCGACTCTTGATTTGCCAACAGACCGAACATCTCGATCATGCCTTCCGACCAGCCATTCAATTCGAGAAACTCGCGCGTGGAATATTGATCGTATTTTGCGATGATCTCGTCCCAGGCTTTGTCGCCGTCTCTTTCCAGCAGGTCAAGCAGAGGTTTGAGCGCGGCTTCATACATTTTGCCCGCCGTTTTTCCTTTTTCCTTTTCAGAAACATCAAATCCAAGCAGTGACGGATCTTTCGCGGCTTCTGAGGCGCGGACTTTTCGCCCGCCCATGTAGTGGTAGGCGTTGGGGTTATCCATCGTGAAGTCGTTGGTCTTCAGTCCAAACTTCTCGACGTAGGACATGGTCAACGTGTGCGCGCGTGGGATGCGCATCGCGCCGACTTCGGCGTACAAGCCCTCGGTGAATGGATCGCGCAGGGTGTACACGCGTCCGCCCACGCGCTGTTGCGCTTCGAGAATGATCGGGGTGTGACCAGCCCGCCGAAGTTCGTACCCAGCCGAAAGTCCCGCGAGACCCGCCCCCACGATGACGACGCGCTTCGGCTTGCCGTCTCCAAATCGTTTTGCGATTCCCTCTTTCACCACGTCCAAATAATCTTGAATCGAATGTGCGGATTGCATCGGAGCCTCCAGTGTTGAAGTGGACGAATCTTATCGAAAATCCACTTAAAGCACAATCACCAAATCTGCGCTTGACAAAGCCTCGTCATGCAGTATACAATCGCCGCCATTAACAATTGAATATTCGGAGATTTAGCGGCTGGGTCTTATGCGACAAATTGAAATTTGTCGTACGAGACCACGAGGTGGAGGTTCTCCCGTGCGAACGGGATGCTACGGACAAGGGTGAGGTCCAAAAATCGGATCGATCAGCGGATGCCTCTGAAGTTTGTCACAAACTTCTTTCTCCCTTCCGAAACAAGCGAAAGGCAACAGGTTTAAAAAAACTCTGTTGCTCGCCCGAAATCCAAAGAGCGATCTTTGGGACAAGGGAAGCGCAAGTGACACAGATGGATTCCATCTGTTTGTGCTATGGAAGGGCTGTCTTTTTTAATGCTGAGTCGTTAACAGGCATGCCCACGCATGCCTGTTTTTATTTGCTCAAGCCGCCGTCCTCGGCGGCGGGGACGCCGCCGAGCGCAAAGTAATTCAGCAAGAATCGGGTCGGCAGATGTAATGGATGTTCATAGAATAGCATCAACAAAAGGAGAAACTATGAACACCGATTTCAAACAATCGTCCGAAGATTACCTGCGCATCGAGCAGGCGATCTTGTACCTTGAAAACCATTTCAAAGACCAGCCCAATCTCGACGAGGTCGCCGCGAACGTCGGCTTGAGCGAATTTCACTTTCAGCGGCTCTTCACACGCTGGGCTGGAGTCAGCCCGAAACGCTTTCTGCAATTCGTGACGAAGGAAAGCGCAAAGGATTTGCTGGACAAGTCGGAGAATCTGCTCGACACCACGCATCAAGTCGGACTGTCGAGTCTGGGGCGCCTCCATGATCTTTTTGTCAACACTGAGGCGATGTCGCCAGGCGAATACAAATCCAAAGGCGCAGGCGTGACCATTCGATACGGGATCCAACTCACGCCGTTCGGCAAATGTTTGATCGGACTCACCGAACGCGGAATTTGTCACCTCGGCTTCGTGCAAGGCAGTGAAGGCGACGCGATTGATAATCTCGTGAGTGATTGGAAGGAAGCGAAGATGATCGAAGACTATCGAGCCACTGCCGCGCTAGTCGGTCCGATCTTCGACCTGCGCTTCAACACCCGCATCAAGCCGTTGACGTTACACCTGCGAGGCACAAATTTCCAATTGAAGGTGTGGGAAGCATTACTGCAAATCCCTGCAGGTTCGGTGTCCACGTACGAAGGGATCGCGTCTCGCATCGGCAATCCGAATGCCATCCGCGCGGTGGGAACAGCCGTTGGACATAACCCAATCGCGGTGCTGATCCCCTGTCATCGGGTGATCCGCAAGGCTGGCGAGTTTGGTAAGTATCGCTACGGAGCGTTGAGGAAGAAGGCGTTGTTGGCGTACGAAAATGTAACTGCAAGCCCGTAGGACAAATTGGCAATTTGTCCTACTACAAAACGGAGATAAATGAAAACAAAAATCTGGATTGCGTTACTCGCGTTATACATTGTGTGGGGATCAACTTATCTTGCGATTCGATTTGCGGTGGAGACGATTCCGCCGTTCTTGCATGCGGGGTTGCGATTCCTCGTCTCTGGCTTGATCCTCGTCCTATGGCGGCGCGCGGCGGGAGATGCCATGCCGACGCGCGTACAATGGAAATCGGTGGCGATCATCGGCACATTGCTACTACTCGGCGGCAACGGGCTTGTCTCGTTCGCAGAACAACGCATCGCATCGGGCGTCGCGGCGTTGATCGTTGGCACGACCCCCATGTGGCTGGTGCTGATCGAGTCCCTGCGCCCGAACGGGGTCAAACCCACGTGGCTGATCATTGTCGGGTTGATCGTTGGCTTTAGCGGTATTTACCTATTAATTGGTCCGTCGGCATCAACGGGCAAGCTTCAATTCGATACGATCGGCACGGTTGCCGTGATCGCCGCGGCGTTTCTCTGGGCGCTCGGTTCCATTTACAGCCGAAGCGCGGACATCCCCAAGTCTGCGTTGATGACGACGGGCGCGGAAATGCTCGCAGGAAGCGTGCCGTTATTTTTGGTGAGTCTTGCGCTGGGCGAATGGAGCAGATTCAATATCGCTCAAGTTTCAACGGGATCATGGTTGGGCTTGATCTATCTCATCACGTTCGGTTCGATGGTTGGGTTTGTCGCGTACATCTGGTTGTTGCAAAATGCGCCGATCTCGCTCGTCGCAACGTACGCATATGTCAATCCGTTGGTAGCAGTGTTGCTCGGCGCCTGGTTTGCCAGTGAGCCGCTTACGTCGCGCACTCTCGCCGCGGCGGGAATCATCATCGGGTCGGTGATCCTCATCAATTGGGCGAGGCAGGTCAAGGTCAAGACAGAACCGTTGCAGTCCGCGCCGAGCGGAGAATAAATTTCCAATCGACATTATTGGGACGCAGATAAACGCTGACTGCGCTGATCAAAAAGAAAATCTGCGTTTCTCAGCGTGAATCAGCGTCCAGTATGTTTTCAGTGTATTAAGAAAAATCTATTACTCAATCACGAGGAGATTGCTTCGGCTTCGCCTCGCAATGACATAAGAAAAAGGAGAAAAAATGGACGGCAAGGATTTAGTTAAGAAAGTAAAAGAAGATGGCGTAAAGTTTCTTTCGCTTCAATTTTCGGATGTGACAGGCGCGGTAAAAAGCGTGGACATGCCCGTCCGTCACCTGGAAGATGTGCTGAAAGACGGCGCGTGGTTCGACGGTTCATCCGTCGAGGGCTTTGCGCGCATTCAAGAAAGCGACATGCGGCTGTTGATCGACCCCGACACGTACGCGGTGTTGCCGTGGTCGGCGGCGGACTCAAAACGCGCGCGCGTGTTCTGCGACATTCACATGCCGAACGGCGATCCCTTCGAGGGCGATCCGCGCGGCACATTGAAGCGACAGTTGAAACGCATCGAAGAAAAAGGCTGGACGTTCAATCTCGGACCCGAGCCTGAGTTCTTCCTCTTCAAAGGCACGAACGGACACGGCGTGCATCCCGTTCCGCACGACGCGGGCGGCTACTTCGACTTCTCGTCATTCGATGAAGCCGTCGTCGTGCGCACCGACCTGATGAGCGCGCTCGACGCGATGGGACTCGACGTGGAAGTCGGCCATCACGAAGTTGCGCTCGGTCAACACGAAATTGATTTCCGTTTTGCCGACGCGCTCAGGACGGCAGACAATGTGCTGACGTTGAAATACACCGTCAAAGCCATCGCCGCGCAACACGGACTCACCGCGTCGTTCATGCCCAAGCCCGTCTTCGGCATCAACGGTTCGGGGATGCACTGTCATCAGAGTCTGTTCGATAACAAGACGGGAACGAATCTGTTCTTCGACAAAAACGACGAAGCGCATCTTTCCAAACTTGCGTATGGATTCATCGCTGGACAGTTGGCGCACGCCCGAGCATTAGCCGCCGTCGTCGCGCCGACGGTCAACTCGTACAAGCGACTTGTCCCCGGCTACGAAGCGCCGGTCTACATTGGCTGGGCGCAACAAAACCGTTCGGCGTTGATCCGCATCCCGCGCTACACCGAAGGACGCGATAAAGCCGTCCGCGCCGAGTTGCGATTCCCCGACCCATCCGCGAATCCGTATCTCGCGTTCACGGTCATGCTCGCCGCCGCGTTGGACGGGATCGAAAAGAACATGACCGCGCCGAAGCCGCTCAACAACATCAACTTGTATCACCTCGACAAAGAAGACCGCGCGAAATTGGGCGTGACCGAATTACCCGGCTCGCTCGCCGAAGCGTTGACCGAACTCGAGAACGACGAAGTCATCAAGTCCGCGTTGGGTGAATCGGCATACGAAGCCTTCTCCCGCGCCAAATGGGCAGAGTGGGATGATTTCCGTTTGCGCGTTTCGGATTATGAGATCGAGAGGTATTTGGAGACGGCGTGAGTGCGTGGTAAGTAGTAATTGGTAATTGGAGATTGGAGAATTGGGGGCTAGAGACTGGAGATTACCCTCCGAGGGACTTTGTCCTTCGGAGGTTTTCTTGTTTATAATTCGCAGAAAAGTATGAAGCAACTCATTGGTCTTGCATTGATAATTTCACTCGCCGTCACATCTTGCGTAGCAGCAGACTCGCCCAGCGAGTTTCCCATCGCGCTTGCAACATTCACTGAAAACGATGTGGACGTTTCCATTCAATTGGAACGCAACGATGAAGGCAACTATTTTCTGTCTGCCGAATTTTCGCCGCCTGCAGGTTATTATTTGTACAGCAAAGATATTCCGTTGACCGGGGTAGATGGATTGGGCCGCCCCACTTTGTTGACGCTGACGCCTGCGAGTCAACTCAAAACGGCGGGAGGACTCGTTGAAAGCGTCAAAGCAAAAGAGCCAGAATTCGAACCGAAGGGTCTACTCGTTTATCCCTCCGGCGCAGTGACGTTAAGTCTGCCCGTCGAACTTCCTGCGGGAAGTGATTGGGTGGACGAAACGGTCAAAGTCACATTTATGACTTGCAATAACCAAGGGTGCAAACCGCCCGTGATGGGCAAACTCGTTTCGATCCGCGTTCCAGGCGCAGACACATTCAAATAGTTTCACAACCAAAGGATGAATAACTCATGAACAAGAAAATCCTGCTCGCGCTTGTTGGAATTGGTCTCTTAGCCTGCAACTTTCTTTTTCCATCCACGCCTGCGCCAATTGAATCGACAAGTCCGATCATTGAAACGCCGAGTCAGACCGCTGAAGCGCCAACGCAAATTTCGGATAGGTTTACGCTTGTCCGATTTCATCCGCAAGACGGCGACTTGAAAACGATCTTAGCCGCAGAAGCGCAGAAAGCGGCCGCGCTTGGGCGGATGCCAATCGTCTACTTCGATGCGACGTGGTGCCCTCCTTGCAAGGCGACCGAAGCCGCGTTGGAGGCAGAAAATCCGCTGATGATGGATGCTTACGCGGACACGTACATCATCAAATTGGATGTGGACGAATGGGGCTGGGATGGCGGCAGAATCGGCGACTTCCAATTCGAGTTCATCCCCGTGTATTTCAAACTCGACGCCAACGGCAACCAAACCGGCGAAGTCGTTGACGGCGGCGCGTGGAACGAGGACATCCCGGAGAACATCGCCCCGGTCATGAGTAAATTCTTTCACGGGGAGTGAAGCGGCAATAAAATCAGGGGCTTTTTCATAAAACCCTTTTGAACACGGACGCCACGGATTTCACTGACTCTCACGGAAAAATACCGAAACAAAAAACTCTTTTCCGTGGTTTCCGTGGTTTCCGTGAAATCCGTGTACAAAAAGGATGACCTCAGCGAATTAAGATCTAGGAAACAATCCTTCCGACGAGTTGAGGCGTCCACTCGATATTCGGCTTGCCGTCCTCTTCGTCTTTTAGGATCACTTCGCTTTTCACGAACCATGAAAAACCAAACGCAAAGATGGCGAGCGTTTCGAACCAAAAGATTGGATTAGTGATGCCGAGGAATCGTCCCTCCGCGCCGAACGCGGCAAAGTACACAGCGATCAGCAGAATCGAAAGTAACATCACGCCGCCGCAGATCCGATAAATTTTATTCCTCAGTTTCTTCATATCCGACATATCTTCGGGCTTGTGCTTGGACTTCGTGAACAGGACGAGACAAAAATACGTGAGCGTCAACAGGAACGACGCCGCGAAGATATGATGCGCGATGCTGATCAGTTTATAGACCTCCCCGGTCTCGCCGCTTCGCAAGGTTGGGAATAACGCGGTCCCGATGGCAAAGAAGCACGCAAAGTTACCAGCGATATCGTCGGCGCGCCCGTATCCTTTATACGAAAACAAGAACACGCCGAGGGAGAACAAAATCCCCACCATCACATCCCGCATCCCAGTGTGATAATACGCGCTGATCGACTCCTGCAACACCTTCCCAAAGATCACCCGTCCGCCCAAATAGAGGATCAGCGGCATAAGCATGCCCAACAAGCCAACGGTCACCCTCAATTCTTTGTAGGGAAGCACCAGTTCGTTTTGTATCTCACTGAGCCGACTCGCGGTCAAGACAGGTTCAGCGGACTTCGCTTTTCGGGAATGGACTTTCTTGCGGGGTTTCGATTTGGTAGGCATGGGTTGTCTCCTCTCTGATTATGGTTACACTATACAGCGATTGGAAGGCGAATACAACCGGCAAAATCCTGCCTTGCGCGGGAAAGAATTTCGATATATGCTTACAAAAGCGAGCGCATTGGAACTACGGTTTGAAACGCAGGAGGTAGGAGATGCGCTGTTGCCAAACGTATTTGATAAAGCGCTCAAGGGAGAGTTGTGCCCCCTTCCCGTCCTTCCCCCAAATACGACGACAAAATTCTGTATGCGGATTCAAAGTGCCTCTCGTCGGATTTGGGGGAAGGGGAACGGAAATTTGGAATGAATATTCTCAAAATACCCAGCATGAAGTTTCTCCCTCCCCAAATTCGACGTGCTCGTCGTCGCAAATGGACGAGAGGAAATGATGTACGAATGAACATTCTTTTTTCTACCCAACATCAAATTTCCCCCTCCCCAAATTCGACGTGCTCTTCGTCGCATTTGGGGAGGGCAGGGGAGGGGCGAAATGCCGCGTAAAAAACGAAGCAACCCAAAAACCATGAACTTTGCGGGAAAACTTCGCAAAACCCCAACTCCTGCCGAGCGTAAACTCTGGTCAAGGATTCGCAACGGTCAATTGGGCGCTACCTTCCGCAGGCAACACGCCATTGGCAACTTTGTCCCTGATTTCGTCTGCATCGAAAAGAAACTCATCCTTGAACTGGACGGCAGTCAGCATTTGGAACAACAAGAATATGATGATGACAGGACGAAATATTTGGAATCTGAGGGTTACAAGGTCATCCGCTTTTGGAATAACGATGTGATGAAAAATTTGGACAGCGTTATACTCGCCATCATGCACGCGGTGAAAGATGGAAATAAGGAAGGTTGAGTTCCGTATCATCTCCCTGTTTAGCAAACAAGAGGAGTTTGCGGGCATGGTGGCGCGAGTGGAGGGAATGCGCGCCCGTCAAGCCGAGAGCGAAAGACAAGCGGAGAATCTTTTTGAAAGTCTGCTGGCGGAGACTTTTGCGTGAAAAGTACTGTCCACGAATTATTCACGAATGTGCGAATGGACAACGCGAGATTCGTTTATTCGTGACCCATTCGTGGAGGGTCTTTGGGTGCGAAGGATAATGCGTTGAAGGAGAACCGCGATGTCGTGGATAGAAATTGACAAGCGTTTGAAAGAACTTTCTGTAGGGGATATCGCCAAGCTGGTAAAAGGCTTGCACGATTTGTCTCCACAGAACAAAGCCTGGCTGCGGGCAAAACTTTTGCCAGTAGCGCAAGATACAAAATATCTCGAAGATTGTCGCCGCAAAGTTGCCAATTACGTGTACAAGGAAACCAAAGGAATGCCATCCATGCCGCGGTTTCGGGAGGCGAAGAAAGTCATTAGCGAGTATCGCAAATCCACAAGTGATTTGCGGGGCGCGCTTGATCTAATGCTTACCTACTTGGAACGTGGGCACGAATTTACGCTGGATTTCGGCGACATTGACGAACCATTTTACGATAAGCTCATCAACATGCTGGAACACTTTGCAATCGAACTGCGCCGAAGTCCCGCCAAATACGAGTTATATGAACAATTCAGACCGCGTTTAATGGCGATAAGGAAAAACTCTGATATTGGCTGGGGCTATGGTGACTTTATTCAAGAAACTGTTGATGAGTTAGAAAAATTGCTAGGAGAAAATCTGTGAACAGAACAACGAAGGTCAACGCGCCATAGAAATAAATCATGCGGTTGCACTCCACTGCTCACTGATAACTGATAACTAATCACTCCATCCCCATCACCCTCTTCACTTCCCTCCTCAACCCCACAGGCTTGATCGCGCTCACATCCACCTTCTTCGCCTCCACAAATTTCGCAAAACGCATCAGTCCCTTCGCCAGCGCGTCTGCAAAATCGGCGTCCTTCACGGGCGCGTCGTCTTCGTGCCAAAAACCTTTGATCTCCAGCGTCATCGTCGCGCGGTCCAACTTCGGGTCGAGCCGCGCCACCAGTTCATCGCCGTATAAAATCGGCAGGACATAATATCCCCAGCGGCGTTTGTGCGCGGGCGTGTACACCTCCCACGTGTAATCAAAACCGAACAACTTCTTCGCCCGTCCGCGCGCGCTGACGATATCCAACGGCGCGAGAAATGTAACTTCCTCGAGCGTGGTCGTTTCTTTGGGATTCCATCCTTTGGGGACTCGCCCCTTTTCAAGCGACTCCAACGCCGCGACATCCTCGCCCAAAACGAGATACGTGTCGCGTCCGCCCTCGATTTGAACCTGCCTCGCCATCCCCGACTCTTTCCACCCTTCGACCAAGTTCGCCATCTCCGCTTTTGAATAGTCGCGATGGAGATGATAATTCATCTCGCCGCGCATCGTACTCTCGCGTTTCAATCCATAGAACGCCACGGCTTTACGCGCAAAAAATGTTTCCGCTTCTTTTTCCGTCGCAACATAATCGAATTCTTTCGGCGCAATATTCTCGCGGAAGTCATACACGCGGCTGAACCCATCGCGATGGTGCATCATCAACTCGCCCGACAACCACATATCGAACATTGCCAACGCCGTGTCTTTGCGCCCGCGATAATTCCACAAGCCGATTCTGTTCCCCTCGAAATCTCGATTCCCCAGCGGACCGCGCTTCCGCAATTCAGAGCGCACATCATTGAACAATTTCTTATGGTTCAGCACAAAGCCTTCGATGCGCTTGTCGTGACTCCGCCTGTTCATGTGCGTACGCCAATACGGCAAATCCGACATCGGATACATCGCCAGCCAGCCGCCGTAATCGAAAAACTTACGTTGTTTGTACGCAACGTCATAAAGATAGTCAGGTTTGTAATCCAACACGCGGCTGTGCAACGTAATATCCTGACTCCGCGCAATCACATTCAACGGGTCAAGTTGCACCGCCTCGCACGCGTTGATCGCCTGTGCTGTGCCGTTCCTGCCGCGCCACCGCCGCCCGGGCCACAATCCCTGCCTGCCGAGGACGAATCGCCGCGCTGTTTGTTGTGAGATGATTATCGGTTCCATAAATTTCCGCCCATTCTAGCACATATATTCTATAAAAGTAACGCCGACTTAAGTCGGCTTTAGTTACCCCACGACTCTCCTGTAACATCCTTCAATGCCTTTTCGATGATCCTAACATCAAGGTGAAACCCCACCGTCCGCAAAGAATGCAGAACGTCAGCGGCAGATGGAATCAGATTCTTTTGTTTTGCCATAAGCACGACGGCAAGAGTCCCTTTGACCGGGATCGAAAAACTATTGGCGCACTTTCTCGCCGCCGCATCATCCAGAATAGCAACATAATTTGGGTTTGCAAGCGCGAATGAAAGCACCGCAGTCTCGCCACTCCCCAAATCCCAGGTTGTGATTTCAGAGGAAGACTCACTCGTCACGATGACAGATTCTTTACTTTGAAGAAACACCCGCGCCGCATCTGTCGCAGGTCCAGCCATCACTTCATCGAATACTGCTTGTGGCACAACAACTTCGTCAGGGATGGAAAAAAGCAAATTGGCGCGGTCAACCCGCGCCAATGAAATGATCGGTGAAGCGTTTAACACCCAACATTCAGGCATGACCAGATTCTTTGATCAATTCGTCCGAGTCATATTGAAACGGCGAGACGCCAAACCGTCCAAGCGCGTCTAAGAATTCGGCGCGCGAAAGCCCCGCGATTTCCGCCGCTTTCGCCTGTGACACAGTCTTCATTTCATACCACTTGACCGCCGCCGCCACGCGCATTTCACGCACAAAATCTTTCGGCTCTTTTCGCAACGCGGAGAGGACCTCGCGCGGCAACTCTATGGAGACATTCACCATTTCCATAACGACCTCCAAACTGATTATACACTTTCTTCCACAGGCATCGAATTCGCCTTCTCGATCGTCCGACAAAATGAACACAACTCCGGCGCGGACGTGGGTTGTCCGCACTTGGCGCAGGGATGCAGGTGTGCCTGCTTTGAATCTTTTTCCACGAACAACTCCCCGCTCTTGCGCGCTTCGAGGAAACGCAGGTAAAACGTCAACTTTGCGCCGGGGCGATCCGTTTCGAGTTTGTTGAGCAACTCTTTGTAGTAAATGGACTGCGATCCCTCCGCGAACGGACATTCCTCGTAGATGTATTCGATTCCCCGCGCGAGGCAATACGCCGTCATCTCGCGTTCGTAGAAGCGGCAGAGAGGCTTCACTTTGCGAGCCAAGCCGCCCGTCGAAGCGAGAACCGGGCTTTGTCGTAAAAGAAAATCCGCCGACCATGAAAGCGTGTTGCCAAATAACACCGCGGCTTCGTCATCCAAATTGTGACCGGTTGCCAGCACGTCGTAGCCGAGATCGTGGGCGATGCGATTCATTTCGTGACGTTTCGCAAGTCCGCACACCGCGCAGGGTTTGCCGTAGCCGCGATGCGAAATTTCAGAAAGCACCGGGATCGGCTGACCGTATTCTTTTTCGATGTCAACGACGTGGAGTTTCAAATCGTTTTCGTTCGCAAATTTTTCGGCGAGCCGTTGGGACTCGCCCGAATAATTTATCCCGCCATTGATTCCTAAACCGAGATACAACCCATCGGCTTGATAGCCGAGCCGCGCGAGAATATCCCACAACCCCAGCGAATCTTTGCCGCCCGAAACCGCGACAAGAATTTTTTCATGCCGCGCGAACATCTCATACTTTTTGATGAAGCGTTCGGTCTGTTCGGGGATCCATTCGAGATAATGATCCTTGCACAACGCCAGTTTGTGCTGGCGCATGTTCACCGAGGCTTTCTCTCCGCATTTTTTACATTTCATAGAAACTCTTTTCAAACACAAAGGACACGAAGTACACAAAGGTTTTTTCGTTCTTCACAGAGAATCCTTCGTGACCGCTGTGTCCTTCGTGGTAAAAAAATCATCCTCCCGAAATCACCGCGACCAATTTCACCTCGTCGTCCTCTTTGAGAATCTCATCGTCGAGGATCATCTCGCCTTCGCGCGTGGCGATCACCGACTCAGGCACAACGCCGCACTTCTTCAACGCGTCGAGCAGCATCATGCCATGTTTGACTTCATATTCTTTATTTCGCAAAATCAATTTCGCTGTCATGCCGCCATTCTAACACGCCTACTTCTCTTTCTACACCTCACCAAATTCATCCTTCCACTTTCCACTTTCTACCTTCCACGCATTCGCCCTACCTTCATCCCTCATAACTCATCATTCGTATTTCATCCTTCATCCTTCATCCTTCATAATTCATCCTTGCCTTGACTCTCCCCCCTCTTCCCTGTACGATTAGCCCATGCGAATCGGAATGATGACAGATGCCTACAAACCCTACGTCAGCGGCGTGACGAGTTACGTGGACACAAATAAACGCGCCCTCGAAAAACTCGGGCATGAAGTGTACGTCTTCACCTTCGGCGATCTCGAACACAAAGACGATGAGCCGCGCGTCATCCGCAGTCCCGGCATGCCTCTTTCCGATACCGGCTTTTATCTCTCCTTGCGGCACAGCACCGAGGCGCAACAGATCATCCAGACGATGGACATTATCCACGTGCATCATCCCTTCATGAGCGGACGGCTCGCGCGCATTTACAGCGGCAAACGCAACATCCCCGTTCTCTTCACAAATCACACGCGCTACGATTTATATGCGCAGACCCGCCTCCCGCTCATGCCTGCCGAGGTCAGCATGAGCATGTTGCAGGCATACATGCCCACGTTTTGCGACAACATGGACCTCGTCATCTCGCCCTCGCGCGGCATGGAAAAAATCCTGCGGCAATACGGCGTCACCTGTCACGTCGAAGTTGTGCCGAACGGCGCGGACCTGCATCCGTTTTTATCCGCGCAACCGCTCACGCGCGATGAATTCGGTTTCAACAGCGAAGATATTCTCATCGTTTACATGGGACGCATCGCCCCCGAAAAAAATCTCGAACTCCTCTTGCAATCGTTCGCGGGCGTTTCGCGAGCCGTCCCCAACACGAAACTGCTCGTCGTCGGCGGCGGGCAAAAAGAACATGAGGAGGGAATCAAAGAGTTTGCCAACGAACTCGGCATCTGCGACCGCATGAAATTCACCGGCGCGATTCCCTACGCAAAACTCCCGTCGTATCTGGCGATGTGCGACATCTTCGCCACCGCGTCTGTGACCGAAGTCCATCCGTTCTCGGTGATCGAAGGCATGGCGTCTGGACTCCCCATCGTCGGCATCGACTCGCCGGGCATCAGCGATTCCATCGCGGACGGGGAAACTGGTCTGCTCTCGGCAGGCGACCTTGCCTCCTACACCGCCAAACTGACAACGCTCTGCCTCAACAGAGATCTGCAAAAGAAAATGGGAATTGCGGCGCGGCAGGCATCGCATCAATTCTCCATCGAGAATACGACCAAGATCATGCTCGGTCATTACAACCGATTAACGTCCAACACAAAGCCCGTCAAGCCGAGCATCGAGGTCAGATTGCGTTCTGTGTTGAAGGAATTCCTCAAATGAATCACAACCAGCGGATTGGCAAATGGGGCGAAGAAGTTGCCGCCGAATATCTTACCGCGCGCGGATATGAAATCATCGCCCGCAACGCGCGGACTCCCTACGGCGAGATTGACATCATCGCAAAACAAAGCGGCATCATTATTTTCGTTGAGGTCAAAACACGAACATCAAATAAAATGGGATTGCCCGAAGAATCCATCACGGCGCGAAAGCGTCAGCACATGGTCTCTGCCGCGGAACATTACGCGGCTGAACACGAGATCGATGATTGGCAAATTGACGTGATCTCGATTGAGGGCAAGCCAGGCTCAACGCCGAAGATCACTTATTTTGAACATGCGATCACTTGAACATGAAGACCTGTCAGGTCTCTTAAGACCTGACAGGTTTAAACCTCCCCTCATCCTCATCGTTGGACCGACGGCTGTCGGCAAAACGGATATTGCGATTCAACTTGCCGAACGGCTCAACGGCGAAATCGTCTCAGCGGATTCGCGTCTCTTCTATCGCGGCATGGATATTGGCACTGCCAAACCATCGCGCGAGGAGCAGTCGCGCGTTCCACATCATCTCATTGACATTGCAAACCCGGATGAAATTTTGAGTCTTGCCGTCTTCCAACAAAAAGCGACCGAGGCAATTGCGGACATTCACAAGCAAAACAAACTGCCCTTCCTTGTCGGCGGCACGGGTCAATTCATCCGCGCGGTGACTCAAGGGTGGAGTCCGCCGGAGGTGAAGCCAAATGAAGAGTTGAGGAAAGAATTAGAAAGCGAAAAAGAGGCAAAAGGCATAAATTGGCTACACGACAAACTTGCAACCCTCGACCCTGCCGCCGCCGAGAAGATTGACCCGCGAAATTTTCGCCGCACCATCCGCGCGTTGGAAGTGATCATGACAACGGGCAAGAAATTTTCGGAGCAACGCGGGCAAGGTGAATCACCGTATCATTTAATTACGGTCGGGTTGACTCGTCCGCGCGAGGAGTTGTATCGGCGCGTGGATGAACGCATCGACGCGATGTATACAAACGGGTTGATGGATGAAGTGCAGAGTTTGATCGCGCGCGGTTACTCCCCCTCCCTGCCGACGATGTCTGCGATCGGGTATCGCGAAGGCGCGCAAGCGCTCGAAGGGCAAATCACGGTCGAGGAGGCGAAACAGCTCACCCGTCGCGCGACGCGGGTTTTCATCCGCAGACAAGCGAATTGGTTCAAAGAGTCCGATCCGAATATTTTGTGGTTCCGAGTCGAAGATGGAATCGCGGATGAGATCGAGAAAAACATCCGACGGGTGGTTGACTTTTAATTTTTCGTTGATATACTCGGAGTATCCCGCAGTAAAGGAGAGGCATCATGAACGATAAACCGTGGCTTGCTCATTACGACAAAGGGGTTCCGCATAACATTGATATTCCTCAAGCGCCGTTGTTCCATTTTTTGGATGAATCGGCGCGAAAATATCCGAACCGCGCCTGCACGATCTTTAAAGGCGCGGTTATTACTTATCAGGAGATGAACGAACTCTCCGACCGCATTGCCGCCGCGCTGGTGGATATGGGCGTGAAGAAAGGCGACCGCGTGGGCATCTTCATGCCGAACACGCCGCAATTTGTGATGGCGTATTACGGTATTCTCAAGGCGGGCGGCGTGGTGGTTGCGACCAACCCGTTGTACACGCCGCACGAGATCGAACATCAGGCAAACGACGCGGGCATCGAAGTGATGTTCGTGATGACGAATTTTTATAACACGATCAAAAAGGCTCAGCCCAACACGAAGATCAAAAAAGTGATCGTGACGAATCTAAAAGAGACTCTGCCGCCTGTCTTGCGCCTGCTGTTCACGTTGTTGCGCGAAAAGAAAGGCGGATTCTATATTGACAAGAACCTGCCCGCAGGCGATGTGTGGATGCAAGACTTGCTCGCCAAATACAGTTCTGCGGCTCGCCCCAACGCGCAAGTTGGTCCCGACGATACGGCATTGTTCCAATATTCGGGCGGGACGACCGGCGTTTCCAAGGCTGCGGTGGCGTTGCATCGCAACATTGTCGCCAACACGTTGCAGATCGGTTCGTGGATGACCGGACTTGAGGCGGGGAAAGAGATCGTATTGATGGGCATTCCGCTCTTCCATGTGTATGGCATGGTGGCGGGAATGAACTTCGCCATGTCTACCGGCGCGACGATGGTGATGGTCCCCAATCCGCGCGATCTCAAAGACGTGTTGGATAACATCCAAAAATTCAAGGCGACCATTTTTCCCGGCGTGCCGGCGTTATATAACGGCATCAACAATCACCCCGATGTGAAGGCTGGCAAATATGATCTTTCATCCATCAAGGCTTGCGTCTCGGGTTCTGCCGCATTGTTACGCGAGACGAAAGACCAATTCGAAAAATTGACCGGCGGAAAAGTATTCGAAGGCTACGGACTCTCGGAAGCGCCGACTGCGTCGCATTGCAATCCCCTGCTCGGCGAAAACAAGACCGGCTCGATCGGGATGCCTTTGCCGAACATGGAATGCCGCGTGGTGAGCCTCGACGATGGCGAGACGGATCTTCCGCAGGGTGAGATTGGCGAACTACTCTTACATGGACCCCAGGTGATGAAGGGCTATCACAACATGCCCACCGAAACAGCCAACTCACTGCGCGCCGATAAGACCGGGAAAGTTTGGTTGTACACCGGCGATATCGTCCGCATGGATGAGGACGGCTATTTCTTCATCGTTGACCGCAAAAAGGAACTCATCAAGCCGGGCGGATTCCAGGTGTGGCCCCGCGAGGTGGAGGAAGCCATCCAGTCGAATCCAAAAGTGCTGGAGGTTGGCGTGGCGGGCATCCCCGACCCGAACCGCGGCGAGACGGTCAAAGCGTGGGTGGTGCTCAAGCCCGGCGAAACGATGACCGAGGAGGAACTCCGCGCGTTCTGCAAGCAAAGCCTCGCGCCGTATAAAGTGCCAACCCATGTTGAATTCCGAAGCGAGTTGCCCAAGACGACTGTTGGTAAAATCTTGCGGCGCGAGTTGGTGAGACAGCATAAAGAGGGTGGAAAGTAAGTAGACACGCAGGCAAGCAAACACGCACACATGGGGAATCAAAAGAGTCTCGCCGATTGCGAGACTCTTTTTGTGTTTAGGTATCTACCTGTTTCCCTGTGTTCTTTACTTACGCGATCTGAGGCGTGCCGCTCTTCTTGGGGAACGGCGGCGGGAAGATCTTTTCGAACTCGTCGCGCGTGAGCGATTCCGCTTCGATCAGTTTTTGCGCAACCGCATCCAATTCCTTGCGGTATTTGGTGAGCAACTTCCTCGCGAGTTTATAGGATTCATCTACGATCTTGCGAACTTCTTGATCGATCTTTTCAGCGACAGCCTCCGAGTAATCGCGCTGTTCTGAAATTTCACGCCCGAGGAAGATCAGTTCCTCTTTTTGCCCGTATAAAATGGGACCCATTTCACTGCTCATGCCAAGCCGGGTGACCATCATGCGCGCCATGCGTGTGACTTGCTCGATATCGCCGGATGCGCCGGAGGTGATGTCGTCAAAGACAATCTCTTCCGCCACGCGCCCGCCCAAACCATACGCCAAATTGGCGAGAAGCTTCTTGCGCGAGTGCAGAATGCGATCTTCGTCCGGGCGGAACCACGTCACCCCGCCAGCCTGTCCGCGCCCGACGATGGTCACTTTTTGGACCGGGTCCGCTTCGGCGATGGCGTTGCCGACCACGGCGTGACCAGCCTCATGGTAGGCGATGATGCGTTTCTCTTCATCCGAGATCAAACGCGATTTGCGCTCGGGTCCCATCACGACGCGCTCGATCGCCTCTTCCAGTTCGGGTTGCCCGATGGATTTTTTGTTGCGGCGGGCGGCGAGAATCGCGCCTTCGTTGACAAGGTTTTCGATATCCGCGCCGACGAAGCCGGGCGTGCCGCGCGCGATTGATCCAAGATCAACATCCGGCTCCAGCGGCTTGCCTTTCACGTGAACTTTGAGGATCGCTTCGCGTCCTTTCATATCGGGACGGTCGAGCGTGACGCGGCGGTCAAAGCGACCGGGACGCAGAAGCGCCGGGTCGAGAATATCGGGACGGTTGGTCGCGGCGATGATGATGACGTTGGTGTCCGTGTCGAAGCCGTCCATTTCGACGAGCATCTGGTTGAGGGTTTGTTCGCGCTCATCGTGCGAGCCGCCCAGCCCCGCCCCGCGCTGACGACCGACGGCATCAATTTCGTCCACGAAGACGATGCAGGGTGAATGCCGCTTCGCCTGATCGAACAGATCGCGCACGCGGCTCGCGCCCACGCCAACGAACATTTCAACGAACTCGGAACCGGAGATCGAGAAGAACGGAACGCCCGCCTCACCAGACACTGCCTTCGCAAGCAACGTCTTGCCGGTTCCCGGAGGTCCAACGAGCAGGACGCCCTTCGGAATCCGCGCGCCTAATTGGATGAACTTCTGCGGTTCTTTCAGGAATTCGACCACTTCCGCCAACTCTTGTTTGGACTCCTCCGCGCCAGCCACATCCTGAAATGTGACGGTGGGATGCTCGCCGCTAAACATGCGCGCGCGAGATTTGCCGAAAGACATGGCGGCATTGTTCGAGCCTTGCGCTTGACGGAAGATGAACCACAACACGCCAGCCATGAATACGACCGGCAAAATGTAGAGCGCGCCGCTCAACAGCCCCGCCCATTGAGATGGCGGCTTGACTTCGATCGTAACGTTGTTCGACGCAAGTTGTTCCTGCGATACCCCAAGGGCTAACAATTGGGTCACCAGGGGCGAATTAGATTCCTTGTAGGATTCAACCCCGTTTTCATCGCCGTTTCGGTAGATGACCCGCAAGCGGTCATCGGTGTCGATCACCACGCGGGAAATCTTCCCCGCTTTGATATCATCCGCCAGTTGGTTGATGGTAAGCGAGTTCTCAGACGGGGTCTCCCGCTGGATCATCATGAATACCATCGCCACCACGGCGGCAATTACGATAAACGTGACCACAAAAGATTGGCTTCTTTGATTCACTGTGCCTCCAAATAATACCGAGCGAGATTATACCAACGAGGGCAGACTGGGAACAGCCTCGCTGGAATCTTTATATGCAACTCTAATAATGTCCCGGTCAATCCAAAACCAGTTCGATCGGGCAATGGTCGGAGCCTGGAATCCCATCATGGACCACGGCATCTTTGACCCGAGAAATCAGGGATTGGGAAATGAGGAAATAATCGATTCGCCAGCCTACGCCGCGCTGGCGGGCATTGAGTATGTTCGTCCACCACGTGTATTGGATACGATCGGGGTATAGATGACGATATATATCGACAAATCCGTGGTCGAGGAATTTCTGTATCCATGCCCGCTCCTCTGGCAAGAAACCCGAGGTTTTCTGGTTCGATTTTGAGTTCTTCAAATCCAATGACGTGTGCGCCGTGTTGAAATCCCCGGTCAGAATCAACGACTCCCCTCTTTTGCGCAGGTGCGCGCACACTTTTAAAAGAGACGCGTAGAAATCCAGCTTGAAATCCACTCGCTCCCTACCCCGAGTCCCGCTTGGAGCGTAGAGATTCAAAAGTCGGAAACCAGGATGAAGGGTGGAAATGACCCGTCCTTCCACATCAAAGCGCCGCCGACCTATTCCCAATTTCGATTCGAGAGCGGGAGACTTCATCAAAGTAGCCACCCCGCTATAACCGGCCTTGTCCGCAGGGTTCCAAACCGCGTGGTAGCCGGAAAAATTTCGTTGCTCAGGCGTCAGTTGATCGGGCCGCGCCTTGATCTCTTGCAAACAGACCACGTCGGGCTTTTGATTCCACACCCAATCCAACGCTCCTTTTCGAAGGGACGCCCGCAAACCATTGACATTCCATGAGAGTATCTTCATAACCTTTGCTTTATGGTAAACTCTTTGAGAGATTTGGCGATGAACACAAAAGCAAAATCAATACTGTGCATTGAAGATGAAGCGGAAATGATCGACCTGATGCGGCTGATCCTGGGCCGCAGGGGATATGATGTCAAAGGAGCGATCAGCGGCATGGAGGGATTGAAGATGATCCGCGAGCACGCTCCAGACCTGATCTTGCTCGATTTAATGATGCCCGAAATGGACGGCTGGGAAGTATATCAGCAAATCAAAGCGGACGAAAAAATGAAGGGGACGCCGGTCATCGTGGTCACGGCGAAAGCGCAAAGCATCGACCGCGTGCTGGGGCTTCACATCGCCAAAGTGGACGACTACATCGCCAAACCGTTCAGCCCCCAAGAATTACTCACCAGTGTGGAAAAAGTTCTCAACAAACCCAAAGAGTGAACCAGCGCGCCAGGACGATCTTTTCAATCTTCATGCCCCGCCAAATTTACGTTCTCAATAAAACCAAGCCAGCAGACTCTCCTCACCCGCGCGTCTCATACTGCGACACCTTCCTCACCCAACTACGCGGATTCACCTTCCGCGCGCGCCTCTCGCCCGACGTGGGGCTGATTCTCGTTGGCAACCGAAACTCCCGCCTCGATTCGTCCATCCACATGCTGTTCGTCGCCTTCGATTTGACCGTGGTCTGGATCGACTCGAACATGGAAGTTGTGGACAAAGTCCTTGCGCGCTCATGGCGTCCCGCCTATTTGTCCAAACGACCGGCACAGTATGTGCTTGAAATCCATCCGCAGCGGTACGACGAATTCGCTGTTGGAGATCTTGTGGAATTCAAAGATGCCTGAACGCCTGGCGCGAATTTTATTCGCCGCGCTTTTTATTTTTATCGCATCGGTTCGCCCTGTTTCTGCGCAAACCGAGGGACCTGTTTACATTGTGCAACCCGGCGATACGTTATTTGCCATTGCGGGCAGGTTTAACCTTTCGGTCAACGATCTCATTGAAGCAAATCCATCTGTTGACCCGGGCAGTCTCGCGGTTGGGCAGGAACTCGTCATTCCAGGGCTGGAGGGATTGACCGGCAGACTGGAAACCGAAGTGGTGACCTTCGGCGATTCGCTTCGGAGTCTCCTCCGCAGGACGCAAGTTTCGAGCGATCACCTGAGAAGGCTGAACCACCTCATCAGCCCAAGCGAACTCTATGTGGGGATCAATTTAATTCTTCCGGTTCAGGACGATCAAGCCTCCTTCTCCTCGAGGCTTTCACCGGCGCCCGCCGAGTCACTGTTTGAAATGGCAATCAAACAAGGGAGCGATTCATGGACTCTGTCATCCATCAATAAACTGGGTGGAACGTGGGCGGCTTTGCCCGGCGATGTTCTGTATTCGCCCACCGTCAGTGGACAGCCATCGTCCAACGCCAGCGGGCTCCCATCGGGCTTTTTGAGCGCGAGCATTTCCCCTCTTCCCATTCAACAAGGATCAACCGAAGTCATCCGCGTGCGCACCGCGGGAGACACCCCCGTTTCGGCAATACTTGTGGATAAGCCTTTGCAATTTTTCAGCGAGGATGGGGATCAGGTGGCGCTACAAGGCATCCATGCCCTGTTGGAACCGGGTCTGTATCCCCTGAAAATTCAAACGATCCTGTCGGATGGCAGCGCGCAGTCCTTTGAGCAAATGGTGGTTGTAACCTCGGGAAATTATTTTGAAGAAGAACTTATTGTCGATCCCGCGACGATCGACCCGTTGGCGACAGAGCCGGAAAATAACACCATCCTTTCGGTGGTGGCTCCAACTACGCCTGTCAGATATTGGAGCGGGCAATTCACAGCGCCCGCCGTGTACCCGGACCAATTCACCTCTTATTTTGGCACTCGGCGTATCTATCACGGATCGGGAACGGATCAGACAATTCAGGGATTTCACAGCGGGCTTGATTTCTCCGGCGGCGAAGGACTCCAGATCTTCGCGCCGGCTCCGGGTCGCGTGGTATTTGCCGCGCCATTAACAGTGCGCGGCAACGCGACGATCATTGACCACGGCTGGGGGGTATACAGTGGCTTTTGGCATCAATCCGAGATCTTGGTAAGTGTGGGAGACTTCGTCGAGCAGGGACAGGTGATCGGCTTGGTCGGCGGCACGGGCCGAGTCACGGGACCGCACCTGCATTGGGAGGTGTGGGTAAACGGCGCGCAGGTGAATCCGTTGGAATGGTTGAATCAGGCTTACCCGTAGAAAGATGCGTTGCGCTCCCCTTCTGTTTATGCTACACTACCTCGCAGAGTATTTATGAGGCGCACATGTCGAACCCGACCATTGTCACGTTCTTGAAGCAAAGCGATATTTTTTTTCAACTCACGCCAACTCAATTGGAACTGGTGGCAAACCTTTGCCAGGAAGCCACCTTTCAAAAGAACGACCTGGTCTTCAAGGAAAATTCGACCAGCAAGGAATTATATGTGATCGCCCAGGGCGAGGTGGATATTTTCGTTGACCCGGCGTTAGTCTCTGCGGAGGATGAGAGCCGCGATAACCAGGTGATCGCCACACTGCGACGCGGGCAATCGTTTGGCGAAGTGGCGTTGGTAGACGAGGGCTTGCGATCTGCCTCCGCGTGCGCTACGCAAAACGATACTCGACTCTTGATTATTCCCCGCGACAAACTCGTCATGTTGTGCGAAACCTATCCGCAACTTGGGTATCGCCTGATGTACAATCTGTCTGCGGACCTTGCCATGAAGATTCGCAACACCGACTTGCGAATCCGCGAACAGTTGCTGTATAAACCGCAAGACAAAAACTAAGCGCTGGCGCAACCCCGCACACTTGACCCGATTCCGTATTTGTTTTACCATTAGAATACAATTAAGAAGAATAGTGATTACAGCCGCGAGAACCCAATTCTCCGGCTTTATTCTAAACAGACGTTGAAGATCACTTGCGAGGAGGTGATGCCGACCCATCTTAAGAGAGCGTTGTCCGCCTGGTTGTCGTATCCGCCTGAGGATACAATCTTCAATACCTACAATTTTCGGAGGAGTAAGTAAAAATGAAACGCTTACATGTTTTGCTTTCGGTGTTGGTGCTCTCAAGCCTGGTGTTCGTGGCTTGCACGCCTAAAGCCCCCGCATTTGAATGTACCGATGCGATCGGGTGTGTCGATATCGCGCCCGGCGATCCCATTCACTTCGCTTATATTCAGTCTGTCTCTGGCGCGACCGCCTCGCTTGGTGTGACCAATATCAATGGCGCCCAGTTGGCGATCGATGACAAGGGAGGCCAATTGCTCGGCCACCCGATTCAGTTCGACGGTGAAGATTCCCTCTGCAGCGCAGAAGGTGGTCAAGCCGCGGGCACCAAGATCGCTTCCGACCCGACCGTGGTCGCCATCCTCGGAACGACCTGTTCGAGTGAAGCCCGCTCGGCGATGCCGCTCATTGCTGACGCCGGCATGGTGATGAGTTCCTCATCCAACACCAACCCCGATCTCACCAACCCCGAACATCCCGATCACCACGCTGGTTACTTCCGCACCGCTCACAACGATCTGTTCCAGGGTCGCATTGCGGCGGAATTTGCCTACAATGAACTCGGTCTCAAAAAGGCCGCTACCGTTCATGACGGTTCCCCTTACGCCGATGGTCTGCGCAAGGTATTCGAAACCGTATTCACTGAATTAGGCGGCACCATCACATCATCGGAAGCAGTGAACGTTGGCGATACCGATTTCAAACCCGTGTTGACAACAATCGCGGCTGGTGGCGCGGAGATCATCTACTTCCCGATCTTCGAACCCGAAGGCAATTTGCTCGCTTCGCAGAAGTGCGAAGTTTCGGGCCTCGAAAACACCGCTCTGATGGGCGCGGATGGTTTGTTTACCTCCGGCTTTGCCGGCACCGCCGGGTCGTGCTCGGTTGGCATGTATTTGTCGAGCCCGTACGTCGCCGGTGATTCTGGCGCGCAGTTCCTTTCCAAGTACCAGGCAAAATTCGGTGAAGATCCCGCTTCCGGCTTCGGTCCTCACTCCTACGACGCGATGAACATCTTCTTCGCCGCGATCGAAAAAGTGGCTGTTGTCGATGAAGACGGCACCGTTCACATTGGCCGCCAGGCTCTGCGTGACGCCGTCTATGCCACCAAGGCTTTCCCCGGTTTGACCGGCAACCTCAGCTGCGACCCCAACGGCGACTGCGCCACCGGTGAAGCGCTTGCTGTGTATCAAATCACGCAAGCCATGGTCGATGGATCTGAAAATCTCACCACTTCCGTACCGATCTGGCAACCGTAAGGATTTTCGGTAGTGTAGACTGTAAGAAGTAGTTTTGAGCCGGGCGCGTTTCGATGCGCCCGGCTCATTGTTTATCTGCTACCGGGCGATGCTCGATCACAACATATCAGGGCTTACGCAGTTGGCGGGCAGTTGTACTGCCGCCGCAGCGCAACTACGGCGCAACAGGTTCAACTGCGTAAGTCCTACATAAATGAACCTTTGCCCGTCGGATCGTTTTCACAAGGAGCCAACGATTACAGCGTTTTAGATTTGGCAGGCAATGTATGGGAATGGGCGGCGGAGATGGGGATAGCAATGCGGCGGGAATCCGTTCCACGAACCGGCTTTGGGCGTCCCCAGGCGGGAATGATACCGACGATTTTCGGCGCGCAAAACCCTATTAGATTTTGACAAATGCACTATAATTGCGCATCAATTAGCCAGAAGAGTAACCATCTTTTTTGAGGAGAAGAGCGTATGAGGCAGAGATTCTTAAACCGTATCAATTTTACGGATATTGCTCTCGGTATCATCGGCGCGGCGTTGGTCGGTTTGATCGTGATCGGTTCGTTCAAAACGCTGGCAGAAGGAAATTACACAACAAGACAATGGCTCGATTTTGTTGTGTTCGGCATCGCCCAGGGGAGCATCTACGCGCTCATCGCCCTGGGGTACACGCTGGTATACGGCATTCTGCGTATGATCAACTTTGCCCATAGCGAAGTGTTCATGGCTGGTTCGTTTACCGCATACTTCGCCGCCGCATCCATGGCAAAGTCGGGATTTCTAGAAACGAATACCTTCGTCGCCGTTTTGATCTTGTTTGCCATCGCGATGCTCACATCGACCGCTATCGGCGTGTTGGTGGAACGGATTGCCTATCGCCCTCTGCGCCGAGCGCCCCGTTTGGTTCCATTGATTACAGCCATTGGAGCGTCGTTCGTCTTGCAATATATGTTCAAAGGCTTGTACGGCGACCAGTTCAAGGCATATCCCGAAATCGAAACCCTCAAGGGAAGTTTTACGTGGGGGGATATCAATATCACAAAAGTCCAGGTCGTCGTTATCCTGTCTGCCGCGTTCCTCATGTTATTGCTGTTCCTCTACGTTCAATACACAAAAACCGGCAAGGCAATGCGCGCCGTCGCTGAAGACAAGGATGTCGCCGCGCTGATGGGCATCGATGTGGATGCGATCATCGTCCGGACATTCGCGCTGGGCGCGGCATTGGCGGGCGCCGCCGGCATCTTGTACGCCATCACATTCCGCCAGGTCAACTTTTTCATGGGCTTTATTCCCGGCATCAAGGCATTCACTGCCGCCGTGCTCGGCGGCATTGGCAATATCCCGGGCGCGATGCTTGGGGGGATATTCCTGGGCTTATTCGAATCGATTGGACCGATCCTTTTTCTGGATGGCTTGAATGTTCCCGCCCCATACCAGTTGAAAGACGTGATCGCCTTCTCGATGTTGGTGCTTGTGCTCCTCTTCCGCCCTAGCGGTATTTTGGGCGAACGACTTTCCCGAACCAAGGCGTAAAGGCAGGAATTTCATGGAACAAGAAAATAACACCGTATGGTGGCTGAAAGCCATACAATTGGGCTTGATCGGCGGCGTCGTTGCGATCCTCGCCTCGTTGATCGGAATGGTCGAATCGTTCCACGCGAGAGACATTATCGCCGGGCAAATGTCGATGGGCGAAACGCTTTTATTGCTCATCCTCATCGGTTTTGCCTACTCATCATCACGCGACGCACAGGCGCCATTCTCCACGCGGGTTACATCCGGCGTCATCACCGGCGTTGCGACCAGCTTCATGATCGTTCTCTTCGTAATGCTAGGCGCCGTCGTCAACTTGCGGTCGATCTTTGTAAATGCCAGCCCCGCGCTTTACAAAATTCTGACTCTCGATATTTCCAACCTCACTCTTGCATACATCGCCGTTATTGTCGTTGGAGCCGTCGTCAGCCTTGCCGCGTCGCTCGTGCATGGCGCCACGCCATTTTGGAAACGGATCATCGCTTCGGGACTTTCTGTCGTGCTTTTGCTAGCCCTCTTGCAAGACTTGGTCCGCATCACGCTGACGCCCTTCCCTTTCGTTACATCAGCATTAAGCTGGATGTTTGGCAGGCGCGGACAGGAAGGACTTTCCATCCTTGGCGCCATTGTAGTATTCCTCATTGTGGCAGGCGTAATCTATAACGACGCAAAAAACGGCGCGGCGCGGCGCGCAAAACGCGACGCGTTACCAGAGGCAACCAAAAGAACACAGCGCTGGGTGAGGTGGGGATTGCTTGGACTGTTCCTGCTAATCTGGCCCCAGATTGCAGGTCCCGTACTCAGCGATGTGACCAACTCGGTTGGGCTGTACATCCTCATGGGGCTTGGCTTGAACATCGTCGTGGGCTACGCCGGCTTGCTCGACCTCGGCTATGTTGCTTTTTACGCGCTGGGCGCGTTTACCATGGGCGTGCTCACCACAACCGGCGGCGAAATCTTCTTCGATGTCCGCTGGACGTTTTGGGAAGCGCTCCCCTTTGCAGTTATCGTCGCAGTGCTTGCGGGCATCATGCTTGGTATCCCTGTGCTTAAAATCCGCGGAGATTACCTCGCCATCATCACCCTCGGCTTCGGCGAAATCATCCGCATCATGTTCCTGTCGGATTTCCTCAAACCCTATTTTGGCGGATCATTCGGCATTGTGTCGATCGCCTCGCCCACCATCGGCGGGATTGTTCTGGACTCGTCGCAAACGCTGTATTACGTTATTCTGGCGGCGTGTTTCGTCGCTTTGTTCGTAGCCTACCGCCTGCGCGACTCGCGTATTGGCCGCGCTTGGAAGGCGATCCGCGAGGATGAAGATGTGGCGCAAGCCATGGGCATCAACCTCACCGCCACAAAACTTCTCGCTTTTGCAACCGGCGCGGCGTTCGGCGGACTGAGCGGCGCGATCTTTGCCGCCAAACTTTCCACAGTGTACCCGCATAGTTTTACGCTCATCACCTCGATCAACGTGCTGGCGCTCATCATCGTCGGCGGGATGGGAAGCCTGCCCGGCGTGATCGTGGGCGGCTTATTACTGGCGGGACTGCCCGAGCTACTCCGCGAATTCTCGGAATACCGCCTCTTGATCTTCGGCATCCTGCTCATCGTCATGATGCTCAACAAGCCGGAAGGCTTTCTGCCGGAAGCAGTGCACAAGCGCGAGTTCCATGAAGATGAAAATCTCAGCCACGCCGCAGGCGGCTAGGCAGGTATATAAAAATGGCAAACATACTTACCGCAGAAACAGTGACAAAACGCTTTGGCGGTCTTACCGCAGTCAACACTCTTTCCATCGAGATCCCTGAAAAGTCCATCTACAGCGTGATCGGGCCGAACGGCGCCGGCAAGACAACTTTCTTCAACTGTATCACTGGCTTCTATAAGCCGGAAGAAGGCGATATCGTTTTCAACGGACGCTCGATCCTGGGTCTTTCCTCCGACCAGATCAACATTCGAGGGATTTCGCGCACCTATCAAAACATCCGTCTGTTCTCAAACCTGACGGCGATCGAAAACCTGCTGGTGGGTCAACACCCATTAATGAAAGCGACTTTATTCGGTCCCATCTTCGGGACGGCGGCAACCAAACGCGAAGAGAAAGCCGCCCTCGAGGAATCGTTGCGGCTCTTGAACTTCATCGGGCTGGCAAAAAAAGGCGACCTACTGGCGCGCAACCTTCCCTACGGAGATCAGAGGCGGCTCGAGATCGGGCGCGCGCTTGCCAGCAAACCCAAAATGCTCCTGCTCGATGAACCCACCGCGGGCATGAATCCAAATGAAACCGAAGAGATGACGAAGTTCATCCGCCACCTGCGCGACGAATTGGGGATCACCATCCTGTTGATCGAACACGATATGCGCGTGGTCATGGGCATCTCTGAAAAGATCACCGTGCTCGACTATGGCGAAAAGATCGCCGAGGGCACGCCCAAAGACATTCAAGGCAACCAACGCGTGATCGAAGCCTATCTCGGTCGCGGCACAGCCGGGCAAGTAAACCACTAAGCCGCGAGGAGAATATCACCATGGCAATGCTTGAACTCGATAATATTCACACGTATTACGGTAACATCCACGCCCTCAAAGGCATCTCGATCACTGTCGATAAAGGCGAGATCGTCACGCTCATCGGCGCGAATGGGGCTGGAAAAACCACCATCCTGCGCACGATCACCGGCTTGCTCAAACCGCGCGTGGGAACGGTCAAACTCAACGGCGAAGATATTGCCAGGCACAAGGCGAACGATATCGTCTACAAAGGGATCGCGATGGTCCCCGAAGGACGCGGCATCTTTGCCCGCCTCACCGTCACCGAAAACCTCGACATGGGCGCGTACAGCCGCAACTCGAAAACAGAATACGATACCGACATTCAACGTATCTTCAGCTTATTCCCGCGCTTGAAAGAACGCCGCAACCAGATCGCCGGCACACTCTCGGGCGGCGAACAACAAATGCTCGCCACCGGGCGCGCGCTCATGGCTCACCCCACCCTCCTGCTCATGGACGAGCCCTCGATGGGTCTCGCGCCGGTGCTGGTGGAGTTGATCTTTGAAACCATCCAACAGATCAACAAAGAAGGCGTGACCGTCTTACTCGTGGAGCAAAACGCCCTCATGGCGCTCTCCATCGCCAACCGCGGCTATGTATTGCAATCTGGCGTGATCGTGTTGCAAGACGCCGCCGAAGCCCTCAAAAAAGACCCCACCGTGCAAAAGGCATATCTGGGGATGGAGTAACCGCTCGCCTCAAAGACAAAGCGCAGAGGAGAATCCATCCCCTCTGCGCTTTTTGCTACCACCACGCAATGCCCTGTTATCATAGGAAATAACTCATGCTCATCCTCAATGCGACTGAAGTTCGACAAGCCCTGCCGATGAACACTGCCATAGCCGCCATGAAGGACGCCTACGCCTCTCTTTCCGACGGGACGGCTGTCGCGCCATTGCGGACTCGTCTCCCCATCCCCAGCCGCGACGCGGTCAGCCTGTTCATGCCCGCCTACATGAAAAAAGATTCCACCGAAGCGCTCGCCGTCAAAGTCGTATCGTTGTATCCCTCCAACCCCCCGCGCGGACTCGCCTACATTCAAGCCGCAGTGTTAGTCTTCGACGCGGAAACAGGTCGCGCGATTGCGTTGCTCGAAGGAAGTTCCCTCACCGCCATCCGCACTGGCGCAGGGAGCGGCGCGGCAATTGACCTGCTTGCGCGCAAAGACAGCAAGGTTGTCGCCATCTTCGGCGCGGGACCACAAGGGAAGACCCAGCTCGAAGCCGCGTGTTCCGCCCGCAACATCGAAACCGCGTTCATCTATAATCCAACCACAGCAAAAGCAGAATCGTTCGTTGAAGAAATGGCTGGGCTTGGAAATATTCCCAAAGACATCCTCGTGGCAAAGACTCCCAAAGAAGCCATCGAAAACGCGGACATCATCTGCACAGCGACAGGCTCGAAGAAACCCATCTTCGATGATAAAGACGTAAACACAGGAACGCATATCTCCGCCATCGGCGCGTACACGCCTGAGATGCAGGAACTCCCCATCGAAACCGTCGCGCGCTCTCGCATCGTTGTCGATTCTCGCGCCACCGTCATGGACGAGGCTGGCGACATCGTCAAAGCCATGAAAGCGGGGTTGATCACCGAGGCGAGCATCCATGCCGAACTTGGCGAGATCGTTTTGGGAACACACTCAGGCAGGCAGGCGGACGACGAGATCACCTTCTTCAAATCCGTTGGCAACGCGGTACAAGACGCCGTCGCCGCGCAGGTCGCGTTAAAAAATGCTCATGTCATGAAGCTTGGCGTTGAAGTAAAATTTTAGAAAATTTCCCGCGCTGAGCGGAGGTCTGAGCGAAGCGATAGCGAAGACGAAGACCGAAGTCGAAGCGCATTACGCCATCATAAACAAATACCCTTTTGAAACTGTCCTTCGACTGCGTGGGGACGAACGCCCCACTCCGCTCAGGACGGAAAATATTTTATGCCCTCTGCAGAAATCATCACCATCGGAACAGAAATCCTCCTCGGCGAGATCGTAGACACGAACACGCGGTATATCGCGCGCGTCTTGCGCGGCATGGGCGTGAACTTGTTCCGCACCATCACCATCGGCGATAACGTCGAACGGATCGCGGAATCCATCCGCAACTCGATGCGCCGCGCGGAAATTGTCATCACCACGGGAGGCTTGGGTCCGACCATTGACGACCCCACCCGCGAAGCCGTGGCGCGCGCGGCAGGCGTGGAACTCGAATTCCGCGAAGATTTGTGGGAACAGGTCGTCGAAAACATTTCGCGCTACGGGCGCAAGCCATCCGAGAATCAAAAAAAGCAAGCCTACGCCCCCAAAGGCGCGATTGGGATCAAAAACCCCGTCGGCACCGCGCCGTGTTTTATTGTGGAGACCCCCCTCCAACTCCCCCCATTTTCGGAGAACATGGGGGGAGAGAAAGAGGGGGGTGTTGTCATTTCCCTGCCCGGCGTCCCCAACGAAATGGAACACGTCCTGCACGAGTCGGTGATTCCATATTTACAACAACGGTTCAACCTCAACGAACTCATCAAAATCAAAATCTTGCATTGCGCAGGCTTGGGCGAAGGGTTGATCGACGAGAAGATCGCCGATCTCGAAACGTTGAGTAACCCGACGGTCGGTCTCGCCGCGCACACCGGCGTTGTGGATATTCGCATCGCGGCAAAAGCAAAAGATGAAACGCAAGCGGATGAAATGATCGCGACGATCGAACAAGACGTGCGCGCGCGGCTCGGGGAGGTGGTCTTCGGGGCAGATGAAGACACACTGGAAGACTCCGCTCTCCAAGCCGTGGCAAGCCGGGGCTGGAGTCTGACCGGGTTGGAATCCAATTTGAACGGTTTGCTTGCGCGAAAGATCTCGCGCACCACAATAGTCTCCAATCTCCAGGTTCCCAATCTCATCGAAACCCTTCGCGCCGCGCGAAACGAATCCAAAGCCGATGTCGCGCTGGGGGTCATGATCAATATCGAAGACCGCTCAGCGGATATGGCGCTCATCACACCCGAAGGCGAAAAGACGCACCATGTCACCTATGGCGGACCTCCGCGCAGTCTGCCGATGTGGTCGGTGAATCTTGCGCTCGATTGGATGCGCCGCCGGGCAATGGAAAATGCTCGATGAAACGAGGCACATCGGCGCGCGTTTGGGTGTATTCAATCTGGATCGTGAATGGAGTGATATTGCTGTGCCTGCTCGCCGGGGCGGCATTCTATTTGACCGACCAGACGGTGGAAGCCGTGGCGCCCAGCCAGCCAACAAAGTTCGCCCCCGCCTCGGAAGCCGCGCCGACAACCTTCTTTTTACCGACGCTGACGGCATTCCCAAATTTCACGCCGTATGTGTTTGAAACGTCGACGCCGTTTGTGCTCAACAACGGACCTGCGCCGAACGTTATCGGTTATTCGGTTGCGGGCTATCCTCTCGAAGCGTACAAATTCGGAAACGGCGAACGCGAATATTTGATCGTGGCGGGCATCCACGGCGGCTACGAATGGAATACAATTGCGCTGGCAAACGAATTGATCGAACATCTTAGCAAAGACCCGGGCGCGATTCCATCGGATGCGACCCTGTACATTATCCGCAACATGAACCCCGATGGCGAAGCCCGCGCCCACGGCGTGGACGGGCGCGTCAACAATAACGGCGTGGATTTGAACCGCAACTTCCCCAGTGAAAATTGGTCCGCCGACTGGGACCGCGACGGCTGTTGGATCTATCGCCCCACCACAGGCGGCTTGTACGGCGGTTCGGAACCTGAAACGCGTTCCGTGATGAGTTTCATCGAGGGGCAAAACATCACCGCATTAATTAGTTATCACAGCGCCGCGCTGGGAGTCTTCCCCGGCGGCGTGCCATGGACTCAAGAATCAAAGCAACTTGCCAAAGCATTGGCAAAAGCGACGAATTATCCATACCCCCCGGTGGACACGGGTTGCGTCTACACAGGCACACTCGCCGATTGGGCGGTCGAGAACGGCGTCGGCGCGGCAGTGGATATGGAATTGCGCGATCACAAGAACACCGATTTCGCCGCAAATTTGAAGGCGTTGAAGGCATTTTTGAATTTTGTGCCGTAACCACATCCGCACGGAGCGGAGTGCCGAGTGCAAGTCGAAGTGGTGGATTGGTAGTGAACCGTCCACGAATAAAGACCACGAATTTACGAATGTCGGCAAATCAATTCGTTTATTCGTGCGCATTCGTAGACGGTCACCGACCCGCCAAATGAATAATGTCAAACCAGAGGAAATGTTGCATAAGGTGAGTTGGAAACATCATTCAAATGCAGGAAGATGTATAATTAGCAAAAGTGATTAGGCTATGAAAATTACTTTCGACATGAATGTTGACGCCCTCTACCTTGAATTCCTGCGCCTCGAAGCAGGGCAAGCGGAAACGCGCCAATTAACCGAAGAAATTCTCGCCGATTACGGTCCCGACGGTACACTAGCGGGCTTGGAAATTCTCGATGCCCATCGCGTGCTGTCACAGACCTCAGGCCGCGTGATCTTTGAGATCGAGCCTGCGCTTGCCACAGCAAGCCCGCAATAGAAATACGATCGGGCGGCAGAGATGCCGCCTTTTGCTTACTTTCAGGAGAATTCATGCAAACCGTAGACACCCTCTTCCTCAACGCCCACGTCCTCACCATGGACGAAACAATGACCCAATACAACCGAGGCGCGGTCGCAGTGACAGGCGACAGCATCGTCGCGGTGGGACCTGAAGACGCGATCAAGAAAGAATATTCAGGCAAAGAAACGATTGACTGCAAAGGCAAGATCCTCATGCCGGGCTTGGTCAACGCGCACACGCATGTGCCGATGACCCTCCTGCGCGGCATCGCAGACGATCTGCGACTCGACGTGTGGTTGCAAGGCTACATGTGGCCCGTTGAACGGCAATTTGCCTCACCAGAATTTGTCCGCTTGGGAACCTCCATCGCCTGCGCCGAACTCATCAAAAGCGGCGTGACCACCTTCAACGACATGTATTTCTACGAAGACGCTGTCGCCACCGCCACCGCAGACGCGGGGATGCGCGGCATCTGCGGGCAATCCATTCTCAAATTCCCAACGCCCGACGCGGCGTCGTATGAAGACGCGATGGAAAAAGCGCGCGATTACATCAAAAAGTGGAAGGGGCATCCGCTTATCGTTCCGTCCATTGCGCCGCATGCGCCCTACACAACCACAGAAAATATTTTGCGCGAAACCGCCGAACTCGCCAAAGAGTTCGATATTCCGCTTCACACGCATCTCGCCGAAACGTCCTTCGAAGTGGACAACATGCGCAAAGAACAAGGCATACCCGTCATTCCATACGTGAAGAAACAGGGACTACTCGAAGCCAAGGTCATCGCCGCGCATTGCGTGCATCTCGACATCGGCGAGATCCGCACTCTGCATCACGCGGGCGCGGGCGTTTCACATAACCCTTCGTCGAATCTCAAACTTGCATCGGGCTTCGCGCCTGTGGTGAAAATGCTCGACGCCGGTCTCAACGTCGGCATCGGCACAGACGGTCCCGCCTCGAACAACGATCTGGATATGTTCGAAGAAGTGCGCCTCGCCGCGTTCATCGCCAAAGCGGTGACCAACGATCCGACGTCGCTCCCCGCGCCGCAAGCCTTGCTCATGGCGACGCGCCTCGGCGCCCAGGCGCTTCATATCGGACATTTGACTGGTTCGCTTACCCCCAGCCGCCGCGCCGACCTCATCCTCGTTGACCTCAGCCCTGTCCACAACTCCCCCTCCTTCCGCCGCTCGGCAGACAACGCGTACGCGCAGATCGTCTACGCCAGCAAATCCACCGATGTGACCGACGTGATGATCAACGGCAAATGGATCATGCGCGATCGTCAATTGCTCACACTCAAAGAAGATGAACTGCTCGCCCAAGCCGCCGACCTCGCCAAGCAAATTGATTCGTTCCTCGTCGAACGCGAACAATCGGTGTTATCGAAACTCATCGCGCTCGGCGGCTCGATGGAAGAGGAATCGTTCGAGGTGCAGGTCAAGGTCAAAATCACGGACCCAGACCGCGTCTTACGTGAATTGAAGCGCGACGAGGTAGACGTCCTGTACGAGCGTCATTACCGCCAACACGACGCGTACTTTACCTTCGACGACGAGTCGCAAGGACGTCTACGCTTCCGCGAAGACGATTTCGTAGACGATGCCAAGAACACGGTCACGCAAACGCGCGCGCGACTCACGTTGCTGGGACAAAAGCGCGAGGGACACTTTGAACACGAAGTGCTGTTATCGCGCAGTCGCTTCCTCGCGCCCGCCACAAACTCGCTTCGTTTCTATCGGGAGTATTTCAAACCGAAGACCGAAATTACGATCGAAAAAGACCGCCTACGCTGGTTCATCAAATACAAAGACACCGAGTTTTACATCAACCTCGATCACATGACCACGCCGCCGCTCGGGCACTTCCTTGAAGTCAAATCGCGCACGTGGAGCCGCAAAGACGCCGACAACAAAGCCGATCTCCTCAACGAACTACTCGAACTGCTCGGCGCGGCAGACGGCGAAACAGTGACCGAAGATTACATTGACATCGTAGCCAACAAATAGAATCGCGCAACTTTTTATCCCTGCCAACTGTATGAAATTGCGAGGGCGATGCTACTCGCCCGAATCAATCTCCTGTTTCCATGAGATTGATTCACACCGACAGGCTCAATGCCAACGTCGTCCTTCGCAACGGCACGAATCAAGGTGATAAAATGCGCAGACTCCTCCTCTCCCTCTCCATCCTGCTCCTCGCCTCCCTCGCCTGCAACGGCGGAGGCGTCCCGCCGCCTCCCGAAGACTCCATCTTCGACTCAGGCAAAACCGCGTACGGATTCTTCCCCTCCCCGCCCGAAGCGACTCTCGACAGTATCTTCCAACTTTACAAAGATATGAATCAACACGCCGACTTTGTTTTGATCCAGCAAAATACAGCGTGGGAAGATTTCGCCGAAGGTGGGACAGAAACCGAATCGCAAACAAAAACCAACTTGATCAATCAAGTTAAACTTGCAAATCAAAATCATCTCGAATACATCTTCGTCATCGACGCCCTCAACGGACTCAATCGTCGCGAGTTCATTGGCTTGCCTGCTGGCTGGGAGGCGAGTTTTGCGAATCCCGATGTGCGCTCCGCGTATCGCAATTACGCGCTGTGGGTCGCGCGCACTTTTCATCCGCGCTACCTCGGTCTCGCTTCCGAGATCAATACCTACATGGACGCGCATCCCGACGATGCGGGCAACTTCATCAGCCTCTACAACGAAATTTACGCGCTCGTCAAAGCCGAAGCGCCCGACACGCAAATCTTCGTCACCTTTCAATGGGACGACCTCAACAACATGTTCCCCCAGCCCGAGGAGGGCAATCGTCAGCGACTCAGCCCGAATTGGGAACAGATCGAAGCGTTTGAACCGAATCTGGATTTATGGGTGATCTCGACCTATCCCTACTTTGTGTTTCCCTCCGCCTCAGATATTCCAGCAGACTATTACACCCCGCTTCTCTTGCGGACGGGGAAGCCTGTCGCCATTGCTGAAAGCGGATTCTCCTCCCAGCCCATCGGCTTCGCGCAAGGTTCTCCCGAAGACCAGGTGATTTTCCTCAACGCAATCCACGACCAACTCGGATCGCGCCTCGCGTTCTGGGTCAACACAATCCTCACCGACTTCAACATGGACTCGTACGCGGCAGAGATGGCAAAACAAGGACGCGATCCCAAAGATATTGAGGGTCTATCAAATTTTGCATTCATCGGCTTTTTGAATCCCGACCGCTCCCCCAAACCTGCAATGGAAGTGTGGGATGGGTTTAGGAATCCATAAAAAAGTGACGGTCATCTTTGAGATGACCGTCACTTCGAGAGTAATCGCTGATTCACATTTCGCTAATCGCAGTACAAAGTAACATCGAATTTGTTTTCAACACCCGATAAAATTTCGAAATTTGAAAGCACGGCGTAATAGCCCTTCGCCTTCAAGCCCGCGCTTTGTAAACCATCTACGAGAAACAACGCCTTCGAGAGATAAGCGTTTTCCATCGTCAAGCCTTTGCCGTCCTCAAAATTGACCCCGATCTTCCACGCCTCATCTTGCGGACGCACGTCGTTACACCCCGACAGCATGGCGGATTTAGCGGTGATCAACACCCACAATTCGTATTTTCCAGGTTGAATGTCTTCAATCTTGTATTCCCCTTTCGAGTTCGTCTTTTCGCCAGCGACCAAATCGAACGATTCGGCCATCCGCAGTTCGACTGTGCTGGAAAATGGCTTAACACTGCCATTCGAGATAGATATCGTTCCAATAAGCGATGCAGGCAGAGGGATCGGGGTATCGGAGGGGATTGGAGTGAGAGTCGAAGTTGGGCTTGGAGACGCTGTCGGCGTGAATGTTATTGTCGCCGTTGGCAAGGGAGTGGATGTCGGCGTATCCGTCGGTATGGCTGTTGCCTGAACGCCGCAAGCGGTCAACAAAAGAACTAAGGTCAATGTCACAAACTGGAATTTGACGCGAGTCATATTTGCCTCCTAACGATTTGGATGTTTGTTTAACGGATCGGAAAATGGATTTGTTCCAACATCAAATACATTGCCCGCCTCATCGCCGCGCCCAATCCCGTCGAAACAAAGGATCGGGCAACAAGCAAACGAATTACTCCGCCCGAAACTGCGCCAACGCTGTATCCACCTTATTTTGATCCACCCAGCCATCCGTCAACAACGAATCGAACAACCCAAAATCCCCCTTGAGAATGCACAGCGCATATGCTCGCGACTCTACAGTTGGAGAATCGAGCGCATCGAGCATAATTTTCCGCACCGCCGCGCCAGATTGATCCATCAACAAAGTAATATAAGCATCCTTCGTCTTCCACGGCATGGATTTATTCCACGTTGCCGCAAGCCGCGAAACATACTCAGGCTTGATCTCGTCGCGTAAACCTTCTAATTCCTCATAGTCTGCTCTTTGAACTGCGGCAAGCGCTTTAGCCAAAAATATATCTTCCGACATTTTTCTCCTCGTTGTTATTTTTGCGCGATTATATCTTGTTTCAGGAACGCAGATCGCTCCCGCCCCCGTTGTAATTGAGGAAGTGATTAGCGAACAGAAAACTCTTGCTTGGATAAAAACCTCAACACAACCCGATTAAACTCATCAGGCTTTTCAACAGGTACAGCATGGCGGGAATCTTCAATGACGACCAATTCTGCATTCCCCAACTTGGGAATATACGCCTCTTTGGCTGATACAGGTGTGTAATCGTTATCTGCGGCGACCACCAGAACGGGTATTTTGATATTTTGAATCTTATCCGCCACGCTCCACCCGACGATGGCGCGCATCGTATCCATATAGGCGCGGACGTCATTCTCCGCCCAACGCCCGACAAATATCTGGCGCAAATTTTCCTGCCCATCTTTGGGGAACAAGCGTTTACTCAACACCTCGCCCATCTTACGCATCCCCATCACGCGGACAATTGCAAACCGCATAAACACCTGCCAGCGTTCCTTGAGTGTGCGAACCACGAGTTCAGGTCCAGAATTAACGATCACCATGCTCTTGACCAATTCTGGATGATCCACAGCCAGTTGAAAAGCGATCATTCCGCCGAGAGAAATCCCCACCACATGGACAGAGCCGACTCCTAACGACTTAATTAATTCAGCAGTGTCCTTCGCAAACAGCGACATGCTGTACGGTCCCTTTGGCTTCTGCGATTGTCCATGCCCGCGCAGGTCGAAGGCTATCGTTTTGAATTGTTTGGTAAAAGCGGGGATTTGCATTTCCCAGTCGCGGGCGCTGGAGCCAAGTCCGTGAAAGAATAAAACAGATTCTCCGCTTCCAGCAGTTTCGTAATACAGCTCGATGTTGTTGACCGTTGCTTTTGACATATCGACATCCTCTTCAGCTGGAGAGTTGCGTCAACAAAAAAACGCATTTGATGTCAATTATATTCATCAATTTGAAACAAGGGTGGATTTTCTCTTCCGCAATTTATACAGGCTCATGCCAAACAAGATAAATCCAAGCGGGGTTGTGATGAGATACAAGACCCAATTCGTTTGCCACTGCAATTGCAGGGACGCGGCAAGCGCATAAAAAGAAACGCTCACTATGGGAATGCCCAACAGCGAGAGATATTTCCACACTGGCGCAGGGACGCTGAAATCCGTCAGCATCGAGCCGTCATCTTCGCTTAATCGATTCCAGCGCAGTCCGAGATATGCCAGCCCCAACAAGGTCGGCAGGATAATGATCGTCAGCGGATTGCTCGGCACGACCACGAAGAGGAACATCAAAGCGAATAATCCCACAATGGCGATGCTCACCCAACGGTTCGGGCGGAAGGTTTCGGAGGAACTCCAGTCTGCTAGCCAGTAAGCAGGGATCGCAAGAATCATGGATGCAAATGAGAACATTGCAAATTCAGCAATCGTGGAAACTCCTCCATCGGGTTCGAGCCACCACATGATCGCCCACAAGCCGTAACAAAGCCCGATGGTTAGAGACAGTTTCAACGTCGAAAAAGGATTCGAGCCGCGCAGTGATTTTCGAATCCCGTACCATCCGATCCAGACCGTGATGAGCGCGTGCCACGCAAGGGCAGTAAAGGAGATCGAGAGCGGCAGGGACTCGTACGTCGTCTGCACCACGATGCCTTCGCCAAACCAGCCGAAAACTGCGCCTGCGAGGAACAATGCCCAGAGGTTTTTGACTTTGAAATGCGAAACGATCAGGAGAAAGACGAACGCCATCAACGAATAAGCCAGCCAGGTCATTGCCCATTCTCCGAGCGAATCGCCAGGACGATTGCGCGCCCAAAATAAAAGTTCGGAGTAGAGGAAGAGAATGTACCCCGTGGACAGCGTCAACACAATTTTTTTGAATGTTTTCATGGAATAAATACAGGTCTTGATTCAAAAATGTTGCAAGGAGTTGCGGGCATCCATGCGACGCGCGTTCGGGGAATGCGACCGCCTGAAAAGTAATTTCCTTTTTCAGACGCGCTACTATTCTCTTTTTCACTCGACGGGAAATACAACCTGACTGCGCCTACTTTTCTGTAGGTAAGGTTAGGCGGGTTGGAAATCTCGGCGCGACTTTCGTTTCTTAATTCGACTCATGCGCTGATATTTCCGCTGCAAAAACTCGATCTGCTCTTTTTCAGACAGTTTCATCAGTTTTTGTTCTGCCTTTTTCTGCAACTCGCGCTTCAAAGCGACTGCATTGATCGTTTCAGCTTTCATAGAGCACCTCACTTGGACTGCGAATCTCGATAGTCGGATAACCCAATTTCATGTTCACCGCATTGAAACGGCGGATCCGATTGAGATTCACAATATGCTTGAAATTCCAACTCACCAAGACGTCAGCCCGCGCAATGGTAGCGATCGCGATATGTCGGCATCTGACAAACTTGATTCTGCGACTGCGCCATCTTGAATATACTCGCCTGCTAGCGCAATAGATTCCTCATCGAGAGATAGAAATTCCACGGAAGTTTCTGGTAACTCACTCAAGAGCCGTTGGACTTTTGTCGGCGCTTCTTCCAGTTCAAGTTGAAGCAGATCGGAAAGGAGGGCGAATTTTTTACCAGCGCGAAATTCATTCCAAAGTTGTTTAGATGGAATTTCGTACTCGCTATCGAAACAACCGCCTATCACTGATGTATCAATATAGACACGCAGGATCATTTGAGTTCAGCCTTTTCAACTTTCGTTATTATACCTCCCCGCAGTCATCATTCACTCACATCCATTCGCCACATGTTCCTCGAACGTCTCGGCAAAGGAGTGATACCCCGACCCGTCGCACTTGGCACGGAAGAAGAAGTACGGCGTCTCAGCAGGGAACGCGACCGCGTCAATTGCTTTAGCTTTCACCCATTTGCTCTTCAACCAAGATCCATGACCAAGCGCAAACCCGCTTCAACTTGTTCGAGAAGATAAATTGGCAGATCACCGATCTTCTCGGTCAGAAAACTTTTGTCCACTGTTAGGACCTGCGAGACATTCGCAATCGAATCTTTGGATAAGCCTGTGGCTTTTAGTGGCAAAAATACATTTCCAGGCGCGTTTGTTAATTTGAGATTGGATGTGATGACAACAACAATCGCAGTTGCAATGCGACTGCGATTGAAATCATCGGACTGAACGACCAACACTGGGCGGCGAAAACCAGGTTCTGAGCCTGTAGGTTCGGGCAGGTCTACCCACCAAATTTCCCCGCGTTGAATTACCACTGTTCTCCATCCAGCGATACGACCTGCATCGTCACTATCTCAGGCTCAAGCGCCGAGGGTTCATTGGCATAGACCTGATCCAAAGTCTCTGTGATGTTTTCCGTTTCATGTTCTGCCACATACGCATTCAGTGCGGCGGTATACAACTCGCTCAGCGAAACTCCCATTTTTTTAGCAAGGTTTTGCGCGGCATGGAAAACTGGATTGGGGATGGAAATGTCAGATTTCATAGTTCACCTATTTTTACAAGACAAGCAACCTTCGACATTATACCTCGCGTCGAAGCCATTTACTCACATCCATTCGCCACATGCTCCTCAAATGTCTCCGCAAAGGAGTGATACCCTGAACCGTCGCACTTGGCACGGAAGAAGAAGTACGGCGTCTCAGCAGGGAACGCGACCGCTTGCAGTGAATCCAAATCGGGATTAGAGATCGGCGCGGGCGGCAAACCTGCGTAGACGTATGTGTTGAACGGCGAGTCGAATTGCAGGTCGTCCAAACTGAGCGGATTCTTCCACCATGTTCCAGTGGCGAAAGCAAACCCCAGCGCGTATTGCACGGTCGGGTCGGCTTCGAGTTTCATGCCGATGTTCAAGCGATTGAGATAGACCGAAGCAATCAACGGCTTTTCTTCATCTTGCACTGCTTCGCGCTCCACAATGGACGCGACGATCACGGCTTGATACACCGTCAGTCCTTGTTGTTCAAAACCGTGAGTCAACTCGGAGGTGAGTTTCAGTGAAAAGTTGCGGAGGAGTTCGTCCAACAATTCATTGACCGATATATTGCGCGAAAGGATGTACGAATCGGGGAATAGAAATCCTTCGAGAGAGTCTGTGCCGTCGAGAAAATCGTAATCGTTGCGCCGATTCCGCGCGGCGGCGAGAAACTCGTCGGGCGTGATTGCCAAGCCCGAGGTCGGGAGAGACGCGGCGATCTCCTCCATCCGCCAGCCTGCGAGGATGGTGAATGTCGCTTCGGTAGCGCTCGCGTCTTGAATCTCCCGCGCAATGTCAATCGCGGACATCGCCGCGCTGAGTTTGTACTCGCCCGCTTGAATGGACGTGTCCAATCCCGAATACACCAAATAGTCGCGGAACGATTCGGCGTCGCGGATCAACGCCGCATCTTGCAGACTCGCTGCGATCGAACTCACCGACTGCCCCGACTCGATTTTGAAATTCCGTTCGCTCGCTTCGTCATTCAGCGGACGTGTGAGCAAACCGTCGTACCACAACAACCGCGCGGAATATTGCACGCGTTGAAAAATCGTCAGCCACGGCGCGGGCGGACCGTACACGCGCGCGGCTTCGGAGGGGATGGTGATGAAGACGGCAAGAAAACAGAGAATTGTGAGAATTAAGAGAATTGGGAGGATGAGTTTGCGCATGGGTGTAGGTAAACACGAATACACGGAAACAAGTAGACAGGTAATCACGTGTTTACGTGTCTACTTGTATACCTGTTTACGTTCTTCGAGACTCTAAGTATGAACGCAATATCGCCACCGCCGCCAACGAATCGTGGTGCCCCGCGCGTTTCTTGCGCGAGACGCCCATTTCGACGACCGCCGCGCGCGCGTCTTGTGTGCTGAACGATTCGTCGAACAACTCCACAGGGATGTGAGTCTGCTCGCGCAACGCGTCTGCGAATTTCGCGGCTCGTCTGCCTGCAAGATTCGGGTTGCCTTCTTCATCGAACGATTGACCGACGATGATCAAACCGACTTCATTTTCGGCGGCAAGGTTCGCCACCTGCGCCGCGTCGAGCAGACGGGAAACATGCTCGATCACTTTGAACGGGCTGGCAATCGTGGCGGTCGGGTCGCTGAGCGCGAGACCGATCCGCTTTTCGCCATGGTCAACTGCTAGGATACGCATGGGCTAGATCGCCGTAAACACGGAAACAGGTAAACACGTAGACAGGTAACCTGTAACTTGTAACGTGAAACTTGAAACTCATCCTCTTTCATCCTTCATAATTCATCCTTCATCCTTCATCCTTCATAATTTATTCCGTCACCACCTCGATCCGAAACGGCAACAACGGAATCCACTTCCACCACGAGGGGAACATCGAGATCACTGGCTCGCTTTCCCAATCGAACGACTCGTCCAAACGTGAGCGGGCTTCGTCAACGTTCGTGCCGCGAATCAATATTGCGATCTGCGCGGCGTCAACCGATTGAATGATCTGCCTCTCGGCGCGCAACTGCCAACGCGTAGAATTGTCTTCGCCTAACACAGGCAAGCCAACGGATTCAGTTTTCACATTGGATGATGCAACGCGAAAGCCCGAAGGGAGAGAAGCGTTCAACGCAAGTGAAGCAAGCTCACTCAAGTCTGAAGCGGAGGCGTAACGCGCGGAATATTCCACTTGCATGGTCAACGTCAACGTGGTTCCAGCCGCGCCCGCGGGCGGATCAAATTCTTCCAACAAAATTTGCGAAACAGAAATTGTCTTGTCGAAAAGAATGTCGCCCGATGCAACATCGTTCAAAAATTTTATACGCGCGTCTTCGTCGAGAGATTTCATCAACAACTCTTTTGCGCGCGCGCGATCCGCATCGCTCGCCTGCACAGACGATTGTTCGCGCCCGCCCTCCGTCGGCCCGGGGTTCGTGACCGAAAGCGAAAGACCCAACGCGCCGCGAATGACGATCAACGACTCTTCGGGCAGGTTGCCGATCGCGCCGCTCTCCACCGCCTCAACGGGAATCTCAAGTTCTTTGCCGACGCCCGCCGCGATGATGCCGTCTTCGAGAGTCACAAATTGCACGAGCGCGTCACGCGCCGCCTCCACAATTGTGCCAGCGGGTATCGTCACCGCGTTCGACGTGAGATTGCGAAACACAACAACGCCAGTCGCTTTCGATTGCGGCACAACGCCCTCGCCCGTCACCACAACCGTTTGCGCGCCGTCGAGAATGATTCGTTTTTCACGCGCGGGGATGTTGCCCGTCACAAAAACAGACTCGGTCGATTCACTCGCGATCACAGGGATCACAATGCTTTGCGTTTCAGTGATCGGCTGTAATTGGATTTGCGCGCGCGGGATGAACAATGCGACGATGGCAAAGACAGACAATACGCCGACGATGAACGCGCCAAGCCGTGTAACGGGATGCGCGCGCCACGCTTCTTCTCGGACTTGAACCTGCTCCCGCTTCTCACGCAGATTCTTCGCTGGAGGCTTTCGCGTCAACCTCCTCGGCGGATTCTGCGCCCACGCCTCTTTCTGCGCCTCCGCCGTTGACTCAAAAACAGGGATGCCCAACTCTTCGGCGTCTGCGCGCACGCGCCTTGTGCGAGTCACCAACCCCAACTGCGCGCCAAGCGACGACGCGTGCCGTTGCAAAACTTTCAAGTCCGCTTGACGAAGCGCGATCTTCTCGAACTTGGGCGCCACCAACAAAATGCGCGGCGTCTTCGCCCACGACATCCTGTCGCGGACGGAGATGAGGTCATCGTGCGATTCGAGGGTGATGATCTTGGTCTTCATTGACGTGAATTATAACTTGACCTGCTTCTGCATCCCTTGTATATTCGCCAAGAAGTGTCACCCTGAGCGCTAGCGAAGGGTCTCTTCAAAAATTTCAAAGATTCTTCGCCGCAAAGAGCAAGAGCGCGGCTCAGAATGACAGCGGAGAAACGAATGTCAAACGCAGACATCCTCATCACGAACGCCAACATATTCACCAGCGACGAAACCAATCCGCGGGCGGAGGCGGTGGCGGTGAAAGGAAATCGTATCCTTTACGCGGGAGACAACGACGGCGCAGAGAAATTTCGCGGCGAGGATACCCGCGTCATTGACGGGCAGGGACGGACTCTTACGGCAGGTCTGATTGACTCGCACCTACACCTGCTTTCAGGCGCGATGTGGATGGGTCACGCAGAATTACGCGAAGTGAAGACTAAGGATGAATTGAAAGAAATCTTGCTCCAATTTGCTGAGAACAACAAAACGGATGCGTGGGTCGCAGGACGCGGCATCCGCTACGACATCGTTTCGACGCGGCAGGAATTGGACGAAATCATCTCTGACCGCCCGATCTACCTCGGCGCATTCGATGGTCATACCGCGTGGGCAAACACAAAAGCGTTGGAGATGGCAGGGATTCTCAAAGACGATGGACGGGACATGGCAAACGGGATCATCGTCCGTGACGAGAACGGACTCGCCACAGGCGAACTACGCGAAGGCGACGCAATGCGCGCGGTCTTTGATTTGATGCCCGTACCCGATTCGAATCGCAAGCGCGAATTGTTGAAGTTGGCGATTGAAGCGATCAACAAAACAGGCATTACCAGCGTCCACGACATGAGCAGTGACATGGACGAGTTGATGACCTACGCCGCGCTCGAAGATGCGGGCGAGATCAACTTGCGCGTCTATGCGCCGTATCGCGTCCGCCCTGAGGCGACGGAGAACGATCTCAACGAAGCGGCGGAGATGGCGAAAATCCAAATGGAATATGTGCGCGGCGGCGCGGCAAAATTTTTCATGGATGGCGTGTGGGAATCGTACACGGCGTTCAACCTGCATCCGTACGCCGATGTGCCTGAAACAAAAGTGGAGCCGATCTTTTCGCTTGAGCATTTCATCCGCATGGCGAGCCTGTGCGACAAGATGGGCTTGCAAATCGCCGTCCATTGTTGCGGCGACGCGGCAGTGCGGCAGGCGCTCGACGGGTTCGAGTCGGTTCAAAGGGCGAATGGGAAGCGTGATCGTCGTCACCGAATCGAACACATCGAAGTCTGTCAGCCCGAAGATATGCCGCGCTTCAAGGAGTTGGGAGTCATCGCATCCATGCAGACGAGTCACGCGCCGTTCAGTTTGGAAGACGATCCCGTGTGGACGGCGCGGACGGGTCCGCAACGTTGGCATTTGGCGTTCCCGTGGCGGAGTTTGAAAAACGCGGGCGCGCATCTTTCGCTCGGAAGCGATTGGACGGTCGCGCCATTTGACCCGATGTACAACATCCATTTCGCGCTCAATCGTAAAAAACTTGCGGCGGACAATCCCGACCAGCGATTGACTCTTGAGGAGTGCATACTTGGTTACACCCGCGACGCGGCGTATGTGGAGTTCAAAGAAAACGAAAAGGGACAAGTGAAGGAAGGGTTTCTCGCCGATCTGGTTTTGTTTTCACATGATCTTTTCTCGTTGCCGACGGAGGATATCCGCTCGGCGAAACCCGTGCTGACGATGATTGATGGGAGGATCGTGTATGAGGCGTGAATTATCGCAGTCGAAAGTCATTCGCAGGTCAGGCTTTTAGCCGATTAGCATTCAAACTGAGTAATCTGTCTACTTCATTTTGAACCACTGAGACACTGAGTCACGGAGATTTTTGAACTGCTTTTCTCTGTGTTTCCGTGTCTCACATGTCCCGATGTATTTCGGGAGTGGTTAAGTTTATTACTCGAATAATTTAGAAAAGAGCAATTAGCCTGACTTCCTTCTGGGTTTTGAGATTTGGCGGGTTGAAAACCCGCCCTACAAATATGTACGCAAGAGGTCTACTGAAAAACGATTACAATATGCGCCTTGTAAAATTTATTTTATTGAAAGCGACCCGCATCCACTGCGGGTCGTATTTTGGGAGAAAATTTTTTGAACGAGTTGAAACACTTTCGAGCGCAAGCGATCATTTTCGACAAGGACGGCACGCTCATTGACTTTGACGCAATGTGGGGCGGATGGGCGCTCTATCTGGCGGAACAATTACATCGGGCAAGCGGTATCCAAGTGCGCGACGCGTTATGCGACGCGTTCGGTTATGACCAAGAAGCGAAAAAAGTTCTAGCGCATGGCATGATGGCGGCTTCGCCAATGGGTAAGTTGCGCCAATTGACCGTCGAGGTCATGCAGGCGCAGGGGTTATCCACCGAGCAGGCGGAACGAATCGTGGAAGTGGGTTGGTGCATCCCCGACCCTGTAATTTCGGCAAAGCAATTTACCGACACGTGGGCGTTATTCAGCAAACTGCATCAGCAGAATATCAAGATCGGCATCGCCACCTCCGATGACCGCGCGCCGACTCAGGCAATGATCGAAGCGTTCGACATCGAAGAATTCATCACAACAATGGTGTGTTCGGACGATGGGATTCCCTCCAAGCCCGCGCCCGATATGGTGACGACGATCTGCCAACGCATGAATGTCGAACCGGCGAAAGTGATGGTGATCGGCGATACGACCTCCGATCTAAAGATGGGACGCGCGGCGGGCGCGGGGTTGGTCGTGGGCGTCCTGTCGGGCGTCTCCGCCGCAAAGGATTTGATCCCGTTTGCCGATGTGATCATCGATTCGGTGGATGACCTGCATGCGTATGTAGAGTCGCTGGTGGGGAACGAAAGCATCGATCCGCAAAACGGCTTGAACCCCGATTTTGCTTTTTGACACTTCCACAAAGACCCTCACAATTGTAGAAATCTCGAGGGTCTAATTTTTATTTTCAAAGGAAACAATCCATGGACATTCTGGACGAAACCCACATCGCCTCTTCCGTAGAGGAACACAGCGCGCAATTGGACGCCAGCCAATATACGCGCGAAGGCATTTTGAAATATGAGAAGATCTACGGTCATGCTTTCGTCAGCACCGGCGGACTGGACAGCACGCGCGAGATCGTCAAAATGTTGAATTTGAAACCGGGGATGGAAGTGCTGGATATCGGCTCCGGTCTCGGCGGCTCGGCGTTCCACATGGCTCAGGAGTACGGCGCGCATGTTCACGGGCTGGACCTATCGCACAACATGCTGTCGCTTGCCAACGAACGTTTGCAGGAATTGAATCTCGATTCGCGCGTGACCTTTGAGTTTGGCGACATCCTCGAGAGCCGCTTCGACTCGAAGTACGATGTGGCATACAGCCGCGACGCGTTCCTGCACATCCCTGAAAAAGCGAAGTTATTCCAAACGCTCAAGCGCGCGCTCAAACCGGGCGGCTTGTTATTCTTCACCGATTACTGCTGGGGTGAAGGCAAACACAGCGACGAATTTCTCGCCTACGTTGCGCAGCGCGGCTACGACCTGTATACCGTCGGCGAGTACGGCAGACTCATCGAGCAGGCGGGCTTTGTCGAAGTGCGGGCAATGGATAAAACATCGCTCTTTGGCGATTACCTCGAACTCGAACTAGCGAAACTGCCCAACGACGGCTCGCTCCCTGAGATCAGAACATCGTGGCAGGAAAAACTCGTCCGCAACCACAGAGGGGAACAAGGCTGGGGTTGGTTTATGGCGCGGCGTGGAAAATAGCAAACAGACAAAAAAAGAGACAGGCGGTACGCCTGTCTCTTTTCGATATTACGTTCGAACTACTGCGTAAACGACATCCACACCACAATTCCATCGTCCGCGCCGGTGACTGTAACCGTCAGAAACTTATCGTCTTTCGAGTAGACCAGCAAAGCGCCCTGTTCATCCGACGTGGTCACCATCGGCGACCAGCCGGCAGCGCTCAAGTTGCTGGTATAAAAATCCGCCGCGTCTTTGGCTGTGCCTGCGTATTTGAAACTGTAATTGTTCGCGTCGAATTCCTGTCCAGCCGTCGCCTGCGGCATGATCGGGATGCCGTTCCATTCAGCCACCGGCGTCCCTTGCGGGTCAAAGTAATTCCCGATCTGCGCGATCTCGCTGGGCAGGGCTTCCAACGTTCCGAGCGGCATGGTAGTCGCCAAAGCCTCCAGCGTTTCCATGGGCATGGCGCTCGCAAAAGAACTCACATCAGACGCAACAGCCTGCGCGGTGTTCGCCGCATTTTTCACGTCGTTGACCGGGTTGGAGATCAGCGAACAGGCGAGCAGGAAAACGAGAACCAGCGTAAACATTGAAACTTTAAATAGTCGTGACATTCGAACTCCTTTTGAGGTAATCATAAGCCTTAATGCTTTTCTATGAAGAGGGATGAATGTACTACGCAACAAGGGGCATGCCCAACGGCTTGCCCCTGCAGGTTTACTTCAATTTTTCTTCGACGACTTTCGCAACCTTACTCAACGCCTCTTTGACATCGCCAGCGAGACTCCCCTGCGCCATGTTCGGACGCCCCCCGCCTTTGCCGCCGATTCCCGTGATGAGGTCGCCCGCTTTGAGTCCGCGCTTGACGAGATCCTCGGTCACTACCGCGATGACGGCTGACCCAGTTATCAGTACAGCGACTCCACCCTTCGGATATTTCTCGCGGAACTTGTCGGCGAGCATACGGAGTGTGTCTGCATTGGAATCGGGGATCTCTGCGGCGAGGATATGCGTGTCCTTCACAACCTGGAGATTGGAGATTAGAGATTGGAAAGTGGAAAGTGCGGCTTGGGCGCGAAGACTCGCAAGTTCCTTTTTCAACTCGGCGATCTCGCTTTGTCCACTTTCCACTTTCTGAGGGACTTCATCCACCGAAGTCTTCAACAACGCCGCGGATTGTTTCAACGTTTTGAATCGCTTCGCAATCAACTCATACGCGCCGCGACCCGTTACCGCTTCGATGCGGCGCACATTCGCCGCGACCGAACCTTCGCTCACAATGAGGAACGCGCCGATATCCGATGTCCGTTCGAGGTGCGTGCCGCCGCAGAGTTCGTAGGAATATTTTGTTCGTTCGTCATTTCCACCCGTTCGATCGGCAGTTGAACTGCCGATCGATCCTTTTTGATGTCCAGCAGTTGAACCGCCGAACACATCATCGAGAATCGAAATCGTCCGCACGGTTTCCCCATACTTTTCGCCGAACAACGCCATTGCGCCTTCTTTTTTAGCTTCATCCAGTGATTTACTTTCTTTTTGCACAGGCATATCCGCCGCGATGGCATCGTTGACCATGCGCTCGATCCGTTCAAGTTGTTCAGAGGTCAACGCTTCGGGGTGATTGAAGTCAAAGCGCAGGCGGTCGGGCGCGACCAATGAACCTGCTTGCGTGGCTTGGTCACTCAGCACGGTGTGCAATGCTTTGTGCAAGAGATGAGTGGCGGTGTGATTCCGCATGATGTCGTGGCGGCGGGTCAAGTCCACTTCGGCGATGGCGTTGTCGCCCACTTTGGGTTGACCTGAAATGACCGTGCCAACATGAACGATCACCCCCGCCGAGGCGCGGCGCATGGAGGTGATTTCGATCTCCCATGATCCATCGGCAGTTGAACTCGTTGTGCCAGCAGTTGAACTGCTGGCGCAACGGATGTATCCCGTATCATCCACCTGCCCGCCCGACTCAATGTAGAAACCAGTTTTGGGCAGTATCACTTGAACTTGATCGTCGAGCGAAGCAGAGTCAACACTCTCGCCATTTACGATCAGCGCGAGGATTTCGCCTTCCACACGCGGGCTGTTGTACGGATCATACTCAACGCCGTTCGCGCCAAGCTTCTTCTTCGATTGCAAGTCTTTCAAAATCTCGGCAAAGAATTCCGCATCTTCGCCGCCGAGTTTGCCCATAGCTTTTCCGCCGCCGGAAGCGAGCGCGTGTTTTTCTTTCGCGTGGTTGAATCCTTTTTCGTCCACGTCGAGTCCCTGCTCGCGGGCGATGTCGCGGGAGATTTCGAAGGGAAGTCCATAAGTGGCGTAGAGGTCGAAGGCGCGATGCCCATCGAGAATTAGAGAATTGGAGGATTTGAGGTCGGCGAGCAGATTTTCAAGGTGAGCCGTGCCAGCCTCCACCGTCCGCGCGAAGCGGATCTCTTCACGAGTCAGATTATCCAAAATGGCGGGCTGAGACTTTTTCAGTTCGGGATAAAAATCTCCGTAGTAATTGATCACCGCTTGCGCGACTTTGGCGAGGAAGGGATCGTTCAACCCGACCTTCGAGCCGAAACGCGCGGCGCGGCGGATGATCATGCGCGCCACGTAGTTGCGGCCCGCATTGCCCGGCACAACTCCATCCGCGATGAGGAACGCAGCAGAACGGACGTGATCGCAGATGACGCGATACGGCGTGAAATTATCGAGCATTTCTTTTTCGCTGTGACCGGTGAGGCTTCGCAAAACGTCAAGCGAGTCGGCGAAGAGGTCGGTCTTGTAATTGGAGTCCACGCCCTGCAACACGGAGACGATGCGCTCGAAGCCCATGCCGGTATCCACGTGTTTTTGCGGGAGCGGTTCGAGGCGTCCGTCGTCGAAGAGGTTGTATTGGATGAAAACGTTGTTCCAGAGTTCGAGGTAGCGCGTACATTCGCCGTTCACGCCGCATTGATGCGGCTTTCCGCGCAGGTTGTCGAACTCTTCGCCGCGATCCAAATGGATCTCGGAGCAGGGACCGCACGGGCCGGTCTCTGCCATCTGCCAGAAGTTATCTTTGCGACCAAAATACAAAACATGACTAGGGTCGAAGCCGGGCTGCGCCTTCCATGCGTCAGCCGCTTCATCATCGCGCGGAACATTGCCTTTGTCGTCTTCAAAACAGGTGGCGTAAATTTTATCTTTGGGCAAACCCCACACTTCGGTGAGCAGTTGCCACGACCAGGCAATGGCTTCTTTTTTGTAGTAATCGCCAAACGACCAGTTGCCAAGCATCTCAAAGAAGGTGTGATGCGTGTCGTCGCGTCCCACGTCTTCGAGGTCGTTGTGCTTGCCTGCCACGCGCATACACTTCTGTGAATCAACGGCGCGGGTGTAGGGTTTTTTGTCGGTGCCGATAAAGACATCCTTAAACTGAACCATGCCCGAATTGGTGAAGAGAAGCGTGCTGTCGCCGCCCGGGACAAGCGACATCGAAGGCACGGCGGTATGTCCATGCTCGACGAAGAAGTCAATGAAGGTCTGGCGGATTTCGTTGCCGGTAAGTTTTTTGCTCATGAGAACTCCAGAATTTTGAAAATGACGGGCGAATTATACCAAGCGGGTGAAACAAAAATCCCGAACCTGTGGGTTCGGGACTGGTCGTTATCATTCAGCCTCAAGCCGTGACAGATTCACAGGACGCGCAATGTAGCGGCGGCAGAGGATGTGAAATTGATTTTCATTGAGCGAGATTATACGAGGCATGGCAGATTTTGGGGAGGGGTTTATCCTCCATTCTTCCTAAATTCAGACTTTCCTAAACTGAGAGGACTATACTCGATTCGAATGTTTATCCAAACAAGAAGGAGTGATACATCATGAAACAAAGAACATTTTCCATCGTGTTCGCCGCCAGTGTTCTGATACTTTCTACATTGGCATGTAATGTAGGGAGCCAGGCGCCAACCGATGAGACCCAGCCCCAAGGAGGGAATCCCACAGAAAGTGCGCCACAGGAAGACCAATCTTCTTCCAACACGTCTCGCGGCGCATGTGATAATCCTTATTTACCCGTCGTTCAAGGCGCGACATGGAATTACAACATGACAGGCGGCGTTGCCGACACGTATGTGCACAGCATCGTTTCCATCGAGGCGAGCAGTTTCAGTGAACAGGATGTTTTTGGCACGGGCATCACCCGCCAAGGATATTGGAACTGCGACGATGGCGCGTTGATCATGCTTGATCCGGGCGCCGACACGTCTGGGACTGTCAGTACAGAAAAAGCCACCGCCGATTTCAAAACCACTTCATCGAGCGGAGTTACTTTGCCTGCTACGATCAAGCCCGGCGACACGTGGGAGCAAGCCATAACCCTCGAAGGGACGGAAGATATCGGCGGCAATCAGATCCCCGCAAAAAATGAATTTACCAATTCGTGCAAAGCAGTCGGAGTTGAATCGGTGACCGTCCCTGCGGGGACGTTCGACGCCATGCGCGTGGATTGCCAGACGGATATGAACATCACGATCACCATGGCGAACACCCCGGTGACAACTGCGCTCAAATTTACCACGACGAGTTGGTATGCAGAAAATGTCGGCGCGGTCAAAACAGCCAAAACAGGCGACGGCGAGAACAGCGTCATCGAATTGACTTCCTATAACATTCCATAGAAATAAAAAACGGATTTCAAAAAACTCACCTAAAATCAGGTGAGTTTTTTGATTCAAGACAGCCATGCCAATTTAATGAACAAGCCAAAAACTGGGCAGGGCTTTCTTATAAGTCGCGGTTAACGATCTCTTTGGACACGGATTGCACGGAAGTCACGGATTTCTCCGTAACAAACGGAAGAAAATCCGTCCAATCCGTGTACGAAAAAAAGGCATGGTTTGACTTTAAGAAAGCCGTGGTGAACTGGGAACCGTTGGTTGTAAAATCCCGTCAAAATGACTATACTAAACCAACGAACGGGTACTTCCCGCCTCACTGGCAGAAAGGGAAAGGGTACTGAGGATGAGCACATTCAAGAGATTTATCGTATTGGGGGTCGCTACTTCATTAATTCTTTATGGCTGTATCACGCGCCCAACGGCAACGCCAGAGGATATTACAGAGCCTGCAAACTTTTCAGGCGATATTCCATCGGTTGGTTTGGCGGTTGTGGCGGTCAATGGCACAACCGTGTTCAACACGGTCGGGCAAACGATCAACTACTCGTATTCGGTGAAAAACACGGGCAACCCAACCCTCACCGGCCCTGTAACCGTTGCGGACAATAGGACGACTCCGCCTGTCTGTATAGCGGTCAACACCGTAGGAAATCTCGATAACAACCTCGACAAAGACGAGACCGTCACCTGCACATCGGCTTATACCATCACCCAAAACGATCTCAACGCCGGTTCGGTGGTGAGTACCGCCACAGCGCAAGTCGGCGGAATCAACTCGAACACTGCCACAACCACCGTGCCCATGGCGGCGGTAAACAAGGCGCTCACTGTGACGGTTACGCCGAACACAACCGCCTACAACGCTGTGGGGCAGATCATCACCTACTCGTATGGCGTAAAAAATACAGGCGCGGCTTCGATCGGTCCCGATCAATTCAAAGTGACCGACAGCAAGCAAACCGCGCAGGTTAACTGCGACGTTGCCAACCGAACGCTGGGTCCCGGAGAATCGATCTCGTGCTCGGCGCAATATATCGTCACCCAAGCCGACCTGGATGCGGCAAACATCACCAATACAGTCACCGCTTCAGGCGGAGGCGTTACCTCGCCGGCGGTGAATGGCGTGGTCACAAAAGGCGTAATCACCGGCGGCAATTACACCAAAGGCTCGAACATTTCCCACACCGTGGTGAGCGGCGAATGGTTGTATCAGATCGCCCGTTGTTATGGCGCGGACATCAATGCGACGCTTGCCGCCAACCCGCAGATCCCTAACCTGCATTACATCCTGCCCGCAATGACCGTGAACGTCCCCAATATCGGCTCGAAAGGGACGATCTTCGGACCTCCCTGCGCGGGATACTACGTGGCGCAAATTGGCGACACTTGGGAAAATATCGCAACGCGATTTAATGCGGATGTAGTCGTTTTGAAAGCGGCAAACAGAACCATCGTTTCTCCATCCCTGGGGAACTGCCTCAAGATCCCATTGAATTCCGCCGGGGGAGCCACGCCGGCTCAAACCGCAATCACAGCCTGCCCATCCACCTCGCCGGTCACGCCCCAACCCGGAGCAGACATTCGCATCACCTTCCCATCCGGAAGCACAGGCACAACCGTTGTTGGTTCAGTCACCGGCACAGCGACCGTCCGCTATCTGTTGGCGGTCTCACAAGGGCAAACGCTCACAGTAAAACTAACGGGTCCCGCGAACACCCTCACCATGGGCATTACCGCCGCCGGCGGAACTGTGCTCAAGGCGCAAGACGCCAACGCCACATTCACGGGAACTGTCCCCACGTCAGGCGATACCATTATTACTGTTACCGGCGCCGACGCTTCCACCAAACAATTCTCGATTGAAGTATCGGCAGTCACTCCGGCAACCACCTCCTTCGAACGCGTGGCAGACATCAACCCCGGACCCCCAAATTCCGACCCGGCGTTCCTCGCAAACTTCAATGGGCAGTTATTCTTCCGCGCCACAGGCAACAACAATGCCGGCGCCGAACTATGGAGATACGACCCCACCACGAAACTCCCCACCATCGCAGACGACATTAACCCAGGACCCACCGGCTCCGACCCCGCGTACCTCACCTCATATAATGGCGCGTTGTATTTCAGGGCAAACGGCGGAGACGGCAACGGCGCAGAACTCTGGCGCTGGAACGGCTCCGATTCCGGCAGGGTGGCTGAGATCAATGCCGGCGCGGCGGACGCCAACCCGGCTTACCTGACCGTGTTCAACAACTTCCTATACTTCAGCGCGACAGGTTCGGATGGCAAGGGGAATGAATTATGGCGAACGGATGGCACCTCCACCCAGTTGATCGCAGACATCAACGGCTCGGGCGATTCGAACCCCTCGCATTTGGCGGTATTCAACAACGCCTTATACTTCAGCGCCGTCAGCGCGGACGGCAAAGGCGTGGAGTTGTATAAGTTCGACGGAACAACCGCACCCGTCCGCGTGAGCGACATCAACCCCGACGCGGGCAACGCCAACCCAGCATATCTCACCTTATTCAACAATGCCCTATACTTCAGCGCCATCAGCAATGACGCCAAGGGCATCGAGTTGTGGAAATATGATGGGACAAACAACCCCGTCCGCGTAACCGATATCAACCCCGAGGCTGGCGACGCCGCCCCATCCTTCCTCACCGTTTTCAGCGGCTCGTTATATTTCAGCGCCATCAGCAACGACGGGAAAGGGATCGAGTTGTGGAAATTCGACGGCGCCTCCCCGAAACTCGTCGGCGACGTGAACCCGGCGGGCAACGACGGACCCGCCTATTTGGTCGTCTTCAACAACGAGTTGCTCTTCCAGGCAAACGGCAACGACAACGCCGGCGTCGAACTTTGGAAACTCAAAGGACAATAAACCAATCAACTCACAAAAAGCCCTCGCCGCAACGAGGGCTTTTTGATTCAACCCAAAATGGGAAACCGCCAGGGAGTAATAATCAAACAAAAAAAAGCGTCGTAACGGCATGAAAAAATTACGCGCCATGAATTTCATTCTCCTGACGGGCTTCCTCCTCTTGAACTCCTGCGGGACGACAAGCAACGCTTCCTTTCCGACAAGTGAAGTTGCTTCAGCCACCTCGACTCCTCCGCCGCCCACACAAACACCCCCGCCAACCTCCACATTCACCGCCTCCCCAACCGCCACACCCATCCCGCATCCGCTATCGATCGATGCCATGCGCGCGCGCGACTACCCCGGCAGTGACGTCGTGATCGAAACCACGCTCGACCCCGGCGTAAACTACAACCGCTTCATCGTCTCCTACCTCTCCGAGGGACTCAAAATCTACGCGCTGATGACCGTGCCCACCGGCGAAAAACCCGCCGATGGCTGGCCCGTTGTAATCTTCAACCATGGATACATTCCCCCGGACGTGTACGTCACCACCGAACGTTACGTCGCATACGTTGACCTGATTGCCCGCAACGGATACATCGTCTTCCGCTCCGATTATCGCGGTCACGGCAACTCAGAAGGCGAAGCGCGCGGCGCGTACAGCAACCCCGATTACACCGTAGATATTTTGAACGCCGTCGCATCCATGAAAAAATATCCCGGCGCCGACCCGAATCGCATCGGCATGTGGGGACACTCCATGGGCGGCTACATCACCTTGCGCTCCATGGTTATCACGAAGGATATCAAAGCCGGCGTGATCTGGGCTGGCGTGGTCGGTTCATATCCCGACCTTCTATACAACTGGCGTCGCGGAACAGGCGCCTCCCCCGACTCGGCGCCGCGCCCGGGTTCGTGGCGATCTACCTACGTAGATCAGTTTGGCTCGCCGGAACAAAACCCGGAGTTTTGGAATTCCATCTCGGCAAACTCATATCTCGCCGACATCTCCGGTCCGATCCAATTGCACCATGGCACAAACGACACGGACGTGCCGCTGTTATTTTCGGAAAACCTTTTCTTTCAAATGCTGGACGCCCAACAATATGTGGAACTGTACAAGTACGAGGGCGATAACCACAACATCTCGAACTACTTTAGCACGGCAATGCAACGGACCATCGAGTTCTTTGATCGGTACTTGAAATAACGCCGCAATCGCAAAGTAAACTTTGCGGCACAACCAGTGGAGACCGGGTATTCAAGAGATTTTGAGAAAGTTACATAAGTAAAAACGTTATCTTGATGCGCCGATGGGCATGTGCTATAAAAGGACAATCTTTCACGGAGGTCTCGTCATGCGCCTGCCCAAACGCTTGAATTTTTTCAAGGGAATGATCGCACTTGCCCTTGTTTCGCTTGCCTGCGGAAACTTCTCAACTTCCGCTTCCGAACCTGAATATCGCTACGACGATCTGCCCGCCCCCGGAAATGAAAGCGCGGCATTCTCTGAGTATCGCGCCATCGCACAATGGAACAAATTCGAGATCGCCTATGTCTTCGTCAACGGGACAAGCGCGTTATCCGGCAACGAGGAACAAGATGTGGTGCGGCAGGCTTTCGCGATGTGGGCGCGATCTACGCCGCTCACATTTACCGAAGTTGCCGGCAGTTCGCAAGCAGATATTGTCATCGGCTGGGCAGAAGGCGAACACGGAGACGGCGACCCGTTTGACGGGTCGGGCGACGTGTTGGCGCACGCCTCCTTCCCCAATCCTTACGAAGACCGCCAGGTGTTCCTGCATTTCGACGATGCGGAACGCTGGGTGAACAGCGACTCGCGCAACGTGGACTTGCTCACCGTTGCCGCGCACGAGATCGGTCACACTTTGGGGCTGGGTCACAGCGACGATCCCAACGCGTTGATGTATCCCAGTTACAGCGGACCGCATCGCTTCCTCGGGAACGACGATATCGCCGGCGCGCAAAGCCTGTACGGGGTGGCAAGCGCTCCACCGCCTGCGCCAGATGTCCCGGCGGAAGATGCGCCGCCTCCCAGCGCGGAGGACGATTCGGACCAGGATGGAATCTCCGACCGCGACGAAGTTCTCGTCACCGGCACCGATCCCCGCACTGCGGACAGCGACAACGACGGCTTAAACGACGGCGTGGAAGTCGTTAACCGCATGAACCCGCTGGACGCAGACATGGATCGTGACGGCGTGAACGACGGGCAGGAGGTTGCCGCCGGCACGAATCCATTCTTCCCCGAGCAGGCGGATGTGTCGCCGGAACTTGAAGAGGAAGTCAGCGAATTCTTAACCGAAGCCATCGAGTTGCAGATTCTGGCGTATCGCAACAGCGACGCGGCGATCGCCTCCTCGATCATGGCGGGCGATATTCTCGAAAATCTATTTGCCGAAATCGATGCGCTCAACCAGCAAGGATTGGTTTCGATCTCCGAGGTCGATTACTACAACAGTTTCATTCACGATATCCGCGTAGTCAGCGACACGCGCCTCGAAGTGGACACCTGCGAAGTGTGGACGATCACGGTCTATCAAAGCGCGGACGGGCAAGCGGTTTCGAGCGACGGTCCCAGGTTGTTGCCGCAGACGATCACGATTCAAAAACTGAACGCGGGCTGGTTCATCACCTCGGTGATTTTTTTTGACGCGCCGGCGTTTTGCAATTAAGATCGAAACAATTCAGCCGTAGCGCAAAGTTCACTTTGCGCCGATCTGGCGACGACTTCCGCCGCAAGGTAAACCTTGCCGAACTGCGATAGCGCGAGAAAGGCTTAACTCCGATGAACGTCAATTTCAACAAACGCTCCACACAGGTTGCCACCATCGTGTTGATCCTTTTGCTGTTCGTGTGTGGCGTGACGATCCTGCTCGGCATCTTGTTCCGGAGTCGCAATGCCAGCCCTCCCGCCGCCACCGATACTCTCGCCTCCACTTCGACCTTCGCGCCGGTGTTTACAGAGACGCAAACAGCCCGACCAACTTTTGTCCCCACTTCCACACCCTTCCCAACATTTACAATCGTCGTTCTGCCTCCCGGCACGATCAAAAAGCCGACGCGCACTTTCACCGCCGCGCCGGTATTCACCCGCACAAAATCGCCAGGCGGACCAACTTCGACACCGACACTAACGAAAACCCCCACGCTGACATCAAATGCTTCATCGTCAAATACGCCGGGCGCCTCAACCGCGACTCTGACGAACACCCCGGGCGGTCCGACATCGACCGACACGATCACGCCAGGCGGACCAACTTTAACGCCCTCTATTACCAGTTCGCCCACACTGACCTCAGACGCGCCAACCGCCACCTCAACAGCATCGCACACGCCAACCCCCACGAACACAAACAGCCCGCCCGTTGGACCCGCCGTTTTCGCTGTGGGACCAGGCGGCGCGGATGTGATCCCGCATCAGATTGTGCGCGCCTCCAGTAATTTCCTCTACCTGTTTTCCAGCCAGGATTCCTCCTCGCTCCTGCGCGTGTATCGAACTAACAACGCCGGGTTCCCCAACTCTGCGAGCGATTTCGCCGCCCCGATCACAATCAACGAGTCCAGCAGTATTCTTTCTGTGGATGCGGTCTACAACGGCGGCACGATCATCCACGTGTTGATCAATTTGCGCAACGGCGAGATCAAAGATTATCCATTTGACACCTCCACCAATACCTTCAAAACTGCCATCACCCTTGCCACAGACAGCGGCTCAGTGAGCGGCTCACCATACGTGGGAACCAGCGGCATCAGCGGGATGATGGAGCCGGGCGGAACTCTGCACGTCGGCTATTGGACGAACAGCAACCACATCCTCCACCGTTCCTACACCTACAATAGCGGATCAAACACCCTCACACCCGCAGGCGGCTTCACGCAAGTGGATACGGCAGGGAGCGCGAATCATCCATCCCTTGCCATCTCGCCAGCGAACAACTCGCTTACGGTGGCATGGATATCGCAAGCAGTCAGCCCGCCACAAATCCTCACACGCGCGCGCCAATCAAATGGAACGTGGGGCTCCATCGAAACCGCCAGCACATCCCCGGTGTGGACGAGTTCCTCGAACGGACTCAACATCGACCAGGGTCCCAGTCTGATCATCGACTCATCCGGCGCGAAGCACATGGCATACATCCAGGAGTTCGACTCGTCCGTCGGCGATTATGGTCGTATCCACTACGTGAGCAATAACGGTTCAGGTTGGGTGGATCAGCCTCTCGCGGCGTTCACGCATGATCCAGCCGTCGCCATTAACAGCAGTGGGCAGATTTACATCATTGGTCATGGGCATCCACTGAATGCGACCTGCACCTCCATGGACGATATTTGCACCATTCGGAAAAATGGCGCGAACTGGAACAACCCGGTACTATTTGCCTCGCCCCCGGGCAGTTTCTCCTTTGACGCCAGCCCTTCGGTCAAATGGTCGGTCGTTGGATTCAACCGCGCGGACATCATCGAGTTCGTTTTCTTCATGACCCCGTACGAAAGCCCCACGCTGTATTACGGACGCTTCCCATAATGCGGAAACTCATCTCAGTCGTCGGCGCGAGCGGCGTTGGGAAAACAACGTTCGTCAACGCGCTGGCAAAAACAGGATTGTTCGCGACGGCATTCGAACAACATGCCGAGCGTCCGTTTCAGTCGCTGTTCAAGCAGGATAACAAATACGCGCTCGCCAACCAAATGGATTATTTGCTCTTACGCGCCGAACAGGAAAAGCAACTTCGCGCGGGCGATAAAACTGGATTGATGGATGGCGGACTCGATCTCGACTTCCACGGATTCACCCGCCTCTTTCACCGCCGCGGCTTGCTCACTAACCCTGAATTTGATCTGTGCCTTCGGCTTTATTCGCTCTGCCGCGAGTTGATTCCGCCGCCCGATCTCATCGTCGTGCTGAGCGCGCCGCAGAAAACGATCGAAGGGCGACTCGCCTCCCGCAGGCGCATCAACATCGCGTCGGCGCAAGATGCGGAATCGATGGAGGGATTCATCCGCGAATGGCTGGAGTCAATTTCATCGGAAAAAATCCTGCGCATTGACACATCCAATGAAGATGAAAACTACTCCGGCGCGGCGAGACAGTTGCTCGAGCGAATTTCTTAGCGTCGTAGCGGCAACAGAAACGACTGAAGTCGTTACTACCGTTTAGTAAAACTTCAACCGATGCGGCATGGAAATGAATTCATTGACGATAGGCTCGGCAAGGATGAACACCCTGCCCCACGATAGATTTCCCTCGGCGTTGATGCAGGTTTGCAGTGTTAAATTGCCCGGGCGATTGAACACTTTGAAAAAGAGACGGGTTGACGATAGCCGTTCGCCCGTGTCGAGGTCTACAAATTCGCTGGTGACGCTGTTCGGACTCAACGCCTGAACACGCATGAATTCGCGGACGATGTACAGTTCGGTCCTGCCGTCGCCATAGATCAGATGGATCAATTGCCCCTCCTCCAACAATGAAAAGCTTTCACCCGCGAGATAATTATGCGCCAGCAGGCCGGTCGTGCCGTATTGCGCCGCCGCGTTAAATTGCGTGAGAGTTTCGGGTTGAGTTGAAACGAAAGCAGGGCTATCCTCAGGCTGAGGAATGACAGGGTAAGCAAATAGATCGGGGACGTAGATGCCGCGCAGTTCGTCCCCTTCGCCGTTTGCCACCTGTTCGATAAATTCATCCAGCGGCGGGATTTCGCTCCCCTCCCACGCCCGCGCAGGCGACGGAAGGATAAGGAACGCCACAGCAAATATCAAAAGCAGACTGCGCAAATTGGCGCGTGGTCGGGTCATGCCTGAAATTGTAGGAGGCTTACCGCGATCTACAAATGTCTGATGGAGAAAATTCAATTACAGTTCTGAAATTTCATCCGTTAGTACTGTGAAATAGCGAGAATGCTTTAGGTTTGATTTTTTTCAAGTGGTACTTAAGCGCGATTGGACCTCAGAAAACTAGGGCGTTGAGAAAGCCAGGCATTGTCAACTTTCATGGGCTTGCAGGCAGTGATGTTTTCCTGTATCCTTGAATGGACACACCATCATGAGCGACACCACCATCATCGTTATCAGCATCCTCGTCTTCCTGCTCATCCTATTCGCAGGGACGGCATGGCTGGTGTTCGTCTATTTCCCCAAAAAGACTTTATCGGTTGCCAACGAATTGGCTGAGACGATCAAGAACACGCTGGGACTGACTCCGCAGGTGACCATCAACCAGAAGATCATCTACAAACGGACGAATGAGATCCTCCAGTTGGCGATGATCGAACAGGATTACGATGTCGAATATGAGACCAGCGACAAACTGCTAGGGAGCGAAAAACGGATTCACCTGCGCGGCATGTACCGGGCGAAGATCGGTTTCGACCTGCAAAAGGGATTCAACATCGAAGTCCATCGCGGAGGATTTCTCAAGCCGGGTCAAGTCACCTTGCAACTTCCGCGCGCCGAGATTCTCTCCGTCGAACCGCTGGATATCCAAAAGACATCTTCTTCGGGTCTGATCAATTGGGTAATGAACAAGGATATTGAGAACGCCACAAAAGAACTCAACACTCTGGCGTTGGATAAAGCCTCCAAATTGGAAATGCTCGATGACGCAGAGAAACGGATCGAAAACCGCTTGAACGAAGCGCTCCTGCCGAGGCTGGTCAATTATCAGCTCAGGCATGAGGTCAAGTTTCTTGAATTAGGAACGGGCGGGTGAGGTTAAAGACCTGACAGGTTTCAACTCGACGAATGTTAATCAAATTTTTATGAATGGCACATTACTTGAGCGATCAAGAATCAATGGAAACCTGTCAGGTCTGCTCTGCAAACGTAATACATCCCCCTCCCGCCTCATCTACACGACATGAATAATCCACGAAAAATCTCACAGATCATCGAACCGCAGGTCACCATCGAAGGCGCGGGCGTGCGTTTGCTCCGCTCGTTCGGTCCGAAGGTCAGCAACTTGTTCGACCCCTTCCTGCTCTTCGACCACTTCGCCTTCAACGATCCGCTCGAAGGACCCCTGCGCGGCTTCCCGTATCATCCGCATCGCGGCATCGAAACCGTCACCTACATGCTCGAAGGCTCCACCGCCCACCGCGACAGCCTCGGCAACGAAGGCACCATCGGTCCCGGCGACGTGCAATGGATGAGTTCCGGTCGCGGCATCCTCCACGAAGAAATGCCCCGTCGCGGCGAAAGCGGAAACATCTACGGCTTCCAACTCTGGGTCAACCTCCCCTCGCATCTCAAAATGTCTGAGCCGCGCTATCAGGAAGTGAACGCGTCAACGATTCCAACATTTGAAAAAGATGGAGTCAGAATCCGCGTCGTCGCTGGGACGGTGGACGGAGTCAACGGACCCGTCGAAGACATCTCCGCCTCGCCTCTTTATCTCGACGTGGAGCTGGCTCCGGCCTCCGTCTGGCATTTCCCCATCCCCAGCGGACACACCGCAGTGGCGTACGTTTTCCATGGCGAAGGCGTGTTCGGCGAAGACACAGTTAACGCCACTCACATGCTCAAGTTTTCAGACGAGGGCGATCACATCGCGGTCAAAACAGAAAACGACTCCGTCCGCTTCATGCTCATAGCAGGCGCGCCGTTCAAGGAACCCATCGTGCCATACGGTCCGTTCGTGATGAATACATTGGAAGAGATTCAAGAAACGTTGAAAGAACTGCGCAACGGGACTTTCATAAAATAAAAGGAGATAGACCTCACAGTCCTCAGAGACCTGTGAGGTCTTATAATTTAATATGACTCAAGTCCTCTACGGCGACCGCCTCGGCAAACAGGGGCAACTCCGACTCGGCACTTCAGCCATCCTCTTCGATGAAAACCAGCGCGTCCTGCTCACGCGCCGCACGGACAACGGTCAATGGTGCCTGCCCGGCGGCGCAATGGATTCAGGCGAGAGCGCGGCTGAGGCTTGTATCCGCGAGGTGTGGGAGGAGACAAGCCTCCACGTCCGCGTGAAGCGTTTGGTCGGCGTGTACAGCGATCCGAATCAACTCGTCATCTATCCCGATGGGAATAAAGTCTTCGTCGTCGCGTTATCGTTCGAAGTGGCGATCGTCGGCGGCGAATTGGGTTTGAGCAACGAGACGACCGACGCGGGGTTTTTCTCGGTAACTGAGATTGAGACCATGACGATGCTTGGCAATCACAAACAGCGTGTGGAAGACGCGTTGATGAACCGGGCTGAGGCGTTCGTCAAATAATCAACGAGACCGACTTAAGTCGGTCTTACAACCACCACACCCCGGTGCACTCAGGCAGGACGATCCATTCGTTCTGCCTGACTTTTTCTCCCAACTCATCGCCGAAGAAGAAGCGCGACAACTCTTCGGCTTCCTCCAGCGATTCAAATTTGTAATCGGTGCGAATCCATTTGCTTTGGAATCCATTCGCATCCAGCCATTGATACACAGGCTCGACATGCTCCAAACGAATTGGGTTTTCATTTCCCGTGCCGAGCGACTCGAAGAGGATGATCGTTCCGTTTTTTCGCAGAACGCGCTTCATTTCACTCAACCAATTCTCCAATTCTCTAATTCCCTTTTCTTGATTCCACACGGCAAGATAACTCACGCTCCAGCCAGAGACGGCGAGATCGGAGGAGTAATTTGTAATTGGTAATTGGCGGTGATCGGCGATTTGCACATGCCAGTTGGAAAGTCCGCTTGCGACGAGTCTCTTGCGGCAGACGCGCAACATTTCGCTCGAAATATCGAATGCGCGGATTGACTTTGCGCGTGACGCGAGCAAGAGAGTCAACCGTCCCGTCCCCGCGCCGAGATCGAGGATGTCCAAGTCATCGGGATTGATAATTTCTTCGATTGCTTTCAAGATATTGCTTTGATAATCCTCCCGCGCAATTAAGGCTTCGTAACGATCCCCATCTGTTTGGTAGATTTTTCTTTGTTGTTCGTCACTCATTCTGAGTTTTCCAATCGTGTCACATTTTCTTGACATTTGATCTGTCGGCAGTTGAACTGCCGACAGGCGTGACGCAGTGCAACTGCGTCACGAACATCGAAATCACTCTCGCTGAGTTTTCCAATCGTAATTTTCCTTCAAAACCTTCGCAGGGACTCCGCCCACCAGCGCGTTGCTCACATCTATTTTCCCGCTGACCACGCTTCCCAGTGCAACAAGAACGTTATCGCCAATGGTAGCCCCCGGCGCAAAACGGACGGCGCTCCCGAGATAGCAATCGCTTCCAATTTCAATATCCCGATCTCGCGCGCCGACTCCGTGCGTCCAGAACTGCGAGCCGATGCCCGCCACCCACGAACGATCGCCGAGTTTGAATCTGCCAGCCACATCGAAGTGATGACCCGACGTGATCAACGCATCCGCGCCGATCTCCAATGTCCGCGCGTAGTTCATCGTTTTATTGTCCTCTCTCAAGACCCAGTATCCGCATGAAAAAACATTTCGGTTTCCAATAGACGCGCCTTGCGCGATCTTGACTTTCATCGGTCCAATAAACTGATTGAAGAATCCGATCTTTGATTTCGAAATGGCAAATTCGTCAACGGCAACGATCGCGCCAAATCCGATTCGGGATTTGTCAATTCGGTAGCCGAACAGCAAACGATAGCCGAGAACGCGCAAGACGTTCAACGGCAGGAGGCTGATCAGGAACGCAAGAGCGACTTTTATAATGGGCATGATTTCCAAATTATAATCGGGGACATGTCAACACTCTCCCCCTCCGCTCAAAAAATTCAAGACCTGCTCAACTCGCTTGGCTATCACTACACCGTGATCGAACACGCCGAGTCCACGCGCACGGCGCAAGAAGCCGCAGACCGCGCGGGATGCGAACTCGGTCAGATCGTGAAGTCGCTTATCTTCAAAGGCAAAGAGTCGCACAAACCGATCCTCGTCCTCACCAGCGGCGCGAACCGCGTGGATGAAAAACGCATCAGCGAGTACGCGGGCGAAACCATCGGCAAAGCGGACGCTGATTTCGCGCGAACCGTCACGGGTTTTGCCATCGGCGGCGTGCCTCCCATCGGTCATACTCAACAAATTGAAACGTACCTCGATGAAGATTTCCTGCAATACGAAAAAGTTTGGGCGGCGGCGGGGACTCCCAACGCGATCTTCGAATTGAAAACGGATGACTTGCAAAAGATGACGGATGGAAAAGTCAGCCGCGTCAAGCCGTGACAAACCACACAGAACCATTTGGACGCTGACCGCGCAGAAACCGCAGATTTTCTTTCTTTGGATCAGCGTAAATCAACGAGGGAAAACATCAGCGTAGAAAAAAACTCCCTACTGCGAAACAACCGTCCCGTCGTATGAAGCGGGGTTTCATCCGCAACTAATTTTTTGTTTGCATGGAAACATCCTTTGGCGTACAATCCGATTATCTAACCCAAGGAGGCTGAATGGCTACAAACGTTCAATCCGCGCAAGCGACCCGCCCGATGACCGAGGAGGCGGACTTTCTTCAGATCAAATCCGTTGACCATGTTCATTTTTATGTGGGTAACGCCAAGCACGCCATGTATTATTGGTGGAAGGCGTTCGGTTTCAAGCCCATTGCGTATTCGGGACTTGAGACAGGTAACCGCGACTTTGCTTCGTATGTGTTGGAATCGGGGCAGGCGCGGTTTGTTGTTTCCGCGCCCTATTCGCCATCCAGCCCGCTCGCATCGCATCACATGCTGCATGGCGACGGCGTGAAGATGATCGCGCTCGAAGTGGACGATGTGGAAAAAGCATGGAAGGAAACCACCGCGCGCGGCGGAAAATCGGGATGGACTCCGCGCGAAGAGAAAGACGATCACGGCATCTATCGCACCTCCGCGATCTACACCTACGGCGAAACTCTGCATGTGTTCGTTGACCGCGGCGATTACAAAGGCGTGTTCGCGCCGACGTATAAGCCGATCAAATACGAAGCCGAGTCAACGGGACTCGCCGCAATCGATCACATGGTCGGCAATGTGCAACTCGGCAAGATGAATCAATGGGTGAATTTTTATCATCAGGTGATGGGCTTCCGCCAATTGCTTCACTTCGACGACAAAGATATTTCCACCGAATATTCCGCGCTCATGTCGAAGGTAATGCAAAACGGAAACGGGCGCGTCAAGTTCCCGATCAACGAACCCGCCGAGGGCAAACGCAAAAGCCAGATCGAAGAATATCTCGATTATTATTTGACGCCCGGCGTGCAACACGTCGCCATCATCACGGGCGATATCCTCAAGACCGTTGACGCCCTCCGCAGTCGCGGCGTGGAATTTTTGCGCGTGCCAGACACCTATTACGAGGCGTTGCCCGACCGCGTCGGCTCGATCAAAGAGGACATGAAAGCCATCCACGATCTTGGCATCCTCGTTGACCGCGACGACGAAGGTTACCTCTTGCAGATCTTCACCAAGCCCATCCAAGACCGCCCGACGATGTTCATTGAAGTGATCCAACGCCACGGCGCGAAAGGATTCGGCAAGGGCAACTTCAAAGCGCTGTTCGAGTCGATTGAAGTGGAACAGGAACGACGAGGAAACTTGTAACGCAAATTGACAATTTGCGCCATGGACACATTATGAAATTTGCCACCGTCAGCACGCTTCGCGCCACCACCCAGCCTGCCATCGTCGTGGACGACCGCGTCCACACCCTGCCCTACCCCGACATGCTCGCGGTGATCGCCGCCGGCGCGGAAGCCGCATCGCAGAAAGCCGCGAAGGAATCGCTCTCGCTAGATGAAGTGAAATTCCTTTCGCCGATCCATCCCAAAACCTTGCGCGATGCGTATGCGTTTGAAACCCACGTCAAAACAGCGAACCGTAATCGCGGACAAGATGTGCCAGAGAATTGGTATAAGTTCCCGGTCTTTTATTTCTCGAACCCCACCAACGATTTCGGTCACGATGACGTGATTCCCCGTCCCGCCTACACCAACGCCATTGACTTTGAGTTGGAGATCGCGGTGATCATCGGCAAGGCGGGCATGAACATCAAAGCGGAGGATGCCCCCAAGCATATCTTCGGCTATACCATTTTCAACGACTGGTCGGCGCGCGACCTGCAAGTGCAAGAGATGAGGGTCAACTTCGGTCCGGTCAAATCGAAAGACTTCGCCTCCTCCTATGGACCGGTCATCGTCACTCACGAATCGCTTGCCGATAAAGCAACAACACGACCGGGCGTGTACGATCTATTGATGACCGCCAAGATCAACGGCACAGAAGTCTCACGCGGCAACTTCAACGATATTTACTGGTCATTCGGAGATATCATCGCCCGCGCGTCCGAATCGGTTATGCTCCAACCAGGCGATGTGATCGGCTCCGGCACTGTGGGTACAGGGTGTTTGTATGAGTTGACCAAGAACCAAGGTCCGTGGCTGAACGAGGGCGATGTGGTCGAATTAGAAGTTGAGCGCATTGGTTTGTTACGAAATACGGTCGGCGCGAAAGGATAATTCATTGAACTCACTCAAACAAATACTATGCGCGTCAATTTTTTTAGCGCTTGGGCTTACCGCGTGCGGCGTCGCAAGTCCACCAACGGAAAATCCAAAACAACTCGAAACAGTCGTAGCGGCAACGCTGCAAGCCTACACCGCCGAGTCGCCTGCTGAAACAGTCGCGGCGGCAACAGCAACTCCCGCTGGAATTGAAGTCTCTTTCAATCATGTTTCGTTTATCATCCCCAACGGACTCGCAAGCGGCGCGACGCCGATCCTTGAGCCGGCGGTCGGCGGCGATACCGCCCCATGGGAAATGGCTCCTGAACATATTGTGTTTACGCTGACCGGGTATAACGGAGTAGACCCAAACCAGTCCGCCGACCCGCGAATCTACGTGTACCCGGCGCAAGCGTTTGTGGAGGTCAGTCCCGGCGCGAGCCTGAGCATCCCTGATCTGCAAGCATTACTCGCCAGCCCTTCCGCGCCGATCGATCTCGATTCGGCTCCGGGTATTCCGTTCTATAACGCGGGTCAAGACCTGGTTGCAAAAGGTGAGAAGCTAAATTTTCAAAACGGCTCAGGCATTCGCATGATCTCGCACTTTTCGCAATTTCCCGGTCCGATCATCCGCACCGGACAGATCTATCACTATCAAGGTCTCACCAGCGACGGAAAATATTATGTGATCGCGATCTTGCCGGTCGTGTCTCCGCTTCAATCCACAGCGGAGAACCCATCGGCGGACGGAATCAACTTCCCCGATTACGCTTCCGCCGCCCCGGGCGAAATGGACGCGTACTATCTGGCGGTCGCGGATAAACTCACCGCGGCGGATCCCTCCTCATTTACGCCGGTTCTTGCTTCCTTAGACGCCTTGATCCAATCTATAACGATTTCGCCTTAGGAGAGTTGCTTACCGCCGTTCCTTCGGCAGTTGAACTGCCGAAGGAACGCGGGAGAATTTACGCAATACGAAATACTACAATCCGTTTCTCCCGCAGTTGAACGGCGGGAGAACACACGAAATACGGAGTCCAAAATGCCCTTCTATCAAAAACTCGGACAAATCCCTCACAAGCGCCATGTCCAATTTAGAAAACCGAACGGCGAACTATACCGCGAAGAACTGATGGGACTGGAGGGATTCTCGTCCCTGCAATCCATCCTCTATCACAACTTCATCCCGGCGCGCGTCAAGCACACCGAAGACCTCGGCTCGCGTCTGCCTGAAACCGTGGAGTTTGGTCCCATCCGTCACCGCGCCTTCAAAACATCGGATATTCCAATAGGCGGCGACGCGGTCTCCGCGCGGATTCCGCTTCTCGCCAACAAGGATGTGATCCTCGGCGTGGCGCGCGCGTCGAAGAGCATGGATTATTTCTATCGCAACGCGCAGGCATACGAAACATGGTGGGTGCATGAAGGCAGCGGCGTGTTGAAATCGCAGTTTGGGAATCTCAAATTCCGCAAAGGCGATTACATCGTGATCCCGTTCGGCACGACGTGGCAAATGCACATTGACGGAGCCGAAGCCCGCTTCTTCACCATCGAGAACCCGTCGCAGATCGAGCCGCCGAAACGCTATCGAAACAATTTCGGTCAGATGCTCGAACACGCGCCGTACTGTGAACGCGACATCCGCACTCCCGACGAACTGGAAACGCACACCGAACGCGGCGACTTTGAAGTGCGCGTGAAAGTGCGCGACCGCCTATCGAAACACATTTTGGATTATCACCCCTTCGACGTTGTCGGCTGGGACGGCTATCTCTACCCGTGGATCTTCAACATCGAAGATTTCGAGCCGATCACGGGACGAGTCCACCAGCCGCCGCCCGTTCATCAGACCTTCGACGCGCATAACTTCGTCGTCTGCTCGTTCGTCCCGCGACTATTCGACTATCATCCGCTCGCCATCCCCGCGCCGTACAATCACTCGAACGTCAACTCGGATGAGGTGATCTATTATGCCGAGGGCAACTTCATGTCGCGCAAAGGCATTGACCGCAGTGACATTTCCATGCACCCCTACGGCTTGGCGCACGGTCCGCAACCCGGCATGACCGAAGCCTCCATCGGCGCGAAAGAAACGAAAGAGTTAGCCGTGATGGTGGACACGTTCTATCCGCTGCATCTCACGAAGGACGCGCTCGAATTCGAGAAGCCCGAGTATCAGTCCACGTGGATGGAAGGAACTGGAGAATAATCATCAAAGACCTCGGAGGTTTTCAAAACCCCTGAGGTCTCTTCAATCAGTCTATGAAAACGACAACCTCCCCCAACGCAAACTTCAATACCATTTCCACGCGTATCCAAAAAGAAATGAAGCGACTCCACGTTCCTGGCGTCGCCATCGGAATTTTTCACAAAGGCAAAGAATGGACGGCGGGATTCGGCGTCACGAGTCTCGAAAACCCTTTGCCCGTCAATTCCGATACGTTGATGCAAGTCGGCTCGATCAGCAAGACGTTTACCGCCACACTACTGATGATGCTTGCCGAGCAGGGAAAAGTGAAGCTCGACTCGCCCGTGCGAAAGTACATCAAAGATTTCAAACTCAAAGATGAAGGTGTGGCGAAGAAAGTCACCATCCGTCACTTGCTTACGCACACAGGCGGATGGGTCGGCGATTACTTCAACAGTTTCGGCGACGGCGACGACGCGCTCGATAAAATGGTGAAGGATATTTCCCATCTTCCGCAGATTCAACCGCTGGGGAAGATTTGGTCGTACAACAATACGGGGTTCAACGTCGCTTCGCGGGTTATCGAAGTGGTGACAAAAAAATCGTACGAACAAGCGTTGCAAGAGATGCTACTCGATCCGCTTGGACTGAACATGTCGTTCCTATATCCAAGCGACATTCTCTTCACGCATCGCTTCGTCGTTGGGCATTATCGCAAAGACAAAAAAACTCGCGTGGCGCGTCCGTGGGCGATTGGCAGGGCAGGCAACGGCGTGGGAGGAGTCGTCAGCACGGTCAAAGACTTGCTCAAATATGCGCGCTTCCACATGGGGAATGGGAACAAGATCATCACGCGCAAAAGTCTCAAGGCGATGCGAGTCAAACAGGTCAGCGCGGGCGGGCGCGGCGACATGGGCATCACGTGGTTCATCCGCTACGCCGATGCTCTCACCGTGTACGCGCACGGCGGCGCGACCAACGGACAGCAGGCGTATTTCTTCTACATCCCCGAAAAAGATTTCGCGCTCGCCATCCTCACCAACAGCGACGAGGGCGGCGTCATTACCGCGCAAACCTTCGGCTGGGCGCTCGACCTCTATTTTGGGATCAAACTCAAATCGCCGAAGCCGATGAAGAATCCGCAAGACGGAAAAGAATTCATCGGACGATACAAGATCGGCACCGAATGTTTCGACCTCAAGACCAAAGGAAAATACCTCGTTTATCATCACATCCCGCTTGGAGGATTCCCCACGCCCGACGTGCCGCCCGGTCCCGCGCTTGCGCCGATGCGATTCGCGTTTTACGACAAAGATAACCTCATCGGTTTGGATGAACCCTACAATGGCGCGCTTGCCGACATCCTCCGCGACGAAAAGGGACGCGTGAAATATTTCCGCGTGGGTGGGCGCGCGCACTTGAAAATTAAATGAGATACAAAACCAACATTGCGATCGCGTCCTTCGCGTTGATCGCGGCGATGCTCGCTTGCAATTTACCCGACGCGCAACCGCCTACAGATGAAAACCAAATGCCACCGGAACTTCAAACCGCGCTCATGGAGGGTCTCCAAAACGGCGCGGACGTCCCCATCACCGCGACATTTTCGCCGATCCCAAGTTTCACAAACACAACGAATCCAAACGCGGCGACGGCAACCATCACGCCGACCTATTCCGTGCCGATGCTCATCGTCCGCGAACAGACAAACTGCCGCGCGGGACCGGGTCAAGAGTACGCAGTGGTGTTCACCTATTTGCCGAACGCCAAACTGGAGATCGTCGGCAATTACGGGATCGCAAATTACTGGCTCGTGAAATCACCCGACAGCCCAACCGGTCAATGCTGGTTGTGGGGCGAGTTCGTCGAAGTGAGCGGCAGTTACTGGGTTGTGCCGAGCGTCACGCCGCCGCCGACCGCCACGAAACCTCCGCCAAAAGCGCCATCGTTTCAAAGTTGGGATTATTCGTGTGAATTTAACGGAGTCAACACCGAACTCACTGTAACGCTGACCTGGTCCGACAAATCGGAAAACGAAACCGGCTTCCGCCTCTATCGCAACGGAGAGTTGATCGCCGATCTCCCGGCGAACACCACCTCGTTCGTGGACAAATCCGCGGTAGACTCCGGGCAGACCGTGAGTTATCGCCTCGAGGCGTATAACGCGGCTGGCATCGAAACCGATTCCACCAATTCATTTGGTTGTTAAACCGCCGTCGCGGTATAAACGCAAAAAGAAACAGGTCTCGCGTATGGCGCGCGAGACCTGTCCGACTCTATGAGCGTGAATGAAAGTTATTCCTCTCCCAACGCTTCCTTCATTTTCTTGGTTTGTTTGCCGCGATCGTCGGTGTTGAGAATCCGTTTACGGATGCGATACGACTCGGGCGTGACCTCAAGCAATTCGTCGTCAGACAAATATTCGACCGCCTCATCCAACGACATGCGGCGCGGCGGCGTGAGGCGGATTTCCATATCCGCGCCCGCCGAGCGAATATTGGTGAGATGCTTTTTCTTGCACACGTTGATGGGCATATCCTGCCCGCGCGTGTTCTCGCCGATCACCATGCCTTCGTAGACAGCCACACCGGGACCGATGAACAACGTGCCGCGCTCTTCCGCGTTCTTCAGCGCGTACGCCGTAGAATCGCCCGCCTCCCACGCCACGAGTGAGCCTGTTTGCCGCGTGGACATCGCTCCCGCCATTTCATCGTACCCGTGAAAGATGCTGTGCATCACCCCCGCGCCGCGCGTAGAGGTCAGGAACTGATAACGGAAACCGAGCAAGCCCCGCGTGGGCGCAATGTAGACCATGCGCGTCATGCCCTGACCCGCGTCGTGCATCTCCATCATTTTGGCGCGACGACTCCCCAGCATTTCGACCACCGCCCCAACCGTCTCGTTGCTGGTCTCGATGTGCACTTCCTCGAACGGTTCGAGCAACATCCCATCGTCCGCTTTGTGGAAGATCACTTCCGGGCGCGAGACTTGGAATTCATAGCCTTCGCGCCGCATGGTTTCGATGAGGATGCCAAGATGCAACTCGCCGCGGCCTGAGACCAAAAAGTTTTCCGCCGAATCGGTCTCTTCGACTCGCAGTGAAACATTCGTGCGAAGTTCCTCGAACAAACGCTCGCGCAGTTTGCGGGAGGTGCTCCACTTCCCCTCTTTGCCGGTAAAGGGCGATGTGTTCACGCCAAACGTCATGCGGACGGTGGGCTCTTCTACTTTAATTGTGGGTAAAGCAACGGGGTTCGCCGGGTCGGCGAGTGTTTCGCCGATGGCGATCTCCTCCAAGCCTGCCAGCGAAACAATATCCCCGGCATTGGCGGCTTCGATCTCGATCTTATTCAAACCCTGGAATGTGTAAAGATACTTTGCCGATTCGGGTAAATTTCTTCCATCCATGGTTAATCGCGCAAGCCGCTGACCGGCTTTGATCGTGCCGGAGAAAATTCTACCCACCGCGGTCACGCCGCGATAGTCGTCGTAGCCCAGGGTGGTGACGAGCATTTGCAGGGGCGCGTCCGCGTCCACGTTGGGAGCGGGGATGTGATTCAAAATCACGTCGAATAAAGGTTGAAGGTCGGGACCAAGTTCAGTGGTCAGCCCGGCGCGTTGGTCGATCCCGATGGCGTAGACGACGGGGAATTCCGCCTGCTCGTCGGAGGCGCCAAGTTCGATGAACAGGTCGAAGGTCTCATTGAGGACGCGTTCCGGTTCGGCGTCTTTGCGATCCACCTTGTTGATGACGACGACCGCTTTGTGTCCCATTTGAAGCGCTTTCTTGAGCACGAAGCGCGTTTGCGGCATAGGACCCTCCGCCGCGTCCACAAGGAGCAGGACGCCGTCCACCATGTTCATCACGCGCTCGACCTCGCCGCCGAAATCGGCGTGACCGGGCGTGTCCACGATGTTGATCTTGATGGGTTTGCCGGTCTTGGGATCGTTGAGCGTGATGGCGGTGTTCTTGGCAAGGATGGTGATGCCGCGTTCGCGTTCGAGGTCGTTGGAATCCATGACGCGCTCTTCCACGTGCTGGTTGTCGCGGAAGGTGTGCGATTGACGGAGCAAGCCGTCCACGAGGGTGGTCTTGCCGTGGTCAACGTGGGCGATGATGGCAATGTTGCGGAGGTCGGTGCGGGTTGTTAGCATTGGTTAGTTTCTTTGTTTGGTAGTTTGGTAGTTGGTTAGTCGAGCAACGGGGATCTGCTTCGTACTGCGTATTGCGTATTTCGTGTTTACCTGTTTCCGTGTTTACTTGCGCACTTTGCGACAAAAAAGCCCCAGCCTGTGACGAGCGGGGGCTTTCGCGAGCCTTCCGAATTTCAGGACGTGCGGGCGGTATTGTATCAGAATGTTCGTAATTTGAGCAGGGAATGTTATAATCCGCGCCATGCGATACGAAAAGTTGGGCAATACTTTCCTCTGCATCGGTATGCGCGGATTTGAGACGACCCCGCCTCCTCGAATCGCGCCTGTTGCCTGAACGGATTTCCTTCGTTTGATTACGCCGTGACGCCAAGCGTCACGGCGTTTTTGTTTAATCCAAGCCCGGTGGTTGAGTAGCCCGAAGCGAAAGCGGAGGGCGTACCGAAACCACAGGTTCGTATACAAACTTTTGTTATAAGAAATATTTTACGGCGTGGTGGTCTCGATACGGGCTTCGCCCACTCGACCACCGAAGTAAACAAGTATTATTGGAGCACACATGATCTCGATCGCAATTTCAAATACCACCCTCATCCTCGGTTCTCACGCCATCTTCCGCGACTTGAGTTGGGAGATTCAACACGACCAGAAGATCGGGTTGATCGGACCGAACGGCGCGGGGAAGTCATCACTGTTGAAAATGATCGTCGGCGAGCACGCGCCCGAAAAAGGCGGGACGGTCATTCGCGCGAAAGGCGTGACCGTTGGCTACCTGCCTCAGCATCCCGAATTCGAACCGAATCGAACGGCGATCTCGCTCGCGCTGGAGGGAAATCCGCGCGTGGCGGAGGTGGAAGCGGAGTTGCAGCGAGTCGAATCGAAATTGGGCGAGCCAGAAGTGTATGGCGACTCGAAAAAATTGGCGCGTGTGTTGGATGAACAACACAAACTGCTGGAAGAGTTCGAGTCGCTTGGCGGCGCGAATTACGAATCGCGCGTCCGCGAAATGTTGCGCGGACTTGGTTTGCCCGAATCGGATTTCGAGAAGCCCGTCCATGTGTTGAGCGGTGGACAGAAAAAGTTAATCGGGCTGGCGCGTCTGTTGCTGGCGAAACCGTCTGTATTGTTCCTCGATGAGCCTGACAATCACCTCGACATGCCGGGCAAAACGTTTCTCGAAAAACTCATCAATGCCTATGACGGCGCGGTAGTCATCATTTCACATGACCGCTATATCCTCGACGCGGTGGCGAGTCACATCGCCGAGATCGAAGACGGCAAGATCACAACCTTTGCAGGAAACTACACCGAATACATCGTAGACAAAGAAGAACGGCTTGCGCGGCAGGAGGAGTTGTTTCGAGTCCAGCAACGCGAGATCGGGCGGTTGGAAACCGCCATCAAACGCTTTGCGATGTGGGCAAAAGTCTACGACAACGAAAAGATGGCAATCAAAGCGCGATCCATGCAGAAGCGGCTCGACAAGATGGACAAGATCGAAAAGTCCGTGACCGAACGCCGCAAAATGGATCTGGAACTCAATGGTTGGCGCGGGTCGAATCAGGTGTTGGAGTTTGTGGGGGTGAGCAAAAGTTTTCTCTCTCACCCCCCGCCGTCTCCCCGCTTCGACTTCGCGGCGCGAACATCACGCGCCGCTCCGCTCAGCGCGGAAAATATTTTGAATAATCTCAACTTCCTCATTCGGCATGGTGAGCGCGTGGGGCTGATCGGCGCGAACGGCGCGGGGAAGTCTGTGTTACTGCGATTGATCCTCGGAAAAGAGAATCCCACAAGCGGCGAGATCAAGATCGGGCCCAGCGTGAAAGTTGGGTATTACGCGCAGGAACACGAGACGCTGGACTTCGATCAATCCGTGCTGGACGCGGTGCGACTCGGCGGCAACATGAGCGAAGGACGCGCCGTTTCTTTCCTGACCCGCTACCTGTTCACCTATCGTCAAGCGACTCAAAAGGTCGGCTCGCTCTCGGGCGGCGAGCGGAGTCGGCTTCAGCTGGCGTTACTCGTCCTATCGGGAGCCAACTTCCTGTTGCTGGATGAACCGACAAACAATCTCGATATCGCCTCCGCTGAAGTGTTGGAGAACGCGCTCAACGATTTCAACGGGACCGTCCTCGTCATTTCGCATGACCGTTATTTTCTGGATCGAACCGTCAACCGCATCTTCGAGTTGAAAGATTCACGCATCGCTGAATATACCGGTGGTTACAGCAACTACACGGAAGCCATCGAAAGAAAAAAGGAAAAGACGCTATGACGATGCTGGAAACCGAAAGATTGGTCCTGAGAGAGTTTGCTGTGACAGATGCCGAATTCATCCTCAAACTGCTGAACGAACCGTCGTTCATCCAGAACATCGGGGATCGCGGCGTTCGAAGTGTTGCCGACGCGGAAGGATATCTGGAACGCGGACCAATCGCAAGTTACGCCAAAAACGGATTCGGTTTGCTGGAGGTCGTTTTGAAAGAGACCGGCGAAAGAATGGGCATGTGCGGGTTGATTAAACGCGAGGCGCTGGAGGATGTGGACATCGGGTACGCGTTCCTGCCGCAATTCTGGTCGCGCGGCTTTGCCGTGGAGGCGGCGCAACGAGTGGTGGAGTTTGCCCAAGAGACGCTCGGGCTGACACGCATTGTCGCCATTGTAGACCCGAAGAACTCAGGCTCGATCCGCGTGCTCGAGCGAATCGGCTTTGCGCATGAAAAAATGATCAGGCTGTCTGCGGACGATATCGAATTAAAATTGTATGCTCGCCAATTGAGGCAAGAGTAAAGGAACTACCTGCCTGACAGTTTAAAAAATGGGACGCAGAAAAACGCTGATAAACGCGGATTTTTCAAAAAACGGGCGAAAAAAGTTCTTATCAGCGTTTTCAGCGCGCTTCGCGGTCAGCGTCCAAAAAAGGAAAGTGTCGGGTAGTTATTAAAGGAATTGGCAAAACCAATAATCGCTATGACAAAATCGAATTTGCTCCCTTACTTCGAATCGACCTTCGCCGCGGTGGTTTGGGGCGCGTCGTTCATTGCCACCAAAGTTGCGCTGAAGGATGTCTCGCCGATCACCATCGTGTGGCTCCGCTTTGGGATGGGTTTGCTCGTGCTTGGCGCGGCGGTTGCTCTGCGAAAAGAATTTTCCCTGCCGAAGAAAAACGAGTGGGGGTATTTCGCGCTACTCGGCTTTTTGGGCATCACGTTTCATCAATGGCTTCAATCGAACGGGTTGCAAACTTCCGAGGCTGGCACCACCGCGTGGATCGTGGCGACGACTCCGGTCTTCATGGCGATTCTCGGTTGGCTGATCCTCAAAGAGGGATTATCGCTCGTCAAGATATTCGGCATTGCGTTGGCATTCTTCGGCGTTCTGCTTGTCGTTTCGGATGGAAACCTCGCTTCGATCTCGATTGGGAAGTTTGGCGCGCCGGGCGACATCCTCATCCTCGTCAGCGCGGTCAACTGGGCGGTCGTGTCGGTCCTCTCGCGGCGCGGACTGAAAACCACATCGGCAAGTCTGTTCGTTTTCTATATGATGCTGTTCGGCTGGCTGTTCGCCTCCGCGCTATTTGTTGGGAATGGATTGATTGTAGAAGTCCCTGAGTTGACTTTCAACGGCTGGCTCGGAATTACTTTTCTCGGAATCTTTTGTTCGGGGCTGGCATACATCGCGTGGTATGACGCGCTTCAGGCGTTGACCACTGCCAGCACCGGCGCATTTTTATATATCGAACCGCTCATCGCGATGGTCGTCGCGTTCTTCATTCTCAATGAAGCGATCACGCTTGCATCGTTGGTCGGCGGTGGAATTATTTTGTTTGGCGTGTGGTTGGTAAACCGTTGAGGTGACGGTCACTTCGCAAGTGACCGTCACCTTACTGCCGATAGCCTCCCGCGCCACGCGTGAAGGGTGGACAAACTCGAAGAGCAGAATCAGGCTCACCCGTTGGGGCGAAGCGGGTATTTATCCACGTGAAAATCGGGAAGAACTTCCTTCCAACAATAAAAAATGCGGGTGTATAATCCGGTCACTATATTCCCACGAAACGGAGGAAAGACCCATGGCAAGCGTAACGTTCGATCACGTGTTCAAAAAGTATGGTGATGTAACCGCTGTGAATGACCTGAATATTCACATCGAGGACAAGGAATTCCTTGTGTTGGTAGGTCCCTCGGGATGCGGCAAGACCACCGCCCTGCGCTCGTTGGCTGGCTTGGAGGAAATTTCCAGCGGCGAGATCCGCATTGGCGACCGCGTGGTGAACGATGTGGCGCCGAAAGACCGCGATATTGCCATGGTCTTTCAGTCCTATGCGTTGTACCCGCATCTCTCGGTGTACGATAATATGGCGTTCGGTTTGAAACTGCGCAAAACGCCGAAAGAGGAGATCAAGCGCCGCGTGAGCGAAGCGGCTGAGATTTTAGGCATCACGGATTATCTCGACCGGAAGCCGCGTCAGCTTTCAGGCGGACAGCGCCAGCGTGTGGCGGTGGGGCGCGCCATCGTGCGCGAACCGAAAGTTTTTCTGTTCGATGAGCCGCTCTCGAACCTCGACGCGAAATTGCGCGTGCAGATGCGCTCTGAGATCAGCAAACTGCACCAGCGGTTGCAGACCACCTTCATTTATGTGACTCACGATCAGACCGAAGCCATGACGATGGCGACGCGTATTGCAGTGATCAACAAAGGCGTGTTGCAACAACTCGACACGCCGCAGAATCTGTACGACCGCCCGAACAACTTGTTCGTGGCTGGCTTCATCGGCTCGCCTGCCATGAACTTCTTCCGCGGCAAGTTGCGCAAAGATGGAGATACATTACTGGTGGATACCGGCGATTTCTCTGTGGCGATTCCCTCCTCCAAGGCAAAGGCATTCGAAAACCACGCGGGCAAAGAGGTGGTCTTTGGTATCCGCCCTGAGAACATTCACGACGCCGACTTCGTCCCCGCGAATATCGACTCGGAAAAGGTCGATGTAAAAGTGGACGTAACCGAGTTAATGGGTAACGAGATCTTCCTTTACCTGATGAGCGGACAGAACACGTTCGTCGCGCGCGTCGATCCACGCTCGAAATTGCGCGTGGGTCAACAGGCGCAAGTCGCGTTCGATATGGATAACTTCCACATTTTCGATGCGGCAAGCGAGCAGGCGATTCGATAACCTGTTTGGCATACATTTTCCAAGCCCCGGTGTCCGTTTGGACGCCGGGCGTTTTTCATCCTTGCTCGTTGACGAACTTTTCACATGCTCATCAGCGATAAAAGCGCTTTCGTAACATTTGGAAGATCGGAATCATTATGTCCCCCAAGAAGAAGCCGACAATTTATGACGTGGCAAAAAGCTCCGGCATCAGTATTTCGACGATTTCGCGCGTGTTGAATTCGCCGGACAAGGTGAACTCCGAGACGAGGCGGCGAGTCATGTCGTCCATTGACAAGTTAGGGTTCGTGCCAAAAGCGGAGGCGAGGGCGCGCGCCCGGCGGAACGCGAATCGAATTGGGGTGATCACGCCGTTATTCACCGCTCCATCCTTTGTGCAACGTCTGCGCGGGGTTGCATCTGCTTTATCAAAGGCGAACTATGAATTGGTCATCTACCCGGTCGATTCGGAGGAGCAATTGCAGGGGTATATCTCATCCATTCCCGTCATGCAAAATGTGGACGGACTCGTCATCATGTCGCTTGCCATTGACGACGCGGAAGCCAGACGCTTGCACGACAAGGGCATGCAAACTGTTTTGATCGAATATTCGCACGCGCGGCTGAACAGCATCGAAATTGACGATGCTCACGGGGGTCAACTGGCGGCGCGTCACTTCGTTGAAAAAGGTCATAAGAGGATCGCTTTCATAGGCGAGATCGAATCGCCTGAGAGGTACGCAATTCACCCGGTTAAGTCGAGGTTGCAGGGATTTCGGAATACGCTGGACGAAGCAGGGATCGCTTTGCCGAAAAAATATATCAAGTCTGCCGCATACACGCACGAAAGCTCCCAGCGAGCCGCGCTCGAACTCTTAAGTATCGATCAATCCCCTACCGCCATATTTGCGGCGTCTGATATTCAGGCGATCAGCGTGATGAAAGTGGCGCGGCAATTAAAATTGCGCATCCCGGACGATCTTGCGATCATCGGCTTCGACGATATTGACATTGCCGATTACATGGACTTAACTACCGTTCGGCAGTATCTCGACCAATCTGGAAGGATGGCGGCTGAGATACTTCTCTCCCACCTGGCAGATTCAGATCGCGCGCTTCAGCATAGCAAGATTCCCCTAACGTTAATCGAACGACAGACCACCTAACTTCAATTTTTCCTGGCGGCTCTTCTTCTCGCTAACTGATTCCCAAAGTAAATCATTGACTCTCTCCAAAGATGTGCTATACTCCGCCGTGAAAGTGCTTTCATAAAAACGCTTTCATCAGGTTTCCTCTACCGCTCGTCACATAAATAAAAGGAGGCGTTCTGTCACAATTGCTCGAAACTCAATCCCCCACGTTCGATTCAACTTAAAATTTTTCAAGGAGAGAAGTATGAATAAGACACTTTGGAAACTCATGGGCTTGCTGGTCATCTCGGCAATGTTCCTTGCCGCGTGCGGTCCGAAGGCGACAGAAATGCCAGCTATGACAGAAGCTCCTGCGACAGGCGACATCGACTGCATGGGCGCGAAACAAGGCGATACCATCAGCATGTTGTATCAATGGTCTGGCACGGAAGAAGCGGCTCTTAATCAGATCTTGAAGCCTCTGGTTGACGCCTGCGGCATCGTGCTGAAACCCGAGTCGACCCGCGATCAGGCGCTGTTGGATACGCGCGTGCAGGCTGGCACCCCGCCGGATGTCGCCTTCTGGCAAGTGGCGCAATTGGTGCAATACAAAGATAAATTGAAGGCGATGGATACGCTTGGCGCAAACAGCGGCAATTACAGCGCCTTCTTCCTCAACCCGGTCACCGTGGATGGAAAATGGCTTGGCTTGCCGATCAAAGCCGATGTGAAATCCATCATTTGGTATAGCCCCGCAAACTTCGAGACCTTGGGCTATAAAGTTCCTACCACATGGGACGAACTGGATGCGCTCGTCGAGAAAATGGCGGCAGACGGCAACGTGCCGTGGAGCATGGGAATGGAATCGGGCGATGCCACAGGCTGGACCGGTTCAGACTTCATTCAGGACATCATGCTCGTGCATCAAGGTCCCGATTTCGTCCTTGGCCTCATTGACGGAAGCGTTTCCTACGACGACCCGGGCGTGAAGCAAGCCTACGAGACTTACGGCAAATGGGCAATGAGCGACAAGTACACGGTCGGCGGCGCGCAAGGGACGTTATCCTCTCCCTTCCTCGAAGCCATTTACAAACCGTTTGCCGATCCCGCTGAAGCGATGATGGTCAAGCAATCCGGTTTCGCGGGCGCAGAGATCGCCAAACAGTTCCCCGCTCTCAAGCAAGGGACCGATTATGACTTCTTCGTTGTTCCGGGCATTCAAGGTTTGCAAGGCTCCATCGAACCGATGATGGCATTCAACGACACACCGGCGGTCCGCGCTTTGGTCGCCTATTTGTCTTCCGACCTTGGCGGCGCGAATTGGGCGGCGGCTACATTCGGTCTATCACCGAACAACGGCGCAACCGGCAACTACACCGATCCCGCGCTTGCAAAGTTGGGTGACGCCATCGCCAGTACGAAGGGTTTCACTCCCGATCTGGGCGATACGATCCCCGGCGGGTTTGGCTCTGCCGAGTTCAAAGGTATTTCGTCGTTCGTCAACGGTGGAGATTTGGCAACCATTCTCTCCGATCTGGCGGCGGCCCAAAAACAAGGGTTGAATAAATAAGTTACTTAGGGGATGCCTCTCGATCGAGAGGCATCCCCAACCTTGATTGTCGGCTGAACGCATAACAAGAGGAGAATGTGATGGCTGTTCCGCAGAATACCCCTGAAACTGCCGCGCGCAAAAAGCCGGTAAAAAAAACTGCCGCCGCGCCAACGCCCCAGATCATGAAGCAAGGCGCGCTTACGCCCTGGCTTTATCTGTTGCCCGCGCTTCTGGTGATGTCATTTTTTATCGTCTATCCGATGATCAACACGATCGGCTTGAGTTTTCAGAATCGAGACGGGACCGCGTCCGCCGCCACCACATGCGTGGAAGGACAATCGTGCTGGGGAATTTTCGAGAACTATCATTATGCTCTGACCGCCGAATTCAATACCAGCTCGCCAGCCGCAATTTGGAGTTCATTCTGGAGTTCATCCTATGGCAATACCATCAAATGGATGGTCGTTATGGTATTCGGAACGGTCGCCGTTGGATTGGGCTTTGCAACCCTAGCAGACCGCGTGAAATACGAAGCGCTGGCAAAAGCAATTATTTTCATGCCAATGGCAATCTCCTTTGTAGGCGCCGGCGTGATCTGGAAGTTCGTTTACGACTATGGCACACAACAAAGCCAGATCGGTCTGCTGAATGCCATCATTTCTTCGTTTGGCGGCAAACCCATTGCCTGGCTTTCAACGATCCCGATCAACACCTTTATGATCATCCTTGTTGGGATCTGGATCTGGTCGGGCTTCTGCATGACGATCCTTGCGGCGGCGCTCAAATCGGTCCCCGACGAAGTTCTGGAAGCGGCGCGGGTCGATGGCGCAACCGAATGGACGGTGTTCTGGCGCATCATGGTGCCGATCATCCTGCCGACCATCATAGTCGTTGTCACAACCATGGTGATCAATGTTTTGAAACTGTTCGACCTGGTCTATGTGATGACCGGCGGCAACTTCCAAACCGATGTGATCGCCAACCGCATGTACACTGAAATGTACAAGAACTTCAACGTTGGGCGCGGCACTGCTGTCGCCGTCGTTCTTGTTCTCACTATCATCCCATTCATCTACTTGAACATCAAGCGGTTTATGGAGCAGGAGGCGGCGCGATGAACAAGGAAAGAATCAACAAACTACTCAACCGGGTGCCGATCCATGTAATCATCGTTTTGACTCTGATCATCTGGATCGTGCCGACTGTGGGATTACTCGTCACATCCCTGCGCCCGCCCGAAGCGGTTCGAGCCACAGGCTGGTGGACCGTCCTCGCCTCTCAAGACGCCAGCGGGCCCTACACACAATCCTGCGCGGAATGTCACGGCGCGGATGGCGCCGCCCTCCCGCAAGCCGATCTCACGAATCCCGATTTGATCGCCAAGTACCCGCGCTCGTTGCAGTTGCTTGCGATGCTCCGCAAAGACATCAACGGTCAGCCGCATATGGGCGATCAAGCCCTCCCCAGCGCGCAAGAAGCGGCAGACATCGCCGCTTATCTCACGCAGGGCAATCAAACCGAATCGCGCTTCACCATCAACAATTATGTTGACGCGCTCGTCGGCTATCGCGGCGACAATAATTACCGTGCAGACTGCGCTGCCGGGACTCAGCCGCCCGATCTTAAGTGCAACCTCAGCGACATCCTCAACCCGCGCGGGATGGGACGCGCTTTCGTGAACAGTTTGCTGGTGACGATTCCAGCGACGATCATTCCGATTCTCTTCGCCGCTCTGGCTGGGTACGCCTTCGCCTGGCTCGACTTCAAGGGACGCTTTTTGCTCTTCGCTATTCTGGTGGGTTTGCAAGTGGTTCCCCTGCAAATGACCCTCGTCCCCATCTCCCGCTTTTACGCGCAGACCGGACTGAACGGCACCTTCCTCGGAGTGTGGCTGTTTCACACCGGCTTTGGAATGCCCTACGCCATTTATTTGATGCGAAACTTCCTCGGAACTTTGCCGCGCGACCTGTTCGAGTCTGCCTATTTAGACGGCGCCTCGCATTGGACGGCATTTCGCCAGTTAGTCATTCCGCTTGCCATGCCAGCCATTGCATCGCTGGGCATCTTCCAATTCCTGTGGGTGTGGAATGACTTGTTGGTTGCGCTCGTCTTCCTCGGCGGCACAACTCCGGTGATGACGTATCAGATCAGCAACATGGTCACCTCCCTCGGCTCCGGCTGGCAAGTGCTGACCGCCGCGGCATTCTTATCCATGTTGCTTCCCATGATCGTGTTCTTCTCACTTCAACGCTACTTCGTGCGCGGCATGTTAGCCGGCGCAGTTAAAGGATAAAGCAGAAAGCGGGCTGGGCAACCCAACCCGCTTTCCAGTTTCATAAAAATGATCAACGACAACCTATGGTACAAAGACGCGGTGTTCTACCAAATCTCTGTGCGCGCTTTTAAAGACAGCAACAGCGATGGCTACGGCGACCTGAGGGGCATCCAAGAAAAACTCGACTATCTTCAAACTCTCGGCGTGGATTGCCTCTGGCTCATGCCGATCTACCCTTCACCTTTACGCGACGACGGGTACGACATCGCAGACTATTCCAACATTGACCCAATGTATGGGACTCTCGACGATTTCACGTCCCTGATCAACGCCGCGCACGCGCGAGGCATCCGCATCATCATGGACCTTGTGCTGAATCACACCTCAGACGAGCACCCGTGGTTCAAGGCTTCGCGCTCCGACAAAAATTCGCCCTTCCGCGAGTATTACGTGTGGAGCGACACCGATCAAAAATACAAAGAGACCCGCATCATTTTTGTTGACACGGAAAAGTCGAACTGGACGTGGGACAAAAAGACCGGTCAATATTATTGGCATCGCTTTTACGCCAGCCAGCCCGACCTGAATTTCGATAATCCAAAAGTTCAGGAGGAAATGATCAACGTCGCGCGCTTCTGGCTCGACCTCGGCGTGGACGGCTTCCGCGCGGACGCGGTCCCGTATCTCTTCGAGCGCGAAGGGACCACTTGCGAGAACCTGCCGGAGACGCACGCTTATCTCAAAAAGATTCGCGCCTTCATGGAAACAAATTACCCCGGCAGGATTCTCTTGTGTGAAGCCAACCAATGGCCCGAAGATGTGCGTCCATATTTCGGCGACGGCGACGAGTTCCACATGGGATTTCACTTCCCCATCATGCCGCGCATCTACATGGCGCTCAAAAAAGAACGAGCCGACGACATGATCGAGATCCTGCGCCGCACGCCGCCCATCCCAGAGAATTGCCAATGGTGCACCTTCCTCCGCAATCACGATGAATTGACTCTCGAAATGGTCACGCCGCAAGAACGCCAATGGATGTGGGAACAGTACGCGCCCGAACCGCGCATGAGGATTAACCTCGGAATCCGCCGCCGCCTCGCCCCGTTGTTGGATAACGACCGGCGCAAGATCGAGCTGGCAAATTCCCTTTTGTTCACCTTACCTGGCTCGCCCATCATTTATTATGGAGACGAGATTGGCATGGGCGACAACATCGAACTCCCCGACCGCAACGGCGTCCGCACGCCCATGCAATGGGACGATTCGCCAAACGCCGGCTTCACCGACGGAAAACCGTTTGCCCCGGTCATTCAAAACTATCGGCGAGTTAATGTCGCTGGGCAACTCGAGAAAGAAGATGCGCTGTTCCATTCGATCCGTCGAATGATCGAAGTCCGCAAAAAATATCCCGCCTTCGGTCATGGCGCAATGGAATGGGTCAATGTGAATAACCCCGCAGTGGCAGTCTATATCAGGTCATTGCAGGGCGTCGCTCTTCTCGTACTCAACAATTTGAGCGCATCACCGCAAAAAATTTCGCTTCCTGCAGAATTACACGGTGAATACGTCAATCTCATCTCTGACGATCGAGCGCAGAATCATTTCGCCTCCGATCTTCAGCCATACGAGTATCGGTGGCTGAAACAAACGTAGACACCCCCAGATTGTTATCATTGAAGTAGAATCAATAGTGTAGGACAAGATTGTATCTTGTCCTACTGCATTTCAAAACGAGGATACTCCATGACCATCACCACACCAGACTGGGTGCAAGACGCAATCTTTTACCAGATTTTTCCCGACCGATTCGCGCGCGGCAGACGCATGCCCGACATCGGATTTGAAGAGTGGGATTCCGCTCCCACCCCGCATGGCTTCAAAGGCGGCGACCTGTATGGCGTCGCGGAACGACTCGATTATCTCGTGGACTTGGGAATCAACGCGCTCTACCTCAACCCGATATTTTCATCCGCGTCGAATCATCGCTATCATACATTCGACTATTACAACGTGGATCCGCTCCTCGGCGGCAATGACGCCCTGCACGTTCTGCTGGATGCGGCGCACAAGAAGAACATCCGCGTCATTCTCGACGGGGTGTTTAATCACGCCTCGCGCGGCTTTTGGCAATTTCATCATGTGCTCGAGAACGGAGCAGGCTCGCCCTACAAGGATTGGTTCTTCTTCGATGAAGAACGCCTGCAAGGAAAAAAACATTGGGGCGCGTACCCAAGCCCGCATGAGCAGAAACTTTTGCATCACGAAGACAGTCTCACCGCCATCGGTTACCGCGCGTGGTGGAACTTGCCCGCGCTTCCGAAGCTCAACACGAACAATCCCGATGTGCGCGAGTTTCTTTTTGATGTTGCCGAACATTGGATTCGATTCGGCGCGGACGGCTGGCGGCTGGATGTGCCAGCCGAAATTGACGACGACTCGTTCTGGCAGGAATTCCGCCGCCGCGTGCGGAGCGCAAACCCCGAGGCGTACATCGTCGGCGAGATCTGGCACGAGTCGCAACGTTGGCTACAGGGCGATCAGTTCGACGCGGTGATGAATTACGTCGCCACGAATGCGTGCGCGGCATTTTTCCCCGCCAAGCATTTAGATCTGCGCGTGGCGCATCAGCAGTCGAATTTTAAAAATATTCAGGGCGCCATTGACGCGCACGAGTTCGCAGACCGCATCGACCACATGATGGGTTTATACAAACCCGAGATCACGCGCTCGCAACTGAACCTGCTCGACAGTCACGACATGCCGCGCTTTTTATCGTTTGCAAGCGGCGACAAAGCCTCGCTCAAACTCGCGTGGCTGTTCATGATGACCATCACCGGCGCACCGTGCGTCTACTACGGCGACGAGATCGGTCTGGACGGCGAGCACGATCCCTTTTGCCGAAAGTCATTCTCATGGGATGAACACAAATGGGACAAGGACTTGTTGGGCTACTTCAAGGAGATCAGCGCGCTGCGGACGAAGAATCCCGCCTTCAGGCGCGGCGACATGAAGCGGCTCTGGTCGGCAAACGGCGTGTATGCTTATTCGCGTTCGTTCGAGGGGAAAACCTTCATCGTGGCGTTAAATGTATCCGAATCGCCTCAGCAAATTCACGTCACGCATGAAACGCATCCTTCCACAAAGAAGAATCTTCATGCAGTGCATGGAATCGCCCACGACATTATTATTGAAGAACGGCTGAAATTCACCATCCCTGCCAGAAGCGGCGTGGTGTTGAAGTGAATCAAAGATCGCATGCGCCGTGATGGAGATTCTTCGCCCCTCTCACATCATCCCGGTGTTCTTCAAGAGAGAGACACTGCGTCAGGCGAGTTGTAAAGCCTGATAGTTTTTGGCAGTTTTGAAGGCGATCTTGGACGTTCGGCTCCAGCGCACTGCGCGAAAACCATCACAACCATCATCACTTACAAGGGTTTGATTATGCAGGAAAAGGAAACTGCTATGTCGAACAATGAAGCGCAGGAAGTCTTGGACAAGATTCTAGGGGATCTCAACAGCGACGATACAACAAAACAGTTAGACGCCATGCATATGTTGGAGCGCGTGAATTATTCCAGCCCTGCCATTGTGAAGCGGCTGGAAGAATTGGCAGTTAAGGCTCAAGGCGCAGTTCAAAAATACGCATTGATCGCGCTCGGACTTCAAACCAGTCAACGGGTCTTGTCTCTACGCGCCGCCATCCCCAACGAAGACAGAACGCTGATCTTGCGCGAAGTTGCCAAGTGGGAAGAAGATGGATTGATCGAAACTCATCGCGCCGAGGAGATTCGACGACGATATAATCCCGACATCCACACGAGTATCGCGATCAAGCAACCCGCGCCTGCCAAAACGATCGCCGAGCCAATATCGAAAGTCGAACCATCCGAACCTTCGGCTCCACCGGCGCTTCACCCTGAAACGCCAAAACCGACCGTCCAACCTCTGCCTGCGTCAATGCCAAGCATGTCATTGACGCAGGTTCTATTGAGCGAGACAAGCGCGCGGATCTATTTGTATCTCGGCGCGTTCTTTGTGATCGCGGCGGCGGCGATCTTAGCCGCGCTTGTTGAATCCGCGCGGTTACCCGTTTTGCTGATCGCCACGATTATTTTTGCCGCAGGCGCAGTGGGATTCAAAAAGCGATTGCCTCAACCCAGTTTTGCGTTTGCCGTTATCTTTTCCTTCCTGCTCCTCATCGATGCGGGCGTGATCGCCGATCTCCTAAGCATGCCCACAAGGTTCAACGGTTTATATTGGTCTGCTGTCTTCATCATGATGGCGGTCATTTGGGCGTTCGACACATGGTTCTATCAATCGCGCATATTCAGCATGACATCGTTCGCAGGACTCACACTCGGTGGGATTCGTCTCGTGACCGCGTTCGCAGGATCTCTAGACTGGATAATAGCCACGGCGGGAATCTCCGCATTCATCGGCTTGCTCGGTGTGTACAGCCTCAAGAGGTGGAAGGGTACTACTTTTGCCCTGCCATTGTTCATCTCTACCCAAGCGGCGCAAGGAATGACTCTAATCGCTTCTGGAATAGCGATCATTGTGAATCTCTTCAAGTCAAGCATCACAGCCGATATTTGGATCGCAAATATCCTGACGTGCCTCGTTGTCGTATTGTACTTCGCCGCGAGCGATCTGATCATTCCGTTCGTGCTTTTCCCTTGGGCGGCTGTCGCTTCTCTTTTCCTCATCCCCTTCCTGTTCCTCTCCATGTTTGACGCGCCCGCGCCCGCAATGATCGCCGGCTTCGGCACGTGGGGCGCGCTTATGGCCTTCAGCAGCGCTATTGCAGGCCGCTTGAAAGACGATCTAGCTCAGAAATATCAATACCCTCTGCTCGCTTTGTCCCTGCCGCTGTTTTCGGTAGCGATTCTCTGGGGCTTGGCGGAAGGGGTCACGTATGCGTTCGCCGCATTCCTTGCCACAGGCATTGTGTACGCCTTGGTCCACGCAAGCCAACCGCGCTGGTATGTGTGGACAGCCGCCCTGCTCGCCGGGCTTGGCGCATTCCTCTCGTTCTTTGCATTGCCTCCCATAAAAACAATGGAGATATACATTGGCTATCGGTTATTACTGGCGAGTATGCTATTGCTCCTGCCCGAGTTATTCTTCACAGGTCCGCTTAGCATCAAGCGCGTCTGGAACTGGCCCCCCGTCGCCCTGGGAATTGGCGTAGTTGGATTCAACATGCTGGTCGCGTACGTATTCCTCACCGAAGGCGCGCTGTACTTCGGTTCTGCGGCGATCATTTTCGGCGTCTATGCGCTTTTGTCTACGGCATATGCCTTTCGATTCAAATCTCCTACAATTGGCTATCTTGGAACTTCGTCTTTTGCATTAACGGTCGTCTACATGTTGGCGTTTTTCGAACTCGACGTACGACTTCCTGTTCTCACCTTCTTGAGCGCGATGTACTACCTCGGGGGAACCGTCCTCAGAAGCATGAAACAAACCAAAGCATTGGGTATGGTGTTTAGTTACAGCGGACTTGCGCTTGGGATATTCTATTCACTGGTCGAGTTTTTGACTCCCGCGCAATACAGCAGCGTGGAGAATGCGTTTCCAATCGCCATCGCCGCAACGCTGTTCGCGGCAGAGGCGTTCGCGCGCCGCAATGTGTGGCTGGCATTTCCCGCGAACGGTTTGTATCTGACCTCATATTACACCCTGCTCATCAGACTCAACGTGGACGAACCCCAATATTTCACCATCGGTGCGGCGTTATTAGGCATGTTGATGCACTATTTGCTCGATCGCGCAAAGAGCAAAGAGGGCGCATTCCTGATGGGCATGGCTTCGCAACTGGTCTTGCTTGGCACTACTTACATTCAAATGTTATCCACCTGGTTGCTTGGTTTCTTCCTGGTCTTGTTCGTGCAATCGCTTGTGATTCTTGCGTACGGCATCGTCATACGCTCGCGCAGTCTCGTGCTTGCTCCGATCGGCTTTGTTGTGCTGGGGACATTAACGATCATTTATAGCGCGCTGAAAAACCTCTCGCTCGTCGTCATCATCGGCACGACGGGACTTATCTTGCTCGCGCTTGGCATCTTTGCTGTGCTGGCGCGCGAACAAATCACCGCGCTGGCTGGGCGCTTCAGAGATTGGAATGCATAGAAAGGAAGTCATGAAAGAGCCGTCTATCTCCAATCTATTCGACTAATCGCCAAAGACTGCTTTCACCAGCGCGGGCAAAATCTCACCCGATTTGCCTTGAATGAAAAAATCCACCTTGGAGGTAAGCGGCGTCGGTTCCATATTGACTTCCACCACCACTGCCCCATTATTCTTCACGGCATACGCCAATGACGCGGCGGGCTGGACGACGCCCGAGGTGCCAATGGAGAAGAAGACATCGCAGGCGCGAGCCGCTTCAACCGCCGCTTCAAGCTGGTCGCGCGGAAGCGACTCGCCGAACCAGACGACATCCGGGCGGAGCAAGCCGTCACAGTGAACACAGCGGGGAACAGATTCTGAATTTTCATCCCACGTTTCGGCAAACTCTCCACATTTGGAACAGCGCACACGTTGAATGTTGCCATGTAGTTCGAACAGGTTGCGAGTCCCTGCCATGCGATGCAAACCGTCTACATTTTGAGTGATGAGGGTAAATTGGGGAATCTTCGATTCGAGCTCAACGAGGGCGTAATGACCGGGATTGGGTCTCACCCCTTTGATGGCTTCACGCCGCCACGCGTACCAATCCCAGACGAGTTTGGGATCGCGGCGAAAGGCTTCAGGCGAGGCAAGGTCTTCGGGTTTGTATTGCGCCCAGAGTCCCGTCTGCGAATCGCGGAAGGTGCGGAGTCCGCTTTCTTGCGAGACGCCGGCTCCGGTCAGCGCGACCAGTTTGCCCGTCCGTGAAAGAAACGAGATCAATTCAGGAGGAAAAGTCACGAGAGGTCAATACGGCCGGCACATTATCAGGGAGAGCGTCTTATCGTACACCTGCGAGCGGAAGAGTTCCACGCCGTTTTTATCGTAGGCGACCAGTTGATATTCGACCCAGGCTTGGATGAACCAGTAATATTTGCGGATGTTCTTTGCGCCAACCTCATAGATGAAGGTTCCATTCTTGCCCGGCAGCATTTCGACGGAACTCCAATCGCCCAGCAACATGGTATCCGATTTTTCGCGCGGGCGCATGAACAGCAAAACATAATCGGTGTGGATGATATCCGACACGAAAGCAGTGACCTTGATGGAGCGCGGCGAGCAGGGACCGGAATTCCAATAGACCGCGCCGCCGGAGAGCAGGATGGTGAGGAAGCCTTTATCGACCGGCGTGAAAAACGATTCACCAATCACCGTGGAAGGCGCTTTAAACGTGGGGGTTGGAAATGGCGTGGAGGTTTCAGTTTGATCTGGCACAAGCGGCGTGGCGGTTGGGGTAAACGTGACCGGCGTGGGCGTCAGTGTGGCGAACAGGTCTACAGTTGGAAACAACGTAACGGTGGGTTGCGGCGTGGGCGTATCCTGCGGGATCGGCGTGGGGGTGGCGATCATTTCGAGAATCGGAGCCAGCCCCCCACAACCGTTCATCAAGAATGCGGCAGCGAGCAGAATGGGGAATAATCGCTTCATGAAAAATCCTCTGTGCAATCGATGGTCATCAAGGCATATTCATCGCCCGGCAACTGGTGAGCGAGATATCGACGCGCGAAACGATCGAGCGGCTCAACACCGTCAGCCCCACCGTTGAGGCAACGAATTGATATTGAAGCCAGGCGTCTTGAAAATCTTTATACTCGGCGATCTGGTCGATATGCAGGGTGTAGAAATACGTTCCCCTATCGTTATCGTTCATGATGGCGCCCGCGCCCCAGGGAGTTTTTCGCCCGCTGTATTTATCTTGCAAGCGGACGAAGAGCAACACGTAGCGAAGTCCGCGCTTCTTCATGACGGTGGCGATCAACTTGACCGACCGCGCGCCGTCGCATCCATACCCCCATACGAGTTGGTTCGTGGACCTTTGGGCGGATACAAACAACTGCGGACCGGGCGTGAAGAGGCTGACGTCGAGCGGCTCAAGCGTAATGGTGGGGCGAACCGTAGGCGTAAAGGTGGGGCGCGGCGTTTCGGTCACGCGCGGCGTCCCGGTGGGAGGGGTTGTGGTCGCTTTCGCTGTGTTGATCGCAAACAGATCGGGGGTGAATGTATCGGGCAAGCCAAAAGCGGTTGGGGTTGGACCCTGGGTGTTCGTCTGCGTGGGTTGGAGAAACGCCAAAGAGTCGGGAAGCGAGGCGCAACCGGCAAGGAGGGAGATGATGGCGGTGATGATAAAAAATCGTTTCATGAAATACCTTTGATATCAGGTTTCAAACCGCATTGTCCACTACTCGGCGTTTATCTTTGCGAGCAACATAGACAAGGAACCATACAGGTCGACTACGGCTCCCATTGCGGTTGCCAATCGGGGTCGGGGTTGACAGTCACCTGCCGCATATCGGTTCCGTCGGCGCGCATGATAAATATATCAGCCTGATCGTTATTTCGCAACGAGTTGAAGGCGATCCACTGACCGTCCGGCGAATAGGAACTGGCGGCGTTATTGCCTCCGTCGGTGAGTTGTGTGGCGGTCTGCGCCGCAACATCGACGCGGAAGATATCCTTGTCGCCATCGGGTCCCGCGTAGATCAGCAGGTAGCGCCCATCCGGCGACCAATCAAGGCTACCACCGATTCCAGCGAGGTTGCGTGTTAACTGCCGGACATTCGAGCCATCTGCCCCCATGAGAAAGATTTGATATTCGTTCGGGTTATTCACCGCCATGGCAAAGGCAATAGTATTCCCGTCCGGCGACCAGTCTGCCGCCACGATGGTGTCTGCCCCGGTGTAGAGCAGGCTGGCGTTTTCGCCGTTGTTATCCACCATCCACAGGGAAGTTGGACCTGTGCCGGCGCGGTTGGCAAAGAGGATTCGTGTTCCATCCGGTGAAAAGCTGGGAGAAATCACATTCCCAATGAAATCCGTCAGGCGGATCAATTTTGCCCCATCGAAGATAAAGAGAAACAGGTCGAACGCGCCGCCGTTTTGGTTCGAGGCGTAGACGATGGAGCCGCCCTTCGGCGAATACACGGGATAATAGTTATGCGCCTCCACGTTTGTGAGTTGCTGGTATCCCGTCCCGTCGGCGTTGACCCAGCACAGCTGGTTGAAATCGCCTCGCGTGCAGGTGAAGATGATCCGTCCGATGTTCGGCTTGGTCGGCAACGGGAGCGGCGTGCGCGTGGGGAGCGCGGTAGGCAGGTCGGGGTTTTCAACGTTGACCGTCGTGACATCGATCTGGTTGACGGGAATGAGGAAGCATAAACCAACCGCAAGGAGCGCCAAAAGCAAACCAAAAGGCAGGCGGAAGCGCGATTCGCCACCGCGCCGTGAAAAGATTCGTCGCCGGGACATGAGGGAATTTTAATCGCTTCCGTTCATATCAAATTTTGGAAAATAGTTGTAAATTCGTTTGAAAAGTTGTACAGTAGGGTATCGTCATCAGGGAATTGAGCGCGACTCATGAGTAATTCAGAGACCCAGCCTTTCCAAAAATCTCTTCTCCAGATACTCAAGGATACGGGTATTTACGTCCCTGTCGTAATCGCCTTTATCACCTGGGTTTTCGGTCTTGCCCCAGCGCCGTATACCACCACAACCGCCACGCTTGCGATCCTAATCGCCGCCACGCTCCTCGCGGGGATTCGCCTGCCCCAAATAACCCGCCGAAAAGACGACGCGCCCGCAGGCGGCATTCTCGTCGTTGGAGAGCCGCGCAAAACCATCCCGTTTTGGAGTCGCGCGGTTGACCCTCTCCGGACTCACAGCATTCACTCATACATCCATCCGCTCTTTCGCAGGCGTGTAGAAATCTTGTTGATTGTGGGGCTGCTGGTTTTTTCGATCATAAACGCCATCCGAACTTTCAGGGATATGCAGGATGAATTTCTTGGGTTGCAAGATTGCTTCGGCTCGCGCAAAGAGGGCTCTTTATTTGTGGTCATTGCCGAATTTTCCCAATCGGATACTCTGCCGAAGATCGAGATCGTGGAAAATTTACACGACCATCTCATCAGCAACCTCGATGAAAAGAGGTTCAGGGTCTGCCGTTCAAGCGTCAACAATCCGATCAAACTGCGCGTGGACGCGTTGGAACTTGCCGACAAGACCAAGGCGGATATGATCATTTGGGGCAGTCGCAATATCGCATATAAGGTTCATATTGAATTACCCAACTGGGATCGCGCCAACAGCGAGGTCTCCAATCTTCCCGCCGACGAGACCGGCGATTTCAATTTCATTGAATTGGAAACGCGGCATCTCGGCTACCTGACGGAATTTACCCTCAGCGAGATCCTTTTCGAAGCGGGCGAGGTGGAAGAGGCGCAACAACGGATCGAAGAAGCGCTTGCCCGCGCCGAGATGGAAAATCTGGGCGTATCCATACCGAACGATCTCGCAGAGGGCTATTTTTTGAAAGGACTTATGTTTGATCTCGGCACAGTCTTGGGCTCAGGGCAGAACCCCAGCCCGAATTTAGAAAAGTCAATTCAGGCTTATTCCCGTTCCGTCGATCTGAACAAAGAACACTACGCCGCGCGTCTCAATCTAGGCAATCTGCATCAGGAGAATGGGGAGACGGACAAGGCGTTCGAGGATTTCACTCAGTTAATTCTAGACCCGAATTCGCCTTTCATTGCCATCGCTTACATCAACCGCTCTGCCCTGCAACCCACACGCGAGGCGGCAGAAAGCGACCTGACTGCCGCGATCGAACTCTCACCGGCAGAAGGCTACTTTTTTCGCGCCATCGCTCGCAGGGAATGGGGCGATGTTGCGGGCGCGCTTGCCGACTTTGCCAGCGCAATTGCTGAAGAGCCTGATAATCCCATTCCTTATCATGTGTTGGGAATGTTTCAACTCGAGGAAGGCATGTATGAAGATGCCCGACACACCTACGAAGCGCTTGCGCTGTATCTAGACGATGAGTTTCGAGAAACTGTCATAGATGAACTTAATGAACTTGGCGAGTCTCAGCCTGAAACCAAAGCCGCAGTAGCTGAAATCATCAAGGAGGCGCTGAAAAAATAAAACCTCACACTCACGACTCTGTTGTATGGATTCAACCAGATCGATGAAAGGAAAAAACCATGGATGGGCAATTCCAAATAACAACCCCTCCCGTGCCGATCGATCAACATTACCGGGTCTTCCAAGAGGCGGAAGAAAGCATTAAAGGTCAATTGGCTGAGGGAGATCACTATCTTCTACTTTGCGGATTGGAAGTCGGTTATGCGCCGGAGAGCGATGCCGGCGACTCGCCGACCTTCCCGTACGCCATGAGGTTTGGGTACCTCGAATCGCTTGATTGCGCGATGGACAACGAAAGCGAAGAAATCAGCGAAAGCGATTGGGAAGAGCAAACTCGCGGGTCGCTCTCAGCACACCCGCTCCCGATCGAGTACCTCGATAAGTTATATGAACAGGCTAAGGCTTCGCTTGAATCCGCCGCGGGCGCGCAGCTGGTCGTAGGGTTAAAAATCGTCCTATACGGAAGTCCCTTGATGGGATATAGCATTGGGTGTTTGTGCGGCAGGAGAGGTCAACGGCGAAGAAAGTACTGCTACTACGACAAACGCAAACATAAGAATAAGTGCTACTGCACTCGAAAACTGTGCTAACCGAATCCAGAAAAAACCGCAGGCTGATGCCTGCGGTTTTTTTCGCAGTCAGAACGATGGAAAGAAGCCACGCAATTCGCCCGCTCTTCGGCTACAATTACCACACCGCCAGTAAGGCAACCTTCAGGTTGCCCCACTTTTCCCGCGCAAAGCGCCGAACAAAGCATTTTTAGCCACACCGTTCGTGCCGCGAGACGGCAGAGTGCGCAGAGAACCTTGAGATTTTTTCTCAACGAACTCTGCGTTGTCTGTGGCAAAGAAGGGTCTTACTTTCTCGATTCGGCGCCCCCCGTTTTCTAACGCCAACTACTTTCCAAATCCTACCCAAGAGAAACTCATGCCATCCTTCCCCATTGCCCCCAAACGAGACCACCTCATCACCCAGCACGGAAAAACCCGTAACGACGAGTACTATTGGCTCCGTGAAAAAGAGAACCCGGAAGTCCTGGAGTATTTACGCGCCGAAAACGATTACCTCGATGAAGTTCTGGGACACACCAAACCTTTGCAAGAAACGCTCTTCGCCGAAATGAGGGGAAGACTCAAAGAAGCCGATTCAAGCGTCCCTGAGAAGCGAGGCGGGTACTTCTATTATCAGCGCATGGAGGAGGGCAAGTCCTATCCCATCTATTGTCGCAAGAAAGGCTCGCTTGAAAGTCCCGAAGAAATTTTGCTCGACCACAACGCGCTGGCGGAGGGTCACGACTTCTCCAGCGTCGGCGCGGTGGAGGTCAGCCCCGATGGCAACACGCTCGCGTACACGCTGGACTACGAAGGGAACGAAGCGTACACGATCCACATCCGCGATCTGGTAACCGGGAAGAAGTTCGATGAAACGATCCCCAACACGTCGGGCAGTGTGTACGAACTCGGCGGCGTGGAATGGGGCAACGACAGCGAAACGATCTATTACATCACCCTCGATGCGGCTCTGCGCCCCGATACGCTGTATCGCCATAAGATCGGAACCGACCCATCGCGCGACGAACTGCTTTTTCACGAAGCCGATCAGTCGTATTTTTTGTGGATGCATAAAACGCGCGACGACAAATACATCATGACGTATCACCACAGCACCAACACGCGCGAGATGCGCTTCCTCTCAGCAGACGATTCTCAAAGCGAACTTCGCGTCGTGCAGGAACGCATCAGCGGGCTTGAGTATTACGCCGCGCATCACAACGGAAAATTCCTGGTCGTGAACAACGACGGCGCGAAGAATTTCAAACTGAGCATTGCGCCTGTGGAGCGCCCAGGGAAAGAGAACTGGGTGGACGTTCTCTCCCATCGTGAGGACGTATTGCTGGAGGGCGTGTCGGCATTTCAACATCACATCGTGTTACGCGAACGCACAGACGGGCTGAGGCAGATCCGCATTTGTAACCCCAGCGACATGAACGACTCCCGTCTGGTGCAATTCCCCGAACCCGCGTATTCCGTCGAACTTGAGAACAATCCCGAATTCGACTCTCACCTGCTTCGCATCACTTACTCCTCCTTCATCACGCCAGCCATGATCGTCGATGTCGACATGAACACCGGCGCATGGGATGTAAAAAAAGTGGCTGAAATTCCCAGCGGCTACAACAAAGAAGATTACGTTTCCGAACGCATCCACGCCACCGCGCCAGACGGCGCGCGCGTGCCTATTTCCATTGCGTATAAAAAGGGACTGGCGCGGGATGGGCAGAATCCAACCCTCCTGCATGGATACGGCGCGTACGGCGCCATCATCGATGCGGAGTTTGCGCCCAGCCGCTTCTCTCTTCTGGATCGTGGGTTTGTGTTCGCCATTGGACACATTCGCGGCGGGCTGGATATGGGCCGCGCCTGGTACGAAGGCGGACGCGTTTTTCACAAGAAAAACTCTTTCACCGATTTCATCGCCTGCGCGGAACATCTGATTAAAGAGGGCTACACCTCGAAGGAAAAACTTGGCATCATGGGCGTGTCTGCGGGCGGATTGCTCGTCACCGCCAGCCTGACCATGCGCCCGGACTTGTTCAAAGCCGTGGTTGCCAAAGTGGCTTTCACCGATGTGGTCACGTCGATGAGCGATCCGACCATCCCATTGACCACGCTCGAATGGAACGAATGGGGCAACCCCGAAATTCAAGATGAGTTCGAGTGCATGATCTCCTATTCGCCGTACGATAACGTTCACCAGACCGCCTACCCGAACATTTTACTCACCACCGGTTTGAATGACCCGCGGGTGGCGTATTGGGAGCCTGCCAAGTTCGCCGCCCGCCTGCGCGCCAACAAAACCGACGACAACCTGCTCGCGCTCAAAACCAATTACAGCGCGGGGCACGCTGGCTCCAGCGGACGATACGACCACCTGAAAGAGATCGCGCTCGAGTACGCCTTCCTGATCGACCAGCTTGCCGCCGAGCGAACAAGCGTATAATCTAGAAATTCAGCAACAGAACGGAGAAATTCATGGACCGCTATCTTGTCGAATCACATCACGAAGCGCGCGACTGCGACGCCATCATCAAAGAGATCAACGCCGCGGGATATTTGCATTATTTCGAATGGGGGTGCCACGACGGTGTCCATGCCGGTTGGGCGATCATCGAAACCGATAACCGCGAACATGCCCGGCAGATCGTCCCCTGGCAGATCCGCGATAAGGCGCGCGTGGTCAAGTTGGAAACGTTCGGCTCCGCAAAGCCACACACGAAGAAGGAAATTTAAAACAAGTCGCCACGAAATTTTTTGCAAAATCCGCCTAATTCGCGCCTTTCGCGTTACAAATAAACTCGAACGGGATGGCTCGATTCATTTGAACAAGCGCAAAACTTTGTCATTACTTTTTGAAAAGCAACGTAAACGTTGCCTCACCAAGTCATACGCAAACAAAAAGCGACGCTGTTGGAGCGTCGCTTTTTGTTTGCGTTACGCCGGGCGCGACGCTGGTTGTTGCGCCGCAAGTTCCTCGAGCATTTTGGTCGTCAGCGATTTGGGTCTCTCGATGGGTTGCCCCAGCGCGCGCGCCCACACGTAGTTAGACGTCACACCCAACGCGCGGCCAACGCCGAACAGAACGGTATAAATCTCGAATTCCCGCACGCCATAGTAATATTGCAACGTGCCGGAGATCGCGTCTACATTTGGCGCGGGGCTTTTAGCCTTCCCCTGCTCTTTCAAAACGGCAGGGACCACGTCCAGCACCATCTCTGCCAGTTTGAGCAAATCAAAGTCCGGGAAGCGCGTTTCGGCAAACTCCAACTGGGCGGTAAAACGCGGATCGATCACGCGCAACACGCCGTGACCATACCCCGGTATGACGTGACCCGCATTGAGCGTATCCCATGCAAATTTATAGAGATCATCGCGAGTGGGCACCCCCCCGAACTTCTTGCGCACCTCCAACAGCCAGCCCAGGCTCTCTTGGTTCGCCAACCCATGCAATGGACCCGCCAACGCATTCAAGCACGCGGAGAAAGAAAGATAGGCGTCCGAAAGAGTGGAGCCAGCCAGATGCATGGCATGAGCCGAGGCGTTCCCCGATTCATGGTCGGAATGAATGATGAAGTACATGCGCATCAATTCCGCGTAGCCTTTTTTGTCGTCCACTTTCATCATACGCGCAAAGTTCGCGCCATAATCCAGTTTCGGGTTATACCGCGGGATCTTCGTTTCGTTGAAATATTTCAGCCGATAGATGAACGCCGCAACCAACGGCAGGCGCGCCGTCAGGTCGAGCGAATCTTCGAGGGCGGCATTCCAATATTGATCTTTTTTCATCTCGTGATATTTTTTCGCGAACACCGACTCGTTTTGCATGGCAAGCACAGCCTGCGAAAGGAGCGTCATCGGATGGGCGTCTTTGGGCATGGCGCGCAATACTTTGTACACATGCGCGGGCACATGAGCGCGTTTTGCCCATTCGGCTTCCACTTCAAGAGCCTGCTCTTTTGTGGGAACTTCACCCACCATGAGCAAGTAATACAACCCGCCAACAAGCGGAATCTTATTCCCGCGTCCCTTGGGCAATACCTTCAGCGCTTCTTTGACGGTCAACCCCCGCAGGCGTATTCCCTCGGCCGGGTCAACCGAAGAAATATCCGTGTACAGTCCCTTAATATCGCGCATCCCGCCCAGGATCTCGCCAATGGTCACCGTATCGACCACAACTTCCGCATGTTCCTTCGCCAGCGCGCGGATACGCTCGCGCCACGACGGCAATTGCGTTTCGATCTTATCGTAAATAATCATGTTTCCTCCAAAAGGTGCGGGGACGAAGAGCCGGCGTGTCCCCGTTCAAAATTTATAGAGATACTAAGTTCTTCAACGCGTCGTGCGTTTCGCGCACTGCCGCGGCAGACTTCTCGAGCATAACTTTCTCATCAGCATCCAGCGCGTATTCCACAATGCGAACCATGCCGCCGCGCCCCAATTGCACGGGCGCGCCGAAATACATATCGTTCAATCCATACTCGCCGTTCATATACGCCGCGCAGGGGACAATGAGATTCTTGTCTTTGAGAATCGCCTCCGCCATTTGAGCGCAAGCCGCGGCAGGCGCGTAGTATGCGGAACCGGTTTTCAAGAGGTTGATCACTTCCATGCCGCCCTTGCGCGTGCGCTCAACGATCGAAGCCAGCCGTTCGGCGGGAATATAATCTCGAAGCGGAATGCCCGCCACGTTCGAGTGGCGCGTCAGCGGAACCATCTCGTCGCCGTGACCGCCCATCACATAGCAATTGATATTCTCCACGCTCACCCCGGTCTCCAAGGCGACGAACGCGCGCATCCGCGCCGAGTCCAGCACGCCCGCCTGACCGATCACCCGTTCGCGCGGTAAGCCGGTCTTCTTCATCGCCAGATACGCCATCGTATCGAGCGGATTGGTTAAGATAATGAATATTGCGTTCGGCGAATATCGCAGCGTTTCAGTGGCGGCGTTTCCCACAATTTCCGCATTGGTCTTCAACAAATCGTCGCGACTCATGCCGGGTTTGCGGGCAATGCCGGCCGTAATGATGATAATATCCGAATCTTTCGTTGCCCCATAATCGTTCGTCCCCACAACAGAAACATCCTTGCCGATGATCGGTAACGCTTCGAGCAGGTCCAACCCCTTGCCTTGCGGCATCCCCTCCACAACATCCACCAGCACAACGTCGGCAAACTCGCGTTCCGCCAGCCAGTGCGCGGTAGTCGAGCCTGTCATCCCCGCGCCGATGATGGAAACTTTATTCATTTGGTTCCTCCAGAATTTTTATAGAAATGAATTTTATCCGAAATTTTCGGATTATTACATGTCATTTACGCGCAAACACCGCATGACAAAAAACAGGACTTCCAACCTTCGGAAGTCCCGTTCGCTTCATTCCACAATTACGCTTGATTCCTCCGCCTCAAGGAATCGCGTCGCCTGAATAGCCGCCGCCGCTCCCATCCCTGCGGAGGTGACCACCTGCCTGAAATGCGGGTCCGCCGCCTCCCCTGCGGCAAACACGCCCGGCACGCTCGTCTCCATTTTGTCGTTGACCCTAATGTACCCGAGATCGCTCATCTCCAGTTGACCTTTGAACATCTCGGTGTTCGGCGTGTGACCGATGAAGATGAACAAGCCATCGGCTTTGTAGATCGTTTCCTCGCCGGTCATCACGTTTTTGAGCTTCAACGATTCCATCTTCTCCGCGCCAACCACCTCGGTGACGATCGTATTCAAAATAAAATCCACCTTGGGGTGTTCCTTCGCCCGTTTCTGCAAAATCGAACTGGCGCGAAACTCCTCGCGGCGGTGAATGATCGTCACCGACGAAGCATAGCGCGTGATAAATAAGCCTTCTTCCAACGCGCTATCGCCGCCGCCCACGATCACCACTTTCTTGTCTTTAAAGAACCAGCCATCGCACGTGGCGCAATACGAAACGCCGCGACCGGTCAATTCCACTTCGCCAGGAACGTTGAGATGGTTCGGGCTGGCGCCTGTGCCGACGATCAACACATCAGCCAGATAATTCCCGCTATCCGCTTCCACTTTGAACGGGCGCTGGGATAAATCAACCGAATTTGCCGAAGCAAACTCAGTCACCGCGCCGAAATGTTCCGCCTGCTTCTGGAACAATTCACCCAACTGCGCTCCGCCAACTCCATCCGGGAAGCCGGGGTAATTTTCGATGGTGTACGTCAGCGCGGCTTGCCCGCCCAATTGCAAGCCGGTCAACACCACCGGCTCGAGTTCCGCTCGCGCGGCATATAACGCGGCAGAATACCCAGCGGGACCCGAGCCCAAAACCAATACTTTTACGTGTTTTTCGTTTTCGTTTAAAGACATGTGCTAACTTTATTCCTCACTTGAGATAGTTCGTCGCTATTCAGACGGCTTGGTTTCAAGATATGTTACCAGCCTGAATTGTAACAGCGTAAGAGAAATGTTTGAGTTTCAATTTGGTTAGGGAGTGGCGAAACAAGTATGTAAAAACCATCTTTGCCACAGAGAACATTGAGTCCGCAGAGAAAAAATCTCAACTTAATCGGACAATACACCTAATTAATACTGATGTTACGCAGACTTGCTCAACGGCGGTCTGTGACCGTCGTTTTACCCTATGCCTTATCTCTTTCTGGTAATCCGCAGGGTCACAGACCCTGCGGGAGCAGGAATGTGCGTAACGTCAGTTAATAATCTCCGTGGGTCAAAACGGAGTGGATTAAACTCTTAATCTGCAACATCTTGCGAGTGATATGCCGACCGTTCAATCCTCCATCCGCTCGATCCTCGCGCCAAGCGCGCGAAGTTTGACATCCACATTTTCGTAGCCGCGTTCGATCTGGCTGATGTTGCGGATCGTGGACTGTCCCTTCGCGGCAAGCGCGGCGAGAAGTATCGCCATGCCTGCGCGGATATCCGGGCTTTCAAGATTTTCACCGTACAGTTGATTCGGTCCCTGAATGAGACAACGATACGGGTCGCATAAAATGATCTTCGCGCCCATGCCAACCAGCTTGTCGGTGAAATACATGCGCCCGGAGAACATCCAATCATGGAACATGATCGAGCCGGTTGCCTGAGTCGCTACTGTGATGGCGATGCTGATCAAATCGGTGGGAAAGGCGGGCCACACGTTGGTTTTGATTTCGGGAATCGCGCCATCCAGATCGGGAGCGATCGCCAACTCTTGACTCTCCGGCACGATCAGATCATCCCCATCTACCTGCCAGCGAACACCCATACGCTCAAAGACATGAGCGATCATTTTGAGGTTTTCAACGCCGGCATTTTTTACACGGATACTACCCTTCGTCACCGCCGCCGCGCCCACGAAACTCAGCACCTCAAGATAATCGGGTCCAATGGTAAATTCGCCGCCATGAAGATTTTTTACGCCGTTGATGTGAAGCGTGTTCGAGCCGATCTCTTCGATGTTTGCGCCGAGCGCGTTGAGAAAGGAACACAACTCCTGCACGTGCGGCTCAGATGCGGCATTGTGAATGACCGTTTTCCCTTTCGCCGTGACCGCCGCCATGATGGCATTCTCGGTGGCGGTCACGCTGGCTTCATCCATCAAGATACTCGCCCCGCGCAACCCATCGGCTTGAAAGGTAAAGCCGCGATCATATTTCACATCCACGCCGAGGGCGCGGAGCGAAAGAATGTGCGTATCGAGCCTGCGCCGCCCGATCACATCTCCGCCTGGCGGGGGGAGTTTCAAAGCGCCGACTCGCGCGGCTATGGGGCCCGCAACCAAAATGGAGGCGCGGATGCGGCGGCAGAGATCGGCGTCGAGCGAATTGGGGCGAATATCCCGCGCTCTGATCCGCCAGGTTTTTTCATCCAACTCATCCACCTGCGCGCCGAGGCTTTCGATCAACTGCTTCATGATCAGCACGTCTTGTATGCGGGGAATGTTCCGCAGGATCACCGGCTCATCGGTCAAAATACAGGCGGCAAGCAAAGGCAATGCGGCGTTCTTGTTTCCCGACGGCGTGACCTCGCCGCGTAACGGAACGCCGCCTTCGATCAAAAATTTTTCCATTGTATCTCCTGAATATTTCGCAAAGATTGTAAGTCAGATTATCGGCTTCGACAAGAAGTCCTGCGCCGCCAACCAGACATTACAGTTGACTTACACAACAAAAACGTATCTTTTTTGAATTTATCCATCGACTATAATTTGCGTTATGAATGTTGTTTTGTTGATTCCGGTTGCGTTGGGCTGGCTTGGCGGGTTGCTCGTTAATTACTTGTCGGATACCCTGCCGCGCACAAGACGCCTTAGCCCACCGGTATGCCGCAACTGCGAATCGCATATTTCATGGTTTGATTATGTAGCCCTGCGCCGATGCCGAAACTGCGGGATCGTTCGCAGTCTGCGGACGTGGCTGACGCAGTGTATCCTCATCGCTTCTTTCCTCTACGTGTGGCTGAATCCGCCCAAGTCGCTTGGTCTGCCCCTCGGCTTGATCGTGCTCTTGTATTTCGCGGTCATCGCGGTCATCGACCTTGAGCATCGTTTGATCTTGTTTCCAACCAGCGTGTTCGGCGCGTTGTTGGGGTTATTTAGCGGCACATTTCTTTATTACAACGGGTTTCAAAAACCTTTGCTTTCGGCGATCGGCATTTCTTTACTGGGAGGCTTGATCGGGTTCGCTGTGATGTTCCTGCTGTATCAAGCAGGCACGCTCGTCGCGCGGTATCGCGCAAAGAAAATGGCAGCTGATGGACTGGTAGACGATGAAGAAGAAGCGCTCGGCGGCGGGGATGTGTATCTGGCCGGCGTGCTCGGGCTGATGCTCGGCTCGCGTTTCATCCTGTACGGCTTGGTCGTTGGAATCTTGATCGGCGGCGTGGTCAGTTTGGGGCTCGTGCTGGCGCTTCTGGCGCAAAGACGATATGCAAACAACTCGCTGATGACCTTCATCCCCTACGGTCCTTATCTTATCGCCGGAGCGGTCTACATGTTATTTCGCCCGTAGTACGAATGTCGCATTGGACTATACAACCCCGGAATTATACTTACTGGAATTCGCCCCCGGGTCGCTGAACCCGCCCTTTCTGGCGCGCTTTTCTAACAAAGATGTAATCGTTACAGGAGCGTAAGTTCTTCTTTAAGCCCTAGCATGGGTAGTATAATGTTTTCGTGGTCTATCGTTTAAAGAAACGCGCAGGACAAATGAAAAATCACATTCGAAACTTGTTCGCAAAAATCTCCCGGCGTAAATTCGCCGTATTGCCGCGCAAATCCAGGGCGCAAAGCCTGACAGAATTTGCGATCGCGTTGCCGGTCTTGTTCATTCTTTTATCCGGTGTGGTTGAATATGGTTTCGCGTTGAACTATTATCTTTCCCTGCTCGACGCCACGAGAGAATCCGCACGTTATTACAGCAAGCTCGACCCTTTTCTCTATGATACCGACAGGAACGTCGTTGGAGACAACCCTCTCTTTTACGGAGGCGCGGCCGGTATGGCATTAAACAACCTCGATCCAACTTTGGATCCCGCGTTTGCAGATGATCCGTACGTGGGAAGAATCATTCCGCTGAATCCGGTAACAGATGAGGTCATCGTCACTGTATACTCGAAGTCGAATAGCGGCGTCGTGAGTTACCCAACTGCCGGGTCGTTCCGCCTCTTTGCAAGCGATACCGAATCATTGTTCACCAGCGAAGAGGTTCAAGGATTGTTCGAGAGCGGCACGCCCGACGCCGGGTTACTCATTGTGGAAGTCCATTACACCTACAACGCGGTCATGAATCTGCCTTGGACTGCGGCGTTGTTTCCCATGAAATTAAGGGCATATACCATCATGCCCCTCCCCGCCGCTGATCCATAATCGATCAAGGCGCGACCTAACCAAGAGATTTGATAACTATGAAACGATTTAATAAATGGTTCCGAAACACAGAACGCGGACAGGCGATCTTGATCATCGCGTTCGCCATGGTGGGGCTGGTCGCATTTGTCGGTCTCATGACCGATGGCGGCGTTTTATTGATCGAGTATGGCAAATTGAAACGAGGGATCGACGCCGCCGCCGTTGCCGCATCCCAGCAGTTTCGCCGAGGATTTAACGGCGAGGATTTAGCCGCCGCGGCAAGAAACTTTCTTGTGCTCAACGAATCCGACGCCACCGAAATCCTCATCTATCGCTGTAAAGAAGGCGAGGAAAGCGTCGTGGATGGCACGCTTCACGATGTTGAACTTTGCACAACCCCGCGCCGTAAATTGGTGCGCGTGGAAGCCAAGCGCATGGTTAATTTTGGCTTTCTACGAATTTTGGGGATAACCCAAAGGGAGATTTCAGCCACTTCCGTTGGTGAAGCCGGCTCGATCGACCTTGTGCTGGTGATCGACACCTCCGCCTCCATGGCATACGACACCTATACGGGTCCTAATGCCAGACCGGACTTGAATACGACTGACGGTCCAACTAACGATGTGGGCAACCCGGTAGATGACGAAGACCCGGCCGTTTGCAACATTTCAGTTGACACCCCCTGCCAGCCGCTTGAGGATGTGAAAAATGTGGCGCAGGATTTTCTGCAGACCATGTACTTTCCGTATGATCGCGTTGCTGTTGTGGCATTTACAGGACAGGAGTTAGACGGCACCGCAACCCGTCAACACGTTACGGTGCTTCCCCTTTCCGATTCCGAGAATGATGTAAGAGATGCAATCGAAAGTTTGAAAGTGTTTAGACCCCCCGACTGCGTAAAGGATGGCGCTTCACCCGATCCAGATTCTCCGACTGAAGGACTCTGCAGGAATCTTAATGATTCAGGGGTTTTTATACCATTTGATTGCGCCCGCTTACGTCATTCTGATTTTAAAGACCTATCCTCATGCAATTCAAGTAATATCGGCGGTGCCCTGACAAGGGCGTGGTCAGTATTTACCGTCGGCGACGTTCGCCCCGAAGCGGTTTGGGTGACAATTTTGCTCGCAGGCGGTCCAGCAAACGCCACCGATACGCCTCAGGCTGATCAAGCGAAGCCGAAACCTCCACTGGGCTGGACCCCGGAGCCTTCTTTTCATCCGTTTGGGTTCTGCCCATCGATCTCCCCTCCCTGCCGCGATGGCGACGCTTCTAATCGAAACGCCAAGGGATCTGCCGATTATGATGCGGATGATTTCGCCAGAGATAGCGCGGACGCTGTGGCAGACCCAACTAACGGAGGCGGTATCACCATTTACACAATCGGACTTGGCAATCTGATTAAAAACTCTCCAGTGGGCGACCCAGATGAAGCGGAGAAATTATTGGAATATATCGCTGAGGATGCCGGCGGAAGTTCTGCAAGTCATGGCTTGTATTTTTATGCGCCAAACAGCGACGATCTTGCCGCAATCTTCGAAAAGATCGCCAATGACATCTTTACCAAGATCGCCAAGTAGAAGAATTTCTTAATGTAGCGACAAGGATGTTCGCGTGAACAATGATAAAATAACGGGTATTCGTATGAACAACTATCGACCGAAAACCAACCGATCTGCCCCCAAGCCGAAGGCGCAAGCGGTGATCGAGTTTGCGCTGGTCCTGCCGATCTTATTGCTTGTACTGATCGGGATCATGGAAACCTCGCGCCTGCTCTTCGCCTGGCTGATCATCGAAAACTCCACCCGTTTTGGAATTCGTTACGCCACCGCCGGGACGTATGAACCCATCTACTGTCAGGGATACGATGGCGGAATCTGCGACTCGGATACGGAAACCGACGCCGCTCGCCTTCCCTCAATCAAGGACGAAACCACGCGCATCGTGATCGGTTATCTTCTCAGAAACGCCCGTTTTGAAACGGTCGCGAATACCGAGGATTTGTTTTTCAACGTGACGGTCTGCGGTTCCAAAGAAGAAGGGTATGATTTCACGCCTCCAGTCATGAGCGAACCGATCTACGCCAACTGCGAAGAAATCAGTAATCCTGGTGTAACAAAAGAGTTTGCGGGGTCTCCAGGCTATCGTGTGTACGTGGCGGCAGACTACAACTTCCGATTCATCGTCATGCCGGCCTTTGGCGTCGAACCATCCATGATCCATCTTGCATCGTACCGCATGGGGTACGTGGAATCCTTCCGCGCTGTGCGCGCTATCAACACCCCACTCGGATGGGAAGTGACTTCGATTCCCCCCACGCCGACGAATACCCCTACCATCACCAATACTCCTTTGCCGACGGATACCCCCACCGTTACTAGCACACCTACATCGACCGTCACTTCCACTTCAACCAATACGCCGACGATCACGCCTACGATCACCCAAACGCGAACAGCAACCTATACGCCGACGCCGAGCTGTAATTTATTCACCGCCGGCAATTTCAGCCAATCGACCACAAGCGGCGGATACCCGCGCGTAAATATAAACCTCATCAATAGCAGCACATCCAAAGCCGCGATTCAAAGCCTGACGTTCGTCTGGACCGCCTACGACGCCGCGAACCCGGGACAGACCCTGGACCGCTGGTCCTTTAATAACACGACCATTGACAATACAGACGATGGCGCCTCGCCAACAAATTGGACAAACCCCGGTGGGCTAGGCTCGCTCGTTGATCTTCCCGCCAGCACCAGCCGACAATTACGGTTTACCTATTTGAACCTCGACGGCGCCTGGCCCGGAATCGTGCCTGCCAATTCCTTTGGATTGATCGTGAACCTCGACAACGGTTGTACGATCACGGTGACGTCTCAGGCAACTCCTACGGTCACGGCTACTCGCACAGCAACAGGCACTGCAACGATTACACGCACGCCGACCATCACACGCACGCCCACGATCACACGAACACCTACCGTTTCGCGCACACCAACACGCACACCGACCATCACGAACACGCCGACTATTACGCGCACGCCAACCATTACGCGCACGCCGACCATCACGTTCACACCGACTGTCACATCGACGCGCACGCCGACACGGACGCGCACGCCGACAGCTACCGTCACGCGCACGCCCACTGTGACCCTCACAGTGCCGTCGCCGACGCGCACACATACGAGAACCGTCACACCGACAGTCCCGTCACCGACAAAGACGCGCACGCCCACACCGACAGCTACTGTCCCGACGCCGACACGGACACCTACATCTACCGTCACGCGCACACGGACTCCGACACCTACGCACACGGTTCCTCCGCAATCACCGACGCCTACCGTCACGCCGACGCCTACTGTATGCTTCGACTGCTAGCGCGTCGCCAAAGATAAAGTAATAACAGCCCGCCGATTGGAGATCAATCGGCGGGTTTGTTTTGCGATATAATGCCGCCACTTATAGAAAGGAGGCTTAAACACCAATTCAATCGGGAAAGACAGCGCATGAACTTTAGTTTGATAGTTTGTTAGTTTGTTAGTCGAATAGTCTGATCGTTGTTGCCTTAGGCAGTGGTATGACTGTAAGAGCGCGCGGTTGAAAGACTATCAAAACTAAAGTTGACGAGGATAAGGGTTCTCCATCGCGAGGTGGAGTTAATCTCGTCGCTGGTTGAGTAGTTCCGCATGCAATTCGCGGGACATATCGAAACCACTGGCGAGAGAAAATCGAAAGTTCAGCGGAAGCCCTTCGGGTGAGCCATCGCCCGTTATTCTTTCCCTCCGAAAATAAACTTTGCAACAATACCGCGCGGGCAACCACGCGGGCAGAAATGCAAAGAATGGCAACTTAGAAGTATCAGGTTTCAAGTGTCATGTACCACGTGATACATGGAACCTGACACTTGAAACTTAAACTCGGAGGACTCCCCATGTGTGGAATCGTCGGATACATCGGCGCGCGTGATGCGACGCCGATCATCCTCAATGGCTTGAAACGGCTCGAATACCGCGGATATGATTCGGCTGGGGTCGCTGTCATCAGCGGCGACCAGCTCGAAGTCCGAAAAGACGCGGGCAAGTTATCCCAATTAATTGATCTCGTCGAGAAATCCCCCATCGCAGGCGCGCCAGGGATCGGTCATACGCGCTGGGCGACTCACGGCGCGCCGAACGCGCGGAATGCGCATCCGCATCTCGGGCAGACGAAGCGCGTCGTGGTCGTGCAGAACGGCATCGTCGAAAATTTTCTCGAACTCAAAGATGAACTGACCGCCGAGGGCGTGGAATTTCAATCGGAGACCGACACCGAGACCATCGTGCATCTCGTGGAGCATTACCTTGCGACGGGGATCGGACTGGTGGAAGCGGCGCGCAAAACGTTCAACCAGATCCGCGGCGCGAACGTGGTGGTGCTGATCTCTGCCGATGAACCCGATAAGATCGTGACGGCGCGGATCGGCAACGCGGGCGGCGTGGTGATCGGCATGGGCGAAGGCGAAAATTTTGTCGCCAGCGATACGCCCGCGATCATGGATCACACGCGCAGTGTCATCTTTTTGGAATCGCGGCAAATGGCGGTGGTGACCCGCGATACCGTGACCATCGAAACGCTCGATGGCGCAAAAGTAAAACCGCAAGTGCATAATGTTTCGTGGGACCCTGTCGCGGCGGAGAAGGGAGAGTATCGCCACTTCATGCAAAAGGAAATCCACGAGCAGGTGCGCGCGCTCACCGACACACTCGCGGGTCGCGTGGATTTTGCCAATGGGAAAATCCGTTTGCCCGATCTCAAGTTGACCGAAGAACTCGCAAAGAAAATCGAGAAGATCTACATCACCGCTTGCGGCACTGCCGCGTATGCGGGCATGGTCGGAAAATATTTGATTGAAAAGATCGCGCGCGTGCCTGTGGAAGTGGTCATCGCTTCGGAGTTTCGTTACAGTGATCCGATCTTGAACGACAAGACCGTTGTGCTTGCCATCTCGCAATCGGGCGAGACCGCCGACACGCTCGCCGCGATGGAAGAGGGACGACGCAAGGGCGCGGTGATCTGGAGTATCGTCAACGCCATCGGCTCGCAAGCCATGCGCGTGTCGGATGGATTCATCTCGATGCAAACGGGACCTGAGATCGGCGTCGCTTCGACGAAAGCCTTCACCGCCCCTCTCGTTGACCAGTACATGCTGGCAATTTTGCTCGCGGACTTGCGCGGCACGATCAACGAAAAGCAACGCAAAGAACTCGTCGCGGATCTGCGGCTCGTTCCCGATCTCGTTAGTCGCACGCTCGACCGCGAAAGTGATGTAGAGAAAGTTGCTCAAACCCTGAAAGACATCCGCGATTGCTTGTATCTTGGTCGCGGAATCAATATGCCCATCGCGTACGAGGGCGCGTTGAAGTTGAAGGAGATTTCCTACATCCACGCGGAGGGCTATCCCGCGGGCGAGATGAAACACGGACCCATCGCGTTGATCGACGAACACATGCCCGTCGTATGCCTCGCGCCGAAAGACCCCTGGCATGAGAAGATGATCTCGCAAATTCAGCAGGCAAAAGCGCGCGGCGGGATGGTCGTTGCGATCGCCACTGACGGCGATGAATTGATCCACGGAATGGCGGATCATATCCTGTGGGTACCGGACTCGCCGTGGATGCTCTCCCCCATCGTGACGGTGATTCCGCTACAATTGCTCGCGTACCACATCGCCGCCCTGCGCGGACTCGATGTAGACCAGCCGAGAAATCTGGCGAAGAGCGTGACCGTGGAATAAAATGGGGACGCTGATTCACGCTGACAACGCAGATTCTTTTTCTTTTGAATCAGCGAAATCTGCGTTTTCAGCGTCCAAATTGGTTTTGTAGTTTATTTGCGGAGAAACAACCATGCGCCCCGATTGGGACTCGTACTTCATGAAGATCGCCTTTGCCGTTTCAGAACGAAGCACCTGTGACCGCGCCTTCGTCGGCTGTGTGCTTGTGACCGACAAACGCATCCTCACCACAGGCTTCAACGGTTCGCCCAAGGGACAGGGTCACTGCGACGAGATCGGTCACCTCATGGTGGACGGGCATTGCGTGCGCACGATCCACGCGGAGACGAATGCCATCATCCAAGCCGCGTTGCACGGAGTCTCCACCAAAGGAGCGACGTGTTATGTCACTCACCTTCCGTGCATCAACTGCACGAAGGCGCTCATCAACGCGGGCATTGCGCGCATCGTGTACAGCGTGTCCTACCGAACCGACGAAAACGCGATGAACTTCCTGAACGCGGCGAAGATTGAAGTGGTGCAAAAAGAATTCAACATGGTATAAAAAGTGACTATCACCTGAAAGGTGACAGTCACTTCGTTTACTCGCTCATAGTAGGCAATGTAGCCTCGGTAGTGAACCATCCACGAATAAAACCACGAATTCACGAATGTCGGCGTACCAATTCGTTTATTCGTGCGCATTCGTGGACGGTTGTCACTGTCGTGAAAGAACATCCATCAAGCAGAACTGATCTTGTGTATAGTGGCTTACTCACTCGGGATCATCAACCACAACAGCAGATAAAGCGCCACCCCAGGCACCCCGCCAGGGATGAAGGCGATCAGCATCCCCAGTCGGAACCAGAACGAACTGATCCCGAAGAAGTCCGCCAACCCGCCGCACACTCCCGCCAACATTCGGTTGCTCCGCGAACGCCGCAGGGCTCTCTTTTGATTTGCGATCATTTTTGCTCCTTTTCACCTTTTCTACGCAAGTCAAATTCAAAAGTAGCAATCCGAATATCCCTGAGTTGCAATACAACTTTTGGCTTGATGACCCATTGGGAGAGTTTTATTCTCTATGGCTAAATCGAATCTGACCAGGCTGAACAACCACAAACGCATTAACCAATTCGTCACCATGCCGTTCCACCAATTGCAAGACTGACTGCCCAAGTTTGGAACGAACATTGTTGGGATAACGAATAAGAATCACCCCCGCAGAAACAGCATGGCTGGCGAACACCAGCCAGCCAAAATCCTTGTCTTCGGTCAACAGAATCCGATTCTCGCGATACGACTGCTCGATCAATTCGCGGTCATCGGAGCGTTACATGTATTCACCGACTGCTAGAACATCATACCCCTTGGAACGCAAAGCGCGGACAACGGCAAAGTCACAACTTTCATCCGCGAGAAATCGCAGATCGCTCATACCGCGGTCGCGAGAATAATCGTTTCGTGCGCCAATGCGCTGGCGGCATAGCTTAACGCCGCTTGAATATCAAGTTTTGTCAAGCGCGGATAAGCGTCCAGCAGATCGGTTTCGGTCGCGCCTTCGCTCAATTTACGAAGAAGCAACTCGACAGGGATTCGCGTCCCTTTGATAACGGGCTTTCCCAACATCACCGCAGGGTTGACTTCGATCCTCGCAAGAAATTCTTCAGGCATAGGTTCGCTCCTTTCAATAAACACGGCGATTATACCAAGAAGAAATTCCTATTTTCCACCCATCTTCCTGCTTATGGTTTGATTGTAGCGAATCCCAGAAACCCACTTTCCACTTTCTTCTTTCCAGTCAGGTTATAATCAAAAGTAGCAAGCCAAACTACCCCTGAGGTATAAAACAACCATGAGAGCATGATCTACTCCTCCACCCCCAGTTCCAAAGCAAAGCAAGCCGTTGCCGACGTTTCGCACACCCCCTTCTGGCTCGACGACCCAGCCAAACCCAACCCCGAACCGCCATTAACTCAAAATAGTTCCACCGACCTGCTCATCATCGGCGCGGGATATACCGGCTTATGGACCGCCCTGCTCGCCAAAGAGGAAGACCCGAATCGCAACATCCTCATCCTCGAAGCGGGCGAATCCGCCATCGGCGCCAGCGGGCGCAACGGCGGATTCATGGACGCCTCCATCACGCATGGATTCGTCAATGGTCAGGCGCAATGGTCGCGCGAGATCAAAACGCTCCACGCGCTCGGTCTCAACAACCTCGCGGAGATCGAAGCGACGCTCGCGCGCCTCAACATCGACTGCGATTACCAACGCACCGGCGAGATTGACCTCGCCACCGAGCCTTATCTTCTCGAAACATTTCGTGAAATTATCGAACTCGCAAAGCAATACGACATCCATTTCGAGCTTCTCGACCGCGACCAAATCCAGCGCGTCGTCAAATCACCCATCTTCCTCGGCGGGATCAAACGATTCGATTCGTCCATCGTCAACCCCGCGCACCTCGCATGGGGACTTCGACAAGCCTGCTTGAATCTCGGCGTGCGGCTATATGAACACTCGCCCGTCACACAATTAATCGAAGAAAAAAACAAAGTCATCGCGCGCACATCCCACGCGAAAATTACGGCGAACAAAGTCGCGCTTGCCACCAACGCCTTTCCGCCGCTCATCAAAGAGATCAAGCGTTACGTTGTCCCCGTCTACGATTACGCGCTGATGACCGAACCGCTCACCGCCTCGCAACGCGACTCCATCGGCTGGCACGGGCGCGAGGGACTCAGCGACGGCAACAACCAGTTCCATTATTTCCGCACAACGATTGATGGACGAATCCTCTGGGGCGGATTCGACGCCGTCTATCATTGGAATAACGGATTCGGGAGTCGCCTCGAAAACCGACCCGCTTCGTTCGCCCTTCTGGCTGACCACTTCTTTCAAGCCTTTCCCTCCCTTGAAGGGACTCGCTTCTCCCACGCCTGGGGCGGAGCGATTGACACCTGCTCGCGCTTCAGTCCGTTTTGGGGGACGACGCATCACGGCAAGACCGCTTACGCGATGGGCTACACCGGACTCGGCGTCGGCGCGACTCGCTTCGGGGCGCGAGTGATGCTCGACATTCTCGACAACAAGAAAACCGAACGAACCGAACTGGAGATGGTCCGCACCAAACCGATTCCCTTTCCCCCTGAACCCCTGCGCTCCATTGGCATCAACCTCTCGCGCTGGTCGCTCGCGCAAGCAGATAAGAATCAAGGCAAAGAAAATCTCTGGCTCAAGTTAATGGATTGGGCTGGCTTGGGATTTGATAGTTAATCGTCGAATGATGCGCCCGCAGTTGAACTGCGGAGGCATCAACGTTGTCCCCTTGGAAAAAACCTCACAGGTCTTAAAGACCTGTGAGGTTGATCGTTATCTTCTCATCGCGAACACACAACTCGAACTTCCCTCCCTGATCGTTGTCAACGGTTTCGCCGAGGCGCCCATCATTTTTTCCAACAGGAGCGCGTCCATCTTGCACAATTCAGGATGCCTTGCGACAATTGCCGCATACGGGCAGTGACCAAAGATCGCGCGCGGACCATCCGAGCCCGCCTCCCAACGCGCGTGATAATTCATTTGATTCAACTTCTCAACGACAAGGTTCAATCGCCGAGCAATGGGTTGACTCGCGAAATCCGATTCGCCCGCCAGGCGCTTCGCCAGCGCTTCGATTCCGACGGTTCTGCCTGTCTCCGCCAATAGAGCCTCGCTCAACGCGGACAAATTATCGCCCAGCGCCGCCAGCGGAATCGAATACACCTTCTCCGGTCTGCCGCGGGCGGCGCGAAGGCGTACCGAAGCCGACTCAAGCCGCCCGTCCGAAAGAAGGATGCGTAAGTGATGTCGCACCGTCGCGGCAGACATCTTCAATCCGCGTGAAATCTCTCGCGCAGACGAAGTCCGGTATTTCGTCATGTAAGCCAATATTTTGCGTCGGACGGTTGTCACAGGCATTGTGTGATTATACTCACCTTCTTATTTATGGAAAGATATCTTTACATAAATTTGTTGACGAACTTCATTCAAGCGTTATAATCGCCGTGAAATCAAATCTCAATATTTAGGTCCGATCATGGAATTTCAAAACTATATCAACGGCAAGTGGGTCGAGGGGAAAAGCGCGTTTCAAACGATCAACCCAGCGAACGAAGAGGTTGTGGCGAAGATCGCGCAAGCCGAAATCTCCGATGTGGACGCGGCGGTGAGCGCGGCGAAGAATGCGTTCAATGCGTGGCGGCTCACCCCCGCCCCACTGCGCGGAGAATTGCTCTTCAAAGTGGGCGACATCCTCAAACAGAAAAAAGAAGAACTCTCGCAATTGCTCACGCGTGACATGGGTAAAGTCATCGCCGAAGCGCGCGGCGATGTGCAAGAAGCCATTGACATGGCGTACTTCATGGGCGGAGAGGGACGCCGCTTGCTCGGCTACACCGCGCCCGTGGAAATGATGAACAAATTCGGCATGGCAGTCCGCGACCCTTCTGGAGTTGTTGGTTTGATAACTCCTTGGAATTTTCCTATCGCGGTGCCATCGTGGAAAATTTTCCCCGCGTTGGTTGCGGGCAATACCATCATTTGGAAACCCTCGCCAGAGACTCCCGCCGTCTCTGCCGCGTTCGTAAAGGTATTTGAAGAAGCAGGGATCCCCGCTGGCGTGTTCAACCTGCTCATGGCGCCAGGCGCGGACGTGGCAAAGGCGCTCGTGGATCATCCCGATGTGCGCGTGCTTTCGTTCACTGGCTCGACGACAACAGGTCGTTCCATCGCGGAAGCGGCAGGGAAACTCAATAAGAAGTTATCGCTCGAAATGGGCGGCAAGAACGCCATCATCGTGATGGACGACGCGAATCTCGACTTGGTTGTGGACGCCAGTCTCTGGGCGGCGTTCGGCACAACGGGTCAGCGTTGCACAGCCGCAAGCCGTTTGATCGTCCAAAAGGGAATCGCGGGCAAACTCAAAGAAGCGCTGACCGAACGCACAAAGAATCTCAAACTCGGCGATGGACTCGACTCAAAAGTGGACGTCGGTCCCGTCATCAACAAAGTCGCGCTCGAACGAATTCACAGCATGGTGCAAGCGGGCGCGAAAGAAGCGCGGGTGCTGGTCGGCGCGTCGGTGGCGGACGTGGGCGGCAAAGGATTTTTCTACAATCCAACGTTGTTCGACGGAGTCAAACCAGGCTCCATGCTCGAAGCAGAAGAAATTTTCGGTCCCGTGCTTTCCATCATCGAAGTGGACTCGCTCGAAGAGGCAATCGAAGTCAACAACCGTTCCAAATACGGTTTGTCCACTTCGATCTTCACGCAGGATGTCAACCGCGCGTTCACTGCCATGCGCGATATTTTCACGGGCTTGGTCTACATCAATCACGGCACCACTGGCGCGGAGATCCAGTTCCCGTTCGGCGGCGTGCGCGGCACGGGCAACGGACATCGCGAAGCGGGTCAAGCCGCGCTCGAAGTCTTCACCGAGTGGAAATCCATTTACGTGGATTATTCGGGAAAATTGCAGAGAGCGCAGATTGATAATCGAGAGGAGTAGAGAATTGACGCAATTCTCTAATTCTCATGAACGATACCGTCCTCAACTGGGAATCAACCTTCGCAATCGCCCTCACGCTGAAGCGCAAGTATCCCGATGTGAATATCGAAGACGTGACATTGAAACAAATCCACGATTGGACGCTCGCCCTGCCTGAGTTCGACGACGACCCCGCGCTAGCCAACGACGAAATTTTGTACGCCATCTATCAAGACTGGTTCGAGGAGCATCTGCATGGACAATGAACCGTTAAGCCTGCCTCAATACGAAATTCCAGAAGACCTGCAACACGCCATCGCGGTGACCACGCTCGACCGACTCTACAACTGGGGTCGCCGCTCGTCGGTGTGGCCCCTCATGTTCGGTCTCGCATGTTGCGCCATCGAAATGATCGCCGCGCAGACCGCGCGCTACGATATGGCGCGTTTCGGGATGGAGGTCATGCGTCCCACGCCGCGCCAAGCCGACATGTTGCTCGTTTCGGGAACCGTCACAAAGAAAATGGTGCCCGCCATCATCCGCCTCTACAACCAAATGCCCGAACCCAAATACGTGGTGGCGATGGGCGCGTGCGCGTCCGGCGGCGGGCCCTTCAAAGAGGGATACAACGTCGTCGCGGGTATCGATAAATTTCTGCCCGTCGACGTCTACATCCCCGGCTGTCCCCCCACTCCGCAAGCGTTGATCGCCGGGCTGATCAAACTGCAGGAAAAAATCGACAAGCAGTCCATTAAGCAAGTCTCGTGGTACCGACGTAAAACAAAAGACCCCAATTACGTGCCGGTCCCGATCCTCGGTCCCGACCTGATCGACCCGCGCCGCAACGCGGAAATAAAATCCGCCGCGGCTGTGAAGGAGGGATGAGATGAGCCTGCTCTTCATGCCACACGCAGCACCAAGCGCGGAAACACGCACACAAGTAGACCGGTACGCAGGAAGACACGCCCCGCGCCTCACACTCCACGCCCCACGCCTCACGACGCATAGGAGGACTCAATGACCGCCCCCGCCTCCACCTCGACGGTCGATCTGGTCGCCCGATTCCCCGGCATGGTCCAAGCCGACGCGCGCCCCGGCTACTCCGGCTTCATCGTCGAAAAAGATTCGCTCATCGAAGTTGCCACCGCCGTCCGCGACGAATTCGGCTTCGACTTGATGACCGCCGTCACCGGCGTGGACTATCCGCCCGACAAAATGGAAGTCGTCTATCACGCCTACCGCACCACCGGTGGACCCGGCTTAGTGTACAAAGTCCAAGTCCCGCGAACAGACCCGGTGGAAGTCCCATCATTGATCCACCTGTATCCCGGCGTAGACTTGCAAGAGCGCGAAGCATGGGATCTGCTCGGGATCAAATTCACCGGTCACCCCGACCTGCGCCGCATTTTGATGTGGGAAGGATTCGAAGGTCACCCGCTTCGCAAAGATTGGAAAGAGGGCTTCTACGAGGAAGACACCAAGCCGTTCAAAAGCCGTTGGCCCGATGGGCAGTTCTACATGGCGGAGGATAAAAATCCGTTCAAGGATAACCTCGCCTTCCCGGAAAACTTCGACCCCGAAAAATGGATTCCCGAAGGCGACGCGTTGCTCTACGGCGCGTTGGCGCGTTACACGGTGAAACAAGAGGACGGACTCAGCACCGACCGTATCGTCATCAACATGGGACCGCACCACCCCTCCACGCACGGCGTCTTCCGCGCAGTGATGACCCTCGACGGCGAAACGATCGCCGGGCTCAAACCCGTGCTGGGCTACCTGCATCGCAACCACGACAAGATCGGCGAACGCAACACGTTCCTGCTGAACATGCCATTCACCGACCGCCTCGATTACTTCAACTCGATGACCAACAACTTCGGCTACGCCCTCGCCGTCGAAAAACTGATGAAGATCCCCGTCGCCGAACGCGCCGAATACATCCGCGTGATCGTCTCCGAGTTGAGCCGCATTCAAAACCACCTCGTCTTCATCGGCACATTGCTCAACGACCTCGGCGCGATGTACACGCCCTCGCTGTATGCCTTCGAGGAACGCGAACTCATCCTCGACATCTTCGAAGCCATCTCCGGCGCGCGCATGATGTGTAACTACTTCCGCTTCGGCGGCGTGGTGCGAGACATCCCCGACGACGTGATGCAGAAGATCAAAGACCTGGTTTACGACCGCCTGCAATACAAGACCGACGAACTCGACCGCATGTTGACCGAGAACGAAGTGCTGCTCTCGCGCATGAAGGGCGTGCGGATGATCAACGCGGAGGACGCCATCGCCTACTCGATCACGGGTCCTGTCCTGCGCGCGGCTGGGGTGCCCTACGACATCCGCCGCGCCGACCCCTACGGGATCTACGACCGCTTCGACTTCGACGTGGCGGTGCGCTACAACGGCGACCTGATGGACAACTACCTCATCCGCATCGACGAGATTCGCCAATCCCTGCGGATCTTGGACCAAGCCATCAAACAGATCCCACAGGGACCGATCAACTCGCAGAAACCGCAGTATCAGGTCCGCGTCCCGGCCGGCGAAGCGTACGGACGAGTCGAATCGCCGAAGGGCGAACTCGGCTACTACGTCGTCTCGAACGGCAAGCCGAATCCATGGCGTTATCATGTGCGCCCCGCGTCATTCGTCAACGTCACCGCGCTGGAGAAAATTTCGATCGGCACCAAGATCGCGGACTTCGTGGTCCTGCTCGCCATGTTCGATATGGTGATGGGCGAATGTGACAGATAATTAATGTCATTGCGAGACGGCGTTCGTTCGTCGAAGCAATCCCCTCGCAATGTTGGAGATTGCTTCGCTCCGCTCGCAACGACATAGGAGATTATTATGTACGGAAAAGGAATACTCAAAGGTCTCGGCGTCACCGCAAAACGATTCTGGGAAACATACACCGAAGATATCGCCTGGGTCTTGCGCGGCAAAAAACGCTATTACACCGAAGAAGGCGTGAAGCACCGCTCGAGCAAGGATCAGAAAGGCATCTTCACGGTTCAATACCCGGAAGAAAAATTGATCCAGCCCGAAGAGGCGCGTTTTCTGCCGTTCCTTGTCTACAATGAACTGCCCGACGGCAAACGCGAAGTCCTTTGCACCTCGTGCGGCATCTGCGCGAAGGTCTGCCCGCCGCAGTGTATCTGGATCGTCCGCTCGAACGACCCGCAGACTGGACGCCCCATCCCCGAACCGACCGAGTTCTACATCGACGCGGACATCTGCATGAACTGCGGCTTCTGCGCCGAGTACTGTCCGTTTGACGCGATCAAGATGGATCACGATTTCGAGATCGCCTCGTATGGGCGCAATGTGTACAACATGGAAAAACTGCTCAAGTCGAGCGAGTATTACAAAAGCATCCGCCCGTTGAATTTTGAGCGCGAGGAAGCCGTGCGCATTGCGGAAGCGGAAGCGAAGAAAACCAAAGAAGCGGCGCGAGCGGCAACTGCGGCGGCACAAGCCGCGAAGCCTGCTGGAGCAGAAGCGGCGGCATCATCATCAGCGTAGACACGTAAACACGTAAACAAGTAGACAGGTAGACACGCGTGTACGTGTCTACAACCCTCAAAGGAAACCAAATGACATCAATTACACAAGACGCAATCCTCCATGCCCTCAGCGGCGTGCAAGAACCCGACCTCGGACAAGACCTCGTCACCCTCAACATGGTGAGGAACATCGAGATCAACGGCGGCGACGTAACATTCACCGTGATGCTCACCACGCCCGCCTGCCCGTTCCGCGGGAAGATCGAAAAAGATTCAAAAGATGCCGTGATGAAAATCGACGGGGTGAAGTCGGTCGCCGTGAAAATGGATTCGGATGTGCCGAACGATGGGCGTATGCGCGGACTGGTCAAAACCCCGATTCGCAACGCCATTGCGGTTGGTTCAGGCAAGGGAGGCGTTGGCAAGTCGACAGTCGCGGTCAATATTGCGGTGGCTCTCGCGCAAAGCGGCGCGCGCGTCGGTCTCATGGATGCGGATATCTACGGACCCAACACCCCTACCATGCTCGGCGTGGAAAAACTGCCTCCCCCGCAGGGACAACGCCTCATCCCTGCCGAAGCGTACGGCGTGAAAATGATCTCGATGGGGTTGCTCGTCAAGCCCGGTCAACCCCTCATCTGGCGCGGACCGATGCTCAACTCGGCGATCCGTCAATTTTTGGGCGATGTGGAATGGGGCGAACTGGATTACCTAATTGTCGACCTACCCCCCGGCACCGGCGACGCGTCGTTGTCGCTGGCGCAATCTCTCCCCCTCAGCGGCGCGGTGATCGTCACACTCCCACAACTTGTTTCGCTTGAAGACGCGGGGCGCGGACTCAACATGTTCAAGACTCTCGAAGTTCCGATTCTCGGCATTGTTGAAAACATGTCCTACCTCGAACTGCCCGACGGCACACACATGGACATCTTCGGCACAGGCGGCGGCGAACACCTCGCGCAAATGACCGGCACGCCGTTCCTCGGCAAAATCCCTATGGATCAGAACGTCCGCATTGGAGGCGATACGGGCAGACCGATCATCGTGTCTCATCCCGATTCGCCGGTGGCAAAAGCCCTGCGCGAGATCGCGGAAAGCCTGGCGGCAAAGGTCAGCGTGGCGGCGCTAGGCGCAAAGAATGATGTGCCGATAAATATTATTGAGTGACGTATCCACGCCACAAAAGACCTGACGCAGCGTCAGGTCTTTTGTGGCGTCTCACTGATGTTACGACGCCTTCCCGAAGGTTTGGATAAACAACCAAACCCGATTCACGAGAACCTTCGGGGTGTTCTGCGCAAGGTAAGTTATAACTCCAGGACTGACGCAGTTGGCGGGCAGTTGTACTGCCGCCGCCGCAGTGCAACTACGGCGCAACGGGTTCAATTGCGTAAGTCCTAAACTCATTATTTTTGGTTTGGAAGGATCCCCGGCAATAAAACCGCCGCAAAGGGGAGGAGAAAGATCAATCCAAACAAGAAGACTCCACTACTCCCATTTCCACCGGGAACCGGCGTGTCGGTAGGCGGAGGCTCTGGTGTGTCTGTGGGTGGAGGCTCAGGCGTATCCGTTGGCGGAGGCACCGAAGTTTCCGTTGGAGGAGGTTCGGGGGTATTCGTTGCGGGCGCGGAGGTATCTGTCGGTATCGGCGTGTTGGTCTGTGTCGGCGGAACATCCGTATCGGTTGGGGCGGGTGTGTATGTTTCGGTCGGCGCCGCCGTGTTGGTTGGAACAGGCGAGTTGGTCGCAGTGGGGACTTGTGTATTCGTTGGGACCAGTGTATTGGTCGGGAATGGCGTCTTTGTAGGGAACGACGTAGAGGTCGGCGGCTGGCTCGTCGGGCTTTCCAATAAGCCACCCCCATTGCTTACCCGAGTAAGGAAGGCGAAAATTGGCGGAACAACCGCAGGCGTGGGTGAGGCGAATCCGCTGGCCGGGGTTAGCGATCCTGCCCCGGGCGTGACGGAAGGACCCGTCACTAAAATTTTGAAAAACGAGTCTGAAGTGGGCGTAATGAAAAGGTTGGCAAACGCTTGCTGGGTTAAAATTCGGTCGAGCGGCGTAGGCGTGGGAGATTGGCGGGGCGCCAGCACAACATCGGAATGGGCATCCCGGCCGCCCGCAACAAGGTATGGAATGCCGAATGCCAACAGACATACGAACATTACAACAACGGGAATGGCAAAACCCTGTTGTCTTTGGGTTTGCATAACTACAAAATTCTCCTCATAACCACAACAAAAGCGGATATCACAAAATTGCCAGGGAAATTATCCCACAAAACATCCGCGCCGGTATGGGTAAATAGTACAAAAAGCGCAGACCGTTTTGATCCGCGCTTTTGAATGTTCCGGTTGGCAACAGGTCAGTAAATGTAGATCACTTGGCCCGCGTAGATGTAGTTTGCATTCGGGATGCCGTTCCTCCATTGCAAGTGACTGACCGTCACGCCGTAGTACATGGCGATCCCGCCCAGCGTATCGCCCCGGCATACCACGTAGTAACTGCCGTATGCGTTGTACCCGGGTCCGCAGTAATACGAAACTGGATCGTATCCGCCGGGGATAGATAACACCTGCCCGGGGTAAATGTAGTACGAGTAATTTACCCAAGGGTTCGCCGCGACCAGCGACGAGAGTGACACCCCACAGTTCCGGGCGATTTTGGCGAGCCAGTCACCCGGCTGGACGTAGTAGGCGCTTGGGCAAGACGACCAAGCCTGCGCCCGGGTCGTGGCAGAGAGGGACGCAGTCATCAGGACAATCACTAACAGAATTTGAACAATCCGTTTGCCGTTCATGGAAACCACCTCCTCAAAAGTTGACGTGTGAACACTACTTACAACCCCAGTGTACAAACTTCGGTGTCAAATTTCAAGCATGACCTTTGGCATGTTTTTGAATGAGGCAGTCCCCAGCCTGCCGAACCTACCTCTTCGTCACATGCCCCAACTTCTCAAGCATTCCGAGAAAATCGCGCTGCGCCCACCTCTCCGCGATCTTCCCGCCCTGGAAGCGGAAAATATCCACGCCGGTAAAGGTCACACAGCGGTTGACAGGCGGAAATCCGCGAAACGAGCCGGACTGGGTGGCTGTAAACTCCACCCGCGCCACAACCTTGTCGCCCTCGGCGATCAAATCCTCGATTTTGGCTTGGATGTCCGGGAAAATTCGCAGCATGACGGCGTACAACTTCTTGAAATTCTCCAACCCCGCCCCCCGCGCGGCATGATCGTCAACATTGTCAAGGATCATTTCGTCGGCAAGTTCGATCTTCCTTTCGTTGACCAATTCCTCGTAGAAGCGGCGGATCGCCGCTTTGTTCTGTTCACACATAGATTCTCCGAATTTATGATTTAACTCACTTCACGCAGACCGTCCCGAAGGTTCTCGCGAATCAGGTTGGGCTTTTACCCAAACCTCCGGGACGGCGCGTAACATCAGTGATTTAAGTCCAGCCCTCTCAATGCTACCATACAGAGTTTCCTCTCGGAATCTCTGGGCGAAGAAATTTTCACATATCGAACTTACGTAGTTGAACCTGTTGCGCCGTAGTTGCACTGCGGCGGCGGCAGTACAACTGCCCGCCAACTGCGTGAATTCCGTGCCCAAAGTATTCGCCATCATTTCCCATCGTCAAAATTCCCTTACGGTATAATTCAGACTATGCAAACACAAATTATCGGAGTCCGCTTTACCAAAGTGGGCAAAATCTATCATTTTGACACAGCGTCCGTACCGGACGTGCAGATCGGCGAACACGTGATCGTGGATACCGCCCGGGGCAGGCACCTCGGCGAGGTCATCCGCGTGGAGAAGGAAACGCCTCCCAAACCGGAAGGCGGCTGGAGGTCCGTAGAGAGGCGCGCCACCCCGCGCGATCTGCTCCTCCGCCAGTCGTGGCAGTCCAAACAAACCGAAGCGATGATCAACTGCCGCGCCCGCGCATCCGAACTCAAACTCGAGGGAGTCAAGATCGTCGCCGCCGAATATAACTACGACGGCTCGCGCCTCGCTTTCCTTTTCAGCACAGAGACCGAAGAAAAAGTTGACCTCAAGTCGCTGAAAAAAGACATGCACAACTTGTACCCAAACACGAACATCGAACTGCGGCAGATCGGTCCGCGCGACGTGGCGAAGATCATCGGCGGCATGGGCGCGTGCGGGATCGAAACGCGCTGTTGCTCGAAATTCCTCACCGACTTCTCCCCCATCTCGATCAAGATGGCGAAAGAGCAGGGCATCTCGCTCACGCCGGAAGAGATCACCGGCATGTGCGGACGTTTGCGATGCTGTCTCATTTACGAATACGAGCAATACGTCGAAGCGCGCAAGTCATTGCCGAAGCGCAACAAGCGCGTGGTCACGCCGAAGGGCGAAGGCAAAGTGATTGACGTGTTGCCCATGAGCAACAAAGTAATGGTGCTGCTCGAAACCGAAGAAGGCAAACGGTTCACCGAAACCTTCGACCACACCGACTTGCAACCCTGGGACGAACTCGAAGCCCTGCGCCGCAAATCGAACGCGCCCTGCGACCGCCACAACTCCGGCGGATGCACGTGCGGCAAATCGAGCCCGTTGAAAAAACATGGCAGACAAAACTAACGCGTGGGAATCCTCCCAAAAAATTCTGGTAATTCTGGCTCATCCAGATGATCCAGAATTTTTTTGCGGCGCCTCACTCGCAAAGTGGGCGCGCGCGGGACATGAGATCACCTATCTTCTTTTGACGTGCGGCGACAAGGGATTCAATCCCACTACCCAGCCAGACATGACGACGGAGAAACTGTGCGCGCTTCGCCATGTGGAACAACGCAACGCGGCGAACGTGATCGGCGCAAAAGCGGTTCATTTTCTCGACGTGGAGGATGGTTACCTCACCCCCAACCTTGATCTCCGCCGCGACATTGTCCGCGAGATCCGCCGCCACAAGCCGGATATCCTCGTCACGTGCGATCCTCAAAACCTATTCGCCATGTACGGACTCAACCATCCCGACCACCGCGCCTGCGGACAAGTGGTGCTGGATGCAGTCTTTCCCGCCGCAGGGAGCAAAGTATTCTTCCCCGAATTGCTCAACGAAGGCTTCGAGCCTCACATGCCAAAAGAAGTTTGGTGTTCATTGACTTTACAGCCAAACACCATCCTCGACGTGACCGACACATGGGATGTAAAACTCAAAGCCTTGTTTGAACATACAACACAAATTCAAGAACCCGATAAACTCGCCGAGCGCATGAAATCCCGCCGCGCCGAAGACAGCACAGAAGAAAATCCGCGCTACGAAGAAAAGTTCAGAGTCGTCAAATATAGTTAACGATGAACACGCAATATCCACCACCTTAGTCGCAGTTTCTATTCTCTATTCTCTATTTCTCCAATTCTCTTTTGCAATTACCAATTACCCAAAGGAGCCTCCTATGCCCAACTTCCTCCAGCACGCCGAAGAACTCTTCCCCTACACCCAATCCATGCGCCGTGATTTCCATAAACATCCCGAGCTTGGGTTCAACGAGATCCGCACGGGCGGCATCGTCGCCAAAGAACTCGAAGCCCTCGGGCTTGAAGTGACCAAAGGAGTCGGCAAGACCGGCGTGGTCGGCTATCTCGAAGGCTCGCGCCCGGGTCCGACGATCCTCCTCCGCTTCGACATGGACGCGCTTCCCATCAACGAAGAGACCGGCGCGGAATACACCTCCACGAATCCCGGCGTGATGCACGCTTGCGGACACGACGGTCATACCGCCATCGGACTCACCGTTGCGAAAATGCTCCACGCCCACCGCGATGAACTCGCGGGCAGTATCAAGTTTTGCTTCCAACCATCCGAAGAGGGAACGAACGGACAAGAAGTCGGCGGCGCGTTGATGATGATGCGCGACGGCGTTTTAGAATCGCCCAAAGTGGAAAAGACATTGTCGCTTCACGTGTGGAACGACAAGCCCGTCGGCTGGTTGAGCGTGGCGAAAGGACCCGTGATGGCTGGCGCGGAATTGTTCTCCGTCAAATTGACCGGCAAAGGCGGGCACGGAGCCGCGCCGAACACAACCGTTGACCCAGTCGTCGCCGCGGCGCAGATCGTCACCGCGCTTCAAACCGTCGTCTCGCGCAACGTTCCCCCGCTCAAACCGGCGGTGATCAGCGTCACATCCATTCACGCTGGCTCCGCGTTCAACATCATCCCGCAAACCGCCGAACTGAACGGCACGATTCGAAACTTCGACCCCGAGGTCCGCAAGATGGTGCTGGCGCGTTTCGAGGAGATCGCGCGCGGCGTCGGAACTGCGATGGGATGCGAAGTGGAGATCACGCTCAAGCAAGTCACCCCGACAGTCATCAACGATGAAACTGTTACTGAAAGCGTGTTCAAATCCGCGCAGACGCTTTTCCCCGAAGCCGAGATCGAAACCACTCCCTACCTGACCATGGGCGCGGAAGACATGGGCTATATGCAGGAACAAGTGAACGGCTGTTACTTCATGATCGGTTCCGCCAACGATGAAAAGAATCTCAACTACAACCATCACCATCCCAAGTTCGATTTCGATGAACGCGCCTTGGTCACCGGCGCGGCGCTGATGGCAACCGCGGCGGCGGATCTGTTGAAATAACATGCGTCCCGCACCGGGAAGCCGCTTATCCGAAAACCATCCATGGGATGGATGTTTGACCTTGCGGAAAGGCGCGGTCAATGCTTCCCCCTAACACAGGTGTTAGCGCCGCCTTATTCATCGCGGGGGCGCTATGCCTTGTCGGGGTTTTTATCACTCTGCACGTTCGCAACAGCCCGACAGGCGCGTCATCATTAATAACCTTGCTGTTCAGTTTATGCTGGTGGGATATTACGTACGGTCTATTTTTAGCAAACGCGCCTTCGCTATATCCTAATTTTTGGCTGTATACCGTTTACGTGGGAGTCGTTTTTACCCCGCCGTCGGTGCTATGGTTCGCCATACAAATTTCGGGGCTAACTACATGGTCGAAGCCTTCGCTCGTCGTCGGTCTGTACGCCGTCTCCGTTCTGGTTTTGACGCTCCTGGCAACCGACTCGTACCACGGCTTATTTTTTGAGGGACGCGAAATCAAAAGCGCGAAAATGATCTTAAGCGGAGGTCCGATCTTCTGGGCAAACCTCGCCTACTCCTACGCGCTCATGTTGACCAGCCTGTTCATCCTGATACGCCGTTTTAGAAAAGCGGCTGGGATCTACCGAAAGCAATTGGGGATCATTTTGCTCGGCATCGGCATTCCGTGGGTCAGCAATTTTGTTTTCGTCGCCGGGCTAAGTCCGCTGCCAAACATGGACAACACTCCGCTGTTCTTTACCGTCACAGGAATTATCTTCACATACGCGCTGTTGCAGTATCGTTTGTTGGATATCATCCCGATCGCGCGCGATGTCTTGATCGAGAACATGAGCGACGGCGTCATCGTGCTGGATTCGCAAAACCGCCTGGTGGATTTCAACCCCGCCGCTCTTCAAAGCCTCGGGCTGGAGCGACCGCCTCAAATGGGGCAACCCGCCAACGAGATGTTCGCCAAATGGCCAGAACTCACGGAAGATTTCGCCGGCGTCAACGACATTCGCGTCGAGCTATCCTTCGACCAGCCGACCCGCGCCTTCCTGGATTTGAAAATTTCTTCGTTATACGATCGTCGCTCCAACTTCCTGGGACGACTCATCGTTTGGAGAGACATTACCCCGCTCAAAAATGCCCAAGCCGAATTACAAGAACAAGCCACCCGCGATCCACTGACCGGATTGTACAATCGCCGTTACCTGAGCGAGGTGCTCGCCCGCGAACTGGCGCGCGCCGCCCGCGAAAATGATCCGATCAGCCTGGCAATCATTGACATTGACGATTTCAAGCGCTTGAACGACACCTACGGTCATCCCGCCGGGGACACCGTACTACAGGGCTTCGCGCGGCAACTTCTCAACCAAACGCGAGTTGAGGATACGGTCTATCGGTATGGCGGCGAGGAATTTCTCGTTCTCCTGCCAAATTGCGCGGGCGCAAACGCCATGAAAATTGCGGAGAAATGGAGAATTTCTTTTCAAGATTCGAACACTGCCTACAACATCGGAACGAAGGGGATTACCATTTCCTGCGGTATTGCGGAATTCCCAACCGATGGAAAAACCAGCGAAGAACTCATCGCCACAGCGGACCAATTCCTCTATCACGCGAAAGCGACGGGCAAGAATCGCGTTATTGCGCGCGCAAATCGTTGAAAACGATGAAGCGCGGAAACGGCGCCCAATTACATCATGCGCTGAGGCAAACGCGATATGAATGTCGCGTTACGAGAACCGAATCGCCTCAATATCTTTTTGGACGCAGACCCTTGCACCGCCCGCAAGGGCAGGTGAAAACGCTGATTTCGCTGATTCAAAAGAAAGAGAATCTGCGGTGTCAACGCGCTTCGCGGTCAGTGTCCCGATTTTGAAAGTGTGCGTTAATCAAATCGCCCGCTTTTTATTTTCGACTTTGGGGGCAACTTATTCATGACATACAGTCTACGATCATCAACCCCAACGCGCTAAATTGCCTGCTACACGAACGAGAAACCTTGACAGGCTGCTATCTTAGTTATATACTTCGTTTAGTAATTACTAAACATACATAACGAGACAGTCCATGCCGCAATCACTCACAAGCATCAAAAATGACTTTACCGAGGGCTTGAGCCACATCAGCCGCTTCTGGGGATTCCCGAAAGGGATGGGCGCGATCTTCGCTGTGCTATATCTCTCCCCCGCTCCTCTATCACTGGATGAAATTGTCGCCGAGACCGGGTTGACCAAAGGCGCGATCAGCACGGAGATCCGCGCGCTGGCGCGTATGGGACTCGTCCACCGCTCGACCAAACTCGGCGACCGCAAGGATTATTACGAAGCGGAAGCCGATTTCTACGCGGCGATCAAATCCATTTTGAAGGAACGTCAGAACAGCGAATTCGACCGCGCCATCGGTTCGGTAAAAGCCGCATTGACGGCGATGGACGAGAACTGGGTGGAAAACGATGAATGGAAGTTCGCCTACAAGCGTGTGCAGGCGTTACAGGAATTTTTCGACGCAGTTGATAGTCTGTCGAAAGCCGTGATCAAGTTGGAGAGCCTGGGCTTGTCGAATGTTTCGAAAGTGTTGAGCGTGTTGAAGTAATTTAGCATGCCGCCGAGGACGGCGGCGTAAGCGAGGAAAGAATGAAAATCGCAGTCACAGGCGCGTTCAGTTATACGGGCAAGTATGTCACAACAAGGTTACTCGCTCGCGGCGAGGAAGTCATCACACTGACCAATCACCCAAACCGCCCCAACCCATTCAACGGACAGGTGAAATCGTTTCCGCTGGATTTCGACGAGGCAGGCATGGCGAAATCCCTGCAAGGCGCGGATGTGCTGGTCAACACCTATTGGGTTCGGTTTGATAAGGGAAAGAACACACAACCCCGCGCGGTGGAAAATACGCGCAAGTTGGTCCATGCCGCAAAAGCCGCCGGGGTAAAGCGCATCGTTCACGTCAGCATTGCCAACCCATCGGCAGACTCGCATCTTCCATATTATTGGGGCAAAGCGGCGAACGAGAAAGCCGTGATCGAATCGGGGATTCCGTACGCGATCATCCGCCCCACTGTGCTGGTCGGCGGCGGGGAGGATATTCTCATCAACAACATCGCTTTTCTTCTGCGGCGACTGCCCTTCATGCTCATCCCCGGCGACGGCTTGTATGGAATTCAGCCGGTTCACGTGGACGATGTGGCTGATCTTCTTGTGGAAGGCGTGTACAGCAAAGACAGTTACATCGTTGACGCGGTTGGGCCCGAGAAGTACACATTCAAAGAAATCATTCAACTGGTCGGCGAAAGGATCGGCGAAAAACGGCTCGTCGTTTCCGCGCCGCCGCGGCTGGCATTGCTTGCCTCGCAGTTCTTGAGCCTGTTTCTCAATGACGTGCTGCTCACGCCCGAAGAAGTGGATGGTTTGATGGGAAACTTGCTTGTTTCCAAAGACCCTGCGCGGGGGAAGATCAAGTTTTCAGCCTGGCTGGAAGACAACAAGAATGTGCTTGGAAAAAAATATGCCTCGGAGCTCGCGAAGCATTACCGATGAAAAAAAAGTGACTGTCATCTTTGAGATGACAGTCACTTGTGGGTTTCAATCGATCCTCACCATGCCGCCGCAAGTTGGGTTATCCATACAGCCGTAGTAGCGTTTGCCTTTGTCGGGTCCGGTGCGGTGCATTCGCAGGACCATCATTCGCCCGCACACGGGGCAATGAGGAACCGAATCAACTCTCCCCGTGGCGCGAAGCGGTCTCGTCTGCTTCACTTTGAGAATCGCGAGTTGGAATAGTTCCGCCAGGTCGTCTTCCGAATACTTTTCGCTGGACATCACATGCACGAGCGGAAGTCCCGCGCTGAGGAAGAGGTCGCCGAGGAATTGGTCGGCTTCGCGCGTTTCCGCTTTGCCGACGGGCTTCACGAGTTCGATGCCGAACACAGGTTGGAGGGTCTTCGGATCGCACAGCAAAAAATCCACATGCTTGCGAAAGATCTTATTGAAAAAATGCACGTTCTCGTTCGGGCGCACAATATAAAAAACGTCGCTGAGCGCAACTTTGGGACAGACCACATAATGCCTGCCCGCCATGTTTTGCAAAGTGCGGAACAACGCCAACTCGGTGGCTGACATGAACTTGTCGCGCAGACGATACGGCAGACGTTCGTCTTGTTCTTTGAGCTGGATGGATGTCCGCACTGCCATAGTGACGCCCATTATACACGCATCAATTTCAGGACTTTGGATTTGAGCGCGCCATTGACGGCGATTCCCTCTCCGTGAGTGTGACCCTCTTTGCCTCTCCATGAGCCGAACCAGCCCCCCGCCTCGCGGAAGATGGGCGGGAACGGAGCCACGTCCCAAATTTTGATGGACGGGTCGAGCATGATCTCGGCGCGGCCCGTGGCGACCATGTGATAGCCGTACGCGTCGGACCAGCCGCGCCCGTAGAAACATTCTTTGTGCATGTTCTCGAACACGTCGAGTCGCTTCTTCGTGCGGAAGCCCGACCAACTCGTATACGTGAACACCGCCTCTTTCAAATTTTTCACTTCTGAGACGCGCGCGCGTTTGCCGTTCCACCACGCGCCGAGACCATCTGCCGCGTAGAGGATTTCATCCAATGCGGGGAAGCACACCACGCCGACACGCGAGACGCCTTCGATTTCCAATGCGATCAACACAGAGTAAAACGGCACGCCCTTCATAAATGACTTCGTGCCGTCAATGGGGTCAACGATCCAGCGGAAGGGATTCTTTCCCTCACCCCTAACCCCTCTCCCAGTGGGAGAGGGGGATTCTTCGCCAAATTCTTCTCCCACAATCGCGTGACTCGGGTACGCCTTCTCGATCTCGCCGCGGATGAATTGCTCGGTAGCGCGATCCGCCGCAGTGACGGGGGATTCATCCTTTTTCTGGTCGTATTGAATGCCTTTGTTGTAATAACTGAGCGTGATCCGCCCGGCGCGGTAGGCAAGTTGGCGGGCAAAGTTGAGGTAGGAATCGAGTTTCATTGTTATGGTATGTAAATCCGTCCGATGCCGAGGTAATTTTCTATATTCAAAACAATTTCGACCAGCCGCTCAGCGCATTGCTCGCGATAGGCGCGTTCTTCCATACGGCTGACCATACCAATGGTAACAACAGGCAAGGAGGATGGCGTGTTTTCGTTTCGAATGGTTTGCTCCAACGAATCTTCGCCTTCGCTATTTCGATTCCCAGTCAGGAGAATAAGATGTTTCTCCTGCGCAAACCGCCACACAGAACGATCGCTACTATTGATCGGAAGCCGCACATCACGAAACGTAAGCATGGGAATCTCCAACAACTTGAGCCAGCCTTCGCCGCCCATGGTCGCCCAAAGCAAAATGCCCTGCTTTTTCAAATGATGATCGAGAAGAACTTTCAAGGCTTACGATCCGCGTGATATTGTTCCCGCCACTCTTGCAATTTCAAACGTACGGCATCTCGCTGAACGTACAACTTTTCCAGTTGTTCCTGATTTTTCTCTTCCCAATATTTTCGATTCTCTTCCGCGGCTTTCAGGACAGACCGGTATTCTTTTTCTACTTCCTCTTTATGCAGGTGAATATAATCAAGGATATCGAGCATCTCCTCATCCGTGAGTTCGTACAAATCGCGGACATTTTTCAGAGAGTTGCCCTCCCTGATCTCATCCATGAGGGCATACAGGGTAAGACGCGAACCTTTGATGGTCAAACCCGCCGCTGTCCGAGTTATTGTTTGGTTTTCACGCGGAAGAGGTCCGTCTGTATCAAGAAGGGCATTGACCAGTTTCTGCGAACGCAAAACTGCCAATTCACTTTGTAGCCGCCTGATCTGCTCTTCCAACAGGGAGATACGCTCGTTGATCTGAGTTTGGGTAAGTTGTTGCTCCATGGAACACTCTCGCTTTTTCACTTCCCATTTTATCAGAACGCAATTTACAGAGGCATGGTCTATTCATTGCAGTAAGCAACCTGATAGACGGCATTAAGTCGAGAATCGAGTTTCACTCCGTCATTTTCAGCCAGCCGAAGATCATCCATGGCGAGACGGCAAAGATGCCCGCCAACGCGGCGCCGCCCAAGCCGCCGGACAACGCGCCCATGATACTTCCCAGCGCGGTTATGCTGAAGAGGATCACGGTCATCTTATCGAATTGCGGATCGGAGCGGTCGGCTAGGAGCGGCTTGCCAAGCCAGATGAACACGATAAATGCCACAAACGTGGTGAGCCACCAGCCGAAGAAGTTTTGCAAAGGGATTCCGAAATACGGTCCATTCACATCCCAAACCCAGTGACCGACTTTCACCATGACTGGGTCCATGACCACATCCCAGGCGGCCATTACGATCGCTCCTATTGCCGCCACCCGGGCTGGGCGGGCGTTCGCTTTGCCGGGGACGATCCAATCCGCGATGACAAAGGATGGGTACATCATCATGAACCATGCAATCGGAATGATCAGCGGCACCAAGCCCAGGAACAGAGAGCCAAGTTTTTCCGTGTAGTGATAGGGACCGTAGATCAGACCCGTCAGCACGCCCACACTCTCGAACGTGAGGCTAACCACAAACGCGGAACCGAAAAGCCAAAGCGCGCGAGTCCACTTCATACGAGTCGCCGCGTGGAGCAAGGCGATCACAAAGCCCAACAGCGTTGACAAAGGGAAAAGGTAAAAGGGAAATTTTATACCGGCAGTTGACAGATATTGAAGCCCCACTGTCAACAAGGCGTAGATTGCCAACATGATCGAGAGTGATTTTCGCATTGATTTGTTTTCCTTTTTACTTCAACTCGACAAGTAATTTATCGAGCAGGATATCTTCTTGTTTCTTGTTAGCCACCTCCCCATCCAACCACGCAGCGCGGAGCATGTCAGTTTATATCACGACACTACGAGTTGTGTCTTCTTTTTTGCCAACGAGATCGTTGCGACTGAGCCTGAATTGAAGGGTAAGAAATCTGCTTCGACGCCGTCGCTAAAGATCACGCCGCCCTCCGCCATTTCCGATTCAATTATGAGTGGAAGTTGCGGAGTCACCAAGCCGCTGACAATTTCCGCGCTCGAAGTCTTGCTGATAAAAGGCTCTCGAACCACAAAGATTAACTGGTCTGCCTCCCATTTCATGCGTATGCGCGGTAATTCAATATCATTTTCGTTCTTTGAAAAGACCTCATACATGCCATTCGCCATGTTGAACAGACTACTTAACCAGCCTGTCGAACCAACACCTGTTGAAACAATGATCCCGCTGGACGAGTGATGTTCTTCTTGTTCCTGCGTCTGAATTTTATAACGCGCCGATACATGGGTTTTCGCGCCGATGAATAAATCGTTGAAAGCTAAAAGCCTTTGTCCATCATTCAGCGCCGCCTCTGCCATGCTGATCTGACGGACTTTCATTTTTCCTGTCAACACGCTTTGCAAAGCTGGGATCGCAGTCTGCACGTTGAACGGAAGCAAGATGCCGTCAACATGTTTAGGGTCGGGATTCACTGCAACAATAGGTTGACCGTCGAGATATTTGGCTGTGTTCACAACCAAGCCGTCAATACCGATTGTCACCACCACATCTTCGGGCGCGAATATAAAATTAGGCAGGAAGCCTCTCTCGATCTCCTGGCATTTTGCGAGCCGCTGTAATGCAGCTCGTAAGCGAGTCAATGCACTCGTATATGCCGCGTGCTCCCGCTCGTACAGTGAAAAATCTCCGCCACTGTGTTCGATATAAAACTTCGCCTGCCCAAGCGTATTGAATCGTTCGACTAATCCTTCCAGCCGCGTCTTGCGCGTGACGAGGACGATCTTTTCGTAGACCACAATAACCTTACTCTTGTTCGCGCTTTTCCCGCATCAGCATTTCAAACAGCTCAGGCGAGATATTCAAATTGCCTATCTTTCCCGCATTTTCCGCAAGTTGTTTGAGAGCTAGGCTTGTCATCAAGCGGGGATCGGTGTTCTGGACCGCCAACGCCTGCAAAAGGGCGGGGTCAAGATCGCGCAGAGGTTTCAGGGAGGCATCCACCGCGTAAGCCTGAACATCCGCTTCGGCTTTAGCGTTCTCGGTACGCGCCGACACTAAACGCTTCCGCTCGTTTTCCAGCGTAATTTGACCTTCCAGTTTTGATTTGCGTACCTGTTGTTCTTTCGCTTCCACCGCCAAATCTGCCTCAACTTTCGTCTCGCGGATTTGACGCTTCTTTTCCTCAACCGCGATCTCAGTGCTCAATTCATTTTCTTTGATTTTGCGTTCTTGTTCGACGGCAGAATTGCGGCGATCATAGATAGCCTGGTCTGCGCGGCGCAGGAGGTCTTCGCGCGCCTCCGCTTCCAATGCGCGCGACATCTCAGGGACAGGACGAATTGCTTGAATCGCCAAGCCCAACACTTCCACGCCGAGCGTGGTCAATTCATTGACTTGATCCAATTTCGACATCACCACAGTTGCCACCTCATCGGTCGAATGGATTGCATTCTTCAATGGGAGTTTTTGCACTTCGGCGCGAATCAGCACTTGCAACAAATTGATCAGTCGCTGAGGTAATTTTTGCGGATCTTCGGAGATATACAACATCTGCTGACTGTTTACTGTGTAATTCAACAAAGACGCAAGTCGTTGCGGGTCTTGTACACGATAGGTCAATTGTCCTTGCACTGTGATGGCTTGGAAGTCCGCGCTGATTTCGTTGAAGATGAACGGCACATCCGCGCTCCCAATCGGCACAACGACAATGGATGACGACGGTCTGAAATAAAAGAAAGCCAGACCAGCGCCCGACTTGCGAAGTTTGCCCCCGCGATAGTGCATGATAAATTGATTAGGCGTAGCCTTGATGTACTGAAAACCGAACATGGGTTCCTCCTATGGGTAGCTGGCTGGATTCACAACTTGTACATTCTTCACTTATTTTACGATAACTATCAAGATAGGTTTCGTCAATTCTTCAAAAGTGATGCAAGAAGCTGTCTTTCTTCTTCTGCCGTCTTCACCTCCCCATCCAACCATGCGGCGCGGAGGTGACGGAGGATCTCCCCAAAGCGCGGACCGGGTTCGAGTCCGCGGGCTTTGAGGTCGTCGCCGGTGGTGAGGGGTTTGACGTGTTGCCATGTCGCAAGGTAATCATGCAAAGCAGATTCCTTGCTTACGAGATACACGGCATAGACCGAAAGAGAGGGCAACTCATCGAGGTGAAATGTCCATTGGCTGGGTTTCCAGTTTTTGAAGGATGGCAAATCCTTTTTCAACGCGGAGGCAGAGATAACCGCATTAGTGAGCAAAACAGGGAAAGCAAGCCGTTCGGAAATACCATCGATCTCCAGAGTAGATAAATCAATCAACCACAAAACCCAAGCGATGGTTTGTTTGAAGGTGAGCATGTCAGGGACAACAAATTCACCAAGGGTTCGAGATGGATCATCCAACAGAGGTAACTCGTAACCCGTAACTTGTAACTGAGGATGGACTGCTCTGAATATATCCACGTCAAAAAGTTGTTTGAGTATCGCGGAGGGATTTGGCTCTTCGAAGATCAAGTCAATCTCATGGCGCAGACGTTCGCCACTCAACGCAGCTAAAACTTTGCGCGAGTCGTCGTTGATGAGTTTCAGTGTTTCAGGTTCAATCGTGAAGCCATATCTCTCGGCATAACGGACAGCGCGGAAGATGCGCGTGGGATCGTCGAGGAAGGAGTTGGGATGCAGGACGCGGATCAGTTTCTTTTCGAGGTCGGATTGTCCATGCAGGGGATCGTACAACTCGCCGAAGTGGTCGCTGTCCACGCGAATAGCCATGGCGTTGATGGTGAAGTCTCGGCGGCGGAGGTCGTCATCTAGGGTGGATTTGGTGACGGTGGGGAGAGCGCCGGGGTGAGAGTAGGTTTCGCGGCGGGCAGAAATAAGATCGAGAATTTGAGAATTAGAGAATTGAGGAGTCCACGTAGCAGTGAAGAATTTTTCGTGTGTGGTGAGGTCGCCGCCGTGTTTTTTGACCAACGCGCGACCAAGTTTGATCGCGTCGCCTTCGAGGGTGAGATCAAGGTCGAGGATGGGGCGAGCCAGCATCAAGTCGCGGACTGAACCGCCGACGAGGTGGATGGGAAATCCCAACGCGGAGGATTCGTCCGCGATGCGGTGAATCAGATCCAAAAGCGAGGAATCCAATGAATTTTTGAGGAGGTCGGCGAGATACACACGGGTATTGTAGCAGAGAAAATCGTCGAGTATAATCGCGGCATGTTATTGAACCCGTTGCCGCGACCGATGATTTGTCAAACCGCCTCGTCTGGATAAGGTTCAGTTCAACGTGTCTCGTGAACGGCTCCCGACTTGGTGAGCCGTTTTCTTTTTTTCACCGCGAAGCGCGCTAAGATCGCTAAGAAAAAATTTTAAAACCCTTCGCGGACTTCGCGCTCTTAGCGGTAAAAGGTTTTTATGAATATCTCTGTTTTTGGCGGCGCACAGCCGAAACCTGACTCTCCTGAATATGAAGAAGCCCGCTTGTTAGGCGGACTTCTCGCGCAACGCGGACATACCGTGTTGACTGGCGGCTACATCGGCGTGATGGAAGCCGTTTCGCGCGGCGCGTCGGAAGCGGGCGGACATGTGATCGGCGTGACGTGCGAGGACATTGAGGCGTGGCGCAAGGTGAAAGCCAACGCGTGGGTGAAAGAGGAAAGAAGAAAGAAAACGTTGCTTGATCGTATGCTCGCCATCATCGAAGGATGCGATGCGGCAATCGCCATGCCCGGCGGGCTCGGCACGCTGGCGGAAATATCTGTGATGTGGAATTTGATGGTCGTGGAGTCTTTGCCCCGGAGGCCGTTGATACTGGTCGGGAGCGGCTGGCAGTCCACGCTCGATCAGTTCTTCAATTCGTTTGAGTTTTACATGCCCATGCGCCAACGCGATGATCTGTTGTTCGCGGAGGATGTGCATACTGCCGTAAAGATACTAGAGACTGGAGATTAGAGATTAGTTCTCGATAAACCACTCTCTAGTCTCTAATTCTCTAATCCTCTAATTCTCTATTCTCTGGAGTTAAAATGGCTGAAGACAAATTACCCACCCGCGCGGAAGATTTTTCGGAATGGTACAACCAACTCGTTGTAAAGTCTGACCTTGCGGATTATTCTCCCGTGCGCGGATGTATGGTCGTCAAACCCTACGGCTGGGCGCTGTGGGAGAACATCACCTCGTGGCTCGACGGCGAATTCAAAAAGACGGGTCACGTCAACGCGGCATTCCCCACGTTGATTCCGCTGTCGTTCTTTGAAAAAGAAAAAGAACACGTGGAGGGATTCTCGCCTCAACTCGCGGTTGTCACACACGGCGGCGGCGAAGAATTGGAAGAGAAACTCGTCGTGCGTCCCACGTCTGAGACCATCATCGGATACATGTATTCGAAATGGGTCAAATCGTGGCGCGACTTGCCAATTCTCATCGTGCAGTGGGGTTCGGTGATGCGCTGGGAAATTCGCACGAAACTTTTCCTGCGCACGGCTGAATTCTATTGGCATGAAGGTCACACCGCGCACGCGGATGCGGACGAAGCGCTGGAAGAGATGTATCGCATTCTCGACATCTACGAGAAGTTCTGTCTCGAAGAAGCCGCGATCCCCGTGTTCAAAGGTCCCAAGAGCGAATCGGAACGGTTCCCCGGCGCGCAGATCACCACATCCATCGAAGCGATGATGTGGGATAAACGCGCGTTACAGTCCGGCACGTCGCATTACTTCGGCACGAACTTCGCAAAGGCGTTCGACATCAAATATCTCAACAAGGACAACGAACTCCAATTCGCTGAAACAACTTCATGGGCGATCTCGAGCCGCATCATCGGCGCGATGATCATGGTGCATGGCGACGATCAAGGGCTCGTCCTGCCTCCCCGCCTCGCGCCCATCCAAGCCGTTGTCGTTCCCATTTTCAAGAACGACGCCGAGAAAACCAAAGTGATGGAAGTCGCCGACCGCGTCTTCACCGAACTCAAAGCCGCTGGCATCCGCATCAAGATGGACGACCGCGACAACGTCAGCAGTGGATTCAAGTTCAACGACTGGGAGATGCGCGGCGTCCCCGTCCGCGTGGAGATTGGTCCCAAAGATGTAGAGAAGGGATCCGTCGCGCTCGCCCGACGCGATAAGCCCGGCAAAGAGGGCAAGACCTTCGTCTCGCAAACGGGTCTTTCCTCGACGGTCAGCCTGCTTCTCAGTGAGATACAGGATTCGCTCCTCAAGCGGGCGACCGAGTACCGCGATGCGAACATCCACGAGCCCAAGGATTACGAAGACCTCAAACGCATCGTCGCGGACGGATGGGCATTCGCCTACTGGTGCGAGTCGCTGGAGTGCGAGGCGAAGGTAAAAGAGGAAGCCAAAGCCACCACGCGCAACATCCCCATGAACCAACCCGAAGGGAATGGAACCTGCATCGTCTGCGGCAAGCCTTCGAAGAGGAAAGTGTATTTCGCACGCGCATATTAGGGTTTCAAGTTTCAAGTTCTGAGTTTCAAGTTACGAGTTACAAGTTACGAATCGCACAGGCGCAACCCGTAACTTGTAACTCGTATCCCAATCGTCAATCGTCAATCGCAAATCGTTAGTAAATCGAACCATGCCCGCCATAGACCTCGCCCGCCTCAAAAAACAGACCGCGCAACTGGCTGACTTGTTCGACCAGCCAGCGGATTTTTTGCGCGAACTGAAAGAATTGCTCGATTTCTACGTCAACCGCACATTGCGCAGTCAAGGTGTGGCGCCATCGTCCGTTTTGCCGACGTATCGGACGCCCGCAGTCGTTCTAAGACAAATTGAAACAGAATTAAGTTCTGCCGCAGAATCAAATCCAATTCAAGCGCTGGAACTTGCCGACGCGCTGTGGGATGAAGGCTGGCTCGAAACGCGCCTGCTTGCCGCATTTCTGCTGGGACGAATCCCGCCGCAGGAGGAACGTCTGCTCGCACGTCTCACCGCGTGGACGCAAGCCATCCGCGACCCGTCGGTGCGAGCCGCCTTACTGACGACCAGCCTCACCCGTCTAAGAAAAGAAACGCCGGGTCTGTTTCTGGTGTTAGTCAAAGAGTGGTTGTATCCCACGCGCCAGCGCATGTGGTCGAACGGATTGCAAGCGCTCGTGCCGCTCATCGCTTCACCAGATTTCGACAACTTGCCGCCCATTTTTGAGATCGTGGAGCCGGTCTTCAAAGCCTCGCCAGCCGCGTTACAATTCGACTTGCAGGAACTCCTGATCGCGCTCCACAATGCGTCACCCGATGAATCGCTGCATTTTATCCAACAAATATTGAAAGAGACCAAGAGCCCACTACCAGCCATCGCCTTGCGGAGAATGTCGCCGGACCTCCCGCTCGATTTGCAGTTACAGATCCGCGAGATACTACGCAACATCAAAAACTAAAGCACAATGAAAGGAACGCCATGTTAGTTTTGCGAGGCGTGATCGGCGCGATCATTTTATTTCTCGGCCGCGAACTTAACTTTCTTTTCGCCGCAGGCATGGCGGCGCTGGTCGCGCTCCGCTTTACGCCAAAGCTACCGGCTACTCTCCCCGCCTGGTCGGGGTATGCCTTCATGGCTGGGGTTGCGATCCTCGCCGCCTGGGTGGTGATCGTCAACAAACCTGTTGGGTTTTATATTTCAGGTTTTTTTGCGGGCGGGTACGCGCTCATGGAATGGTTCGAACCGGGCATATTAACGTTTCCCATCCTGCCTTTTTTTGTGGGGTCGGTTATCGGCGCGATTATCATTGGCGTGTTTACCGATTGGGCATTGATCGTCATCTCGAGCCTGATCGGCGCCATCTACGCCACCACGCTCTTTCGCCTCAGCCAAACCGCCGAAACTCTCGTTGCGGGAGGGTTATTCGTTCTCGGCGCGATTACGCAAGCCATCCTCATGCGGATGGAAAAACAATAGCGCTGGACGCCCACCGACCATGGATAACACAAGCATCATCTACCTGCATGGCTCCGAAAGCGACAGCAACAGCGGCAAAGCGCGTCAGTTCCGCGAGTGGTTCCCCGGCATGGTCACGCCCGATTTCAAAGGCTCATTCGAGGAGCGCATGATTCAACTTCAACCGATCCTTGCGAACAAATCGGATTGGACGATCATTGGCTCCTCGTACGGCGGCCTCATGGGGACTGTGTACACATGCAAGAATCCGACGCGCGTGCGGAAGTTGATCCTGCTCGCCCCTGCCCTCCTGCGCGAACCCTTCGGTTCTTTCCTCGACGTTCAGCCTGCTTCAGTTCCCGTCACCGTGATCCACGGGACGCGGGACGACGTGGTTCCGCTCGAAGCCGCGCGCGAGGTGGCGCAGACGTTGTTCACAAATCTCAAGTACATCGTCGTGGATGACGACCATCGTCTGCACAAAACTTTGCACGAGTTGGATTGGAAGAAAATTCTAAAATAGGAATGCGGACTTCAGTCCGCATCTTGAAAATTAGCGGACTGAAGTCCGCGTTCCGGAAGTCTGCGTGAATCAACAAATCTACTGGCACACCACCACAAAAATGCCCGGCGAAGAACATGCCGCGACTCCGCTTCCCTCCAAAGTGGATGTGGCGGTCATTGGCGGAGGGTTCACGGGGTTATCCGCCGCGCGAACTTTGGCAAAACGCGGCATCAATGTTGCGGTACTCGAGGCGGAGACTATCGGCTGGGGGGCGAGTTCGCGCAACGGCGGGATGACGTTGACCGGACTCAAGCCTTCGATGCAAAGTGTGATCAAAAAATATGGGCGCGATCTGGCGAAGCAATTGTTTCAAGTATCGCTTGATTCTGTAAACACGGTCGAGCAAGTTGTGAAAGAAGAAAATATCGATTGCGGTTTCAAACGGTACGGTCATTTGTACGTGGCAAGCAAGCCGCATCACTTTGATTCGTTTTACGATGAGGTGGACTTCATGGCGAAGGAGTTCAACCACAATGTGCGAATCGTCCAGCCGAATGAGTTGAGGGATGAGATCGGCTCGGCGATGTATCACGGCGGCATCGTGGACGAGGTCAGCGGAGGGCTGAACCCGGCGCAATACGTCGCGGGCTTGGCGCGCGCGGCAGAGAAGGCTGGGGCGTCGCTCCATGCCCGCGCGGGCGTCACCAGCCTCACCCGTCGAGGGACGCGGTTCTTCATCCAGACACAAAGAGGCAACCTCGAAGCGGAAAAAGTTTTAGTCGGCACGTCGGGCTACACGGGAAGCGTCACAAAAAAACTGCAACGGAAAATTATCCCAATCGGGTCGTTCATCATCGCGACTGAAAAATTATCCGACGCGCTTACGAGTGAGCTCAGCCCAAAGAACCGCATGATCTTTGATTCAATGCACTATCTGAATTATTTTCGGCTGTGGGATAACCGCATGATCTTCGGCGGGCGCGCGGCGTTCTTCCCTGAAAATAAAAACTCAATCGCGCGCAGCGCTGATATTTTGCGGCGCGAGATGATCCGCGTGTATCCGCAATTGAGCAACGTAAAAATCGATTACGTGTGGGGCGGCACGCTCGATTTCGCGTTCGACATGATGACGCACGTCGGCGAAATGGACGGCGTGTTTTATTCGCTGGGCTATGCGGGACATGGCGTGGCGATGGCTTCGCATCTCGGAAAAACTGTTGCGGAGGCGATGATAAACGGGAACATCAAAGAGCATCCGTTCGCGCAGTTCGATTTCCCCGGCGCGCCGCTGGGATTGTTCGACGGCTTCCCGTGGTTCCTTCCGCTCGCTGGCGCATGGCAAAAAGTTTTGGATTGGGTTGAATAACAGCGAGGTTTATAATCGCAGATACAGAGTCTCATGAAAGGAATTGCTGTATCGAATGTACAGTAGGATTCTTGTTCCGCTCGATGGATCGCCTTTTGCCGAAGCGATCTTGCCGCATGTGAAAATGATCGCTGGAGGGTTTGGGAGCGAGTTAATTCTGCTCTATGTTATTCCAACCGCCGTGCCTGAATTCGCGCCCCCGTCACGGCCTCTTGGAAAGGAACACGCGCAGGATCAACAACAAAGAAAGAAACTCGCAAGGTATTTGAAGAATATGTGCGCAACACTGGAAGCCGAAAATCTGCGGGCAAACTATTTGTTGAGTCAAGGCGGCGTCGCCGAGACGATTCTTGAAGTTGCCGAATTAATGGAAACGGACGTGATCGCCATGACCACGCGGGGACGGTCGGAGGCGAAAATGTTATTATTGGGCAGTATCACCTATCACGTTGTGCGTCATTCGCCCCTGCCGGTATTGTTGATCCGCGCGAACGAGTAGACGGATCGCGCGCCTGCCGGTGATAAAATCATCCTATTCAAAGAGAGAAGCATGGATACCGACACGTTTTACGCAGTGACCTCAGCGACATGCTTTGCCCTCGTGGGTCTATGGTGGACCGTTGTGAAGGATAGACCTCAATGGTTCAAAGACGAAACGATGAAACGCATGGCTGGCGGCGTGTATGCTTCTTTCCTGATTCCCGCCCTGATGAGCATGGGCGCGCAAGTCGGTGGCGACAACCCCTTCGTTTGGCAACTCGTGTTCGTGCTGGCGGCTGGAGCGGGAGTCTACTTTTCAGCCCGACTCATGAGCGCGGCAAAGAGATCGAATCCTACCGGCGCGTATGGAAAGAACGGCTGGATCGTACCGGTCATTTATGCGCTCGTTCTGTTTTTTGCCATTTTCCCCGGTTTCGCAGGCTTTCTCGGGCTTCAACCGCTTCAACTGGAAGGATTGTTGTTGACGATATTGATCCTCGCTGGGAACATGTTGGCATGGGAGTTCATTTTTACGCCCGAGTAATGGCGTATGAAAATCTTAATCAGAGGAGTTTGAAATGGCTGTAAAAAAAAGCAAACCTGTCAAGTCAAAAGCGAAGAGTCGCAAACCTGCTTCCGCGAAGAAGAAATTGACAGGCGAGGTTTTCTATCCTTCCAAGCAAGTGATCGCCGAAGCGCGGCTGAAAGACTGGGATAAACTCAACCGCTCCGCCAAAAAGGACTTCCGCGCCTTTTGGGAAGCCGAAGCGAAAGAACTCGAATGGTACGGCAAGTGGAAGAAAGTGCTGGACGATTCCAAAAAGCCATTCTTCAAATGGTTCACAGGGGCGAAAGTTAATATTGTCCATAATTGTATCGATCGCCATCTCAAGACCTATCGCAAAAATAAACTCGCCCTCATCTGGGAAAGCGAAGACGGCAAAGACCACCGCACGTATTCGTATTACGCCATGAACCGCGAGGTGACGCGCATGGCGAACCTCATCAAAGCGATGGGCATCAAGAAAGGCGACCTCGTCACCATTTATATGGGACGGGTTCCCGAAATTGTTTTTGCCATGCTGGCGTGCGCGAAGATCGGCGCGATCCATTCGGTGGTGTTCGGCGGATTCTCCGTCGATTCGCTCGCGGGCCGCATCGAAGACAGCCAATCAAAACTGGTCATCACCTGCGACGGCTCGTTTCAAAACGGGAAGGTCGTGCAACTCAAACAGATCGTGGATGACTCACTCAAACGCTGTCCGTCCGTTGAAAATGTGATCGTTGTGAAGCGCGTCAATAACGATGTCAACATGGAGACCGGGCGCGACCATTGGTATCACGAACTGCTCGAACAGCCGGTTGCCGAAGGCAAATGCGAAACCGAAGTGATGGATGCGGAAGACACACTTTACATCTTGTACACGAGCGGCTCCACCGGCAAGCCCAAAGCCATCGTCCACACGCACGGCGGATACATGGTCGGCACATACTCCACGTTGAAATATGTTTTCGATGTGCGCGACGACGACCGCTGGTGGTGCACGGCCGATCCGGGCTGGGTGACGGGACATTCGTATCTGGTCTACGGGCCCATGCTCAACGGCGCGACATCCTTCCTCTTTGAAGGCGGGCCCGCGTACCCGGAACCGAATCGCTGGTGGCAGTGCATCGAACGCTATGGAATCACGCTCTTCTACACCGCCCCCACCGCCATCCGCGGATTGATGCGCTTCGGCGAATCGTGGCCCGACAAGCACGATCTTTCCTCCTTACGTCTGCTCGGCACCGTCGGCGAACCGATCAACCCCGAAGCGTGGAAGTGGTATCACCGCGTTATCGGCAAAAATAAACTCCCCATCATTGACACATGGTGGCAGACTGAGACCGGCGCGTTCATGATCACGCCGACTCCGGTGGTGCCGCTCAAACCAGGCTCAGGGACGCGTCCCTTCTTCGGGCAGGAAGCGGAGATCGTAGATGAGCAGGGCAATGTTGTTCCCGACGACACCGAAGGCTATCTCGTGTTGAAGAATCCGTGGCCCGCCATGCTGAGAACGATCTACGGCGACCCGGATCGTTACGTAACTCAATACTGGTCCAAGAACCCGGGCAGATACACCACCGGCGACTCCGCCAAACGCGACCGCGACGGCTATTTCTGGATCATCGGCCGAGTGGACGATGTGCTGAAAGTATCCGGTCACCGGCTCGGAACGGCGGAAGTTGAATCGGCTTTGGTCAGTCATCCCGCCGTTGCCGAAGCCGCGGCAATCGGTCTACCGCACGATATCAAAGGTCAGGGCATTTATACCTTCGTGATGCTCCGCGCGGGGCAAGTCGCTTCGCCGGAACTGGCGGAGGAATTACGGCAACACGTCGCCACCCACATGGGACCTATCGCCCGCCCGGAGGAAGTCCGCTTTGTGGATAAACTCCCCAAGACGCGCTCAGGCAAGATCATGCGCCGCGTGTTGAAGGCGAGGGCGCAGGGATTGCCGGAGGGAGATATTTCTACGTTGGAGGAGTAGAAGAGCAGAGATTAGAGACTGGAGATTAGAGACTGAACAGGCTGAGATGAAAAATCCCAGCCTGTTTTTGTTCGGTGTGATGTAAACTGGAAGCGAGGTGAAACATGCTTGGAGATAAAGTTTCCGATTTGACAATTGACGAATTACGCTCCATCATTCGAGAGACCGTTCGGCAAACTCTGGCTGATATTTTGTCTGACCCTGACGAAGGGCTGGAGTTGCAGGATGGGATTGAAACATCGCTGGGTCAATCCATAAAAGCCGTTCGCGAGGGCGCATCTACTTATGACGCCAAGGAAGTTGCTGATAAGTTAGGGCTAAATTGGTGATGTACTCTGTATAATTTTCACAGGAATCCACCGACCAACTTGCAAAACTCGACAAATCAGACGCACAACAAGTGTTGGAAAGGCTCCGCTGGCTGGCTCGACCAAACAACGCATCATCCATTGACCGGTACTCTCAAGGGGATATTTAAGTTACGCGCGGGGGATTATCGCGCGCTTTACACATTCGATGGCAAGGAACAAACCATCACAGTTCATATGGTCAAACATCGGCGAGAAGTGTACAAAACCAAATAAAGCAGAGGATGCTCGGAGAAAGGCGATTTTTATAACAAAATTGCAAATTTACTCAGGGAGGTCTCACAGTATAATTTCCCGCATGGCAGATACAACCTATGAAAAAGAAGTCCTGCAATGGCGCGCAGAAAAATACAACGCGCTGACCGGCGAAAACGGCTGGGTGGCGCTGGCGGGTTTATACGAACTCAAACAAGGCAGGAACCTGGTCGGTTCGACTACGATGAGTGAAGTTGTTCTCCCGGAACATGCGCCAACCTATCTCGGCGTGGTGGAAGTTTCAAGCAAAACCATCCGTTTTCAACCCGCCAACGGAATCCATGTGAGGGTCAACGGACGCGCGGCGCAGAAGGCAATCCTCAAGCCAGCCCAAGATCCCAAGCCTAGTTTCATCACATGGAATAACCTTCGCATGGTCGTGCACCAACATGGGGAAAAATACTCCATGCGGATTTGGGATAACGACCGCGAGGAGCGTTTCAAACTTCCGCCCTTGAAATGGTTTCCCATTGAAAAAAAATTCCGCTTCAACGCCGCCTATACCCGCTACCCCCAGCCGAAAGCCTCCCCGCAAGATAACTCATTGGGCGACGTGGTTAACGACCAGATACACGGGTTCGTGTCGTTCCGCTTCGAGGAAAAAACCTACAAACTCGATGTCACCGAAACAAGCGCGAAGAAACTATTTGTCAAATTTCGAGACGGCACCAGCAGTAAAGAATCCTATCCGCCCAGCCGGTACCTTTACACTGACGCGCCGAAAAACGGGAAATTAATTTTGGATTTCAATTACGCCTACAGTCCGCCGTGCGCATTCACGCCGTATGCAACCTGCGTGTTCGCCTCCGCGCAAAACACGCTCCCCTTCCGCGTGGAGGCGGGCGAGATTTATCGAGGTTGATTCCTCTGTGAGGATCAACAATTATTTTCAGTGAATGTTGATTCGCGCAGTTTCGTGGGCGCCAACCATAACCGCGCAAGAAACTCTCTCCGCCGAAAAAAAATCTTGCGTAACGCGGCTTAAGGGAGTGAAAAAAACGACCTTGCAAGGTCGTTTTTCGTTTTCTAGATTTACCCCAAAATAAACTTCGTGAAAAAGTCCGGAACGAAGAACCCGCCGATTCCAAAACCCCACTTCAAGATACAACATGCCAGAAAGATCGCAACCCCCAGCCCGATCATGAAGTAATCGCGGGGGGCGTAGCGCAATTCCTTGAGCCATGTGCGCGGAGCCGTGTTGAAGGCGCGCAGGTCCATGGCGTCGATCACCTCCTCGCCGGTCACCGTCGACTGCATGGTGACGGGAATGATCAACGGCGCAAGTTTGCGAATTTTCTCGACCACGCCGCCTTTGAGCTTCTCCACCTCATAGCCTCGCGCGCGCTGGGCATCCACTGTGATGATGAGATCGTGCGAAAATGTCGGAAGGAAGCGGAGGGCTAAATCCATGGTGAAAGACACTTTGTCCGAAACGCCCATGCGCTTGAACGCAGTCCCATAGATATTCGGGTCGAGGGTATATGGGATTGCCATGGCGGGCAAAGCCATGGCAAGAATGCGAAGCACCTGTGTCAGGGCAAACCATAACTTCGAAATAGTGATCGTAATACCCCAGTCTGTGCCCGGAATTAACGCCTGATAAATGATTGGCGAATTGGGGTCCAGCGCCGCGGAAGGACCGCCGCGCCCTGAGAGCAAACCATTCAACCCAATAATAAAGAATACCAGAATGAACACAAAGAAAAGGGTCCGCCGTATATCCTTCCACTCGATCCGAGCCAATAAGAACTGGGTCAGCGAGAACAGAAAGAGCGGGACCATAAAGCGGTAATCCCAAATTTCCGGTATTGTCAATGCGAAGATCGTGCACAGAAGGACGATAAACCTGGTGCGAGGATCCAAACGCTGGATGAATGTGTCGCGCGGGCGGTACTTCCACGTTACGAGCATTCTGTTATCTGCCTCTGCGAGCCGCCATCCCGGCGAACGCGATCATCAGGATCGGCAACAAGATGGCAACGTTGACGGTGTTGCTGATCAAGGTCGGCACAAAGTAGCCCGTTATGGCAGTGGTGAGGTCGATTCCGCTGGTAATCATTTCGGTCAGCGACGCAAATAACATTCCGACGATAATACCCAGCACGCCCCAACCGACAGCCTTGATGATCTGGCTCTGCGCTTTGAAATCGGTAATAGACGCCATGATCAAGCCCGGCACCATGCCCATTAAGCCATTGCCGAGGCTCCAATTCCAGTAGAAGCCATAGCCCGAAGCCTGGTCGCCGATCGTATTCCCGATAAAGCCCGCCAGCAAACCAACGATCGGACCGTACGCCACGCCGAAAAAGATCAACACCGCGACAGCCGGCCGAAACGAGATATTTCCAGCGGCGGGAATGGCGAGGAAATTCGTAAACCACGAAAGCGCGCCATAGAGCGCCGCGCCGATGGCGCCGTACACCACTTGCCTGGTTCCGAATTCCCAAGTTGAATTGTTGTTCATTTCTTTCTCTCCTTTTGATTAATTTGGATAACGGACTGACCCGCTCATATTAACCCAGCACATGGGCAAACGTTGCAGGGAACGCCTCAAGCGTAAGCGGCGAGCGCCTCGGCGGTGAGAAACTGCTTGGTTTTGGAAAGCAGGCTCAGGTTCATGCGAAGAAGCGACGTGGGTCGCACACGGTAGCGCGTCAACAAGTCGAAATCCTTCAACACCTCTTCGGGTTTCCCGTCGGCGGCTATATGCTTATCGCCGAACAACAACACGCGGTTGGCATACGTCACCGCGAGATCGAGATCATGCGTGATGAACAGCGTCGCCGCGAAATTTTCGGCAACCAGCGATCTCCTCCCGTCCGACGGCTTGCACAGCGCTTCCATGAAATGCGTGTAATTCGAATAATCCTGCCCGGCGGTCGGCTCGTCCATGATCATGATCTTCGATTGCATTGCCAGCACTGCCGCGATCGTCGTGCGCTTTTGCTGACCAAACGAAAGCCCTAGCGGCGGGTACTCCTCGAACCCTTTCAAATTCATCGTAAGAATACTTTCAGCAACCAGCCGCGGAATCGAAAGACTGTCTATCTCCAGATTCTTCGGTCCAAACTCCAACTCCTCGCGCACGGTCGGCGCGAACAGCATGTGCGTGGGGCTTTGAAACACAAACCCAAGCGAATGGGCGATCTGCGCAACGCTCATACTGTTTGTATCTTTGCCTTCCACAAGCACGCGCCCGCTGGTCGGCTTAAGCAACCCGATGGCATGTTTGACCAGCGTAGACTTCCCCGCGCCATTCGGACCCAACACCGCGATCAAGTCGCCGCGATGGATCTGGAGATTGACATTGTGCAAGATCAGAGGCGATTCATCGCTGTAGCGAAAATCCACGTTCTCGAACACGACGAGCGGCTCGCCTCGCTCCTCCCGCGCGGCTGGTTCAACCTTCGGCGGCATTTTCTCCGCCTGCCGCACCCGCTTCACCACCCATTCGGCCGGGAGTTTCACCTCGCGATGATCGATCACGGTCGGCAAACTGGTAATTGGCCCGAGATACTTCACCTGTCCCGCCTCCAGGTACATCAACCGATCAGGCTTGGCAACAATGGCGTCTTCTACGCGGTGCTCGATCAACACAACCGTCTTTCCCTCGTCTGCCAGGCTTCGGAAAACTTCGAGGGCTTCGTGAGCAGACGCAGGGTCGAGAGATGCGAGCGGTTCATCCAGCATCAGAATGGAGGGGTTCATCGCCAGCAATCCTGCCAGCGCGACCTTTTGTTTTTCTCCGCCTGAGAGATGGAAGGTTTCGCGCTCGAGCAGGTATTCGATTTTCAACCGCTTCGTCGCCGCATCTACGCGAGCGAGGATTTCCTCGCGCGGCAAGCCGAGATTTTCGGGACCAAAGGCGATCTCATTGAACACATTGCTCGCCACGATCTGTCGTTCGGGGTCTTGCAACAATGTGCCCACCGTCTGCGCCACATCGGCGATCTGCATCTCGGAAACATCCCTGCCATGCAAAAGGACTTTGCCCGCGCGCTCTCCTTTATAGGAGCGCGGTATCAAGCCATTGATGCAACGCGCCAGGGTGGTCTTGCCGCACCCGCTCGACCCGGCAATTAACAGCATTTCGCCGGGTTTCAGATCGAATGAAATATGGTCGATCGCCTTTTCCGGGCGGGTCCGATATTGAAAGGACAAATTCTCGATCACCAGTGGAGATTGACTCATCGCATCACCTAATACGTTACCATAATTTTTTCGCCAAGTTTTATGCCGAGGGCGCGTTCCGCGCTGCCATGTACCACAGAAATGAGCAAGGCGCCTGAGATGCCCATCAAAGCGATCGCTTCGCCTGCCGGTCTATCGCCAAACGTATTCACCATGCCTTTGATCTCAATATCCAATACTTTGACTGTAATGGATTCTTTCCGTTCCAGCGCGGTATCCAGATGCTCGGCGTGAATGTTGGTCGAGATATTTCCGAAATTGTCGATGTAAATCGCCTCGCCTTGCCAGCCATGTTCTGTGCGGAAGGGTTTCGGCAGGTCAATCCGCACCGGGTCGTTCAACGGCGTTCCCAAGTCGCCAATCGGCACTCCGTTTGCCAGGTGGGCGGCGATTGGGGAGAAGATATCGCGCCCATGGAACACAAAACTGATGACCGGCAGCCAATATCGAATCCGATTCAGCTCCACGAATTTGGTTTTCCAGCCGGAATCTTCTGCGCGATCCAGCAAACCGGAGATGACGCCGTTGTCGGGTCCCACGTAGAACCAGTCGCCGATCTGCGCCGCCATTGGTCGGCGTTTTGTGCCAACGCCTGGGTCGACCGCAACCAAGTGGATCGAACCCTTGGGAAAGGATGGAACGGAACGCTCCAAAATATACGCGGCTTCGCGGATATTTAGAGCTTGAACCATATGACTCAGGTCGGAGATTTGCGCTGTCGGGCACATGCCCCAGATCACGCCTTTCATCACTCCCACCGTGCCGTCTTTGATTCCATAGTCGGTCATCAGGCTGATAACTGTCAACGTTCTCTCCCAGGAGATTGTCAGGACTTACGCAGTTGGCGGGCAGTTGTACTGCCGCCGCCGCAGTGCAGGTTCAACTGCGTAAGTCCTACGATTATAAAACATTGTGGATGCCGAAACGCCTCGAGTATGCGACCATGGTAGGGCAATCGCATTTGGGTTTTTTGTCCGCTAATCCTCACGAATTCACGCTAATCTTTCTCGGAAAAATTCGCGCAGATTGGCGAAGATTAGCGGATTCGAAGGCAAAACACCGTGTTTTGAGCCT